>Ga0182738_1000092_pt1 | contig 163877 bp, 153 predicted proteins | sample eDN5th30CBELigMG_FD_128876 | JGI IMG/M metagenome (GOLD analysis project Ga0182738, IMG submission 128876) | Enriched Miracle-Growth compost microbial communities from Emeryville, California, USA - eDNA 5th pass 30_C BE-Lig MG (version 2)... ...
ACGATCCTTCGATGCCCTCTGGGCCGCCATCGGTCGCATCATTGAAACCATCCGGCCCCAGGAATGCCGCAACTATTTCGCCAACTCCGGGTATGTATCTAACTAAACGAGAAATGCTCTAGTTGCTAATACCGTCAATCAAACTCATTACCCGGTTTCCCCTTTGGCGTTGATTGATCCCGGTATCCGTAAAATCGTTTTTCCGGTGGCGATTCAGCCTCAGGCCGAATCACGTTCTCAGGCGTTTCCTGCGCCGGATCGGAATCGCTTGTGGAATAAAGTGGCTCGCTGGAGAGCGGCGTTATCGGTGAGGGTCCTATCGAAAGGTTCTCTGTACCCTCCATTCCCGGCACAGTAATGGCAGACATCAGCCCTCCTGCTCTGGCGGCTCCTGCCGTTGCGGTATGTGCTGCATTCGCCATTCTGCTTTTCATTCCCGGCGATCCAGAGGAAGCGCTGCCGGATGCCGGAGAGGATGAGCCGAAAGGCGAAAAACCCGATCCGCTGGAAGCGCCTCCGCTCGAAGGGGATGAAGCACCCCCGCTCGTAGCATTCATGGCTGAAGCAGCAGGATTACTGCCACCACCACCTGAAAGACTGGAATTAATCAGGTTGGAAATGCTGCCGCCCGAACCTCCTTGCATGAGACCGGCTGCGGCCATCTTCGCGGAAATAGTTGCGGCTGCAGCTGCTCCAAGCGTCATTCCTGCTGCCGCCATGCCGCCAAGGGTCGAGCCCCCACCAGAAGACACGCCATTGATCAGCGACTGAATAAGCTCCGGGATGGTCTTTGTGAGGTAGGCGCATACCAGCGCCAAGCCAACGAGCGTCCAGGTGGATGCGCTGTCATGGTGATAGGATGCCTGCCAATCCCTGGCAGAGTGCATGATCAGCCCGACTATCAGCGTCAGAACAAAGAGCTTCGCACCAACTGAAACCGCGTACCGTATTTTATCATGGGTAAAATTCCAGCCCGGAGGCGCCCAAAAGTATGATCATAAAGGACCTCCTGCTGGCATCTGAATGACTGAGCTCGAGCGCCTGACCATCGCGCTGCCTCATGAACTGACGGAAACGATCAAGGCAGCCATCAATGAGGGCGACTATGCTTCGGCCAGCGAAGTCGTGCGGGACGCTTTACGCGACTGGAAGACCCGAAGGGAGAGCCGGCAGGAAGAGTTGGCCAAGCTCAAGGCGGACATCGACCAGGCCCTGAACGAGGTTCGGCCGGACGGCTCACTGAGTAGTGATCCGGCGCTTGCATCGAGACCTGCATATTCCCGCACAAAGTCTAACAAGCGAAACTGCGGTGAGGGCCAAGTCGAGGTTCTCGAAACGCGAGAAGATACACTAAAACTGAATTCGTGTAGCGTGGGCGCCCCTTCGGCAGGCTCAAGGTGAACGTTGACTCGATGTACAGAGGGGAGATAGATCCTTGCCAATGCCAATGCTAAGGCAAAGTTTGAAGGGGAATGTAACCTCTAGCTCATTTTTGAATGTTTAAAGACTCAGCGGTTCCACATAACCGGTCAGTTCGAGGTAGCCGCGCCCCGCAGGTTCACCGTCGCGGGTAACAGTCACCGCGCCTTCCCAATAAACTGCCCCGGTGGATTGCCGCGAGTCAAGTTCCTGGTCATCCATCAGGGGTGTGAGGACCCAGACAGTAGGGCCGGTCTGGATTCGTATTTTGACTGGATAGGTGGTGTTGGTGCGTGTCGAGTGCCAGGTGCGTTGCGGCTCAAAGCTTACCTGATCAGGTTCAAAGCGCGTGAACTGCCCGGACGGCTCCCGAATACCGGCATACGCCCAGACCTTGCTGCCGTCCTTGCCGCGGATCTGAAACGCCATCAGGGCTGATCCGTCATCGAGATTGGCGCCCACCCAATCCCATCCCACCGCTTTCGGATCGAGGTAGGCAGTAGACCACTCGTGGTCGAGCCAGGCGGTACCCTTCACGGCGATCTCCTTGTCATCGCGGGTTATCTTCCCGCTTACCTGCAGGTGGGGCTCGCTGTAGTAATAGCTGGCCTGCTCAGGTTGCGGCCCCTTCCTGGAAAAACCGTCGAGGTCTTGCAGCATGGGGGATTGCGCGGGCGTCAGCGAAAAATCGAGCCTGAAATGATCTGCCTTTATGCGGGTCTGGTAGCGTCCGTTTTCTTCCCGCACCATAAACCAGTCGTCCAGTTTGACGTTCGTGTTGCCCTCCGTGGTATATGCCAGACCAAAACCGTCCCGTGCGCTTTTCTGGTCATGCAGGAGTTTACCCGCTGCCGGATCAGACAATGCGGCATGCGCAATGATGAGGTCTCTGGGGGCAAAGCGGCTGGGGTTGGCGCGGTCATGTTCGGTTGCCACCCGGAAAAAGGTGATCTGGAAGCCAAGCGGTTCTTTTTCGGGTGTTTCCAGCCAGCCGGTTACATACCACCACTCGTTTCTGAAGCCAGGATGCGCCCCGAAATCCCGCGGGAAGACAAGGGGCACGTTTCGAACTACCGGCGATAGCTGTGGCCGTTCCGCCAGAACGTGGCCGACAGTAAAAAAAGCAAGAAACAAAGCCGCAACAAGGAAAGCTGCTCCGCTCAACCATTTGAATTCGGTGTGTCGCCACCCTTGCCTGCGGGAACAGGCGAAATACCCGGCATTACGCTTGACGGTTCGCATTACCAGTGCTCGCATTACCAGTCCTCCCTTACTGCGCGTACCGCATTACCCGAAACTGCATGGCGCCCCGATGCCACCGCCGTAAACGCGGCCAGAAACATCAGCGCCAGCGCGACACTCAAGAGACTCCTCCAGGGAAGACTCAATTGCATGGTCCAATGGAACGATTGGGGGTTCACGATAAAAACCAGGATCAGGCTGATACATCCTCCAAGCACAAAACCGAGCAGAACGCCGAGCGCTGTCAGCAGGCCTCCTTCTATTGCCAGCATGCCGAGTATCTGGCGCCGTGTCATGCCGATGTGACGCAGCATTCCGAATTCCTTGATGCGCGCCAGAGCCTGCGCCGAAAAGCTGGCCGCAACACCCAGCAGACCGATGACGATTGCCACACCTTCCAGCAGATAGGTTACGGCAAAGCTGCGGTCAAAAATATTCAGGCTCAGCGCACGTATCTGACCCGGATCGGAAAATTCCAGCGCATTGCCGAACGGGAGCCGCCTCATCGACTCGATTACCTGCTCCGGCGCCACCCCTTGTTCCAGCCAAAGCGCGGCATCATTCACGAGCCGGTCGTCCGTCAATGCCTGATAATCCGCCAGGCGCATCTGTATCGCGCCAAATTGCCGCCCATAGTCACGCCACACCCCTGCCACGATAAACGTGCGTGCGGGAATGGCAATGGGCAGGGTGACTTGCTTCCCAGGGGTATAACCGTATAAATCCACCATGGGTTCGGAAACCCAGATCGGAATCGCACCTTCCGGAAACTGGGCGGCTGGAATCGATTCCCCTGTCAGCGGCAGCGTATTGCCAGGCTCGGATATATCAATGGGACGTGCGATCAGCATGATATCAGGCCGGCTGGGATCGAGCGTCAGCTTGGAGGAACGGAAAAAGTCCACTCGCGCGAGACCGGGCGTTTCCGCCAGCGCTTTCATCTCATCCGGCGTGAGTCCGCGCGTATCCCCGCTCGCTGCGGTTTTGACATACAGATCCGCGGGCAGGATGTGTCTCAACCAGTCATCGACCGATACGCGAAAACTTGCAACCATGATCGCCATGGCGACCATCAGGGTAAAGCTTGCCAGTATGCCGCCGAGGGCAATCGCTGCCTGGTTGGGGGCATTGGCGAGCCGTGCCAAGGCTGTTGTCAGCACCGGCCTCGCATGGCTCGCACGCTGCATCATGCGGAATAGGGCAGTGAAAATGAGTGCAGCAAGGCGCGGCATGAGAATAATGCCGCCCGTCAGCAGTTGCGCTACGGCAAGATAACCGAAAATCGGCAAATCGAAAATCGGCGGCAATCGGGTAAACAGGATGCCCGAAGCAAGGAAAAGCAACCCCGGCCAGGGATTCCCCAGTCTGGCGAGCGCCGTATCTTCGCTTCCGGATTTCAATGCGGGTGCGGGAAGAGTGCTGGCTGCCTCCCAGGCGGGAGCAGCGCTGCCAAGCAAAGTAATGCCAACTCCCAGAATGAAAAAGACTATGGCAGCCACAGGGTCGAAATGCATGACGGGTTTTATTCCCGGGAAAAAACCGCCTCCGAGATCTCCGCCAAAATAATGCAGCGCGCCGGTGGCCGTGGCATAGCCGAGAGCAAGGCCGAGCAGCGATCCGACGAAGCCAAGAATGGCCCCCTCCCATAAAACCTGTCCCAGCATTTGTTTGCGCGTAAAGCCGAGCACCCGCAACAGCGCGAACTGATGTCTTCGCCGGACAATGGATAGCGCCTGGGTGGAGAACACCAGAAAGGTACCGGTAAACAGCGCTACCATCGCAAGCACGTTCAGGTTCACCCGATAGGCACGCGACATGTTTGCCACACGAGCTTCCCGGGTGGTGGGTTCGGTAACGAGGTATTGGTTTTGGGGCTCCAGTTCCTGCTCGAGTTCCGCCTTGAATGCAGCTTTATTAATACCGGGAAGCAGTTTCAACTCGATGCGCGATAGCTGGCCGAGACGATGGAATCGCCATTGCGCCGTGGCAATATCCATTACGCCAATGCGTTGCCCTGCCCGCGCCCTGCGCAAACCTCCGGCAACCCGCAATGCAACTGTCTGGGTGCCTACACTCAGGTTCAGGATGTCGCCTTGCTTTACCCCCAGCCATTCCATGGCGGCAGGAGAGAGGAAAATGGCGTCATCCGCAAGGACATCGAACAGCTTGTCTTCCGCCGGAATCCCGATCAGGTCGGGCGCCATGATCGAAGCGCGAAAAATATCCAGCCCGAGAATTTTCAGAGTGGCGTCTTTTCGTTCCTTCGAACGGTTGGGGAGGGCGACGTCGAGTTCCAGTACCGGATTTGCCAGTTCGACACTCTCGTGCCCTGCCAGCAGCGGATAAATCAGTTCGTCGATTGTGGCTTGCTGCCCACGCACTTCAAGATCCGACTCGCCGGAAAGGCTGTGCGCGGCAGCGGAAAATTCGTTGAAGGCGGCTGTATTGATGAGGTGAATGGCAAACCCGAGTGCCACCCCGAGCGCGATTGCGATCACCGCGACGCCTGACTGAACCCTGTGAGCCTGCCATTCGCCCGATAGCAGCCAACGAGCGAGCATGCCCCTGTTGCGCCACCTCATCCTCTTTGTTGCGACAAATCCGCCGCCTTTTCCGGTTCAAAGGGATGCAGCCCATCCTTTGTCAGCACGAGAACACGGTCTGCTGTTGCCGCGGCGGCATGCGAATGGGTGACAATAATGCCGGAAGCGCCATTCGCCTTGATCTCCCGGCGCATGAGCATGAGGATATCGTGCGCCGTATCGGGGTCCAGATTGCCTGTGGGTTCATCAGCGAGAATCAATTTCGGTTGATGTACCAGCGCACGGGCGATTGCGACGCGCTGTAATTCTCCGCCCGACAGGTGACGGGAAAAATGGTCGCCCCGGCCAGCCAGGCCTACCGCATCCAGCATGTGTTCCGTACCTTCGACAGGAAGATCATTCAGAAGCAGGGGCAGGGCTATGTTCTGGCTCAGGGTCAGGTGCGGCAGGATGTGAAATGCCTGGAAAATGAAACCGAATTCCCTGCGCCGCAAGCGGGTGGCGGCATCATCGTCCAGTGATGACAGAGTAATGTCGTCAATCAGTATCTCGCCTGTATCGGGCATATCCAGGCCGGCGATCAGATTCAGCAGCGTGGATTTTCCGACGCCCGACTCACCCATGATCGCCACATATTCTCCAACTCTCAAGGTATAGGACAAATCGGTCAGCACCTGTCGCCCGTCCCCGGTACTGGAGTAGGCTTTGCCGATATGACGTAACTCCAGTATCGCCGGTTTCAGGTCAAGCGCGTCCTGCCGCAGCGTCGAAGATTTTTCCAAGGGCTGGTTCCTCCACGCCGCGAGCGGACGGCGCGTCCATGCTATTCAAGAACCATTATTGTAACCTTTTGTTTGACCGAAAGAACCTCGGACGGGAATATGGAGAATATGGATCAGACTCGGGCCCTTAATGGTATCCGATCTGTTTGTCGCGGGCAGGAGGAGGAAACGACTATTCGTAACGGATAAATTCTTCCGCCAGAGCATCAGCGCCATGACGCCTGATCAGCGCATCGATCTCCGCAAGCAAGGTGTCGTCCTCATCATCCTCCAGAACACCGTCGCCAACCAGTTTTGCAGTAAGGCCACTGGTGATGGCGTCTCGCACTGTGCCGAGTGTGGGGGGATTTTCACGATTTTCGTCATCGACTACGGCTTCTATTGCCCGTGTAAGCGCTTCGCTCGCATCGCTTCTCACAAAATCAATGGCAAGCGCATCTCCCCCATATTCCTCGATCAGCACATCGAGTTCGTCAAGGAGTGAGGCATCCATGTCGAAATGGTGCAATCGCTCAGCCTCATCCAATGCAGAAGGCAGCAGACCGGCGATGAAAGCCCGAACCGTGGCAAGCGTAACAGGCTGTTCCGCATCGGGATCGTTGACCCGGCTGTCGATAAGCAGCGAGAGGTTGGGGCTGACCCGGGTATCAATATCTACTGGATAACGTATCATGGTCTTGTCCTGAGTTCATGTTGAAAAGTCAGACAGCTGCAAGCATGGCGATAACCTCTTCATCCGTTATCTGCGGAAAGTCCATGTAAAACTGCGCCACGGCGTAGAAGTTGATGGGACTGGAAAGACATACTACGCGGTCGGCGCTGTTGCGCACTTTCTCCACCGTATCGGGTGGGGCCACGGGTACCGCGCAGATCAATTCCAACGGCTTCTTCGCCCGGAGCGCATGCAACGCGGCTATCATCGTCGAGCCGGTAGCCAGTCCATCATCGACTACGATCACTATTCGTCCGGCGGGATCGATCGGCGGCCGTACCGGGGTATATTGAGCGCGACGCTGCCGTATCGTTTCCAGTTGCGTGGCAACTTCATCCTTGATGTATTTCTCATCCGCGCCCACGTCGCTGGCATGACTCGTAAGATAAACCCATCCGGTTTCGTCGACGGAACCGATCGCGAATTCGGGATTGCCTGGCGCCCGTACTTTACGCACCAGCACCACATCCAGTTCACCTTTCAGCTCATCGGCAATAATTCTGGCCATTGGCACCGCGCCTCTGGGAATAGCCAGAACCAGCGGATTTTTACCGCGGTATTCGGAAAGCGCTTCCGCAAGCTTCCTGGCTGCCGCCGCACGATTTTCAAAATACATGGCTGCTCCCGATCACGTGTTTATTTTCAGTATAGGTGAATTTTTTACCCGACATTTTTACCCGGTCGGATTTGACGCTTATTCGGGGTGTAGGAGTTATGATGCTGCATCGTGGGGGCAATGAGTATCCGCAATTCCTCGAGAGAGCGGGTATTGAGCACATTCTGTTTTTCCAGCCAGCCGCGCCTTGCCTGACCGATACCAAAGCGCAGGTTCGCGAAATCAAAAGTGCTGTGGGCGTCGGAATTGATGCTGATCAGCACCCCTTCCTCCTTGGCCATCTGGCAGTAGATATCGAACAAATCCAACCGCTCGGGCTGGGCATTGAGTTCGAGGAAGCATCCGCGGCGTCCTGCTTCACGGATAATGCGGGGCATATCGATATCATAAGGCGGGCGTTGCGGGATGAGGCGGCCGTTGGGATGCGCAAGAATGGTGAAATGGGGATGCTCCATTGCGCGTAGTATCCGCTCGGTCTGCCTCGCCCGCGGAAGCTCGAACTTGCTGTGGACTGCACCTACAACCAGATCGAGTTGCGCCAGAACGTGATCCGGCAGATCCAGGGTGCCATCCTCCAGGATATCCACCTCGATTCCCTTGAGCAGGGTAATTCCTTCCAGCTCTTCATTCAGCGCGTCGATTTCATCGCATTGGCGTTTCAACCGCAGAGGGTCGAGGCCGCGTGCGACTCTCAGTTCGCGTGAATGATCCGTGACAGCAATGTATTCCAGGCCATGCGATTTGCCGGCCAGCGCCATTTCGCGCAAGGTGTTATGGCCGTCCGTGGCTTTTGTGTGGACGTGCAGATCCCCCCGCAAGTCACCCAGCTCGACCAGACGCGGCAATTTTCGAGCCCGCGCCACGTCTATTTCACCTCTATTCTCGCGCAACTCGGGTGGAATAAAGGGTAGCCCGACGGCACGATAGACTGATTCCTCAGTCTCGCCCGTAATACGGTTTTTACCCCGAAACACGCCGTATTCATTGACTTTCAACCCTTTTTTCTGAGCGATATACCGTACCGCAACATTATGGGCTTTTGATCCGGTAAAGTAGTGCAGGGCAGCGCCGTAGCTTTCGTCTGCGACTACGCGCAGGTCCACTTGCAAGCCGCATTTCAGGACCACGCTGGCGCGAGTGCCTCCGGCAGCAAGTATTTCGGCGACCTCTTCGTACCCGGTGAAGCGCTCCATGACAGCGCTGTCCGGTGCGGCAGTGACAACGATATCGAGGTCGCCCACGGTTTCGCGCATGCGCCTGTAGCTGCCGGCGATGGTGACTTCCTTGACTCCGGGAACGCCTGCCAGAAACGCGCGTAGCGGCTCCGCATATTGTGCCGCCACCGCCAGCTTGAAACGCCCTTTCTGATCGGCATGCGCCTCAATCGCCTGAAGGATGTTGAGCTCGGTTTTCTCGCCAAAACCTGGCAGTGCACGAATGCGTCCGTCGCGTGCCGCGCCATAGAGCTGCTCGACAGTCTGAACATCGAGATCATGATAAAGATGCCGGACCCGCTTCGGTCCGAGGCCGGGCACTTTCAGAAGTTCTGTAACCGCGGGGGGAAGCTCGGTTTGCAGCCGCTCCAGTAAGGCGCAGTGGCCGGTGGCAACAATTTCTTCGATCTTGCCCGCAAGATCGCGCCCTATGCCGGGAAGCTCCGTCAGGTCTTCCTTGTTTTCGAGCAGCACGTACGCTTCAGTGGAAAGGGCGCCTATTGCCTGGGCTGCGTTACGGTAGGCGCGTATCCGAAAAGGATTTGCGCCTTCGATCTCGAGCAGATTGGCAATCTCTTCGAAGACGGCGGCGATATCGGCATTATGGCTGGGCATGCGCATTCCCGTTTGGTTCCGTCGACAAGCACTTTGCTGATTTTGCCGGGAAAGTTGCTGGTCGAGGATTCACATGGTCAGTTTAGTATATTCATAGGGGCGTGCAGGCTCAGCCGGGACAGCAAGGATTCAGGGCATTCGATTACCCTTGACACGGCAAAGCGGTTCTCCTATAGCTTGTAGTGTGCACTCCGGTTTTAGCGCCGTTTTTAGCGCGATAAAAAGCAACCGGGAGAGCGCAGATGGGAGAGCCAATGGAAAAGCAAAGGGGAAATTTGGGAGAGCCTGCTTGGATTAGACCGAGTGATGGATCAAAGGATAATTCGTGCATGCCAAAGACTTCATCCTACTTCGAGCATGATGCCGATATCGGCATTATCGGACGCGGCAATACGCCGGAGCAGGCATTCGAGACAGCCGCTCAAGCAGTATTCGGCATAGTCACGCCTCTGGATAAGGTGCAGCCGCAGACCTCGGTCAAGATGGAGTTCGAAGAATCAGATTACGAACTGGCGCTCGTGACATGGCTGAATCTGTTGCTGGGGAAGGCGCGTGAGCTGGGAATGGTATTCAGCCGCTTTCATGTGCGACACCAGGAAAATCTGTGGTCTGCCGAAGCGCTGGGCGAAAAGTGGCGTGAAGGCCTGGAGCGGGGGGTCGAAGTCAAAGGTGCGACGTTGACCATGCTTTCAGTCAAACAGACCGGAGCAATGTGGGAAGCGCGCTGCATAGTGGATGTGTGAACCGGCTTCGAGATGAAACGATGCAAATTGAATTGAACGACAGTAACGGCAGGGGGTGATATGAATCTGGAGCGCCTGCGCCAACTGCAACCCTACCTGTGGACGCTGCCGCGCACGCCAGACGAAGAACGCGCAGAGGTTCTCCTGTACGGCGGCGCGCCCTTGCTCGTCAGCATGGACGACAAGGTACTCGAGCAGATCGCCAACGTTGCTTCCCTGCCGGGTCTGGTCGGAGCGGCAATGACCATGCCGGACGCACATTGGGGATATGGTTTTCCCATAGGGGGTGTTGCGGCTTTCGATGCTGAGCAGGGAGGCGTGATTTCTGCAGGCGGGGTCGGCTTCGATATTTCGTGCGGCATACGCTGTCTGCGCAGCGATCTCGATCTGGAGGATGCGGTAGAGCATTTTCCCGAACTCGGGAATGCCTTGTTCCGCGCCATCCCTGCGGGTGTGGGCGAGGAGGGCGAGATCAAGCTGAATCCGGAGCAACTCGACCAGGTGATGCACGGTGGTGCACACTGGGCAGTGCAACAAGGCTACGGAACCGCGGCAGACCTGGAATATATTGAAGAACATGGGCGGGTTGCGGGGGCTATCCCGGATAACGTATCCGAACTTGCCAAAAAGCGCCAGCGCGGGGAAATGGGCACGCTCGGCTCAGGCAATCATTACCTGGAAGTGCAGGTGGTGGACCGCATCTTCGATCCTGCTGCAGCGCTGGCGTTTGGCCTTCACAAAGGACAGATCCTGATTTCGATACATTGCGGTTCGCGGGGGCTGGGGCATCAGATCGGTACCGATTATCTGGTGCTATTGGCAAAAGCAGCCAGTCGCTTGGACATTCGTTTACCCGACCGTGAACTCGCCTGTGCGCCTGTCAAATCCTCCGAAGGCCAGCGATATATTGGCGCAATGAATGCTGCAATCAATTGCGCACTTGCCAACCGGCAAATCCTAACGCACCTTGCACGCTCCGTATTTACGGAAATTTATCCCCAGGCCGCGCTTGAAACCTTGTTCGATGTTTCGCACAATACCTGCAAGGCCGAAACTCACCAGATCGACGGTGAATCACGGCTTCTCTACGTGCACCGCAAGGGCGCCACGCGCGCATTCGGGCCGGGGCACCCCATGTTGCCGGAACGCTACCGCCAGGTAGGACAACCCGTTGTTATCGGCGGAAGTATGGGAACAGGGTCCTACATTCTCGTTGGTGCCAACGAAAACCCGGCCTTCGCCTCTTCGAGTCACGGCGCAGGTCGCGCCATGAGCCGGCATCAGGCGCTCGCGCGGTGGAAAGGACGCGCGCTGGTGGACGAGCTGGCGCAACAAGGCATCCTGATCCATACCCGCTCCATGCGCGGCGTGGCGGAAGAGGCGCCGGGGGCCTATAAGGATGTCGATCTGGTGGCGGAGGCCACGGAAGAAGCCGGGCTCGCCCGGCGGGTCGCATTTCTCCGTCCGAAAGTCTGCATCAAGGGTTAACAATATTAAAAACTTTTTCAAAGGAGTGACATGTATCAACGTATCCTGGTTCCAATAGACGGCAGCGCAACCTCCAATCTTGCACTCCAGGAAGTCTCGAAACTTGCAAAGCAGCACAGCACTCAGGTGGAACTGGTATATGTCATGACTGATATTCATTTGATGGATGCCAACAGCTACATCAATTACGATGAAATGAAGGAATCCCTGGAGAGAGCCGGCAGAAGGATATTGACGGAGGCGCAAGCATTGATGCAACAGGCAGGGATTGCAGCCGAAGTGAAATTACTGGAAGCGGGTGGCGAGCGCATTGCCGGCGTAATACTCGAAGAAGCAAGGCGCTGGTCAGCCGAGCTGATCGTAATTGGCACACATGGCCGTTCCGGTTTCAGTCGCGTCCTGTTTGGGAGCGTTGCGGAAGGGATGGTCCGCATGGCGCATATTCCCGTGCTGCTCATCCGCGGCGACAAAAGCCAGTTGCGTGAAATGGAGCGCCGGGCATAGGCCTGGTAGCCCTATCTTATACGTTACGCCCGGATGCATATGATTTTATCATCGAGAGGACATAAGTCATGAAATTGCAACTTCAGATCACCACGCGCGATATTCCCCATTCTGAGGCACTGGAAAGTCATATTCGGCAAAAAGCAGAAAAGCTCGAGACTTTTTATCCCCAGATCATGGGATGCAGGATAGTTGTCGAGGTTCCTCACAAACACAAACATCAGGGCAACCTGTTCAATGTGCGGCTGGACATTACAGTGCCGGGAAAGGAGCTTGTGGTGACTCGCGAACCGAACGAGGATGTGTACGTTGCACTGCGCGATGCATTCGACGCCGCAAAGCGCCAGCTCGAAGACTACGGGCGGCGCCAGCGCGGTGAAATCAAGGCGCATGCTCCCGTCCTGTACGGAAAGGTGGTGCGGCTGATGCCCGAGGAAGGTTATGGTTTCGTCGAAACTCCGGATGGGCAGGAGTTGTACTTTCATCGCGAGAATCTTGCCAATAATAACTTTGAGCAATTGGAAGAAGGAAGCGAGGTGCAGTTCCTCGAAAATATCGGTGGCGAAGGTTTTCAGGCAAAACGTGTCAGCACCAGCAGGCGTCAGGTGGAAGAACCCGAAGAAGCAGAGCCGCGCTTGACAGGTTCGGGGGATTAGACTGAATCCAGCGCGCTCGACCAAAGTGTAAAGTGCAAGGAGCAAAGCATCAAAGAGGATAGGAGACTGCCATGAAAACAGACATCGGCACCGGTGATGCTCTTATCATAGTGGATGTGCAAAACGATTTTCTGCCCGGTGGAAACCTTCCTGTACCGGCGGGAGATGAGGTCGTCCCAAGCCTTAACCGGTATATCGCAGCTTTTCTTTTTCACGAATTGCCCATTTTCGCTACCCGAGACTGGCATCCGCCTGATCACTGCTCCTTTCATCAGCAAGGAGGGCCCTGGCCTGCACATTGTATTGCCGGCACACAGGGCGCGGCATTTCCGGCGAATCTTGAAATCCCCTGCGACACGCATATTGCTTCCAAGGCCACCTCCAGGGAGAAAGATGCCTATTCCGGTTTTTCGGAGACAGAACTGGATGCCATGCTGAAATCTGCGGGAATTTCCCGTGTTTTCATCGGGGGGCTGGCGACGGATCATTGCGTCCTCAGTACCGTACGGGATGGCTTGAATCATGGATATGACATCTTTGTTCTCAGGGATGCAGTGCGGGGGATGGATTCAGACGCGAGCAACGCCGCGCTGGAGGAAATGGCCCATCTGGGCGCAAAACTCATCGATTTCGAAGCCATCGTCCCTGGGTGAACCCGCTCTCCAGTCCGCTGCTGACCGACCATTACCAGTTGACCATGCTGGAGAGTTACCTTCAGCAGGGAATGCAGGAAACTGCCGTATTCGAGTTGTTTTTCCGCAAACTTCCCCCAACCCGGAATTTCCTGGTGGCGGCGGGTCTGGAACAGGCGCTGGAATTCCTTGAGAACCTGCGTTTTTCAGCCGAGGAGTTGGCTTGGCTCAAACCCCGGTTTCGACCAGTCCTTATAAGTTACCTTGAACAATTCCGCTTTACCGGCGATGTACATGCAATGCCGGAAGGTACTCTTTTTTTTCCGGATGAGCCCATCCTCCGGATCACGGCGCCGCTGCCGCAAGCCCAGTTCGTCGAATCGCGCCTCATCAACCTGCTGCATTTCGAAACCCTGATCGCCTCAAAGGCGGCACGCTCAGCGCTGGTTGCACCCGGTAAACTCCTGGTTGATTTCGGTATGCGCCGGGCGCATGGAGCGGAAGCGGCGTTGCTTGCTGCCCGGGCAAGTTATCTTGCCGGTTTTTCCGGCACATCAACAGTACTTGCGGCGGCAATATACGGCATGCCTTCGTTCGGCACCGTTGCTCATTCCTACATTCAGGCGCATGCGGATGAGGCAGCCGCTTTCGAACACCTCGTACGTTGCCATCCGGAAAACTCGACGCTGCTGATCGATACCTACGATACCGAAGCAGCTGCCACCAAGGTCGTCACCCTGGCTCGCAAACTTGCACGGGATGGCATCAAGGTGAGTGGCGTCCGGTTGGACAGCGGTGACCTGGGGATGCATGCACGCCGCGTGCGCCGGATACTCGATGAAGGGGGGCTTGAAAAAACCCGCATCTTTGCCAGCGGTAACCTGAACGAAAATCGGGTACATGAACTGATTTCATCCGGCGCGCCCCTCGACGGCTTTGGCCTGGGCACCGCATTAGACGTATCGAACGACGCACCGGCGCTGGATTGCGCTTATAAGCTGCAGGAGTATGCCGGCATGGCCCGCCGCAAGCGCTCCGAGGGAAAAGCGACATGGCCGGGTCGCAAGCAGGTATATCGCAAATATGATCACTCAAATGGTCGCATGGTGCGCGATGTCGTTGCGCTGGAAAAGGATGACTCGCAGGAGGGCGAGCCCCTGATCGTCCCTATGATGCGGAGTGGCCGGCGCATCAGCGGGATCAACGGCATCGACGGGAAAGGGAAGCTGGAGGTCATCCGTCAGCAAACACTGGCGAACTATGCCCGCCTGCCGGAACCTCTCCGATCGCTTGAAACGGCACCCGCTTACCCGGTCGAAATCTCCGCCTCGCTGCAAGCACTGGCAAAAAAGGTGGATGACGAGGCCGGCGCTATCACCTCTGCCCCGAATCTTGGCGCCTGAACGGTAGGCCTCACCTTCGCATATTTCCTCCCGATACTCGAGGATACCTTCAGAAGAGTATGGGTTGGTTCATGCGACAGTCTCGTTGAGTGTGTCAGCCAGCAGATTGCGTAACGCATGCCATCGCCAGCCGCCCTTGAGAATGTGCTTCTGGTTGACTTCCAGCTCTATGCCAACGTAGGCATCGGCAGAAAACCTGCGGCGCAGGTGAGTGGGAAAACCATTTGCCGACCCTGTGTAGGGATAGTTGCGGCGTACCCTTAAATCGGGTACATGCTTACCCAGGCATGTCCGCCAGCGGTTGCACAATTCTTGCTCGAGAGGGCGCGAGGGATCATAAAGCAGTCCGATATCGGTATTGCGAACCTCCCCATTCAATTCGGGAGTGAAGCTGTGGGAGGAGATGTGGATTACCCGCAGGCCGGAGCGGATAGCATCCGCAATGTTCGCCTCCAGCAGGGTGCGATAGGGCAGGTAGTGATATTTAAGAATTTCATGGCGGATAGCGGCAGGTGTGTGACGGGTCGCTTCCGAGTAAAGCCGGGGGTGACCGATCGAGCGGTTGAGGTCGATCAGCAGACGGCTTGTTGTGGCGGCAAACAAGGGCGAGTGCAGTCTCATGGCAAGTTTTTTCGCCATGCTCAAAGCGCCGCTGTCATAGCCCCGGTGGCTGTGCAACAAATGCTCGTAGCCTTCGAATAGCGGACGGTAGCGCAGTGGAATGCGGTTGCCGCCATGTTCGCAACTGATTAAAAAATGAATATTCGTCGCCCGCATTTCATTGAAGCAATCATTGAAGTAATGCGCAACTTATTCCAGAAACATGCGATCTTCCTCCAGGCAATCGCACAGCTCGCGGTAGACCATCTCCAGCCGCCTCCTGCTGAAGTCGGAACCGATCGCATTCAGGATGCGGCGCGCAAGCGGGCCCTCCCTTAAAATGGTTTGCAGCGCTTCCCGGCAGCTTTTTCCTTGTCTGCGTTCGACTGGCATCTCAGACTCGATGAGATTTCGCCACAGGACGCCAGCCTTGCAATCTGTGCCAGAAAAACCCATCAGGCGAAGGTATTCTGCATCATCGATTACGGCTTGCTCCGCATCCCGGATGCAGGCATGCATGATCCTGACCAATGCATCCGTGGCAATGGATTGCTGCTCGGCCAGTGGGGCGTAAGCTTCGCTGTAGAGCGCATGCACGATATTGATCGCAGCAGCGGCGATGGCAAAGTCAGCCTGGGAACACTCCTGGGTATCGATTACGCGGATTTCGATGGCGTTACGATCAAAGCGGGGAATTTCGCCGTGCGCATTGAGCCATTCATGCTGCAGCATGCCTTCCGTATCGAGTGCTGCAATTTCCCGGTACATCGGCGCCAGAATTTTTGCTTCATATTCGGCACCATCGGAGACTGTTTCAGGAATCACCCGCCCGATGGTCGAGAATATCTTCAACTGGTGCTCGCAGTAATTTGCCATCCGGAAATCCAGAAAATCCGAGTAGCTGCCTTCAGCGATCGGGGAGCTTGCCGCTATCGCTGGAAGAATGGGCAGCAACAGTCGCACGGCGGCGTGAAGCCGCGCAAATTCATTGTCGTTTGCGAAAGGCATGTTGAGATGCATGCTTTGCAGGTTGGCCCAGCCGTGTCTCCTGCAGTCGAAGATATGGTCGTAGGCCAGATAGATTTCCGCCTGCTCGTGCGGCCAGAGGCGGGTTTCAGTGCGTGGATTCATCCAGGGGTGCATGCCGGTCGGCATGAGCCGTGCGTCCATCGATTCGAGCACCTCGCCGATCCGCCGGATTTCGCGCTGAAAGGCGACAGACAGGGAGGAAATGTCAGGCTGCGGTTCGATGTTTTTCAGTTCGAGCAGATGCAGCACCAGTTCGTTCGACCACCCCAACTGACCGTGCCTGACCTCCGAAGCAAACGTGCCGGTGAGCCTGTGCAGCAACTCGTCGGCGATGGGAGCGACCGAAAGCGTCTTCCGGTCGACGATCATGTACTCCAGTTCGATGCCATAACCCGTGAAAGCCGGTAATGCCGCAGTCATGCTGTCTCACCCGACCCGTCGTGTGTTCGGATGACGAGCAGATTGGCGTCATGTGTCACGATGCCCAGCAGCACGGAGCACAACACGCGGTCGATGTTGCTCCAATACTCCTGAGCGGGGCCGTATGGATCGGCGACCAGAACAGTACGTTTCTCGCGGTCATAACCGGTGAGTACGACAAAATGTCCAGCCGGAAAACCACGCACATCGTCCGGTATGTCATTTGGCCCGTATTCTCGTGGGGCACGGTAAAGGAAGGTGGAGCTCAGGCCGGTCAGGATAGGCAGGCCGCGACGTAAAAGGCCGTGGATGAGAGATTGCGAGAGGTCTGTAAGACGCAATCGGCCACCCAGACGCAGAAACTCCAGATAACCCTCGGTGGCCCGCCGCAATCTCGAGTCCGACTTGATCTCGCGTTGCCGTTGCAGACGTTCCGCGATATCCACCCCTGATGTGAACCAGGTCGGGTCGAAAACCATCAGGTTGTATGTATAGATGGTGGCATGGAAACCGTTTCGCAACGCGTCGCACCCTAAAAAAACGGCAAAGGTTCCTCCACCGTTTTCAAGCTTGTGGGTGCGGTCAATGATGGTGTCCAGCAACTCCATCTTGCCGAGATAGCCGTATATCGCATGCAGGCAGGTCGGACCGCATGTCGTTTCGTCGGGTTGCGGCAGTGTTTTGACAGGTAAGCGCAGTGTTGTTCTGAGCATGGCAATGGACTGCAAATGGGCGGCAAAGGCGGGTGGCAAAGGCGCATGTCAAGACTGCATCGCGGCAGCGTGGGGAGCATGGGACAGTCTCCCAGATCTGCTCGCGGTGTTTGCTCCGTGGTAGGGCTTGCTCGAAGTCCTCCTATAAAGGTTAGGCGATGCGTTGGAAGAAATCCAGTTCATGGAATGGCTCGTCAGGCTCCCTCTCCCCGGGGGGAGAGGGATGGGGAGAGGGCGGCAGTCGAAGAATCGAACGCTGCTTAATACAGTAGTAGGCTCCGCCCCGGTGAATAATCTTGTCGGCGCAGCCCGACCTGCAATCTACGTTCGCCCTGAGCCTGAATTTGCCGAAGGATCAAAAGTGAACAAGATCAACGAGATCTGTCTGATTTGTTGAAACAGAGGCTGTAGTCATCTTCCATACAGCAGCCGCTCCAGTTTCTTCCAGGCGCCATCCTCACCACCAAAACCTTCTTTCTCATTGATGAATTCTACGGTGCAGGCCTGTTCCTGCGGCCCCAGCATTTCCTCCTTTTCCTGTAACAGTTTCAATACGCGCAGATCAGCCTCGGAGGCATCGCTTGATTCGCTTTGCCGTTTTACGATACGGCTTTGCATTGTCCCGGACGACGCTTTCAGCGATGCAATCGCAAACGGCGCCGACAGCTCATCCGCCAGCATTCGAAAATGCTCACGCTCTTCCCGTTTCAGAAAGGCGGCATCCACGATGACCGGAAAGCCCGCAGCCAGCAGTTCTCGCGCCAAATCATGCAGTCGCGCATAAGTTCGCGCGGTGGCCTCCGCATGGTAAATGCCGCTTGCCTGCGAGCGGCTGTCTGCCGACGCCGCCAATCCGAATAAACGCTTGCGCTCCACGTCCGAGCGTATGCGTATGGCTTGCAGCCGTTCCAGTGCGACCTGTGCAAAAGTCGTTTTGCCCGACCCCGGCAAACCGTGGGTAATCATCAGGGAGGGGCGCTGTCGGGCAAGGCATGCCGTGGCGAGATCAAGAAAACTGCCGCAGGATGCCAACGCGGCTGCTTTGTCCCGTTTGGGGAGATTGCCTTGGCCGGCGCAAATGGCGCTCACCATCGCGCGCACACCGGCGCGATAGGCGAGATAGAAACGCAGCAAGGGGAGGCCGCCATAATCACCTGTGGCTTCCAGATAGGTATTGAGGAAGCGGTAGGCAAGTTCAGACTGCTGGCGATGCAGCAGATCCATGACGGTAAAGGCGACTTCGTTCATTACATCGATCCAGCGTAACGAGGGGCTGAACTCGATACAGTCGAAGGGAACGGGTTGTCCGCGAATGAGCGCAATATTGCCCAGGTGCAGGTCGCCATGACATTCGCGCACAAAACCCTCGGCAAGCCGCCGCTCCAGATGCTCCTTGCGTACACCATACTCGGTCTCGATGACCTGGTGTAATCCCGCCACACGGGCTTCATTTTCAGTGCCAGCCAGCGCAGCCTGTAATTGATTGAAAGTCTGAAATACTGCCGCATGGGTTGCAGCGGCTGACCCAAGCCCGGCCGCAGGTTCAGCCGAGGGCAGATCGTTATGAAAATGTGCGATCTTTGCCGCCAGACTATCCATATGCTCCGGCAGAATCCTGTCGTGCTCGGCAAGCCTGTCCAGTTGTTGGGAAGCAGCGAAGCGACGCATTTTCACCGCGTATTCGATAGCCGGTTCAGCGCCGATTTCCGGCATTTCAGCTGTACCGCCGAGGGGAATGACGTCCAGATAGAGTTGAGGTGCAAGACGCCGGTTGAGTCGCAATTCTTCTTCGCAATAATGACGTCGTGATGACAAATCGGTAAAGTCGAGGAAGCCCAGGTCGACAGATTTCTTTATTTTGTAGACATAGCGTCCCGCCAGCAGTATCCACGAAATGTGGGTTTCCATTACTCGTACCCGTTTTACCGGGTGAGGATAGCGGCGAGGGTTCAATAAGGCTGTGATTAATCTGCCTTGAATGTCTCCATCGCCCTGCGGAGTATCGGCAGGCCTCTTCGATGGAGTGGCTTGGGTGGCTTGAGTGATTGAATTTTTCACGACGATGATTGGGAGCCTGGCCGGCAGGTTTGATGGTAACGGCTCATATCAGCCACGCCGTATCAGCGGAACTGCTCTGCGAAGCGGGCGAGGAAGATATCAAGCGCGTTTTCGGGCAAGTTGTTGATCCCGCCCGCTGCCTTGCGTCCTCCCCCTGTTTCAAACTTCATGCAGAGCATGTCGGCACCCTCGGGGTTCGCCAATGGCGCTCGCACACTGACCTTATAGCCGCCCCCCTGGTCGATCGTAATGACTGCATGCGCGCATGCCGGGTTGTCGTTCGCAAGCTTGTTAGCAAAAATACCGCTTACCCGCCTTGCCCATGCCGCATCCGGAAGGAGATAGGCAGCGTGATGCGCATGCTGGAGCAGAGGGCGCAGCGAAGCGGTCATGCTGGTATCCTCCAGAAACCCCGCTGCAAGCTCCTTGAAGGCAGCCGATTCGGCGATAAAATCGAATGGATCGGGGTAGGGCGCCATTGCCTCGTATAACGCAAGAGGATGAAAATGCAGGTCTTCCAGAGTCTCGCCGTAGCTGTTGTAATTAAGGCATTCACCCAGGTGCGCGAGCTTCTCTATCTGCGGTTGGACAAGTCCATTCTGTAGTGCGAGTCTGTTGGCACTTTCGCTGATGTTATCCCCAAAGGCTGCGGCAATCGCCCAAAGACAGTATTTCCCTTCCAGATACCGGTCGACCAGCAGGCTTGTGCATACCCCGGCAGATGTATCGATGTGCGTGGTTAAATTGGGATGAACGGGTATCTCTCCCGCATAATGATGGTCGAAATACTCGACAGTCACGCCAGCCTCCAGCAGTCGCATGAGGGCAGCACGATTGCTGTTCAGAGAGATGTCGAGCACCGTGACCTGTTCGCCTGCGTGAGCCTTGATCCACTCCAGCAGCCGGATATCGCGCTTTAACCCTGTCACCAATTCCGTTCGGACAGGATTGTCCAGCAGAAGCTGATGGACGGCACAAAGCCCGTCTGCATCTCCATTAAAAACGTGATGATTCATATTCAATTTTTAAATGTCCAACAGCCTTGATGGCCAGATTGCCCGCTTACCTTAACTGCCTTCAATAACAAAGCCTATCGCGCTGCACCTGGATGTGGATTCCATCGTTCGTTATTTTTCGATTTGGGTGACCCCACAGTGCTCGACTATACTCACATCATCAATAAATTTAATCAACCCACCCGCACAATGAGCTCATCATGAAAAAAATCATATTAGCCGCTGCATTGTTTTTCTTGAGTTCCCTGACCCAGGCCGCCGTACAGGGGAAGGAAGTCACCTACACCGCCAATGGCACGACACTCAAAGGTTATCTTGCATATGATGATGCAATAACACATAACCACCCCGCGGTGCTGGTGGTGCATGAATGGTGGGGCCTTGACGATTACGCGCGGAAACGCGCAAAGATGCTGGCGGAACTGGGCTACACCGCACTGGCCGTCGATATGTACGGCGAGGGTAGGCAGGCTCACCATCCAGATGAGGCTTCCGGATATTCTGGAGAGCTGAAGAAAAATCTACCCCTGGCGAAAAAACGCTTTGAAGCTGCCCTGAACTTCCTGCAGAAGCAGGAGAATGTCGATCCGAAGAACATTGCGGCGCTGGGCTACTGTTTCGGCGGCAGCGTCGCCCTGGAAATGGCTCGCCAGGGTGAAGATTTGAAAGGTGTGGCAAGCTTTCACGGCGGTCTGGCGACCGGGCATCCTGCCCAAAGGGGCAAGGTGAAGGCGAAGATAATCTCTTTTACCGGCACTGCTGATCCCATGATACCGGCCGAGCAGGTAGCGGCATTCAAGCAGGAAATGGAGAATGCCGGTGTAAACTACAAGGCAGTTACATTTCCGGGCGCCAAGCATAGTTTTACCAACCCCGAGGCCGATGACTACGGGCGCAAATTCAATTTGCCGCTCGCTTATGACGCGCAAGCTGACAAGGCTTCATGGAAGGAGACGGAACGCTTCCTGGCCGAGGTATTCAAGGCAAGATGATGCGTTCCGGAGCATTGTTTTTGTAATCCGGAATGAGAGAGGGCTGAAAACAGCTTGCGCCGACTTTGCAGGAATTATGTAGCAATTCAGGATATTTGCGCCGCGGTACTTCAGGTATCAGGCAGGGGCCGATACTGACGGAATTCCGGTCTTAATGTTATTGAAAGCGCCAGGCGCTGATGAAGGAGTAAAAGGCTTTGATCGCAGAACCTGTCCTGCCTCCTTCCCAGCAATGAACGCGGGGCGCGTTCATTGCTTTCTTTTTATTTTTTTACCTTCGAGTTCAGCCTGGGAGTTTGGCGCCAAGGATATCCACATGCTCGATTTGCGGTGGCTCAGCCAGCAAATCGGCTGCATTTGCCATCAAGGCGGCAGCGATCGGGCCGGATAAATGCGCTGATCTTCCAGTCTCGTCCACAAATGCATCAAAAATACCAAAAGTCGATGGGCCGAGTCGCAGGGCAAACCAAATTGGTGTAGTGGTTTCCTGATTTGCCATTGAAAGCCCCTGCTTGAGAAAGCTTTCTACGTCCGCTTCCTTTCCCGGTTTAGCTTGTAACCGCACAAACAGTGCAACTGCTACCATCTTGATTTCCTTTCTCATATTGAATAATAAGACTCAAACTCTAAATACTGGGAGGATTTCTGCCAAGTGGCGATATTGACAATTTTGATATAATTCGCGCCATGCGTATTCATATTCTTGCCCTCGACCAGGTTTTTGACACTGGATTATCAACGCTACTGGACACACTGAGTATCGCGAACGATCTCGCAGATTCTGCCAATGCATTGACGCGATTCGACCTGACTATCGTGGGTGTGCACCGGAATATTCGTACCAGTCAGGGATTTTCTGTACCGGTAGTATCAGCGTCGCGATGCGGTCCTCCGGATGTGGCATTGATTCCCGCGCTTGGGGCAAAAATGCCGGAAACGCTGCGGCTGGCGCTTGAGCGGGCGGATGTGTGCGAGGCGGGCGACCTTTTGCGACAGTGGTCTGAAGAGGGTGTTCTTATTGGTGCTGCCTGCACGGGGACTTTCGTTCTCGCTGATACTTTGCTTCTCAATGACCGAAGTGCTACTACCTCATGGTGGCTTACCCCCTTGTTTCGTGAACGTTATCCTCGCGTGCGCCTGGAGGAATCGCGTATGGTGGTAAGCTCACCGGGGCTGGTTACCGCCGGTGCTGCACTGGCGCATATTGATCTGGCGCTTTGGCTTATACGCCAAAGCAGTCCTACACTCGCAGAAATGACAGCGCGTTATCTGTTGATAGAACCACGAGCGTCACAGGCAGCTTTTGCAATTCCTGATCACCTTGCACATACCGATCCACTGGTTCAGCGATTCGAACGCTGGGCTCGGCGCAGGCTGGGTGAACGTTTCTCGCTGAGCGAAGCAGCCAGTGCGACAGGTACAAGCGAGAGAACACTTTCGCGCCGGCTAAAGGCCGTCTTGGGAAAATCTCCGCTTTCTTATTTTCAGGATCTTCGTATTGAACGTGCTGTATATCTCCTGGAGACGAGCAACGACAATGTAGATTCGATTGCCTTCCAAGTCGGCTATGCAGATGGTGCAACCTTGCGCACCCTTCTTCGTCGCAGAGTCGGTCGAACGGTGAGCGAACTTCGAGCCAGGAGCCGGATGATTTCCAATTCATTCAGCGATTCTCAAGCGCAGAATATCGAGTGATCAAAGGTACAGCGAAAATAAGCCGTGCCAATATTCGAAGACTGACTACCTGGGTCATAAGAAATTTAAAATCGCCAAGTTTGCGTATATTAAACGCCAGATGGCTTGCTTTCTTCTCGATACCGCTTTATCATCATTTTCATGACATCTTTCTCCTCTTCGGTCGCGCGCAAGCCGTTTTCCGCCTCGAACGTTCTGGGCGGCAAGCAGATACTCCACGCTGATCCACGTTCAGCGGTCGAGTGGATAGAGCTTGTGCGCAGGGGCATCCCCGCCCCGGCGATCGACGCAGTCCTGGGGCTTGTGGACCTGCGGCAGGGCGAACTCTCCCGCGCCCTGGACATCCCGGAGCGCACCCTGGTGCGGCGAAAAAAGGAGGGAGTGCTCAACTGTGAGGAATCCGGCAAATTGCTGCGCTTGGCGCGGGTCGTTGAACGTGCCGGCGAGGTGTTTGAAGATGGTTCTCTGGCGTTGGACTGGATCAAGTCGCCTAATGCCAGCCTGGGCGGCGCCACCCCCCTGTCCATGCTGGATACCGATCTTGGCGCCGATTCAGTGATGACTATTCTTGGCCGGATCGAGCACGGTATTTTCACTTGAAGTTGACGGTGTGGCGTATCGTCACACACCGCTTCGCCGCTTCCGCATTTTCCGGAGAGGGTGCGCGGCTGTTCGGTGGCCGCTGGAATCGCAAGGGTGAGCCGGTAGTGTACACCGCGCAGAGCAGGTCACTCGCCTTTCTCGAAATGCTCGTCCAGGACGAGCCACTGCGCGCCAATTATCTCCTCATTCCCGCGGAAATTCCTGGCGATATTCCCAGACTGGAGATCGATGCCGACCAGCTTCCTGAGAACTGGCGAACCCTCGAGAGCCGTAGAAACCTCGAGGAAATCGGCAGCCGATGGCTGCATGAGGCCAGATACTGCGTGCTGGATGTTCCCAGTGCCGTAATTCCTGCCGAACGAAACCTGCTGCTCAACCCCGCACATCCCGATTTCCGCAGGATCCGGATAGGTCAACCTGAAAGTCTCAAGAGCGATCTGCGGCTACTGCGGAGTTTATCCGGAGCAAGGTGAACAAGGGGATATTATTCGGTGCGTGGTCGATGCAGGAAGCCGGTTCAGTCACTGACCGGCACATAAACCAGATTGAGGCTTTCCACCTCAACCGGCCATGGGGCGCGTGACGATTTGCCCGGTTCATCCACTTTAAGGCACAACTCTACGTGGTGGTCCACAATCGCGTTCCTGGGAAGAGGAATGGTGTAGGTTGCAGTCGCTGCTTCATGGCGTAGTGCTCCTGGTGCGCCATATGGCGATACGGTGCCGAACAGTGTTCCATCCGGTGCGGTGACGCGAATTTCCGCTCCTTCGGATAGAGTACGCGTACGCACTTCAACCCAGACTCTTTCATTGCTCGAAACCGGGCGCGGCAGCGTGAGTTTGATCACGCCCTGTTGCGCCCCGATCTGGGCAGAAGCGCCGTTCTCCCATATGGTCGAGAATATCAGAACAGCAATTACCGTGGCGGATTGTAACTGCCGCCTGCATTTCAACGCGGTCAATGCGCCTCCACGACAATGGAAAGTACTTCGGCCTTCGGTTCCGCGCCATGTCTTGCCGTCAGTACTCCCGGTTTTACCATTCGCTCCGAAACAATCCGGATATTCAACGCCCCGCTGGCCGCAAGCTGCGCCTTCTGCCGCATTGCCTCGATCGTGCCCGATAAAGGCACGGTAAAGGTAACCGGGGCCTGTATGGTGTGATGACCGAACATCGAGAGCGTGCCGACGTAGTGAGGACTTGATGGGTCCGTTCGACTGCTCCCATCATCCACCATCACGGCAAAATCATGATGATGCGCCAGCGGCGGCAGCGCCAGGGTGATCTTCGCATACAATCTGGGCGCTTCCGCCTGCGCGCGCAGGCCAAGCAGCGGGGACGGAAGTGTCACGACAGCGCTTGCCGCCTGCTCCCCGCTCACTACGGAACGGCTGATCCGGGCCCTGGTGCTCTCGGAAGGTACAGCTGCACCCATCAATGAAGCGGACATGGGAGGCGCAACCACTTCCTCGCCGGAGCCGGGCTCGTAATCGTAATTGAAATCCCCAATGGTTGCGTAGTCCCCGGCGGTTCTTTTCTTCACCGGCTGCCCCTTTGCATCGACAAAGAACAGGAACGGCTCTCTCGACCACGCATCACCGTCCCCGCCTTCGGGCAGGGCAGAATATCCCCTCGCCAACTGCTTGCGGGTCCATACATCCCAAAGCCGGTCGATATTCGCATGGTGCAGGAAAAAAAGCGGATCGACAGGCGATAGATTGGCCTGCATGAAGCCGCCGCTGTTGGTGGTGTTGCCTTTGGGATCGGTAAAGATGCCGCCGACGCAGTTGTGCACCCTGTTGTGCGGCTGCCCTTCCAGCACGCCAAATCCGGTCAGGGCACTGTGGCCAAGGGTTTTCGGGCTGGCAAACGTGAGGAAATCACGAGGCGCCAGCGCATCCAGCAATGTTTGCAGTGAGACGGCCTTCGTTGTTTTTTCGTCGAGTTCCGGCTTTTCCCGGGTCGCCCCGCGCGCCTGTGCCAGATCGAAAAAGAACCGGCCTCTCGGGTCGTTGAGCATATCGAACCACAGATCCTCGGGAGAGCGGATTCCCCGGGCGAGAAGCTGGCCGTACTGCGTCTTATCGTCGAATTCGCCATCCGGCCCATAAATGCGCTTCCAGTAATCCGTCCTGGCGATTACTCCGCGAAAACGGTTCTGAAAGTCGCGGGAGGTGGCAATATAGGCCGGATGAGTGGGAGTGAGCACATCCTCGAACATGACAGCGGGCACGCGTGGACGAAAGGGGCTGTTGGGGTCCGTATTCTCCGTCCAATCCCAATAGGGAAGGGCAAACCCTGGGTCGCCGCTGAGTTCACGGCAAATCTGCTCGAACCAGCCAATATAGCCCCGGTGCCAGACCAGAAACCACCAGTTGCCATGTGGGCAGTCCATCGTGTGAGTGAGCGCGATGCGATACCAGTTGCGCGGGTCCTCCGGCGGGAGCTTGAGCATCCTGGCGATAGCCCTCTTGTAGCTTTCGATGGTGCGCTTTGCCTCCGGGTTCAGAACGTTCAAACGCCGATACTTCGCTTTTCCTTGCGCCTGGGCTCCGAAGGGCAGGGCAGAAGCGCCGATGGCGGCGGTGGTCGCCGCCGCTGCCTTCAGGAATGTACGCCGGGACATGGTGGATGAGAGTAATTTTGGCTGCATGGATTAAACCTTTTATGGTTATTGATTCTGGATAAAACTGAACGGATAAAGTCAGATGGATAAAGCTTGACGGGATAGCGAGCACGGGTGTGCAATTTCCCGAAATGCTAGGGATAGGAGGTTAAAAGAATCCTTCCAAAAGAACCTTTCTTCCAGCTGCGTTTCAGCCTCATGCCTCATCCGGCTCAGGCATTTGGCATGGCCGCAAAGAATCAGATTAGATAACCAAATGGAAGTCAGGAGTAGCTGTAAAATCTTACAGGTAGCGGTTCAGGTGGGGGAGGTGTAGTTGGTGTAATTGCGGGGACAGTCTCCTCAGGAAACTCTCTAGAAACGGGAACGGCGGCGGGGTGCGGAATCGGAAGGCAACCAATAAAAGCTGATTCTCCTGCCACAATCCTGATCAGTGCGGAAAACTCAAGCCCAGACACGAACTTAGGGAGTTATCAACAGAGCTATCCACGGGGTATCCACGCCAATCGGGGAAAACTTCATTTGGGTCAAGTTTCAGGAAAGCTGCTTTTGCTTGCCCACTGTCTACTCGAAATAGATGACAAACTTTGTCAAATAGTAGGATAATGAATCAGAAAGGAGGCCGCACATGGCGACTATGAATGTTTCGCTTCCCGATCCCATGAAGGAGTGGGTAGAGGCACAAACGGCAACAGGCCGCTACGCCAATGCGAGCGACTATGTGCGCGATCTGATCCGCAAGGATCAAGAGCGCGCGGCGAAGATCGCCGTCATGCAACAGTGCGTTGAGGAAGGTCTGGAGAGCGGCGAGCCACAGGATTTCTCGGCCAACGCCTTCCTGAAAGCGATGCGCGCAAAGCATGGCGGGAAGCAGACCTAAACCTTATCGACTCAGGCCACGCGCAGTCGAAGACCTTGAAACGATCTGGCTCTACACGGCAACGCAATGGTCGATCGATCAGGCAGAGCTTTACATTCAGGAGTTGACAGCGGGGCTTGATTTCCTGGTAGCACATCCTGAAATTGCCAGGGAACGCGTCGAACTCAGCCCGCCCGTGCGCATTCACCGCATCGCCGCGCATCTGATCGTCTACCGGATCGAGCCGGATTATCTCGACATCATCCGTATCCGTCACGGGCGCGAAGACTGGATGAGCGATCCTTTCGGAGAATAGCTCGGCATTATCCGGGTAACGATACAGCGCAACACTTTGATCCAATAGGAGAGATTTCCTCCTGGTACAATCTGAAGCCATGCCTCTTCAGTTGGTCACCAAAAAGCTCTCCAAGAGTTCGCTACGCACGACAGCGGTACTTAGGCGCGATCGGCAGCAAGGAGACGTCACACTACCCGTGATGGCTCGCAGTATCCTTGGTGATCATGAGCACGGAGCATGCTGTTTTGATTTTGGAAGAATCTTCGCTTGCTCTCGGTGGTAAAGTTGCCTACCATAGGATAAAGGAGAATGCTCTTATGGCCAATGTCGAGAAGGTGAGTGTCGCTCTCACTCCGGAAATGGCGGCGATGATGCGTGAAGTAGTGGAGACTGGCGAGTATGCATCTGCGAGCGAGGTCATGCGGGAAGCCCTGCGCGAATGGAAGCACCGGCGAATGCAGCGTGCCAAGGCGATCGAAGAGTTGGGGCGGTTGTGGGATGCCGGCATGAGCAGCGGCCCGGCTGTCGACGGTGAGGAAGCCTTCACCCGCATCAGACAGAAGCTCGATGCCAAGATTGTCGAGCGTGGGACGAAATGAGCTATCGGCTTCGACCACAGGCCGAGGCGGATATCGAAATCATTGCCCTTTATATCGCCGAAGATAATCCCTCGGCGGCTCGACGCTGGTACGAGGATATTTACCGCCGCTGTCAGCAGATCGGGGAAATGCCGGGTATCGGCTTCGCCAGGCCAGAGGTGCGGCCTGAGCTGAGAAGCTTATCCATTGGCAACTACTTGATTTTATACCGCCAGACCGACGAGGGGGTGGAGATCGTCCGTGTCGTGCACGGCGCGCGGCAATGGGAAAACCTGCTCTAGGAGGATATGCCAGCACCTTTGCTAGGCTCTGTATTCGTGACGATCAACGCACGGAGGCCGAGATATAGGCCGTTGTACGTCAATTCATCCTCGACGTTCCTTTCGAGTTGGAAGAGGATGATCTGTCAACTTGGCATGATACACTTGAGTCGGATTTTCACATGAGGACCAATCGCCGCATTCTAATTGATAACGCCACATTAAGCGGTGTTGAGCGCATCACTGGCATTAGCCAGATATTGAATCTGAACAATATCGATAATGACATTCTCTGCCTCGAAAAGCTGGTCACTGCAATCTTATTCAGCGACGAACTGATCGGCATCGATGACTATAAGGATGATTTTCGCTCGAGCAGGTTGAAAAACTTCGACTTCATTGAATTCTCTAAGATCGACCAGCCTACCTATGCAGCGCTCGCAACAGATGCAGCAACGTTTGCGCGGGGGCATGGTCTTTTCATTCGAGGGCTCCAAACCAGTTGGTGATGTCGTCAGTTTTTTCGAGACTCTTCGGATCGATCCACAATTGCGATGGGACATTTGGGTTTCAAGCGAATATCTAACGCTTTCTTTTCTGGTGGAAGACCCAAAGTACGCATCTTACGAAAGGGCAATCGACAGCGTTTTCCGCAATGAGGATGCCGATCGCGGGCTCGTTGCCGCCGGAACGGATCACCAACCAGCCTTCAGCGTGGCAGAGCGCTCAGACATTACGGACATCAAGGATTTCGTGCGCGCACTCTCATCGAGCAATCCTCAATACGCGGGTACCGATGGGAAAAGCGCGCTGGACCGCGTGCTATTTGGTTATGGCTGGGCTGCTGAGCGGTCACATTTTTATAATGCGGTCGCGCATATGGAAGAAGCTGATGCTTACTTGGCGCCTCTTCGCGACGCCTTTTGCGAGAGCTGTTGTCGGATTGATTATCCCTCGCAGGTGATCGGCCTGCTCGAAAAGCTGAAGGCAAAGTCGCAAGAGACGCTATCTTCCATTCTTGAGCCGAGTGGACAGGTTAAGTTTGCGATGCGTCTGCCCTTTTTCACTGCCTATTTGATATCGAGGACGGACAACCCGAGGCAGTGCATTGATCTCGCTCTTTCAATGCGCAATGCGAGTGAATTTCAGAGTTGCCGAACGATCTTTCACAATCTCAACCATCTATCAGCGGCGGACAAGATTCAGAAAATCAATGGCATTCTAAAATATCTAGATCAGTCATGCGCAAGCCTCATGAAAAAATACGCTGTGTCGACAGAAAGTGGTTTGCAATTTTCCCTGTCGCTGGGGCTGACGGGTATAAATCTGGGCATCAACGTAAAGCTCAATCAGCTTTTCCGGTCCTATAAAAACAAGCCCTTTGCCCGTGTTTTCCGAAATATCCCACAGGACATGCTCAACGTCGAGCGACTTGGTGGACTGTATGAGAAGGTTTGCTCATCGATCCGGAAGCACCCTAAGGCAACTTACCCCAAAATCTCGACGACGCCGAAATATATGGAGCACAAGGAAAGCGAGCATAGCCGTCCTGCAAAGCTATAGGCGCCTTACTGTTTTCTTCGCGGCAGGATGTTAGGGGCCCATATTCGCCTATCGACAGAACGAATGCGGCTTTTCTTGCAGTCATGAAGGATGCCTGTCGAGCCAGAAAGAGCTGGGGGTGCTCGAAACGCAGGGAATCGCGCTGAAGCCGCCATGCCCAGATCGGAGTGACCGTTGGCGTATATCACGGGCGGACGCGATCTTGGGGGGTCGTGGTCAGCTAGGCAGAGACGCCGCAAATGCTGCACACGTTCGCCGAGACAGCCCGCCAAAACCTCAGGTTTGAAGGCAACGACTACCGTTGCGATCACCCACGCGCTTTCGCCCAGCGCGTCGAGGTCGCCGAGCGCGAGGTCTTCATCAAGGGTCGAAAGACGTACTTTTGCGCACGTTTACCGCTATCGGAGACCGGCGGTTCCGGGCGTACACAATTCTGTACTGAATTGGCGGAGAGAGAGGGATTCGAACCCTCGGTACGGTTTGACCCGTACGCACGCTTTCCAGGCGTGTACCTTAAACCACTCGGCCATCTCTCCTGTTGAGGGTTCCAGGAAAGGAACCCGGCAAAGGGCGCAAAGGATACACCAGAACGCTATTCCCGGCAACTTTGCGGTAGTATAGCCGAAAGCGGCTCATCCGTATGGACGGCCCTCGAATCCCTTTGACCCAAAAAACCAGAAACAGGAAGTTGCATGCAGATCAAATCCCGCATCCGCACTATCGCGCATTACCCTCATGAAGGCATCATGTTCCGCGATATCACCACGCTGCTGAAAGACCCGGTCGGGTTGCGCGCGACGGTTCAGGAAATCACCAATCGCTACAAGAGCATGAAAATCGATAAGGTGGCGGGGATCGAGTCACGTGGTTTCATCATTGGTGCGCCGGTTGCCTACGAACTTAGCGTGGGTTTTGTACCGGTGCGCAAGAAGGGCAAGCTGCCTGCCGAAACGCGCGGGCGCGATTACCAGTTGGAATATGGCAGCGACCGCATCGAGATTCATGTGGATGCGATTCAGAAGGGCGACCGGGTGCTGCTGGTGGATGATCTGATCGCTACCGGCGGGACGGCGGAGGCCGCGGCTGGCTTGATACAGGAAATGGGGGGTGAGGTGGTGGAGTGCGGTTTCGTCATCGACCTGCCGGATATCGGGGGCAGGGCGCGGCTGGAAGATCAAGGTATCAAGGTGTTTGCGCTGTGCGAGTTTGAAGGGAACTGATCTCTGGCCGGGATGGAGCCTATAATGACTTATATAAACGCATTATCTATGGTCAAGACGAGTACTCATAGTGAGTGTTGTTCTGCTGCTCATCTTCATACTGGCCCCGGTCGCATCCTTAGCCGCTCAGGCTCACGATTATGCCGCGTGGTCAAAAAAGAACCCTGATGGCTCGTGGACGCGGATTACGGAAATTGCTGTTGCCACCTCGTCTCTTCCCTCTGTGGTACCCAGGGATATCGGCAGATTTTGCCCAGCCTATAAGCATTTGCCACGCCAAAAAAGGATCCGGTTCTGGGTGGGTCTGCTTTCGTCCATGGCGGAATTCGAAAGTACCTTTGATCCTGAAGCGGCTGCCAGAGGGCCGTCCAAAGACGTATTCAGAAGGCGGGGCGTAAATCGGGGGCTGCTGCAAATATCAAAAGAAAGCGCAAACCAGCCGGGCTATAGCTGTGGCATCAAGAAGGCAAAACATCTGCACGATCCCGCCATTCATCTTCCATGTGCGGTAAAAATATTGTCTACATGGGTCAGTGCTGACCGCGTAATAGCCTCTTATAAGGGGAATAAAAAAACCAGGGGTGGGGGACGCTATTGGGCTGTGCTCCAGGAAAAAAATGGCCGCCTGCCTGCAATATCGAGTTTCACCAGAAACCTGCCCTTCTGTCGGAAGGGCTGAGTGAATTCCTCGCCCGACCCGGCGGCGTTGGTTTGATGCTTTTGGAGTAGGCGCCGTCAGCGCTGCCAGCCGTTCAGTTTTCTAGAACCTGAAGTTGTACTGGACGTAGAACAGGTCAGGCGAGACGCGCGGCGCCTGCGCTTTCAGGAAATCGCCGGCAAACAGTTTCGAATATCCTATCAGCACATCTCCGTGCCGGTCGACGTGTATGTTGAAGCGGAAATCAATCTCATCCCCGACATAGCTGCCGGATTGTCCGGTTGCGTCTCTAAGGGTGGCGGCGCCTGCGGCGTTGTACAGGAAATCGCGTTTGTTCGCCAGATAGAAGCGGTGGTACTGGACGGTGAAATGGGTCCAGGTCAGGGGGTGCAGATTGAGTTGGGCATTGAAGTCGTGGATGTTCTGCCTGCCCACGCGATCGATCCATCCGAGGTAATAATTGCCGAAGGGGAAAAGCTGGTTGAAGGTTGTGCGGCTGCCATCGGTCAGATTATTGTCGCCCGAGGCAAAGTCGTAGCGCAGCCAGAATTGCGGATTCAGCGGCTTCCCCTTGAAGTGGTAGCCAGCGCCGGAGGCAACGGCAAAGGCCGAGATATTCTGGTTGGAATTCTGGCCGAACTGGTACATGCCTTCCAGTTCGTACAGGAACTGGTTGTAGTCTCCGGCCACGCGGCTGCCAAGAGTATGCGTGATCGAATCGCCCCTGACACCGGCTCTGCCCACGGCAAGGTTGCGGTTGTCATCCAGGCTCAGAAAATAGAAATCGGCCAGGTGCCCTTTCATGGGCTTGTATGTTCCCCACAAGCCGAAGAATTCGCGCTTCTCATCCCAGTTATCGAAATTGTTTCTTTCCGTTACCATCGGACGCACCCAGAATGCATCCAGGTCGAACGTGGGCGTGCGCCAGAATCCCTTCACACCCTGGAAAGTGCGGCGGGCGTTGACCCAATCGAGCGTGGAAATCAGGCGCTGCGAGCCATAAAGCAGTTCCTGCCGCCCCACGCGCAGATAAGCCGGGCCGTCCTTGACGTTGGCGATCTTGATGTCCGCAAAAAGATTGAGCATATCCGTGTGGTTGACATCGGTGACTAACGGCGCCAATGCCTGGCCGAAAGTACGCGCGTCCAGAAACTCCGCGAACAGCCGGATCCGATCCTGATACCAGAAGTCGGCATGGAAGCGGCTGCGGATCATATGGTAGTTGTCGCTGGTATTGGTCAGCCGGGCGTCGGATTCCCGCATATACCGGTACCAGAAGTTGCCGCCAAATGACAAAAGGAAGTTATCGCCAAGATGGATGCGCTTGACGGGGTCGAAAATATCCTTCTCATGCTCGGGCTTTTCGAGATAGCGGAAATCGATATCGAAAGCGGGCGTGGTCATGAGGGCATAGAGCGCATAAGGAGAAACGGGTGGATTTTCACGTTTGTTTCCGGTTATATGATCCCAAAGCGAGTAGTACCGCGGCCCTGAGGGGGCAATGATAAACATACCCGGGCGGGATGGGGCAGTCACGGGCGGCACTTTCGCCCAGTCAAACCGGCCGCTGCTCCTGTCATTGCTCCCGTTACTGCCCGTTGCAGGGGGTGATGCTTCCGATGTTGCCGGGACTACGGTGGTGCTGCCGGCGGGAGCAGGATCTGCCGCAGAAGCCTGGAGCGTGAGGCTGAGCACGCCTGCCAGGCCGAATTTCACAAGCCATTCCAATATGCGCTGTGAAGAGGTTGAAAAGCAGTTGGAGTTTTTGGCAGGCGTGAATGAAGCAGGCAGGCAATCAGGCAGACGCATAGCGGGATTTCAGGGACCTCGGAAAAAAATGCCCGCAACTATAGCAAAGTCAGCGTCTATTTTGAACTGATGGGCAAAGCGTATTCAGGTGCTCCCCGCATTTGAATTGCATATCCTCTGCGCGGGATACTTAATACTGTAATACGCTTTGCTTATTGCGCTTGTCGGGGGGACTGTGGGGCAGAGCGGTAGCGAATCAACGGCTTCTGATGGATAGACTCCGGATAGATGCTGCGAGCTTATCTGTAAAACTTGCCCTCGCGCTCCGGCTGATAGATGATTTCCTCTATCCGTACCTTGATGGTGCCTCCACCCGGACGCGGCCACTCTATCTCGTCGCCGGTGGAGAGCCCCAGCAGGGCACTGCCAACCGGCGCAAGCACGGAAATCTTATCGCCGGACCCGTCGACATCTTTTGGATAGACCAGCGTCAGGCGGAAGTCCTGGCCTGAGGAATCGATGCTGAACCGTACTGTGGAGTTCATGGTTACCACCGTGGGCGGTATCTGCTCGGGCTCGACGATTTCGGCGCGTTCGAGCTCGGCTTGCAGTTCCGCACTGCCAGGAACCGAGTTGGCCGGAAGCGACTCGAGCAAGGTCTCCAGCCTGTCCAGGTCCTGGGATGTCAATATGATGTGCGGTCTGCTGTTCATTTCAACCTCGTTTCAAGTTCTGTTATCGCCCCTTGCCCCTTGTCCGTCGCCTACGCCGCCAGGCGCTTACTGCTGCTGTCTTCCTGGCTTCCAGTGCCGGTTTCTCGTCGGAAGTTTTGATCGGACCGATCGGATAGGATGCATCGGATAGAATGCCATTGATTCTATCATCAAATGTCATGATATTACCGGAGCAGCGGGAGTCCATGTGCTGCTTTTATGGGCACTCCCGCTTGTCAGGATGAATGACAAGTGCACTCAACTTTGACCCCTCATCGTATTGGGCGTAGAGTCTAATAACGAGCATACGACGAGCACATAATTTCTTGTTTTTTTAGGAGCGGTGACCATGCAATCTCCAACTATTGTAAATCCCTCCCAATTGGACCCGGTCAATCCGGCAATCGAAAAGTATATGCGCAGCCTGGTGGGGCGGACTGATCATCCTGTGCTGACCGAAATGGAAGCGGTGGCTGCCAAAAACAATTTCCCCATCGTTGGCCGACTGGTCGGTGTTTTTCTGGAAACACTGGCGAAAACGATCGATGCCAAGCGTATTTTCGAATTCGGCAGTGGCTACGGCTATTCGGCTTACTGGTTCGCGAAAGCAGCCGGAGCGGACGGAAAGGTGATCTGTACCGATGGCGATCCCCAGAACAAGGAAAAGGCCGAGCAGTATCTCAAGTCTGCCGGTCTGCTGGAGAGGATCGATTTTCGCACTGGCATCGCACAGGAGATATTCGGACAGATCGAAGGAGTATTCGATATCTGCTATAACGATGCGGACAAGGGGGATTATCCGGAAATCTGGCGCATGGCAAAAGACAGGATCCGCCCAGGCGGGTTGTACGTTGCGGACAACGTGCTCTGGCATGGGCGGGTGGCGGTGGAACAGTATGTCGATATTGTTCCCGGCTGGACCGAAGCCATTCTTGAGCATAACCGGCTGATTTTTGATGATCCCGATTTTGACGCTTTCATAAATCCGACGCGGGATGGTGTTGTCGTGGCGCGAAGAAAGGCACAATGACACTATTTGTCATTCATTCCTAACGCCAAGCCCGCCAGGCCCTGATCTCTGGAGGGAGCAGGGCTGCTGAAAAATCGAAATAAAATATCGAGGGTTCAAATCCAGCAGCGCAAATCGAAAGAAAATTTTTATAATTTCTTGTTGTATTTCTGAATGAGATGTGTAAAACTGTTTTCTGGTAAAGTTGTAGCGCGAAACTAGGGTTCCGGCTTCTTTTCTCGAAGTGTCTGGTCCGAGAGTTTCCGGCTTCGTCATGACGAGGCTCCACGGAGGGATAAAAGCCCGGGAGATCATGTAGTTATTACATTGATTCCCGGAGTTTAACCGCCGAAAAAGGAGACTTGGTCGTGCATCTCCCTCCCGTATTTTTCCCCGCTTTTTCAGTTGCCAGCCCGGTTACGATAGAACCGTGTGGCAAGCAGTATAGAAGTCATCATGCAAGCGGAAGCCGGTATCCAGAGGTGTGCGAAGCACGCCATTGCAGATTGGGACTGGACTCCGCGTGGTGGCCCGGAATGGCGAAGCGCGCAGTATTTTTTCGCCGCATAAATAGCTGCGATAGCCGCGATACAAAAAGCTGCAACACCTGCGACCTCAGTCCGCCACGGCTGGGTGTCTCTTTGCTCATTGCTTCCGACAGCATGAAGAGACCGACAAAGGGTCAGCCAGGTGGAATTATTCCGTGTGTCTCGAAAGGGATATCATGTCCATAGAAGAAACCCCGAATACACTTTCCCGCCCTGCCGCCGCCCCTGTCACCGACGACAAGCTTCATCGCAGCATGAGCGTATGGAACAGCTTCACGCTCGGGTTCGCCGTTGTTTCCCCCGTGGTAGGGCTTTACGCCATCATCAGCGTCCAGACCACTGTGACAGGAGGCGGATGGTTCGGCGCGCTGGTTACCTGTCTCGTCATGCAGTTGCTCGTGGCAACGGTCTACGCAGAGCTGTCTTCACAATTCCCGATTGCGGGCGGTGCATACAAATGGTCGCGTCAACTCGGAGGGGTGGTCACGGGGCAATTTGCCGGCGTCATCTACGTCAGTTCCACTATCGCCATGCTCACCACCACCGCCTATACGGGTGGCGTCTGGCTTGCCCTGTTTTTTGGAGCCGAGAGCGAAACCGGTCCTGCATTCGTGACCTGGGGGGCGGTATTCCTCCTCCTGTGCACCATTATCAACGTGGTCCACGTCAATATCTTCAAGCTGGTCATCACAATGGGAGTCTATGCGGAAGTTGTCGGCTCCCTGGGTGTGGCGCTGCTGCTGTTCCTGTTTTTCCGGCAGCATTCTTTTTCCGAACTGTTCCAGCATCTCGGCACAGGAACGGCGCCAGACCAGGTATCCGCGTTTTTGGCAGCGCTGGCCATCGCCGGCTGGGCATTCATCGGTTTTGATGCCTGCTCCACCATTGCGGAGGAAACGCACGAACCCAAGCGGATGGTGCCGCGTGCCGTTTTCTTCTCTTTATGCATGGTGGGATCGGTGGTGCTTTTCAACTCCGCGGCGCTCACGCTCGCGTTCGATCGCGAGGCGTTGATTACTGCGAGTGCCACTTCCGATCCGATTACCCCTGTGATTACCAGTAATTTTGGCGAGTGGGCGGAAAAGCCGTTTCTGGCCATCGTCATGGTCGCATTCCTGGCCTGCGGGGCCTCGGTGGTGAAATATACCTCGCGCATCGTGTATTCCATGGCGCGCGAAGGCAATATGCCCGCTGTTCTCAGCAAATTGGCGCCTGACAAGACGCCACGCAACGCCGTTATCTGTACTGTATCGCTGGCAGGACTGGGATTGCTGTTCGGGTTGAATGATGGCGCAGTTGCCACCGTGATTGCTTTCGGCACGGGCGGGCTTTACGCCATGTTTTCCATGACGACCGGCGTGGGTTTATTCACCCGGCTCACCGGGCGCTGGAATCCGGCATTGGGCGAGTTGAAGCTTGGCGTCTGGGGGCTGCTGATCAACACGGTGGCTTTTATCTGGTCTGTATTCGAACTTGTCAATATTGCCTGGCCACGTCCGTATGCCACGGCTCCCGACGCGCCGTGGTGGCAGCTTTGGGCGGTACCGCTGGTGCTGGGCAGCATTCTCGGCATTACAGCGCTATATGTCCTTATAAACAGGATGCGTAAAAAATCCACTCCACCAGCAAGCAGAGGGAAGTGAAAACACCGCATCGATCTACAAATTGAATTGGATACACCTGAGAAAACTATCGTGATGAGGAGAAAGACATGAACCAACCGGATGCCCCTTTGTGGGAGCAACATATTCCCGGCGGCTGCCACTGGTCGGGCATTCTGCGGCGCGGCACCACGCTGCGCATGACGGATGTCAACGGCGGCGCCAATGCCTCGGTATTGTTCTTCAATCAGGAAGAAAAACTGGAGCGCTACAACATGGCCGATACGCTCAAATCCCAGCATACCTTCCGTCTGACAAAGGGACATGCCTGCCATTCGGACATGGGAAGGATATTCTGCTGCATTACCGCCGACAGCGTGGGTTGGCACGATACGGTCTGCGGACTGAGCGACGCCGAACTGATACGCCGGAAGTACGGCACCGCGCGATATCAGGAGCACCGCAACCAGATGTTCCGCAACGGGCTGGACGGCATGCTGATCGAGCTTGGCAAATGGGGTTTGGGCATGCGGGACGTGGTATCCAATATCAATTTCTTCAGCAAGGTGACCGCCAATTCAGCCGGCGAACTCACCTTCCATTCCGGCAATAGCAAAGCCGGAGATCATGTGGATTTGAGTTTCGAAATGGATACGCTGGTCGTGTTATCCGCTGCGCCGCATCCTCTCGACCCCTCCACCACTTATCAGCCCGGTGCAGTCAATCTCACTGCTTTTGCAACCCCATCTTCGGTGATTGCCGAATGCGCACACATTTCCGAAAACCAGCGTGCCCGGCAAAACACTGAATGTTTATATGCTTGTCATGGAGGTGCGGCATGAATGCGAATTCAAAGAACAAGAATTTTGTTGAAAGCAGGCTGGATCCGGATGCGGCGGTGGTGGATGAAATCTGCCCGGCAGGCGAGCCCTGGGTCAAGATCGTCAGGGAGGGGCAGGTATTCCGGATCGTGGATCTGGAAGGTAACCAGGCCGTCGATACCTTGTTTTACAACGCCTCACACGCAGTGGAGCGCTATAGTGCAACCGATACTGTACGCCGGCAGAAGAAGCTCTATCTGACTACCGGCAGCAAGCTGTACTCGAACTATGGCAATGTAATGCTCACTATCATTGCGGATACATGCGGACGGCATGACACCCTGGGCGGCGCGTGCGCGGCGGAGAGCAACACCGTACGTTATGCACTGGAAAAATTCCCCATGCACAGTTGCCGCGACAACTTTCTGCACGCACTGGCGCACGAGCCGGAGTGCCAGCAGCTTGGCATCGGCAAGCGCGATATTCCGAGCAATATCAATTTCTTCATGAATGTGCCGGTGACGGAGGAGGGTGGTCTGGAATTCGTGGATGGCGTCTCCGCGCCTGGCAAATACGTGGAAATGAAGGCCGAAATGGACGTGGTAGTGCTGATTTCGAACTGCCCGCAACTGAACAACCCATGCAACGCCTACAATCCCACGCCCATCCGTCTGCTGGTCTGGGACGATCCCAATGATATGAGTTTTTCATAATCGATATGGCCGGGTTTCTGATCTGGCCGTTGTTCCACCGGACGAGAATAAATCATGTTTGAAAAAGTATTGATAGCCAACCGTGGCGCCATTGCCTGCCGGATTATCCGCACCTTGCGGCACATGGGAGTGAAGAGCGTTGCAGTCTATACCGAGGCAGATGCACTATCGCGGCATGTGATCGAAGCCGATGAAGCCTACTGCATAGGCAGCGGAGTCGCCGCGGAAAGTTATCTGCGCGCCGAAAAGATCCTGGAGGTTGCGACCCATGCGGGGGCAAATGCCATTCATCCAGGATATGGCTTCCTCAGTGAAAAAGCTGAATTTGCCGAACAATGTGCTGACCATGGCATTGCCTTCATTGGCCCCACTCCCCACCAGATGCGTGCATTCGGCTTGAAGCACACGGCGCGCGAACTGGCGCTGCAGAACCGGGTACCGCTGTTGCCGGGCACGGGATTGCTCGAAGACCTGGATGATGCCTTGCGCCAGGCCGCTCACATCGGTTATCCAGTCATGCTGAAAAGCACGGCAGGGGGGGGCGGCATCGGCATGCGCTTGTGCTGGAACAAGGAAGAATTGAGTGGAAACTACGAATCGGTGAAATACCTGGCGCAGAACAATTTCAAGGATGCCGGGCTGTTTCTTGAAAAATATGTCGAGAAGGCGCGCCATATCGAGGTGCAGATATTCGGCGACGGCAAGGGCGGGGTGATTGCGCTGGGGGAGCGTGACTGCTCGATGCAGCGGCGTCACCAGAAGGTGATCGAAGAAACGCCGGCGGCTGATCTGCCGCCACGCGTGCGCCAGGCGTTGCTGGAGGCGGCGGTACGTTTGGGCCGGTCAGTCAGCTACCAGTCTGCGGGTACAGTGGAGTACGTTTTCGATGCCTCCACCGCAGAATTTTATTTCCTGGAGGTGAATACGCGGCTGCAGGTCGAGCATGGGATAACCGAGGAAGTGACCGGCATCGACCTTGTGGAATGGATGGTTCGGCAAGCCGCTGGAGACTTGCCGCCTCTGGATTCATTCGATATCCAGCCGCATGGGGCCTCCGTCCAGGTACGTGTGTACGCGGAGAATGCGGTCAAGGATTTTCAACCCTCCTGCGGTATCCTCACGGCGGCGGAGTTTCCGTCTCCGTCCGCCGCGCGCGTGGAAACCTGGGTGGAACGCGGTGTCGATGTCACGCCATTTTATGATCCCATGCTGGCAAAAATCATCGTATACGCGCCGGACCGAGAGCAGGCCATTGCGCGACTGCTGGAAGCCCTGGACGTGACGGCATTGCATGGGGTGGAAACCAACGTCGGTTATCTCAGGCAGATCCTGCGCAGCGACGCGTTTCGGAGCGGACAGCACACGACAGGCTTTCTGAACAGTTTTCGTTATACCGCCCATACGATCGATGTCCTCAGTCCGGGAGTGCAGACCACGGTGCAGGATTATCCCGGGCGGACAGGATACTGGAACATCGGAGTGCCGCCATCGGGACCGATGGATGGCCTGGCGTTCCGTCTGGCCAATCGTCTCGTCAATAACAGCGAAGATAAGGCCGGGTTGGAGATTACGCTTTCGGGCCCGGCGTTGCGCTTCAACTGTGACAGCGTTATTGCTGTATGCGGTGCGCCGATGGAGGTGCGCCTGGATGGTGAACCTCTTGCCTATTGGCGGGTGCATCGCATCAAGGCCGGTTCGTTGTTGCAGTTCGGCAAACTCGTAAATCCTGGGTGCCGCGCTTATCTGGCAGTGCAGGGAGGAATCCGGGTTCCTGACTACCTGGACAGTAAATCCACGTTCACCCTCGGCCACTTCGGCGGGCATGCAGGCCGTACGCTCCTCACCGGCGACGTGCTGCATATCTTTGAAGCCAGAAAAGACGGTGATGGCGGATTTGAGCAGGGGCTGCCGGAGGAATTGGTACCGCGCTACACCGACAGCTGGGAAATAGGAGTGTTATACGGACCGCACGGGGCGCCGGATTTTTTCACTGAGGAGGATATCGAAACCCTCTTCGCCACTGATTGGGAAGTGCATTACAACTCCAATCGCACCGGAGTGCGGCTGATCGGCCCCAAGCCCCATTGGGCGCGTAGCGATGGCGGCGAAGCAGGGCTGCATCCCTCCAATATTCACGACAACGCCTATGCCGTAGGCACTGTGGATTTTACGGGTGACATGCCGGTGATACTCGGTCCGGATGGCCCCAGCCTCGGCGGCTTCGTCTGCCCGGTTACCATCATCCAGGCTGAATTGTGGAAGATGGGACAGCTCAAGCCGGGCGATCGCGTGCGCTTCCACAGGAGGTCGATGGAGCAGGCGCTGGCGCTGGAGCTACAGCAGGATGCAAGAATAAAAGACCTTCGGGTTCCACAAAACATTTCATCCGAGGCGGAGCAGGGCACAACTACCGAATCCACCCCCGTGCTCCACTTCATTCCGCAAAGCGACGGCCAGGTGCAGGTTGTATATCGCCAGGCAGGCGACAAGAATCTGCTGGTCGAGTATGGTCCGCTCGAGCTCGATCTCAATTTGCGCTTCCGCGCGCATGCGTTGATGGATTGGGTGCAGACAGCGTGCAATGACGGGAAACTGGAAGGCATTCTGGATCTGACGCCCGGCATCCGTTCGCTGCAAGTGCATTTCGATTCCCGCGTACTGCCGCGCGATAAGCTGCTGGAGATGCTGGTCGGCGCGGAAAAGAAATTGCCCGATATCGATGCCATGGAGGTCCCGGCACGCATCGTCCATCTTCCACTGTCCTGGGATGATGCCGCCACCCGACTGGCAATAGAAAAGTACATGCAGTCCGTGCGCAGTGATGCGCCCTGGTGCCCGAGCAATATCGAGTTCATCCGCCGGATCAATGGCCTCGACAGTATCGAGGAAGTGCAGCACATCGTATTTTCCGCGAATTATCTTGTCATGGGGCTGGGTGACGTCTATCTGGGCGCGCCGGTTGCCACACCCGTGGACCCGCGTCATCGTCTGGTGACCACGAAGTACAATCCTGCGCGCACCTGGACACCCGAGAATGCGGTTGGCATAGGCGGGGCCTATTTGTGCATATACGGGATGGAAGGTCCCGGAGGCTACCAGTTTGTGGGCCGCACGGTGCAGATGTGGAACCGCTATCGCCAGACAGCCGATTTCAAGGAAGGAAAACCCTGGCTGCTGCGTTTCTTCGACCAGATCCGTTTCTATCCGGTTAGCGAAAGTGAACTGCTCAAGCTGCGCAAGGATTTCATTACCGGGCATTTCAAGCTGAAGATCGAGGAGACAACATTCAGCTTGAAACAGTACAACGCTTTCCTGAAGGAAAATGCGGCATCCATCAGCGCTTTCAAAGCAAAGCAGCAGGCTGCGTTTGAAGCCGAGCGTGAACGCTGGAAGGCCGAAGGCAAGGCTGAGTACGTGAGCGAGGTTACGCTCGAGGAAGCGGATGCGCAGGGCGAACTGGATTTGCCCCCTGGTTCCCAGGCTGTCGGTGCGCACGTAACGGGCACGGTATGGAAACTGCTCGTCAAGGAAGGGCAGCGTGTCGAAATGGGAAATCCAGTGGTAGTGGTGGAGTCCATGAAAATGGAATTCTCTGTGGAGGCGCCGGTCAGTGGTACGGTAAGACAGCTATTCTGCAAGGAGGGGAGCCATGTATCCGCCGGGCAGATGTTGCTTATCGTTCAGGAGGAGGGAATATGAGCAAGCCTGATCCCCTGGGCGATATCTTGTCCCTGCTGCAACGCTATGCAGCTGGCGAGCTGACTCCTGCCGGGATGGTAGAGGCGGTGCATGCGCTGATTCAGGACGATCCCGACAATGTTTGGATACACAAGCTGCCGCTGGAATCACTGCGGCAATATGCCCGGAAGGTGGAAGAAAAAGGGATGGCCGCACTGCCTTTGTATGGTATTCCCTTCGCTATCAAGGACAATATCGACCTTGCAGGCGTTCCGACTACTGCGGCTTGCCCGGCGTTTGCCTACACACCGCAACGCAGCGCAACGGTGGTGCAGAGACTGATCGATGCGGGTGCAATTCCCATCGGCAAGGCCAATCTCGACCAGTTCGCCACCGGATTGAACGGTACCCGCTCTCCCTATGGTGTTTGCCGCAACGCCTTCAATCCCGAATACATCGCTGGCGGATCAAGCTCGGGTTCAGCAGTGGCTTTAGCGAAGGGCTGGGTATGTTTCAGCCTGGGAACCGATACCGCGGGCTCCGGCAGGATACCTGCTGCCTTCAATAATCTCATCGGGTATAAACCCACCAGGGGCTGGCTTTCCACGCGGGGTGTCGTACCCGCCTGCCGCTCGCTGGATTGCGTATCCATCTTTGCCCATACCGCCGCCGATGCGGAGCGAGTCCTCGAAGCAGCCGCCAGTTATGATGACGAAGACATTTATTCCCGCCGGAGAGGGAACAGCGATGATCTTCCCTCGCAAAACCTCCGGCAGCGTTTCCGTTTTGGCATACCGCGCCGGCAGCAACTGCAATTCTTCGGTAATTCCGAAAGCACCCGGTTGTTCGAGGAAGCGATAACACAACTGCAAGCATTGGGCGGCGAGGTGGACAGCAAGGTCATCGAGATCGATTTTTCGCCCTTTCTGGAAGCAGCGCACCTGCTTTATGGGGGGCCATGGGTGGCCGAGCGTTATGCCGCCATTCAAAAATTTTTTGATCTGCATAGCGATGAGGTCGTTTCGCCGGTACGGGAGATCATTGCCGGCGCACATAGGTTCTCGGCCGCAGATGCCTATAACGGCCTGTATCGCTTGCGTATGCTTAAACGCCAGGCTGACCGTACCTGGTCTGAAGTGGATTGTCTGTTGACACCCACCGCTGGGACCATTTATCGCATCGAGGAAATGTTGGCGGACCCGATTCGCCTGAATACGAATCTGGGTTACTACACCAACTACATGAACCTGCTCGACTATTCGGCAGTGGCGGTACCTGCCGGATTCCAGAATGATGGATTGCCTTTTGGCGTTACCCTGGTGGCTCCAGCCCATCAGGATGTCTCGCTGCTGCATCTTGCCGCACGGCTACAGCAGGCCTATGCGCTGCCTTTGGGAGCTACGGATATTCCACTGCGAAAAGAGGCTTTATCAGAATCAGAAATGGCATCTTTTCAACACCCGGCACAGCCGGAGCAACCAGCTCTCGTGCGTGTAGCGGTCTGCGGCGCGCATTTGTCCGGTCTGCCGTTGAATCCTCAACTGACCAGCCGCAACGGACGCCTGGTGACAAGTACCACAACTTCCTCCGACTACAAACTCTACGCGCTTCCGGGAACACCGCCGCTTCGTCCCGGATTGGTGCGAGTGGATAAGAAGGAGGGAGGAGTTGCCATCGAAGTGGAGGTGTGGGAACTGCCAGCAAGCGAATTTGGCAGTTTTGTTGCAGGCATTCCTGCTCCGCTGGGGATCGGCACCATTACCCTTGCGGGTGGCGAATCCGTGCAGGGTTTCTTATGCGAGGGCTACGCGGTAGCGGATGCAAAGGATATCAGCCAGCTCGGGGGATGGTGCGCCTATCTGCAACAGATTGAACAGTCTTGATCGGGCTAAAGAATGTAGCAATGCTGGATCTGCCATGTCGTGATAGACCAAAACACTATGCTCCAGGATGCGACCACCTCCGGCATCGTCCAACATAACCGAACATTCCTAAAGCGCCCAAGCCAACCAGCGCAAGGCTGGGGGGTTCGGGAACACCAAAAACGACAGGACCAAGGGTATCGTAATAGGTAATATCCACGAACTGGATCCGGCTGCCGAAGCTCTCGACCGGTCCGTCAAGCCAGATATCGGTCTGCGCGAGCGCGGCATGGGTCGCAGCATCGATTTCGTACCGAACGATTGCATTTGCAAGTGGTCGCCGGTACACGGTTTCCCCCAGTTTTGGTGCTACTCCCGTGTTGTTTACAAGGATCTGAGTTCCCGCTGGAGGAGCACCCCCCGCGTTCGCTACCCCAGCGCGGTTGAAGACGAAATTGAACATGTAGTTATCCCGGAGGGTAGCGATGCGGTCGCCACGACTCTGCTGATCTGGGCCGGTTTCCAGGTAGAACAGCCCTGCGCATCGTCAAGCGTCAACGCGCGATGGAACTCAAGCGCTGGTAGTCCCTGAACCATGACCGCTTCTAGATTGGGGATTGCATCAAATCCGGTGGCGGCGCGACCAGCGTTTGCAACGATCCGGGTTGGTGCTTGAGCATATCCACCAGTTATGAACGGACCATCCAGAAAAAATCCCTCTTTGCCAGCCAGTGCGGGTAATCCGCTGAATGGATTGTTATCCTGATCGACAAGGTGAAGCGATAGATCATCGCCTCGATCGTCATTGAAATTCCCCGGGATGCCGTCTACCGTACGAAGGTCGAACATTCCATTGTTTCCCCTGGTGCTCGCGGTGGCGCGATCCAGCTCTGGCGTCGAGCGGTCCCCGAGATTTGGATGATCGAGGCCGAATGCATGCCCCAATTCATGCAGAAGGATCGATTCAAGATCATAGCTCTGCCCTTCATACACCTTCACGGGAGTCCCGGCGGGAAAGCCGTTGGGATTCGCAATAAGGTTGTTCGCAACCACAGGGTTTCGATTGATCCACGTAGTAACCGCGTTGGCGAGTGCCAGCTGGTCGGCCACGGGGACAGCAAATCCCGGTGCCGTGTTGAACGTGATATTGAGCGTACGTTGGGCGAAGGCTCCGGGAACAGGCGGGGGTGTCAGAGTTGCGTTCGTCCAATGAACAGGGATAGGTATGAATCTTGGCCCAATTCCCGCCTGGAAATCCGGATTTGCCATCCGCTGGTCACTGATAAAAGCGAATCCATATGCGTCAGCCATGAATGTGCTCAATGTAGAAAACAGCGCGACCAACAACAACATCAAAGACCTCGCCAATGAACATGACGGGCCTATCAAACCGGAAGAAACGTCAGTAAACCAGTCTCCGCTACGCATGATTCTCTACCCCTCACGCTCCCAAACTAGAAAAGGTGTTCATTGGCACTTCAACCAGAACTGTTGACCGTGAGCAAACAGTACAAACGTCATACTGGCGGAAGCCGGTATCCAGTGACGTTCAAAATTGGTTTGGCTGGATTCCGGGTCAAGGCCGGAATGACGAGATTCATGTATTTTCCGGGCGGATCAATAAGAAGGTATATTCGGCATCATATCGCCTGTTTTTGGGGAGCCTGTCAGGAGGAAACATCTCGTTTTCCCTTATTCCTCAGATTAGGCGATTTTTAGGCGATTTGCCTGTTGGGTTTTTGTTTTAAGAAAGCCGTAGCCTTTGCAATCGCCGGGACAGAAACCTGAACAGGCTTTCCGAATTGACGCAAGGACGCAAGGGGCGCGACGCGAAAGGAAAAGGAAAAAGTGCAAACGACGGTCAATTCACTTTGTTATTAGCGAACTGATGATTCTTCAATGCTCATTCTCCGTGCAAGGAGAATGAGCGGTAACAAGGGAAAACGGAGATCAGATGCGGTTCAGGATAGCCTTGCTCTGATTATTCCAGACGACGTCAGTCAGATTGGAAAAGCGGGTAATCATCTGCGCTGCTATGCCGCCGGCGAACAGACCTGACCAGCTCAGAATCACGAATCCCCAGTGCAGTGGTGCGCTGAAGAGTTCTTCCATGAACCAGAATGCATGACCCCACTCATTAAAGCCCACATTGGGCAGAATCATGAGCGGTCCTGCAATCGCCATTACCAGGGGAAAAGAGACACCTCTGGCGTACAGCGGCAAGCGGGTTTTAGCGTACAGGAAGGTTGCTACTCCGCAGGTGATATACATCGGGAAGGAGCCATAAAAAACAACGATATGACTTGGCGTGAAGCTGGTATCGCGAATGATTACCTGGTGCCAGGAGGCATCCTGCTCAGTGAAGAAGCTACCGCCCCAATAAACTCCGAAGAGGTATATACCAGCCCACATCAGCAAGTAAAAATTACGCTTGATCTCCAGTTTGGGATCGAGATTGTCCAACTGCTCCCTGGTATCCCGGGTTCTCCAGATCCAGCTCCAGGTAATCAGGGCAAAGATCGGCATCACGATCATGTGCACTCGCCACAAGCCCATCCAGACTTTTTCAAATTCGGGCTCCATCGAATCCATGCCGTGTGAATAAGCAAAGGTTCGCTGATACCAGATCCAGAATATTGCCACTGTCAGCATTGCTGACAGTCCCATCTTGTAATACTTCGAGTCGTACCACCGTGACATGTCGTAATCGCGGTCCGACTCGATGGCTGCCGTCCTGGTGGTTTTTAATGCCGTAGACATTTGAATATCTCCTATTCCGTTATAAGAACGATTACTGCTGGACGGATGTTCAGAGTCCTGTATGAATGTTCAGAGTGATACTTCTGAACCGGCCTTGCGCCGTGGACAGGTATTCAGAGTCCTGCTACTGGACAGATGGTCAGAGTCCCACTACTGGACGAGTGTTCAGAGTCCGATTGGAAGGAGAAATGAGGTTCAGCGTTCTGCTGCTGAACAAGTACTGTTGGTGGTCCGGGGGACGGGAATTCAGAGTCCTGCTACTGGACAGATGGTCAGAGTCCCACTACTGGACGGGCGCTCAGAGTCCGATTGAATGAATGCTTCGAGTTCCGCCGTCGGGCAGATGCTCATAGTCCTTTTTACAGAACTTACCTATTGGAGTCAACCCCCTTTCAGAAAGTTCCAGTGGTAGATTACGAGATCATCCCTCGCAGACGGTCACCCGAATATTCTCTTCCAGTTCGAGAGGACAATCACGATAAAAAGGAACACCAGTGCCTGAGGCCAGTACTTGGCCGCATAGTCTTTCCAGTCCGTCCCGACTTTGATCGGTATCTGTAATCTGAACTCGATACCAGAGGGACGTTTACCGTCGAGATAGAGCGCGTATTGTCCAACCGAATCGAACTTGAATGCCTGAGTGAGAGTACCGGACTCATATGCCTGCGGTGGTACTGACAGCAATTCCTGTTCCCCATTCTTATCCGACAGTTTGACCAACCGAAGCGCCAAGGGGGCATGACGGGCAGATTCAGGGTAAAGCAGATCCAGCGTTACATTGAGTGTGCCAGGGCTTGGCACTTTGCCGCAGAGGATGGGAACTGCCTTGGCGCGGGTTGGGTCATCCGGTATTTCGTAATCACTGGGGATGAAGTAGGCAGAATAGCCTACGAGCAGGGCCTCGGTTTCAATGGTGCAGGTCCCGCCGCGATAGCCTTTTGGATATGTTGAAGATCGGTCTCCCTGAGAGCTCACATGAAATTGTGCTCCCACCGCCACCATCAGTGCCACAAATCCTGTTACGACCAGAAGCCGCATACGCAGCGGCAATCTACGCCAAAAATCCATGCCGTTCTTTCCTGTTCGATGCTCTGGATGTTCCAGTGTACGTTGCGGTTGTTTAAGTCACAATTAGTATTAGTATTCTGCTTTGATCCGGTTCAACAATAGACAGTTGGCAGTCGTAACCAGCGTGGACCACAAGCGCCAGGACCTCTTCTAGCTCCCTTCCAGCTATTGCCTACTGCAAGTCTGAATAATATTGCGTTTTGATGCGGTCAATATAGTTTCGGAGATTTTCCTTCGATAAGCCATATTCCTTCAGAGGGGATTCGATAGGGCAACCAAAGGTATTGATCAGGAAACCGAAGGCGCTCGCATCCAGCGTGGTGGGCTTATCCCCCAGAAAATATTTCTTGTCGCCCAGGCATGCGGAGAGTGCGTCTATATCCTGCATCCCGAGTTCAAAAATCTCTTCGGGTTTATGCCGCCCCATGCCGTGCCCATGAATTTGACGCTGAATTCTGTAGCGGTAGATAACTGCTGCCACATCCCGGATTGCCGGGGGCAAGACGTCAAAGATAGCTTTCTTGTTGACCTGCCAGTTCGCATCCGTATACTGCCAGCGGGTATACATGGTTGCCCAGAAAAGATGCTCTTCGACCAGGCGCTGCATTGCCAGGGACAGCGCAGTTTCTGCGGGATTCAATCCTTCGTCGAGGTCTTTATAATTGTCCTTGAGATGCCGGATGATGAAGCGGGAATCCGCTAATTTGATGTTTCCATCTTTTATATAAGGCAATTTACCTTTTGGCGCAAACAGTGGAAGCGTTGTTTTGATTGCATATTCAATCCTCGCCATACGTAAATACGTTTCTGTTTTGCAACAGAAATGACTTAAATTCGGATTACCCCAGGTACGCTCAAACTGGTACAGTATCAGCACGGCTGTTCTCCATCTTGTTGGTCAGCTTTCCACTCATCAGCTTGCCATGGCAATGGACAGCAGCCTAGCCTACTATGTTGCAAATTGCAAGTGACTATATTAAAGTTCACCCGCAAATGTTATAACCTCTGGAAGTGTTATAAATTATGGATGGAGGAAGGAGGAGGAGCTGTGACAGGTGGTGCGGAAGCGCGTGATGACGCAATATTCAAGCGCTCCTCATGTCCCATTACCAATGGATTGAATATCTTCGGCGACAAATGGACGCTTCTGGTCATTCGCGACCTGGTGCTTGGTAAACGCCGTTATGCCGATTTTATCTCGTCGCCGGAAAATATCGCTTCGAACATCCTTTCCGATCGCCTGAAAAGATTGGAAGCGGCAGGCCTTGTCTTCCGGCGGGCATATCAACAGAAACCAGTTCGCTATGAATACGTTCTTACGGAGAAGGGCAACGATCTCAAGCCCATTCTGGAAGCAATAAGCAGATGGGGCAAGAAGCACTGTCCTGGTACCGACGTGTTTCGCCCTGTCGATCAGCCCGCATTACGAGTTTCAAAAACAGGAAGTACAAACAGCGATTTTAATGATTGAATGAACATTCTAAAGCTATCTCTTCGCATGCTTGGGCGCGACTGGCGGGCGGGCGAGTTGCGCGTGCTGGTATTTGCGCTGGTCATCGCCGTGGGTGGAATGACCACTGTCGGTTTTTTTGCCGACCGGGTGCAGGTGGCGCTTTCGCGCCAGGGCAACCAGTTGCTGGGAGCGGATCTGATCATTTTTTCGGACCATCCTTTGGCGCCGCATTATGCCGAAGAGGCAAAACGCCGGAACCTGTCGGTTTCCTCTGCCGTCAAGTTCCCGAGCATGACAGCGAAAGGGGAGGAAAGCCTGCTGACGGAAATCAAGGCCGTGGCGGAAGCCTATCCTCTGCGTGGCGAATTGAGCATCAGCGAGGATTTCGGCAACGGAGTCCCGCCTGCTGAGCGTGTGACCCATATTGCCAACAGGATTCCGTCCCCAGGTACGGCCTGGGTGGACGAGAAGCTCATGATCGGCTTGTCTCTCAAACGGGGAGACAGGATCGAGGTGGGCGCATCCCGCTTTGCTGTGGATGCGCTGATCACGCAGGAACCGGATTATTCGATCGGTTTTCTCAACCTGAGGCCGCGCGTGCTGATCAACGAAGTTGACCTGCCGGCAACCGGGCTGATCCAGCAGGGCAGCCGTATTGGCTACCGCCTGCTTGTTGCCGGCGATTCGGGCGAAGTCGAGGGGTTTCGCAAGTGGGCCGAACAACGCCTGATGCTGGGGGAGAAAATCGAGGGCATCCGTGACGCGCGGCCCGAGATCAGGTCGGCGCTGGAGCGGGCGGAAAAATTCCTGAGCCTGACTGCGCTGGCGAGCGTGGTGCTGGCGGCTGCCGCTGCGGCACTGGCGGTGCGCCGCTTCACCCAGCGCCACCTGGATGGCTGTGCAGTGATGCGCTGTCTCGGTGCAAGCCAGGACGCCATGCTGCGCCTCTATCTGTATCATTTTCTCATTCTGGGTTTCGTTGCCAGCAGCCTGGGCTGTCTGCTCGGTTTTGTCGCCCAGCAGGTTCTTACCTATTGGCTTTCGGGATTGGTTGAAGCCGAATTGCCATGGCCCACGGTATGGCCGGGCGTGCATGGGGTGCTGACCGGAATGGTGCTGCTGCTTGGCTTCGCGCTACCTCCGCTGCTCAGCCTGCGCAGCATATCGGCGCTGCGCGTCATGCGGCGGGACATCGGCCTGCCGCCGCAGGGACTCGCCGGCTATGGGCTGGGGTTGGGCGTGCTGGCGCTGCTGTTCCTGTGGAAAGCGGGCGACATGCGGCTGGGCGCCTCCGTCATTGGCGGTTTCATCGTGGCAATAGCGGTTTTTGGCGTGCTCGGATTTCTGCTGATGAGAATGCTGGCCCACATCCGCAACCAGGCTGGAGGCGCGTGGCGCTATGGCCTGGCAAGCATTCGCCGTCGCGCCGCCGCGAGCGTGCTGCAGGCCGTGGCCCTCGGATTGGGATTGATGGCGCTATTGGCGCTGACACTGATCCGGGACGATCTGCTGAGAAACTGGCGCACCAGCCTGCCTCCCGATGCGCCCAACCATTTTCTGGTAAATATCCAGGAGGACCAGCTGGAGCCGTTGGCGGCGTTTTTCAAAGAGCATGGGATACAGCCGCCGAGAGTTTTTCCCATGGTGCGAGGGCGCCTCACCGAGATCAATGGCAAGACGGTCGCTTCCGGGGATTATGCCGATATCCGGGCAAAGCGGCTGGTGGAGCGGGAATTCAATCTCTCGTGGGCGAGCGAGATGCAAAGCGACAACCAGATCGTCAAAGGCCGCTGGTGGAAGCCTGAGGACCAGGGAAAAAAGGAAATCTCGATCGAAGAGGATATTGCCAAGACCATCGGGATCCGCGTAGGCGACACACTGACCTACGATATAGCGGGCAGCGTGTTTTCCGCCGAGGTCACGAGTCTGCGCAAGGTGAACTGGGATTCGTTCCGGGTGAATTTCTTTGTCGTGACGCCTCCCGGCGTGCTGGAGCAATATACGGCAAGCTATGTGACGAGTTTTTATCTTCCGCCCATGCATGTGGAACTGACGAACCAGCTGGTCAAGGAATTTCCCAACCTGCTCGTGCTGGATGTGGCTGCCATCCTCACCCAGGTTCAAAGAATGATCGAGCAGGTGACCAAGGCGGTCGAATTCGTGTTCCTGTTTACCCTGCTGGCAGGGCTGGCGGTACTTTATGCCGCCATCGTCTCCAGTCAGGATGAACGTATCCAGGAGGCCGCCATATTCCGCACGCTGGGCGCAAGGCGCAGGCAGCTAGCGCGCGCCTGGGCGGCTGAATTTGCCATACTGGGAGGTCTTGCCGGCTTTTTCGCGGCGGCGGGAGCAAGCGCACTCGGTTATGTCGTTGCGGAATATGCGCTGAATCTCACTTATACCTTCAATTCGTGGATTTGGCTCATCGGCATAGGCGCGGGAGCCGCAGGCGTGACCCTGGCGGGACTGCTCGGTACGCGCACCGCGCTTTCAACGCCACCGCTCATGACCTTGCGCAGGATCTGACGAATGGTCCCGTCTTGCCGCTTTGCCTTGAACGGATAGGGGGATGAGCCGCTGCGTTGCCCATCTCGACATGGATGCTTTTTACGCCTCGGTCGAGTTGCAGCGGTACCCGCAATTGCGCGGGCTGCCGGTGGTAATCGGCGGAAGCGCGGAGCAGCAGCCAGAACTTTTCAACGGTAAGCCGCGTTTTGTAAAACTGAAAGGTTATGCGGGGCGAGGGGTGGTAACCACCGCCACTTACGAGGCTCGCGCTTTCCGCGTTTCCTCCGGCATGGGCTTGATGAAAGCGGCACAGTTAGCCCCGGAGGCTATCCTGTTGCCCGCCGACTTCAGCGCTTACCGCCGTTATTCGAATCTGTTCAAAACAGCCGTTGCCCTGGTTGCGCCTCGTATAGAGGATCGCGGCGTCGATGAGATTTACATCGATCTCAGCGACGCGGCTGAGGACATCGTGACTCTTGCCCGACGCATCAAGCAGGCTGTGCGGGAAAGCACCGGGTTGTCCTGTTCTATTGGCATGGCCCCAAACAAGCTTCTGGCAAAAATCTGTTCAGACCTCGAAAAGCCGGATGGTCTCACTCTCCTGAGCATGGCAGATGTTCCAGCCAGAATCTGGCCTCTTCCCGTTCGTAAAATCAATGGCATCGGTCCGAAAGCAAACCAGAAACTTGCGGCGGCAGGTATTTTCACCATTGGCGACCTGGCAGAGGCTGACATCGCTTTCCTGCAGGCGCAGTTCGGGCGCAGCAACGGCTCCTGGCTGTACGAGGCTTCCCGCGGCATCGACGAGCGTCCCGTCGTGACTCATGCGGAACCCAGATCGATCAGCCGCGAGACGACTTTCGAGCGGGATCTGCATGCGCGTTGCGATCGTCCTGTCCTCTCAAAAATTTTCACCGGGCTATGCGCGGGTGTTGCCGAGGATCTCCAGCGCAAGGGCTATGCGGCTCGTACCATTGGCATCAAGTTGCGGTATGAAGATTTTCGCACCGTAACCCGTGATATCACACTCCCAGTCCCCACGGCGAATGCCGCGACCATTCGTAAAGCAGCCCAGGAATGCCTGCGGCGCGTGTCTCTTGAGCAGAAAATGCGGCTGCTTGGCGTTCGCGCCAGCGGGTTGTGCTCCGATACTGCATTGCAAAGCCCGGGCATGAGCCAGCAAAGGGAACTCCCCCTGGCTGCCCTGGACATCCGATAAAGAAGTGTGCATACAGATTGCTCGTGGCCCAAGTGGGCCGGTCAAATATGGGCGATAATTCCTCCTTTTCTCTTCATCGAGGAGCGGGGGCAGTGTCCTTGGCTGCTTGAAGCATCTACTTGTGTATTTACCTGCTTTCACCCGATTATCCATTCTCCATGCCAACAAAAAAAACACCGGCTCGCTTCGCCATCATCATTGTAATTCTCACGGGAGCGGGTTATGCAATATGGTTTGCAACGCGGCCGGCGCCCATAGAGGTTGAACTTGCGACCATCAAGCGGAGTACGGTGGAAGCCACCGTGGTGAATACACGGGCCGGAACAGTCACCGCATGCCGGCGTGCCAAGCTTGCGCCAGCGGCGGGGGGACAGATTGTCAAGTTGCAGGTCAAGGAGGGTGACAGGGTCAAAAAAGGACAGGTATTGCTGGAACTGTGGAATACGGACCTGACCGCCCAGCGCGATCTCGCCTGGCGGCAGCTCATCACAGCGGAAGAACGTCGCCGTGAAGCCTGCATCATTGCATCCCATGCCAGCCGTGAGGCAGAGCGTGCGCGTCAGCTCGCCGAGAGAGGCTTCGTCAGCGCCCAGAACCGGGAGAATGCCGATGCCGATGCACGCGCCCGTCAGGCAAGCTGCGATGCGACTACTGCCGATGTGAAGCGGGCGCGAGCACAGGTCGAAGTAACAGAGGCGGGGCTGGAGCGCACGGTTCTGGTTGCTCCATTTGATGGTATCGTGGCGCTTGTCACCGGGGAACTGGGTGAATATACCACCCCATCACCCCCGGGGATTCCTACTCCGCCGGCTATTGATCTGATCGACGACAGCTGCCTCTATGTTACCGCGCCAATGGATGAGGTCGATGCGCCCAAGCTTAAGATCGGGCAACTTGCCCGCATTACGATCGATGCCCTGCCGGGCCAGACCTTCCCCGGCAAGGTACGGCGGGTGGCGCCTTATGTCACGGAGGTAGAGAAGCAGGCGCGCACGGTGGATATCGAAGTGGATTTCGAAGAAGTACCGAAACGGCCGTTGCTGGTGGGATATAGCGCCGATGTCGAAGTGGTGATCGAGCGGCATGAGAATGTGCTGCGCGTGCCCACCCAGGCGATCCGTCAGGGCGGCAAGGTGTTGCTGGTGAACGAGGAGAACAGATTGGTTGAACATAAGCTGGAAACAGGACTTGCCAACTGGGCATTTACCGAAGTCACCGGTGGCCTGAAGGAAGGCGATCGCGTGTTGCTATCATCAGAGGCAAAGGAAATCAAAGCCGGCATGCAAGTCCGGGAGAAGGTTGCCGAGCAGTGAATCAATGGGGGCGACCGTTGATTCACTTCGCCAGAATAGAATGATTCGCCTTACTGACATTTCGCGCGTCTTCCATATGGGAGACCAGGAGGTGCGAGCGCTCGCTGGAGTCGATCTTGAAATCGGTACCGGAGAGTACGTTTCCATCATGGGCCCTTCGGGATCGGGTAAATCGACTCTGCTCAACGTCATTGGCTTGCTCGACCAGCCAGACGGCGGACGCTATGAACTCGACGGAAAGGATGTAACCGATCTGTCGGAGATCGAGAAGGCGCGTGTTCGCAGGGAAAAAATCGGCTTCGTGTTCCAGTCGTTTCATCTTGTGCCACGATTGACTGCCGCGGAAAACATCGAGCTGCCGCTGATGCTGGAGGGAATTGCGCCGGGGGAACGGAAGTCGCGTGTGGATGAGGCGCTGCGGGGGTTCAATCTGCAGGATCGGGCGGCACACCGGCCTCCCGAACTGTCAGGCGGCCAGCGCCAGCGCGTCGCCATCGCCCGTGCTACCATCCTGCGGCCCACTGCCTTGCTGGCGGATGAGCCAACGGGTAATCTCGATCACCGTATTGGCGCGGAAGTCATGGTGCTGCTCGAAGGCTTGCACAAGGCGGGAACAACATTGATCGTGGTGACGCATGATCGCGAATTGGGGGCGAGGGCACAGCGCCATATCGCGATGCGTGATGGAGAAATCGTATCCGACGAGAGGCAGGATAAATTTCCAGGTGGGAACAGTCTTGCATGATCTGAATCAACTGTCGTTTCAGGACTTCATGGACCTGCAATAAATCCTATGGTCACCATAAAAGTGTTTATAATGAGTCTGGCAGATTTTGTACTATCACAGCCCCCTATCCTGTCAGTTGCGCTGTCAGTTGCGCATTCACAGGTTCGGTTCTTTCGGGGAGATGGATCGAGGGCCTGCAATGCCGCATATTCTGGCTGCTCTGGCAATCGGGTTTTTCAGTTTTCTTCCTTGCCTGGCTTATGCTGACCTCACCGGTCAGGTAATTCATGTAGCGGACGGAGACACTCTTACCCTTGTAATAAACAAGGAATGGGTAAGGGCGCGTCTTGCGGGCATCGATGCGCCTGAAGCGAATCAGCCTTTTGGCAAGCTTTCCAGGGAATCTCTCTCCGATCTCTGTTTCTGGCAGCAGGTTACGGTTATTCCAAAAGGAAAAGACCAGTATGGCCGCATGTTTGCCCAGGTTCTCTGTGGTGAGGTCGATGCCGGGGCCGAGCAGGTACGGCGCGGCATGGCCTGGGTTTATGATCACTATGTAAAAGACAGTGACCTCAAGCCCCTTCAGGCCGATGCGAAGGCTGCAAAGCGCGGATTGTGGGCTGATCCCTATTCAAAGCCGCCATGGAAATGGCGCGAAGTATGGCAGGAATGAAGATTTAACGTGAAGTTTCGCGACACGTTGAGTCTCTCCATCAGAACCGTTGCCAGCTACCGTACCCGTTCGTTGCTCATCATTCTGGCAATGTCATTGGGGGTCGCGGCAGTGGTCGTACTGACTGCCCTGGGGGATGGCGCCCGTGGCTATGTGGTTCGCCAGTTTTCATCCGTCGGAACCAATCTCATCATCGTCTTGCCCGGTCGTGCCGAAACTTCCGGCAGCTTTCCCGGTGCAGCGTTGGGACAGACTCCACGCGACCTGACGCTGGAAGATGCGCGCTCGCTTGCTCATCTGCCGCAGATCAGGCGGTATGCGCCGCTCAATGTCGGTGTTGCCGAACTTGCCTCCGCCGGGCGCCTGCGTGAAGTGACGGTACTGGGAAGCACGGCGGATATACTGCCGATAAGGCACATGAATCTCGCGCAGGGCGGTTTTCTTGCGCGGGAAAAAGGAAGCGGGCGCAGCGCGCAAATCGTTCTGGGCGCACGCCTCGCGCAGGAGTTCTTCCCCCAAAGCAGCGCTATCGGTCAGCGGGTAAGGCTGGGTGACAGGCGTTTCCTCGTTTCCGGCGTGCTTGTGCCGCAAGGCGAAACGATGGGCTTCAACACCGATGAAATCGTCATCATTCCTATCGATTATGCCCAGGCCCTGTTCAACACATCGTCCCTTTTTCGTATTCTGGTCGAAACCAGAAGCCGCAGCGACCTTTTACCCGCCAAAGAAGCAATTCGCGACATTTTAAAGCAGCGACACGATGGGGAAGAGGACATCACGGTAATTACACACGATGCCGTGCTTGCCACTTTTGATCGCATTCTGCGGGCGCTGACACTCGGTGTAGCGGGCATTGCCGCCATCAGCCTGGCGGTAGCCGGCATATTGGTAATGAATGTCATGCTGGTGTCGGTCAGTCAGCGCACCTCCGAAGTCGGCTTGCTGAAAGCCCTTGGTGCACCTTCCGCTGAAATCCATCGTTTGTTTCTTGCCGAGGCGTTGTGGCTGTCATTGGCGGGCGGGATAGCAGGGTTCATACTGGGGCAATTTGGAAGCCTGTTGATCCGGCTGGCTTATCCGCAGCTTCCTGCGTGGCCGCCCGTATGGGCCAATATTGCCGGGGTGGGTGTGGCTTTTGTAACAGGCCTGCTGGCCAGTCTTATACCGGCAGCGCGTGCCGCCAGGCTCGACCCCGTGCGCGCACTGAGTGGAAAATAAGCGGAAATGGGGAGCAAACAGGGAATGGATATGAAAGGGGTATGAAAGGGGCGGCATGAGTGCTATCGATACGCTGCGTTTCGCCCTGCGCTCGCTCACCGCGCATCGCCTGCGCACCTTGTTGTCCGCAACCGGAATCGGTATCGGGATTGCGGCGGTTATCCTCCTGACTTCCATTGGGGAAGGAATTCACCAGTTCGTGATTTCGGAGTTCACCCAGTTCGGCACCAATATCATTACGGTCACGCCTGGAAAAATCAGGACTCACGGCAGATCGCTGGGCGCAATCGGGAGCGCGCGGCTCCTCACGATCGAGGATGCGCTGGCGTTGAAGGATTCCCGCTATGTCCAGCACGTCAATGCAGGCGTGATGGGCAATGCGGAAATACGTGCCCGTGGACGGAGCCGGCGAGTCACGGTCTATGGTGAAAGCCCGGATTTCGCGCATACATTCAACATGAAGGTCGCAAGCGGACGGTTTCTGCCGGAGGATGATCCTCGCAATCCTCGCGCCTATGTGGTGTTGGGTTCCAAAGTGCGCACGGAATTGTTCGGCGGGGCGAATCCCCTGGGCGCTACGCTGCAAGTCGGCCTGTCGCGCTTTCGCGTGATCGGCGTCATGGAATCGAAGGGGCAGGTGCTGGGATTTGATCTGGATGATACGGTCTTCCTTCCAACCACTCGCGCACTGGAAATTTTCAACCGCGAAGGTGTAATGGAAATCAATATTGCCTATCGGCCAAGCGCGCCCCTGGAAGCCGTGGTGGAGGATATACGCCGCATTCTCGTTTCAAGGCATGGGCGGGAAGATTTCACCATCACGCCCCAACAGCAGATGCTGAATACGTTGAATACCGTTCTGGACGTATTGATTTTCGCGGTTGCAGCGCTGGGCAGTATTTCCTTGGTGGTGGGTGCTGTCGGCATGGTCACGCTCATGCATATCGCCGTGACTGAACGCGTGGCCGAAATCGGCCTGCTCACCGCCCTGGGGGCGACCCGTGCCCGCGTCCGCATCCTGTTTCTGACGGAATCCACAGTGCTTGCAACATTGGGGGGTTTGGGCGGTCTGGCTACAGGCGTTGGAATAGCCTGGCTGCTGAAATCCCTGTCAATCGGCCTGCCCGTGCAGATCCCATGGAATTACACCGCCAGCGCACTCGTAATTTCCGTGCTGATCGGCCTCGCCGCCGGCGTTATTCCCGCCATGCGAGCGGCACGGTTGAATCCGATTGAAGCGCTTCGGGCCGAATAGATTTTCCGTTCACTCTGATATAGCTCCCTCTCCCACATGTGGGAGAGGGATGGGGAGAGGGAGCTTTGGCCTCTCCGCCGCTCATTTGGTTCTTTACACCTGTTCATCTTGGGTTCCCTGCCTCCGTTCACCTTGAGCCTGTCGAAGAACGAGATTCCTTCACCTTGCATCGCGAAAGAACAGCGGAATAAAAAATAAGGAGTTTTTTAATTGCCAGCAGCCTGTTTTTTCCTGCGCAGCCAGCGAAAAAAGAAAACATAAATAAAGGCCGGAACAAACAGGAGAATCCACGGGAACATCTGCGAAAACCAGGCGGCATAGAAGCTATCCATATAGTGCGCCTTGGCGGTGGAGCAGGCGCTAGCCTCCAGAAGGCGGCAGATCAGGTGGATTTCGTAAGAAACCTGGACATGAGCGCGCCAGAGCCAGTAAGCCATTGATGCGGCAAAAACGATCAGCATAAAGACAAGCCAGTTCATCCGGCCTTCTTGTCGCATAGGACTCATTTTTTCTCCACTCCATAGATAATGCTTCCGAGGAAAGCAAACACGTTTTGAAAAATGGCTGCTGGATAACCAGTAGGTCGGGCTTTGCCCGACGACCTAAATGCTGTCAGGGCAGAGCAGGTTTACCTGGAGAGTACTATTGTCTCTCCTTTGTTTCTCCTTTGTTTCTCCTTTATCGCATCCAAAGCCTTTTCACTCCAACACCTCACGCATTGCGAAAGCGCGAATGCCTGAGCAGGAAGATAGCCAGTAGCGGCAATACGAGGCCAATTACGGTCACTGAAACCAGCAGCGGACCGAGTTCGCTGTAATCCGCAGGGACGGTAATCTTCCCGGTATCGGGATTCGTTACTTCGCGCGTCACCATGAAAATCTGGTTCATGTACTTTGTCCCAAGCTGCGACGCGGACAGGGCAAGGTTGGTGAAGGAGGCCATCACCGCGAAGAAGGTGGCCTTGAGCGCCGCCGGCGCGGAGTTGGCAATCCACGCTAACATCGGGATCATTGCGATCTGACCCAGAGGTGATTCCAGCGCCGTATCAATTACCGCGATAAAGCGCGCATCCACCACACCGTTCGTCAAGGACGCTGTCCATTCATGCAAACCGTAATACATCCCGATTATGGGCAGAGACAAGAAAGTGCCCACGATGGTAAGCCAGCCGATAATGTAGGCAATTGAGCGTTCAGCCATGAATCGCCGAAAGATGAACATGCCCGCCAGGGTCAAGGTTGCGCCGATCAGGGATAATGTCGCCAGAAACTGCTGATCAAAGCCAAGGTGGTCGATCATCCACCAGGTTGAGCCAGCCCCTGGCCCAGGTATGGCCCGGAACACGAATATCAGGATTGCAGTGCCCACCAGCACATTACGCGCCTCGGGCTCCAGTTCGCCCGTCAGCCGCCACATCAGGAATAAGACGATGGCCATGGAAACGAGGAAGATGATTTCCTCACCCCCCGGTATCTGGCTCAAGCCTACGCTCAGGGAGACTGCCGTGAAAGCCAGGCCGCCGCCGAGTATCCACCAGTTCACTGGAGGAGGCTCAGGATTGATCGCAAGCAGCGTCTCGGATTCCCTCCGGGTATGTCCTTGCGCCACAAGACGCGCAATATCCCGCCGGCGCAGCCATGAGGCGAACAGCACGCCGGTAACGGAAATCAGCGGGATGATCAAGGCAAGTTCATAGACGAACAGGTACGCCGCGGCCTTGCCTGCCTCGGATAACTCACCCACGCCTTGCAGGACATAAACATTCACCACCGAGACCAGAATCCCCCCGCTAATGATGGCGACTCGGCCCAGCGTCTGCATCGTGACATGCATGGATTTGCGGTTTTCGAGCATTAACGGGTTTCCGTCCTTGTCGACCCGGGGCACGGCTTCCACTGTCATTGCATCCGCCACTACATCCTGAAGGACGTAGCCAATGGGCGCGAGCAATGCCGCGGTAACGTACCACGCCTCCACGGTGGCAATAGTGCGCATCTCCTCCAGATGCCCGAGCAACCCGATCATGATGACCAGGCTCAACGTGATCAAGCCCGCGCCCAGGTACACCAGCAGGCTCTTCCACCGCCATATGAGGTCGACGAGGTGCCCGAGCGGCATCTTCAACGCCCATGGCAACATCATCCAGAACCCGAGTGCCGCAAGAAATTCGGCCGAAAGCCCTAACCGCTCCTTGACGTAAAAGGTGCCGACGATGCTCGTCAGGCCGGAAATGCCAGCTGCCACATAAACCATGAGAGGGGGCAGATAGGACAACCGCATTTCGCGTCCCAGCGCAAAAATATTCTCATCCAGCCAGCTGCCGACGGTGGCGAGGAAACCCGCGGCTGGCCGCACGGTTGTGGCCACCGCGCTTTTATCGGGAGGCTGATTCATTGCTGCGGCAGGAAAGAAAGATTGTCGAGAGTCTCTGGCACGAAAACGTTTTCGATTTTTCTGGCTTCAAGGATGAAGTGCGGCCGCGATAGTTGATATTGCATATTACGCCGGCCGGCTCTGCGGTAATTGCTCTACGGCTGAGACAACCTGCTCTCGGACTCGGTTCCAGTAACTGGTTGCGACAAAGCCGTTGGCGCAGGCCAGGGTTGTCAACGTCATTATCAGGTATACCTCGCTTCGAGGCGCCTTGATATTGACAGCGGGATCGAGCAGATCAGGCGCCACTGCGACACGCCGCAGGGTTTCCCCGGCCAGCAGTATCGGCCAGATGCAGGCCAGCCGTTGACGAATCTCCGAGACGGGAATCGCCATGGTATAAACCCAGCCCTGATCCAGGTGCTCGATGGCCATCCTGATGAGCCGGTCGAGAACCGGTTTGAATTTCGGCAGGCTGCTGTCATTCAACAGGTCCGCTGGCTTCAGGCCCACCTCATCGAGAAGCGATTCGGGAATATAGCAGCGGCCGTTGCGCAGGTCCCGGCCGATGTCCTTCAGAATGTTCGTGAGTTGCAGCCCTTTCCCGAACCTTACCCCGGTGGCTGCCATCTCCTCCACATCCCATCGCCCCATCGTCGGCCGGTGAGCGCAAATCATTCTGGTCCAGAAATCCCCGACACAACCGGCAACATGGTAGGTGTACTGGTCCAGGTCGTCCAGGGTGGATAGCGCCGCAAGTTGGTCGCTTGACTGGCCGGGGAAGCGGTTCAAGTCCATCTCCATCCCTTCGGTGAGCACCTTTATGACCCACTGGATACGCTTCCGGTCATCGGGCGAGCACTCCTCGTACAGCCTGAAACAATCCTCCAGCCGCTGCAGAAGAATGCTTTCTCCCGAGTCTTTCTGGTGGGGAACCAGTGCGCTCTGAATCTCCTGAACCGCTTTCCAGTCGACCCCGGCAGTCGTGAATTGCCCACGGAACCGGTTCAGGTATTTCAGACGCTCCGCACGGTCGATCAAATCCGTATCCGCAATGGTATCGGCAGCACGCGCAAACAGATACGCCAGGCCCATCTGGTCACGCACTCCGATCGGCAGCACATTGAGCGTGAGATAAAACGAACGGGAAACCTGCTTCAGGATATCGTGCAGCAGCTCGTGTTTGGTGGAGGGGGTAGTCAAGGATTGGAAATTCCAGGCAACTCGATGAACAAGGCCGCAACATTACCCGTTGCCGCACCTTAAGGTCAAGATGCCATGTTCTCGAATCACCTTCTCAAGAGTAATAGTCTGAAAATGCCCCTTGTATATGACGTAGGATGGGTGGAGCGTAGCGCAGCCCATCAAAGCTGCGCCCTGAAGCCCTCTCGCCGCGATTGCTGGATTAGTGGCACACGTCAGAAAAGAGGACACACAACGCTTGCCTATCAGAATGTCTGAATTAAAAGGCGACAGGCCCCTGGTGTCGGAAATCCGTTTCCGGGACTTGCTCAAGGTTGAAACCACCGATGATTTGTTTACTAGCTTGCGTCGCATCTTACCCTTGATAGATTATCAAGCCGATATTAGACAGTTGGCACACGATGTCTATTGGTGGAATGACGACATAAAAAAACAATGGGTTTATAGCTATCGATGGCCGGTCAAAAAGTCTGCCTGATCTTTTAGAAAGTCTTTATAAAAATTATCAAAGGAAAATCATGTCCCGTTTTATTCAGCTGCATATCCTGACCAGCTACCCTCCTTCAAACCTCAACCGCGATGACACCGGCCGTCCAAAAACCGCGGTGATTGGCGATTGCACCCGTTTGCGTATTTCTTCGCAAAGTCTTAAACGGGCCTGGCGTACCTCCGATATTTTCGAGAGCGCGCTGAAAGGGCATATCGGTACGCGCACCAAGGAAATGGGCGTTAGCATTTATCAATCGCTGACCCGGCAAGGTGTCAGTGAAAAAAATGCGCGTGAATGGGCAAAAATGATTGTCAGCAAGTTTGGCAAATTGAAGTCCGACAAAAAAAATGAAAACAACGAAGATCTGCACGTTGAGCAATTGGTGCATTTCAGCCCTGAAGAAGAAAAAGCGATTGCCGATCTGGTGACTCAGTTGGTGTCGAGAGGGACAGAACCAACTGAAGATGATTTGAACCTGCTGCGCAAGCAGCATACCGCTGTGGATATTGCAATGTTTGGCCGGATGCTGGCTTCATTACCGGCTTTTAATACCGAAGCTGCCATACAAGTAGCGCATGCCTTCACCGTACATAAGGCTGCCGTCGAAGATGATTATTTTATTGCCGTTGATGATCTTAATGCCGGCGAAGAAAACCGGGGCGCGGCGCATATTGGCGAACTGGGTTTCGGTGCGGGTGTGTTCTATTTGTATATCTGCATTAACCGAGAATTGTTGGAGGAAAACTTGGGGGGCGACGCGCAGTTGACACGAAATGCCTTGAATGCCTTCATGCAGACGGTCACAAAGGTATCGCCCATCGGCAAGCAAAACAGTTTTGCTTCGCGCGCGTATGCAGGTTTTGTGCTGGCGGAGAAAGGTGATCAACAGCCGCGCAGTTTGTCGCAGGCCTTTCTCAAACCCGTAAAACCCAATCAGGAAAAAGGCGAAGATACCTTGAGCCGTGCCATTAAGGAATTAAGCAGGCGCCGCGACAACTTCAACGCGGTGTATGGCGATTGCGCCGATGCCTGTGCGCGGTTTAATGTTGAAATGGGTGAGGGGAGCCTGAGTGAATTAGCCGAATTTGTTGCGAACTAATTCCTATGGAAACCCTGGTTTTTCAACTTCATGCTCCGCTATCCTCGTGGGGCGAAGCGGCCGTAGGTGAATATCGCCCGAGCGCGGAATACCCCAGCCAGTCCGCCATACGCGGTCTGCTGGGTGCGGCATTGGGCGTTGATCGCGCCGATGATGCGACGCAGGCAGCCTTGCGCACAGGCTATCGCCTGGCAGTAGGTGTACTGAGCCAGGGAAGATTGCTGCGCGATTACCATACCGCGCAAGTGCCTGGCCGCGCTGATCTGAAAAAGCGGCCGCACGCCACGCGGCGGGATGAATTGTCATTGCCCAAAACGGATCTCAATACCATTTTATCGAGCCGTGACTATCGGCAGGATGCCGCCGCTTTAGTGGCGGTGCAAAGGATGACGAATGCACCTTATTCATTAGCGCAATTGGCTGGGGCATTAAAAATGCCAAAGTTTGTGCTGTATCTGGGACGCAAGTCCTGTCCCCTTGCGGCGCCTTTGCATCCCTGCGTCTTGGATGTTGAAACCATTTGCGCGGCCTTTACGGGTTACCGGCAGCAACTGGCTGATATGCGGCAGCAGCAATTGCCAAAACATACTGAGCCATACGATTTATCAGTCCATAAAATCGCTTGGGGGGACGATTTCGGCGCTGATGACCTATCGGTCGTGGGGGTGAAGCGCGACTTGAGCATCACCCGCAAGGACCAAGTGATTACCCGCCAAGGCTGGCAGTTTGCAGGCCGCAGCGAACATATCGCTTTACTGGTGAAAGGATAAACGTCATGTATTTTAGCGTTATTACGCCAGAGGAGCGCTTGTTGCGACGAGCTGCGCATGAACTGTCGAAATCGTCTTATGACGTCCATCAATGGGTGTGGAAATTTTTCCCGAGCAGTGCGGATCAACGGCGCGATTTTATTTTCCGGCGCCATGAGCAGGAACAGATGCCGCGTTTTTACGTGGTTTCGCAGCGGCAGCCCACCGCATTCAGCGAGGCGTGGCAGGTGGAAAGCCGCCTCTATGCTCCACAATTGAAGGAAGGCCAGCGTTTATCTTTCCAGCTCCGTGCTAATCCAGTGATTACCAAAAAAAATGCCGCTGGAAAATCCCGGCGCCATGATGTTGTGATGGAAGCCAAAAAGCAGTTGCTGAAGGAACACGGATTCGGCAATGGAGCAAAATGGGCGCATTGGAATGACGAAAGCAAAAAGCCGCTGCTATATGAATTGGTACAAAAACATTGTGCTGAATGGCTCGATGCGGTAGCTAAAAGAAATGGATTTGAGGTTGCGTTGACGAATGAAGAGGCGCCGCAACGCAAGCTGCAAGTGGATGCCTATGAGCAAAGCATAGCGGCTAAGCACCCTCGCGATATCCGTTTTAGCACGGTGGATTTTTCAGGCGAGCTACTTGTGACAAATCCCCAGTTATTTAATCTGGCTTTATATAACGGACTTGGCCACGCGAAGGCCTTCGGTTGCGGCCTGTTGCTGGTGCGGAATTGAGCGGTTTGGCGTCTTTGACTATATGTAGAGGGGAAAGGCAAAAATGAGTTGGAAAAATGGGGGCATGAAGTTTTGTTGCGGACATCTCTTGCTGCGCCCCTTCCCGGGCTGAGTGCACCGATTATATGGCCGATCTCCTGCCATCCCTGAAACCGATTGCCATAAAGGAACGGCTTTCCATCCTGTTTATCGAAAAGGGCCAACTGGACGTGTTGGATGGTGCGTTCGTTGTGTTGGATAAGAGCGGTGTCCGCACGCATATCCCTGTCGGCAGTGTGGCCTGTCTCATGTTGGAACCCGGTACAAGGACTTCCCATGCCGCTGTAGCGTTGGCTGCGCGAGTCGGTACACTGCTGGTGTGGGTGGGCGAGGCGGGGGTGCGTTTGTATTCTTCGGGTCAGCCAGGCGGGGCGAGGGCTGATCGCTTGCTCTATCAAGCCAAACTGGCGTTGGATGATACCTTGCGGCTCAAGGTCGTGCGTAAAATGTATGCCATCCGCTTCGGCGAAGAGCCCCCGGCGAGGCGCAGCGTGGAGCAATTGCGTGGCCTCGAAGGGGCTCGGGTACGCGAGACATATAAGCTGATCGCAAAAAAATATGGTGTGGAATGGAAGTCGCGTAATTACGACACCAGCGAATGGGACAGGGGCGATTTGCCCAATCGCTGCCTCTCATCCGCGACGTCATGTTTGTATGGAGTGGCTGAGGCTGCAGTGCTGGCAGCTGGATATGCGCCCGCAGTGGGCTTTATTCACACAGGCAAGCCATTATCCTTCGTTTACGATGTGGCGGATATTTATAAGTTTGAAACGGTTGTGCCGGTGGCGTTCAAGATTGCTGCCAGATTCCCGCAAAATCCGGAACAGCAGGTTCGCCTCGCTTGCCGCGATGTATTCAGGGAAAGTAGATTGCTTGAGCGCATCATTCCAGGAATAGAGGAAATGCTATCGGCTGGCGAAATTACTCCGCCGGCATCTCATGAGGAAGCAGTGCTGCCCGCAATTCCCAATGAAGAAGGTTTAGGTGATGTTGGTCATCGTACTTGAAAATTCTCCACCGCGTCTGCGCGGACGGCTCGCCATCTGGTTACTGGAAATCCGTGCGGGTGTTTATGTCGGCAATTATTCCGCAAAAGTTCGCGATAATATCTGGAATCAAGTAGAAAAAGGTATTGAAGATGGCAATGCCGTGATGGCGTGGCGCACCAATTCAGAGGCCGGTTTTGATTTTGTGACGGTGGGGAATAATCGGCGGATTCCCGTAGAGTTGGATGGAGCGAAACTCGTATCATTTCTCCCCGAACAGGACAAAACGTAGTAAAAAAGTTGGTACAATTTTGAGGTATTGATTTTTGATGTAGATTCAAAGAGATGAAAGAAGTGTGTTCCCCACGTGGGTGGGGATGAACCGCCGTAGCAGGACAGCAGGGATGGGATAACGCCGTGTTCCCCACGTGGGTGGGGATGAACCGGCTGGCGAGGGCATCGAGGCTGGCTTGGGCATGTGTTCCCCACGTGGGTGGGGATGAACCGCAACGCCAAGCTGGACACGCATCTGCAAAGCTGTGTTCCCCACGTGGGTGGGGATGAACCGGCCTCGACAGAAAATACTGGCGGCGCCGCGAAGTGTTCCCCACGTGGGTGGGGATGAACCGGTTTATTTCTCGGCATTGCCCTGTCTGGTTCGGTGTTCCCCACACGGGTGGGGATGAATCGATGGTTGAACTGCATTGCGCCGGCGATCTGGAGTGTTCCCCACGCAGGTGGGGATGAACCGACGTTCTGGAATCCGCCGAGCATTGGCGCGTAGTGTTCCCCACATGGGTGGGGATGAACCGCAAACGAAGGCAAAGATGGCGGAAAAGCTGAGGTGTTCCCCACGCGGGTGGGGATGAATCGGAATCGTACTGGGCTCATAGTGATAAAGAAATCGTGGAAAGGATGGATGGGAACTATTGAGGGAACATGGAGAGATATGTTAAAAAAGTATAGTTCTACTCCAACGCTGCTTACTTGCAGAACTTCATGCGAGTTTCGCTTCATCCGCTTTCCCCCTTCGCCTCACCCACACCCCAATCAAACCCATGCCCGCCAGCATCATCGCGTAGCTTGCAGGCTCGGGTATAAGAGTGATTCTCCCGACCTGCCCATTGAGGCTTATCAGATAAAGGTTGCCGGAAGCGTCTTCGCCGAATGAGGAAATATTCCCCGAAATGCCGGTTGGGGAGAGCAGTTCGGCAGTGCGATCGGTGAGATCGGTAATGCCTGAGCCGGTGAAGCGGAAGGACATTACTTTGTCGTTCACGAAGTCAGCAAAGAAGTAGGTGCCATCCAGTCCGGGGATTTCTGAGCCACGGTAGACATAGCCGCCAATGACTGAGCCGCCATCTGCGGTATGGTTATATTCAAAGATAGGCGGTGTGTGATTGGGAATCTGGAGATCGTTGGGAAAATTCACCAGCGTGCCTTCGAATCTGCGCCATCCATAATTTGCTCCGGCAACGCCTATATCGATTTCTTCGCGGGCGTTTTGTCCCACATCGCCTATATAGAAAGTGCCGTTTTCCCGGTCAAAACTGTCGCGAAATGGGTTGCGCAATCCATATGCATATATCTCCGGATTGCCGCCTGTGACATTTCCATCCGGTATTGCATAACCGTATTGGGTGGGATCGTTGGGCAGGCGGTCAGATGAAACATCGACCCGCAAAATTTTGCCGAGATTGCTGGACAGGTTTTGTGCGCGATTACCAGGATCATCATGGAAGCCACCATCTCCAGTGGCTATGTAAAGATTCCTTGATTCACCGGGCCTGAAACCCAGCCACCCCGCCTTGTGATTGTTGAATTCAGGTTGTTGCACAGTGAGCACTGTTTGCCGGCTTGCGATGTCGGCAACGTTTGGCTGCGTCGCGCTTACCTGATACGTGGCGACTATGGTATTGAGCGAGGTCTTGTCTATGTAATCGACATAAAATCGACGATTGCTGGCAAAGTTTGGATCGAATGCCATGCCCAGCAGGCCGCGTTCGCCCTCGGTATTGACCGAGCCTGACAGATCAAGAAATGGTGTTGGCTGCACAGTCCCATTCTGGAGGATTTTGATCAACCCGCCCTGTTCGACAATGAACAGGCGTGAGTCTCCTGGTGGCGATGTTGCGAACAAAGGGTGGTCAAGGCCGCTTGCAACGATTCGGGTTTGCAACTGTGCAAAAGCCGCTGGCGCTCCAAGGCCAGTGGTGAAGGCCACAGTGAGCAGGGCAAAGAAGGGTTTGATCATGTCAGATCTCAGGACCGATTAGAATTGGAGTCAATAGCGGAAATAATGCGAAGGCCAATTTATGTATAGAAAAAGCAAAGTTCGCTGTCAACCCGGCTTGAAGCATGAGTGATCTTGTATAATCAGTTATTACTTTTGTAATAACTTCCAGGAGCCCACATGCTCGAACTTAAAGTCCGGAAGTTTGGAAACTCACTCGGAGTCGTTCTGCCCAAAGAAGTCATCAATCGCCTTCATACTGGCGATGGGCAGCCGCTCTATCTTGTAGAGACCCCGGAAGGGGGGTACTTGATTACATCCTATGACCCTACTTTCGAGGAAAAAATGGCAAAAGTCGAGGATATCTGTAACCGCTATCGCAACACGCTCCATATACTGGCCAAGTGAAAGAGCTATCATGGATAGACGAGCGAGACGCGCTCATAATCCATGACCGCCTGCTTGCGCTGCATGGGGGACCGCTCGGAGTTCGCGACAAAACGCTTTTATCATCGGCTCTGGCGCGGCCTCGTCAATATCTGACTTATTCCAGCAATGTGGACATCATTAGCATGTCTGCCGCTTACACTGCGGGAATTGTGGGCAATCATCCTTTTGTAGACGGTAACAAACGCACAGGCTTTGTCATTGGCATCCTCTTTCTGGAACTCAATGGCTATCGGTTTACGGCCAGCGAGGAAGAAGCGGCGCAAGCCGTGCTCTCACTAGCGGCAGGAACACTGGATGAGGAAGGATTTGCTCTGTTTCTTCGAGCGAATACTGTACACGAGGGATGATAAAGGTGGCATGTAGTAAGGAATCTGGCTGAAGTCGCAGGAATTACGAGGAATCACAGGGGTGCTAAAGCGACACAGCTTGCTATACTGAATCATAGGTTGTCTTATATTGTCTTATTCATTGTCATCCATTGCGGAGGGGGCGCATGATTCACGAAGTAAGGGGTGATATCCTGTTGAGCCATGCTCAGGTCATTGCCCATGCCGTTGCCCCCTATGATCCTTTCAGCCAGGGTCTGGCTTTGAGTTTGCGCCAGCGGTGGCCTGCCCTGGTCAAGGATTTCCACCACTTCTGCCATGCCATGCAACCTCGGGCCGGTGATGTGTGGGTGTGGTCGGGCGCGATGAGCAAACGGGTGATCAGCCTGCTGACGAATGAAGCGCCACCCGGCACTGGAGGCAAGCCGCCCCCGGCCAGAAAGGAAATTTTAGAACTGTCGTTGCGCGAACTTCGCAGTCTGCTGGAGAGCAAGAGATTTACCCATATTGCGCTGCCGCGTCTTGCTACCGGCGCGGGCGGCCTGGATTGGAAGGTGGTGGAGCCCTTGATCGAGCGTCATCTCGGGGACCTGGACCTGCCTATTTACATTTATACTCAATATGAGGAAGGCGTTCAGGCCATAGAGCCGGGGTTGAGCCGTCATGTGGGGGGGTCGACAGGACACCGGACGCTTCCCGCAAGCAATGAGCCTGACGCCTGAGCGATTCCTGGGTTCGGTTCCAGGGCAGAGGGGTCAGGAGGGATTTTTGCGGGCGGGTAGCAGATGCAACGTTTGCTCTAACGGGCCGGGAAGGAAGGGGGTGCGTTTGCCTGTCACCCAGTCTTCGTGTCCGCGGCCGTAATAAGGCGACAGGGGATGTCCGCTCTGGCCGCCGGGCATCTCGAAATATCCATTCTCCTCATCGCCCGGGGCAACGGCGAGCCGGTTCGACGCGCCGAACGCTGGACCCTGCACGCGTGGCATCTTGCTGTCGCCGGCAAGTTCATCCTTGGGCATATCCAGCCACTTTCCGATAAATAATGGTAAAGCCTGGCTGAAAGGGTGCCGGATGTTCGCCGTGTTGCGTTCACCCCAGGTTCTCGCCGCGATACCGCCCGGTTGGCGCCGGAAACGTTCGGCAACCCGGTATGCGCACTTGCCGAGGAGATCGTCCCAGTCGGCATGCACAGGGAGTAAAAGGTGCGGGGGACGTGCCTCTATCAATTTCCAGACCGCATATTCCGCCTGGTTCAACGGCGGCAGCACGAATTCCGGATATTTCTCCCGCACGGCTGCTTCGAAGCCGCGAAGCACGCCGCTTACAACTTCCTGGCGAAAGGCGCGTACCACCCGGTAGGCCACGGATTTTGTGGAGGCATGTCCATCCCAATCCTTGAGCGCCTGTTGCATTTCAGTGCGCCAGGGTGCCGCTTCGGTTCTTTCCAGGGTCTGTTCGAGAAGCTGCCGCCATGGCGCGAGGAACAGCGCCCGATCGTCCAGTTGAATGGCCAGCATGGTGGCGGGTGTGAAATGACCGTGCTGATAAAGAGTGTCGCGGATCTGCTTTGCCCGTGCGCCGAGATCAAAGCCGCCATCCCCGAGCCTCTCCAGCATCAGGCCGTCCACGGTGCGCGCGTTCGCGGTCCACAGGCGCTGGCCAGGGGGATCGATGATGGTTGGATAGAGCGCGGGAATCAGCCATCCGTTCCAGCCGGTACCCGGTGCGCTCCAGTCTGCCGGGAGCCGCGGGTCATATCCCTTGTCCCGTGCCGGAAGCCTTCCGGCAATGGTCCATGCGGTTCTGCCTGTCCGGTCACCAACGATAAAGTTCTGCGCAGGGATACCGGCGTTCCGTACTATGACGATCGCCTGATCCACGCTTTCCGCCTGTTCCAGATCGGTAAGCTTGATATCCATCGAGCCGGGCTGATGCGCAGTCCAGGCAAATGCGAGCGGGGTTCCGTCATGATCGGTTGCCGTAATGGGCCCCCATTCTGTTTCCTGGACCTCCAGTGTTTCATCTGCCGATCCGCGTACACGCAGCACTTCACGGTGCACCTCGATGCGCTTCCATCCATCCGCAGTCCGGTAGCGCAGGGGATCATCCGGATCGCGCATTATCCGCACCCAGTCAATCAGGTCACCATAGCTGTTTGTAAAACTCCACGCAATGTGCCGATTGGAACCGACCGTGATCGCCGGTGTGCCCGGCAGGCTGGCGCCTGTGATGTCGCTTGTTTCCCCCGGTCGTTGCGGATGGGGATAGATGAAGCGTGTGCGAAACCAGATATTGGGGACGCGCAATTCCAGATGCATGTCGTTGGCAACCAGCGCTCCGCTACCTCCGGCGAGGGAGCCAGTCACAGCGAAGCTGTTGCTCCCAAGCACATCGTCGATGTATTCGTCGGGGCTGTGGGTATCCACGGGTGGCATAAGGCCGGGATCGAGCTTGCGGAGATCGAATTCGCTCGCAGGCGGAATATCCGGCCAGGCAAGGGGAGGTCCCAGCAACGGGGCATCCCATTTGCCACCCTTGGCGCTAAGAAACCGGAAGGCCGCCGGGGGAAGCGCAGCCCGCAGGGTGGAGAAGGCAAGTTCGCGCACGTCGCTTGCCTCTTTCAACGTGAAATACATCGCCCCGATGACCAGCAGGCTGTCTTCGCTGCGCCATGGCAGAGGCTGCAAGCCCAGCAGAAGATAGGGGAAGGAGTTTGTCGTCAGCGCATCGAGGCCTTCATTTACCCCATCGCGATACGCGTCGAGCAGTTCACGCTGTTCAACCGGCAACTCTTTCAGCATCGAGGACGCGCGTGCCCGCATCCGATGCTTGCGTGCTTCCCGATCGGCGGGCAGGACGCGTGGTCCGAACAGCTCAGCCAGCTCGCCCGCAGGCTGCCGGCGCATCAGGTCCATTTCAAAGAAGCGTTCCTGCGCGTGAACATAACCCAGCGCCCAAACCAGATCATGCCGGTTTTGCGCACGCAACGTGGCGGTACCGAGGGCATCGCGTTCGACAGCCACAGGGGCAGACAGGGCGTCCGTTTGCACTGTTCCTTCGTATTGCGGCAGGCTTCCACGCAATATCAGCCAGAGAATGCCGACGGACAGCAACGCCAGGATAACAAGGGCGCAGGCAAGACGGGCCAGACGATAAGGCGCCCGAGGAGTCATGCAGGCGGATTCGCTACGGCGAAACAGCCACTGATAGCGTGCGGAACGCCCATGGGATGCGGATTATGCCGACAGGAGGGGATATGCAAGGCGTTTTCAGGAGTTCAAAAGCTTTCCTCGGATGAATTCCGATGTCATTTTTTCCCATCCAGCCGGACGCAGGCGATAGATGGCTGCGGCGGCTGCGGCCTTATATCCTGTCGTCATTTCCTGTCAGAACGCTGGCGTGCCGCTATTTCGTCTTGCTATTCGCCAGAACGTATTCTGCGAGACGCTGGGCCGGTTCGCCCTGAATATTGGGGAAAGCGGTCATGCCCATGCTTCCCTTCTGGACTTTCTGAATGATGGCATCCTTATTGGCCATCTTCTCGCTCAATATCATTGCCGCGCCAGCTTCGGGTTTGTGGCATTTTGTGCAGTTCGTGCTGAATATGTCTTCTCCCGTGGCATCCGAGGGCGGAGTGTAAGGATCTGTTCTCGAACAGCCCATCAAGCCGGCCAGTGCGGCAAACGTCAATATCAAGGTTGTCTTCTTCATTTTTGCTCCTGGTTAAAGAGGAATTGTTTTTATACCGCAGGGAGGAGATTATAGCGCGCTATTCAGTGCAAGTTACATTGCACTTCGAGCTTCGTTCAATAATCCTGCTCATCGAGCGGAGCTGTCGCTGTCCCTGTTGCCTGTTCTGTTACCTGTCACTTGCCGCTGCCTTGGCCGGAAAATGGCTGGAAAATTATTCAAAATAATTTCTCCGCCCGAAATAACCAGGTCCGGGTATTCCAGGTTTTTCAGGTTATGGGTGGGATCGCCCCTGACAGCGATCACGTCGGCAGGTGCATCGGGCAGGAGGGTGCCGAGAAGAGGCAAGCCGAGGTGCTCTCCCGCTTTCGACGTGGCTGCGCGGAGGACTTCCAGGGTTTCCATGTTTCCCATCTGCATCATGAACATAAGCTCCTGGGCGTCGATTCCCCTGGGAACATCCGGGTGTGCGATTTCAGCGCCATACAGCAGTTCGCCACCCTCCTCCCGCCAGATGCGGGCGTTGTGCGCAACGCCGGGGCATTTCGACAGGGTATCGAGTGTCGTAACTATTTTGACGCCCTGCGACACGGCCTTTTTTAACAGGGACTCGGGGATGATGTCACAGGGAACGTGCGCCCATTCATCCACACCCGCGCTGATGGCAATCTCCGCACCTTTTACTTCGGCGATATGGGCCGTTACCTTGCGTTTGTTCGCATGGGCTTCATCCACTATCGCCTTTACGATGCTTTCAGGCGGCAGGGGCCAGGCAGTGTTGAAACCAGGATTGGGAGTATTGGGATGTGGGTGAGAGGCATGGGTGTGCTTTGCCGGTTTGTCACTTGTCGGTTCGTGACTTGTCGGTTCATGATCGGGCGGTTCTTGATGAGCATGACCATGGGCAGCCGCGTGATTGTCATGGTGATGACCATGCGCATGACCGCCCGACCACGGCGCGCCGGGCTCCCCGCCGGGTTCCAGAGCGATCTTGATCACGACCGCGCCCGCATCGATCAGATTGCGAACCGTTTCTCGTGCTTCTTTTTCCGTGGATACCGGTGTTGCGATATTCTTTTCCCCTGTCAGCGGAATAGGATAACCGCCAGGGGCGGTGATGATGGGTCCCGAGGTAAGCACACGCAAGGCGCCATTTCCTCCGTAGGGCTTGTGTACCGGTCCGCCCACGTCCCGGAGGGTGGTAATCCCGTGCTTCAATACAGTATCGGCAGGAACACCCTGGAACGAAAGGTGCGCGTGCAATTCGATAAAACCGGGCAGTATCGTCGCATCTCCCAGATCGATGACTTTCGCATTGTCGGAGGTGAATGAGCCGCGGGGGCCGATTTGCGTTACCTTTCCGTTTATTACCTGTACCGATGTGTTCGTCCTCATTTTGTGGCCATCGAAAACCCGCGCGGCATGCAGGAGAAGCGCTTCGTGCTTCCCTGTCTGGGCGACAGCCGGAGGGGAAACCAGCATGATCGACATCAGCGATAAACCTGCCGTAGCCCGGCTGATGAGGCTGGCGAGACTGGTGAGGGTGGTGACTTTCAGACAGATGCTTTTCATAGCCTTTTTCCTTTTATCCTTGATTGCGTTCCGGATGCTGCTCGATTCAGCAGCATTTTTAAAACCCGTCCGGCTTCAGCATATCCAGCAGGACGCAGAGGGCGGCCATGAGAAAAAAACTGCCCCAGGCAGACTCGACCATTTCCTCTTTGCTGTCGCCGGTCTTATAACAGCAGCCCCAGAATATTCCGGAAGGCGGATCTCCACTTTTTGCACGGTTGCCGGTTTCATGAAAACCGGTGAAGTAATCGCTTCGAACGATCGCGGCAATCTCCCGATGGGCAGAAGTACGCCATTGCGTTCCATCCGCCAGCAGTTCAGCGAGGGCGAGCATGGCGTGAGACGCGATGATCGAGGACGAAGGGTCGGCAGGGCCTGATGGATCATCCAGCCGATTCAGGGGCAGGGGCGCCGGGCGCGATCGCTTCCAGTATTCGCACGCGCGCAACGTACAGGTCAGATAAGGTTCTCTCCACAGTGCTGCTGCGCGGCTCAAGCCCAGCATGGCCCACGCTTGACCGCGAGACCATACGCCCGCCTGCTCCGTTGGCTGAAAGTGCCCGTCAGCGAAGCGCGCGCCGGGGTGAAATGCGCCGTTCCCGCTACCACACGCCGCTGATACGGTACTTGCGTGAGTATGCGCGATTTGATGATGAACACTATCTTCACTTCGACTCAGAAGCTGGATCAGGGGAGCCAGCGAGTCCACGGAGATGAGTTGATTGCCTTCCCTTCCGCCTCCCATCTCTCTACCGAGTGGAACGCAATGCATTTCTGGATCATAGGAAGCGGCAATCGCGGAAATGGATGCCGAGGCAAGGCCACGCGCCTTTACGTCACCGAACCAGAGATCGCCAAGCGCTACCCCGTACCAGAATATGAGGTTTCGGTTAATGGAGTCGATTGTGATTTTCGGCGATAGCCGCTGGCAGATGTCCGCGGCGTTGCGCCGATCGGACAGGGCGCCTGTTATCCGTGATCGAAGCCACCAGCACGCGCCCCAGTATCCCCCGACCCAGGAACCGCCTGACGATAAGATCCATCGATCGGCAATTCCCGGCGAATAAAGGGGAAAACTGTTCGCGCAGCTCGAATGGATGACCTCCAGGCGCTGCATCAGTAACTCCAGTGCCCGCTTCATTTCCGCATGACTCAACAGGATGTCTGGCGACCGCTCCTCGATGCCGTATCGGACCTTTTCAAGCATGTGCATAAGGGTTCAAGTAAAAAGGCCGCTTCAAAAAATCAGGCTGAAGTCGATGTAGACCATGTCCGCATCTTTCTTGCCCTGATAAAAATTCCTGACGACGCTGCCGCCGAATGCATGGCCGTAATAGAACCGCCATGACAAATGCTTGTTGAGCGTGTGCGTGAAACTGATGTCGACCAATTGACCTACATCGCGCTTGCCACCGGAGGGGCGACCCGAGTAGCCAAATGCGCCCGAGCGGGATGTCGGTCCCAGCCCCGAGTAGAATAGGTCGCTCGAATTGCTGAGGGACAGATGGTGCAGATCGATTGTTACCCTGGTTTTCGGAGTGGGCGAGACGATCATCTGAAGAAATGCGTCCTGTATATTGATGAGGTTGTAGAAAGGGAGCTTGGCGTAAGCGCGTCCACTGGGAAGGACGGTAAAGTAAGTTTTATGCGTGCCGTCATTGACGTTGCCGTCGCCTGAACTTCTGAAATAGAGCGCGCGCAGCCATGGCTGGAAGGGGAGAGCCGTCCATTGATATCCGGCTTCTGCCGCAATCGCCCACGCCTGGTGGTCCTGGTTGGTCCAGTCACCGAACTGATAGGCGCCCCACAACAGGGCATCGATGCTGCCTGAACCCAACGGCTGGAGGGTGAGCAGGTGCGCGCCGATGGTATGGAGATTCAGGTTCTGGTTATCAAGCCTGGGCCGTTCTGTGGCAGGACGGTTGTCCACTGCCTGCGTATTGCGTTTGTCATCATAATTGAGGTAGAAGAGGCGGCCTTCTGTTCCTGGGAGCAGCGCATCCTTCTTGCTGGTGAGCGCTGCATAAAACAGATTGATGTCACCGATTTCTTTTTGCCCCTGGACGGTGAACCCGCCCTGGGTAGGACGAATCCCGGTTGCCGTTATATTGAAACCGGGCTGGTCATAAACAGCGGTAAAGCCGTCGAAGCTTCGGCCTACATGGACGACGTTGGAGGCAAGGAGGCGTTGGGCGATACGCGCCCGTTTAAGGCCGTCGAACTTGCCGATGCCGGTTGTATATTCCATGCCATCCATAAAATCGAACCGGCCGATTTTAAGCAATGCGCCCGGCAGTCCCAATGAACTGAACTTGAAGTCGAGATAAGCCTGTTTCAGGAAAATATTGCTGGCATTCGTTGACTGGTTGGCAAGGAAATAAGCCCCGCCCAGTCCCAGCGGGCCACCGGGAGATGCAACCGCATTATCGGGAAGACCATATAAACCGATATATTGAGCTTGGGCATAGCCATCGATATAGGGCGTGGTGAGCAGGACGCCCAGTCTTGCTCGCGCCGACCACAAGCCATAATCATTGTTGTTATTGATTGCCGGCTCCGGTCGAAAAAAATTCCATGTCTCGTGGCTGCCATACAGCTCGCCTAGCAACCGCAGATATTCGTTGATCTGTCCTATGGGTTTGATGCCGTTGGCAGCCCATGCGCCGGTGACTTGAAACATGATACAAATCAAGGTGCAAAGAACTGCCCACCCTGATCGTCTCCGACGGCTATCCCTGGTTACAAACACTGAACTGTCTTCTTCCGCTGCCTGAATGACTCTTGCGCGAGGTCATGGAGATTATCAGCTTCATGGATTCATCCGATTCTTACATCTCAGGTTCTTACGACTTTGCGGTGGTTGCGCGCTGGATCGCGCCAGTTGGCGTCAATGCTTGCGCCTTGCGGCGTCGGGCGGAAGCCAGCCCCAGGGCCATCAGGCACCCGCATAAAAGCACGCCGATCAGCAAGCCCCAGGCAAACTGGGAGCTGCCGGAATAATTCGAAAATGCACCATAAAGAGGTGGGCCTGATGCGAAGCCGCCGAAGAAAGCGACTGAAACAAAACCCGAGGCCGTGGCTACCGGGCCAAATGCGGCATCCCTGATCAACATGCTCATTGCGATTGCATTCGTGCCGACGGCGGTGAGGCCCATTCCCACAGCCCCTGCCCAGAGAGGCCAGTGACTGTCCGCAGTGGCGTTCATCGTCATTGCGATTGCGCAGGCTGCAATGGCGATGAGCACAAGCAGAAGCAGCGACTCGTCTTTCATTCTGGCGCCAAGGGGTGTCAATGCTATCCGCGAGAGTATTCCCATCACGCCGAACACGGCGATCAAGCTTCCCGCCACCGAGAGCGGCATGCCTTGTCGGACGGCAAAGGTCGGCAGGAACGTAACGAAAGCGGAGAGCGCTATACCCACGCAGAACTGGATAGCCATCAAACGCAGCAGCAGTGCATTCGGCGGCGGGATCGTGAAACCTTTATGCGTTCCCGAGGGTTTTCGCGGAGCGATGTATGGTGTCGTAATTCCGAACAGTATCGCTACCGGAACAACGATGCCGAAGGCCGCATGCCATCCGTATTGAGTTGCGATGGCGGGAAGAACCAGACCTGCAAAAAGCGCTGCGAGCTGAACACCGGATTGTTTGAGTCCTACGACTGTCGCCTTTTTCTTCGATGAAACCCGCTGGGCAATCAGCAGATTGGTGACCGGGTTTGCCAGCGCCTGGGCGATCCCGCAAATGGCAGCCGCTGCAACGAGGGAGTAATAATCTTCAACCGTTGCAATCAGCGCAAAAGCAAGCGCTACGGCGAAGAAAAGCGCTGCGAGCGCCCATCGTGCCCCGATCCGATCCACGAACGCGCCTGCCCAGAGCGATAGAATGGCCGCGATGCCGAACGCGCTCATCACGAGATAACCCAGCAACCCGACCTCGAAGCGCAGATCACGCACGAGGAATGGTCCCAGCGTGCTGATGGCATACAAGACCAGCATGGGCAGGGCCATGGCAAATACCAGGACAATCCTGAACCAGATGGCTGCAAATAGTGAGTTAGCCAAAGTGATAAACATCCTCTTCCTTGAAGAAGTCGATGAGGCGGCGGCCTGTCGAACTGATGAGCGACTCGTCGGTGCCGTCGAGAATTCGCGACGTGCGGGCTATCCTGTAAATTCCGGAGAGGGGCGTAAGGTCGCTGATGCCTTCGGCACCGTAAAGCTGCACCGCCGAATCGGAGGCAATGCAGAGCGCCTGTGACGCAGCCATTTTGGCGACATTGATCCGCACATCGCTGGGGCATTGAATATCAATTCCGCGCGCAGCGATGCGAATCAATTCGCGCGCACTTGCAATGGCCTGATAGGCGTTGGCGATGTGCTGCCGTACGAGCTGCTTGTGCGGCAGCCGGGCTGAAAGGCCGCGGCGGGAATTGATGCGCGTGCCCATCAGGTCGAAACATCGTTGCGCCAATCCCACCCAGTTCATTGCGCGAAGCAGGCGACCGAGACGGAGCCGTTGACTCATCAGCTCGATGCCACTGCCACTTTCGCCCAACCGGTTATATTCGGGGACTTGCACATCGGTGAAAGACATTTCACCCTGGCCCAGAAAGCGCCCCAGTATGGGAATCTGGCGCTCGATACTGAATCCGGGCGAATTCGCGGGAACAAGGATCATTGAAAGCATCTTGCGGGTATCGATTTCTTCTTTGCCAGTGCGTGCCAGGACGGTGACAAAAGTGGCGCGATCCGCATTGCCGACAAACCATTTTCTGCCATTGATCGTCCAGTTCCCGTTTGACAGATGGGCGCAAGTCGTTATCAGGGCGGGAAACGAGCCGCCATGATCGGGCTCTGTCATGCCGTAACCGGGAATGGCTTCCCCGGCAACCATGGGCTCCAGGAAATTTCTGCGGATTTCATCGCTGCCGAACTTCAGGAGCATGTGCGCATCCAGGGCTGAATGACTGCCGAAGATCGCGGATGAGAACTCTGAGCGCCCTTCCTGTTCGGCTACGAGCAGGTAATCTTCGAGAGAAGCGATTTTTCCGCCGTGGGAGAGCGGATAAAACAGGCCCCAGAGCCCGGCACGCCGCGCTTGTTCGGTCAGTTCCGATTGCAGTTGCGCTGCCGAATCCCCTCCCTCGGCCAGGCGCGGCTCACAGGGGATAATCACCTTGTCGACGAACTTTCTTACCTCGCGCGAAAGGGACCGGGCTGCTTCCGTGTGGGAGCATGCCCGATGCTCCTGATATGCTTGCAGCATCAATGTGCCCATCCGGGATGATTCCGTTCACCAGGATACTGCGTGAACTCGACTTCGGCAGTCAGCCGCTTCTTATCGATTTTTCCCGCGGGGCTGAGGGGCAGCTGGCGGTAATAGCGCAGGTATTCGGGAAGCTTGCTTTTCTCCAGTCCCTTTTCATGGAGAAAACGGGTGAACTGGGAAAGTGACGGACGTTCCGCGCCCTCTCTCGTAACGAGACAGAGGCAAACCCTGTGCCCCAGGTCCGCGTCGGCCACCGGAACGCAGGCTGCGCTGACAACAGCCGGGTGGGAAACAGCAATGTTTTCAATTTGAGCGGGACTGATATTGACGCCGCCCCGAATGATGATGTCTTTCTTGCGCCCGGATAGCACCAGATGACCCTCTTCATCGATGAGGCCGAGGTCGCCGGTATACACCCATCCCTCCTGGTCACGGTAGAGGGCGTCGAGGTCCGGAGCGTTGACGTACTGCATGGGACTTATCGGACCCCGGGCCACTATTTCTCCTATGTAACCTTGCGGCACTTCCTGCTTCTGGTCATCGATTATGCGAATGGAACAGATTTCCGGATTGGGCCTTCCCGCCGTCCTGATAATGGTTCCCAGGTCATCATCCAGGGTTGTATGACAATTGACGCCATCAGCGGAACCATACAAGCTGATGAAGCCGCATTGGAATGCCTCGGTACACCGGCGAATGGAGGCTTCATCGATTTTCGCACCCCCGCTGATGATGGCAACCAGACTGGACGTATCCGCCTGCGCCAACGCAGGATCTGCGGCGATGCGCTGAAACATCGTGGGAACGCCCAATATATGCGTAGGCTTCAGTTCCGCAATGGCTTGAACAGCGGCTGCAACGTCAAATTGCCGCAGGACGACGAGGGATCCGCCAAGCCAGGATAAAACCCCGAATGTCGCCGTGGACCCGAACGCTGTGCCGAGCGGCATCAGATAAAGTCCCCTGAAAGTCTTTCCTTCAGGATGAATTCGTTGCAGAAAACGGCCTCGTCCGCCCGCCAGTGCGTTGTGAGAATAGGCCACCCACTTGGGCTCGGATTCCGTGCCGGATGAGATCAGGAAGCGGACAGGTGAATCCGGGCAGACTTTAGGCAGCAGGTCTCGTTCAATGGGATCGGTCCGGAACAAGTCATCCAGTGTGTGCCAACCGTCCCCGGTTGCTCCATCGACAACGAGGATGCGCAGTGAAAGCAAAGTGGGCCGTATGGATTCGATCAATTCGCAAAGGTCGGTTTTTCCATATTCGCGCTCGACAATGATTGCACGGGCGTCACAGCGTCTGAGCAGGGACTGGATATCGAGGCGGCCGCGTCCCGGCGGAAAAGGCGCCACGATGGCTCCAAGCGCGGCTGCCGCCAGATCGATCGCGCAGCCACGCCAGCCGTTATGAAGCTGGTATGAGATTACATCGCCCGCGACAATGCCCAGTTCCTGGAAACTGGCAGCCAGGCGATGAACCTTGTCCAGTAACGCTGTGTAACTGATGGTATGGTCGAGCGATATTACCGCCGGGCTATCCGGATGTTGCTCCACTTGCTCGCAAAACAACTCGTACAGGGATTTATTCGGATAGATTCCCTGCCGGGCCCATTGAGCGCGTACCTCGGCGGGGACCCTATCCAGGATGCCGGAATGGTTCATTTAAATCTCCAAGGAGAATTGACCTGGGTATAAGAGCCGGGAGTCAACCCTGATTGCAGATGCGTCAGGGTTTGCAGATCGGCAAGATCTTCGATGACAACGGCGGAGGGAATGCCTGCATGCTGGAAGAGTTCAACCCATTCATTGGCCGTTCTCAAGGGGAACACTTCGCTCAGGCAGCGCTGGAAACCTTTGTTTTCAATGCCGGCAGTAATGTCGAGGACTTCCGCGAGCCGTAATACCGTATCCATATCAGGGCATTCGACTGCAATCCTGCCCTGTCTTGTGGCATAAATTTCATTGATGATGCTTGTCGAAGGTTTTGGGCCGGAAGCCGGCAAGCTGTATATATCCCGGAAATCCTCGGCACACAAAAGCGTTGCTGCGCTCATGAGCGAGGAAGTGACCTTTGCACCCGCATTGTTCATGCACCGGTTGAGCAGCGCAATCGTGATGCCTTGAGCCGCTACCACGCCTCCGAGCACGTCCAGGACAGTGAACAAGGAGCCGCCACGGCGGCTGCCGCCTCCTGCGACCTTTCCGGCCACTCCCGAATAGGCCTGGGCCATGAAGTCCGTTCCGGGCATTGAATTTGAAGAGACGTGCTCGGCACAATCGGTGGCCCATCCACCCGCATAGGCATAAACCAGGGAAGGATTGATCGCCGCCAGATCGCCATAATCGAGATTGAGCAGTACTGCTTTGCCGGGCGCCCAATTGTGCAGAAAAACGTCGGCGTGGCGTGCCAGTTCCCTGATTTCTGTTTTTCCAGCCGCGGATTTGATATCGATTTCGCGCACCGTCTTGAGACGGTTGAGCGCCTGGAAACGCGCGGAGCAACCTTCAGCCATGGGCGGCATTCCTCGCAGCGGATCGCCGCCTGGCGGCTCTATCCTGATAACGGTTGCCCCGAGGAGTGCGAGCAAATGCCCGGCGAGAGGGCCTTGTATGCGCCGGCATGATTCGATCACCGTAAATCCGCTTAACGGCAGATCCTCCGGCAATGCGCCAGCGGGACGCAGGTATTCGCCATTCGGTTTTGGTCCGGATGAGAACGACGAAAACGACCATGGGCCTTGCTGCCAGATTTGTCTGGCGTCGTCGTCCTGTGCCCTGTCATCGATCGAACGGACAGGGCAGATAGCCATGCCGGTTTTCGCACATATCTGTGAGATGCGGTGGTAAGTCAGCTTCGAGATAGCGAGGGGCAGCTCATCCGGCAATGGCGCTGCCGCCCTCGCATACCGCAGCAGAAAAGCTCTCCATCCTTTTCCCGCCGCTGCTGAACCTACACCCAGTTCCGCCCAGAATTTTTGCCAGGGGCCGGTATCAAGCGTTTCGAGTTCAAAAATGACTCCGTCCAGGGAAACAAAAGGAGGGCAAGTGGGGGACGAACCAGGGAGCGAGCGGGTGGTTTCGGTGGTCTCGGCGGCCTCGGCGGTTTCGGGGGACTCCGAAGCGCTCGCCCCGGCGATATACTGGCTCATGCTCAACAAGCCTGCGGCTGCCATCGAGACAGTGCTGCTGGAAACAGGCAGTCCGCGCAGTCGGCCAATGGAAGCGGCGATGCTCCCCTGAAGCGCCAGTGCCGCGGTCAAGGTCGAAATGTAGTTCAGCCCTAGAGGTTTCGGCTGCCGATGGGTTCGCCCATGTACCGACATCAGCCCGCATGCTGCCTGCATGATGTTTTCGCTCACAGTTGCCTGCCGGGAAGGATCTTCCCACCGGGTGATCTCGCATATGACAGGGGCAGTGCGGGGTGTTTCGAATTCGAAGCACAATGCGTCATCACCTGCACAATTCTCATTTGCCGAAGTTTGTATCCCCAACGCTTGGGACTGATAAAGAAACGAGGCGGCTATGGGGGCAAAATCAGGGGTTATGTTTTTCGGACCCTTCATCACACAACCCGTCAATGGTTGATTCATGCTCATGTTTCTCTCGGACAGGAGTAATTTCGGGTTCAACCCCCCGCAACGGCAGGCAGGATGGTTAACAAGTCGCCATCAGTGAGCCTGGTCGAGAGGCCCTCGCTAAAACGAATATCGTTGTCGTTTACATAGATATTGACGAAGCGGTGCGCCTGGTCCCCGGTGATCAGTTTTTCCTTGACGCCGGGGTACCGCTGTTCCATCCGTTCGATGGCATCGAGCACACTGGAACCATCCACTTCGATACGCTTCTGGTTGCCGGTGAGTGGTCTGAGTATGGTTGGGATACTTATGGTTATCGGCATATTTATTTCTCCGTAGCTGGTTTTAAACACAAATAGTATTAATAAGGATTTCAATTCGCATTAACGCCCTTATTCAGTCTCAAGGCGTATCGGGTTCATCCGATTCTTTGCGGATTCAGGCACTTTCAGGCGAGCCTGAATCCCGCTATCTACTGCCTGCCAATATTCCTGATAGACCTGCCTGCGAAGAATCGAACCGCTCAGAGAGTCCTTTCAGAAGGCCCTTTCAGAAGGTCCCTTTTAGAGGACCCCTAAGCGACCATTGCCCCCATCGATAATTCCCATTCCGCCTTATATGAATTTGTCACCCTGATTCTCTCTTCGGTGACCATTCCATCGAGAATGCGGAAGCTGCGGATTTCTTCTCCGTATGCGGGGTCGGTTGGAACAATGACATAATGGGATTGGGGCTGGGATGCATATTGCACGTCGGTACGGCTTGGATAGGCTGGCGTGCGGGTATGGGAGTGATAAATCACGATGGGCTCTTCGCCACGTGCCTCCATCTCCCTCCAGACCTGTAGCTGCTCTTGCGGGTCGAACCTGAAAAATGTTTCCGACCGGGCCGCATTGCGCACCGGGATGAGGCGCAGGGGAAGATTCGATTTTTCCGGACCGGCAATGATGCCGCAGGTTTCGAAAGGATGATCTTTATGTGCCTGAGCAAGCATTACTTCAACAAGCTTGGCGTGTATGGTCAGCATGATTCTTACCCTCCATGATGTTGACATTAGTCGGCATATTTCCGGTCGAGAAAAATATAATTCCGTCATTCCGGACCTGTTCCGGAATCCAAAGATTTTCCATACTGATTGGCGACAGCTCAATAACCTGGCAACGTCTGATCCACATCCCGGATCCACGCCAGGATTCCGCCCTCCAGGCTTTTGACGTTCGTAAAGCCCCGTTTGCGCATCTCCATGAGAACCTCCCGGGACCGAACGCCCATCTTGCAGTGAAGCACGATGAGGTCATCCTTGTTCAACCGGGATAAAACTTCCTCGGACATCATCCTGTCCTTGGGAATATGATTTGCCCCTTCGATATGCACGATGTTCCATTCCTGGATTCCGCGAACATCGATAAGCTGCATGGCTACGCTGCTTTCCCGCATCTCTTTCAGCTCCAGCGCGCTGATCGTGGGAATGTTCGGTTTACTGTCCACCGCCGACCGCGGAAGCCCGCAAAATGCCTGGTAGTCGATCAGTCTAGTGATCGGTGTCCTGACCGGGGCGCGCCGCAGCGGGATGAATCTGAAGGTCATATCCAGGGCATCGTAAACAGCAAGCCTGCCGAGCAGCGTATTGCCCAGGCCGGTAATCAGTTTGATGGCCTCGGTAGCCATGATCGCCCCGATGGATGCACACAGTATGCCCAGCACGCCGCCTTCCGCGCAGGATGGGGCCATTTCGGGTGGCGGCGGCTCGGGATAAAGGTCGCGATAGTTCAGGCCGCGTCCCCCTGGCGCATCTTCCCAGAAGACCGAGGCTTGTCCTTCGAAGCGGAAAATGGATCCCCAGACATAGGGCTTTCCAGCCAGCACGCAGGCATCGTTGACAAGATAGCGGGTGGAGAAGTTATCCGTTCCGTCTATTATCAGATCGTAGTTCGATATGATGTCAATAGCATTTGTTGTTTCGAGGCGTTCATCGTGAATCCGAACCTGGATATAGGGATTCAGGGCCTTGACCGAGTCCTGCGCGCTCCTGCATTTGGGTCTGCCGATATCCTCCTGCCGATGAATGACCTGTCGCTGCAGATTGGATTCATCGACAATATCGAAATCGATAATACCCAGGGTTCCCACGCCGGCTGCGGCCAGATAGAGGAGCGTCGGCGAGCCCAGCCCTCCGGCGCCGATTACCAGGACCCTGCTGTTCTTGAGACGCCGCTGCCCTTCCAGACCGACATCCGGAATCAGCAGGTGGCGGCTGTAGCGCGAAATTTCTTCTTTACTCAATTCTTCCGAGGGATGTACCAGCGGTGATAGCTGCATTCGAAACCTCCATGTTCAAGTCAAAGGATCATCATTTTTTAGAAGCTTGCGGATATGCCGATCTGTCCCCATCGGCCCGGCATGGGATAACCCGGACGGTAGGCATAATTGACATCCAGAAGGTTTTCCATGGCCACGAAAATTTCTCCTTTCTTGCCCAGGAAAGGCAATGGATGGGAGACACGCGCATTCATGATTACAAAGGAGTCGACCCGCTCGGTATTCACTGCCCCGGCTGTGCGCGAACGGCTGAGTGCCAGTACGCTGGATTGATACTGGGTATCGATCGTCACGCGAATCAGTCCGAATTGCCCGTTGAGACCGGCTGTGACTGCCCTTGCCGGGGTATAAGGCAGGCTGTCGATGGTGGGGTCGAGCAAGGTCAGTCCGCCGAATACTGTCCAATGACGTCCGATATTCTGTCTGATCGCAATCTCGGCGCCCCGGATCGAATAGGTGCCGAGATTCAGAAACTGAGGCGGTGGCGGAACATTCGGCGGAAAGCCGAAGATGTACCGGTTTTTTACCTGATCGATAAAGAGGCTGACATCGATTTGCGTCGCCTCGACAGGTGTCAGTTTCAAACCGATCTCCGCATGATTGAGTTCTTCCGCGGACAGCTGTTTCCATGTCTGTCCCAGTGGTGGAATCACGAAGGAGAGAACAGGTGCCTCCAGACCCGGATAGTTGATACCACGTGAAACATTGCCGAAGAGGGTCAGCTTTTCGGAAATCAGGGAGAGGCCCGCATGGGGCGAGGTTCTCGTGCGGAACATGCTGTGATCGTAGACACGTATCCCGACCGACGGCACCAGCGACCAGTTTTCATTGAGATCGATCTTCTGGCTTAATGCCACATAAGGCGATGTAACACGAAAAGTCGGCGTATCGAAACTGTCTCGGGGAGCTGGCGGCAGCCGGTTGAATCGCACGTCGCCTGAAACCCAGTTGCTGTCGAGACCGGCAACAATAGTGCTTCCCTTCCAAAGGGAGAACTCTTCTTTCCAGCGCATGCCGATCATTTCGAAATTAGTGAGCGTATCCCCATCCAATCCTGCTTGATGCAGCCAGTTGCCTTCTCCCTTGTTGTAATAAAAACGCAAGTCGCCACGCCACGTATCATGCCGATGCGATACGAAGGCAGTCACCATTCCCGCCTGAGTGTTGTACCGAGGCGCTACAGCGGGAAGCGGGTGACGGTTGTCTCCGGGATCGCGTGCCTTGTTGTCCACAAATAGAAAACTCGTGCCCATTGACCAATTGGCATTCAGGCGCATCCCGATGCGTCCCATTACATTGTTCAGCTCGCCGTTCGCATTAGGCCGCTGTCCATTCGATTGGGCATGGCCTTGCGCCAGCATGAAATCCACGTTTCCATAGCGGCCCACCAGATCCGCCTGCTCTATGAAGGTGCTGAAGTAGCCTCCGGATATTCTGCCGCTGGCGTGCAGGCCGTCATCAATGGCGCGCTTGGTTTCCAGATTGATCGAGGCAAAGTTGTTCCCGTTGATTTGTGGCTGCGGGCTTTTATATACCGTGATCGACTGCATACCGTTGACCGGCAGAAGATCGAGCAAGGGGTGGTTCCAGACCCCCATGTAAAATGGAACGCCATCGATGTAGGTTTTGATTTCGCTGCCGGGCCGGCTGACGCCCATCCCGCGGATATAAACCGCGCCGCCCTGATCCCCGCCAAAGGCGCCCACAGGGTTGTAACGCGATATCTGGACGCCAGGCGTGCGCCGCAACGCGGTAGCCAGATCGAATGCATTCTGATCGTGCAACTGGCTTTCGGTGACGACTGCCGATGTGCTGGAAAAACCATCGATACGAACGCGATCTATGATCGGATTGGCGGTTACCACAATCGGAGTGAGTTCAGTTTCATGCGCCATGGCAAAATCGGGGCAGATTATCGTCAAGACCGCAGATAGTGCGGATACCGTGTTTTTTCTTCTTATCATTTTTCTTGTTTTCATCGAATTCCTGTGAATTGCTGCAAGCAGGCTTGGGCAACAGGGCCAAAACAACCACCAATGCCGTAAATGACGAAGTCATCTGCTCAAAGGCGGAATGCATATCGAAGTGAAGCCCGAAGTGAAGCTTTATGTCGGGGAAAAACGGAAAGAGCTTGTCACTCGCGGCCAGGAGAATGTCGGCAAACCCTGTATTGCTGCTGAGGTGGAATGTAAAGCAAATCGTAGGAATTAGGAATGTGGCATATTGCCGCATGTGACAAATTGTCGCATGTCATATTGTGGCGCTCACGCCAGGGCGCGCGCTCTCTGACGAAGAAGGTTTCATCGTCTCGACGGAATATATTTCCGGTATATATCCGGCATTGCGGAATCAGCCTTGCTGTTGATTGTCTTAAACATTGCAGTTCGATATCCGCTTATTTATCATGTCCAGAATGCCCGAGGCAGTTTGCCCCGGAAACGAAATAAACGGCGAAAAAATTTAGCGACCCTTTTGGTCAGAGATTCGACACGAATTCAAAAAAGCGAATAAGTCGAGGAAAATGCTGCATTTCATGGTTTGGTTGATACCCATAAAACAGTAATGTTGTATTTTTACCCTTGCTGATTCCTACTGTGCGGCGTGCGCTCAGGTTTTTCACTCTCCGCGTATTGATCCTGCTTTTTGCTGCGCTTTCAGTCGCAGTCTTTCTTGCTCACCGGGAAATAGAAACATCCTGGTATCAGGCATGGCGTCTGTCGAAGCTGGCCGGTGATTTGAAGTGGGAGATGAGAAGCGGTCCGGATGAAGACTTCACGCGGCTTGCTCTTTCCCAGACTGGACCGTATGACATTCGTCTGGGCTACAGCCGCTTGCCCGGGTTGCTTCAGAACCTGGAAAAACATGGTTTCGAGGTGCAGGCGCAGGCACATGCTTCCAGGCAGATGAAGGATCTGGTCCGGCGGGGCGTGTTCGTGCCGTATCGCGAAAAATCCCAGGCGGGTCTCGAGATAACCGGAAGCAACGGACAACCGCTATACCGCGTGTCGTTTCCGAGACGGGTGTATGACAAATTCGAATCCGTTCCGTCGGTGATCACGAGCAGCCTCCTGTTTATTGAAAACCGAGAATTGCTGGATGAGGCCCAGCCGAAAAAAAATCCCGCCATCGACTGGACTCGGCTCGGCAGGGCGATCCTGGACAAAGGGATTCAGGTTTTCAATTCCGATCATGACGTTCCCGGCGGCAGTACGCTTGCCACGCAGATCGAGAAGTACCGTCATTCTCCCAACGGCCTGACGCTTACCAGCGGCGACAAGTTCCAGCAGATTGCTTCCGCCTCCGTGCGTGCTTACCTGCAGGGGGACGACACACTGGAGGTCCGCAAACAGATCCTGGTGGACTATCTTAATACCGTCCCGCTGGCGGGCGCTCTCGGGTTCGGAGAAACGAACGGAATCGGGGACGCTCTCTGGGTCTGGTATGGGCTCGATTTCGACGAAACCAACCGCATCCTGAACTGGCAATACCGGAACGAAGCCGAATTTGCCGAGGCTGCGGGGCGCTACAAGCACGTACTGAGCCTCATGATCGCACAGCGGAGGCCTTCCTATTATCTGCTGGCCGGCCGCCAGGAGCTGGATGGGCTCACCAATGCCTATCTGCGCGTGCTCACCCAGGTGAAAGTGATTCCATCCAGACTCAGGGATGCCGCACTCAGGCAACCTCTGCGGTTTCGGAATGCCTTCAAGCTGGAGGAGATCAAGGATTTTTCCGCCCAGAAGGCGGTCAACGCAACTCGAGTGCGCCTTGCGTCCCAGCTCGGGTTACAGGGGCTGTATGACCTGGATCGACTGGATCTGTCCGTGCAGAGCACGCTCGATATCGATCTGCAGAAAAAGACCACCGAAATGCTGCGCCAGTTGCGGGACCCGATAAATGCGGTAGCGGCGGGACTGTATGGCCATCGTCTGCTGGGAAAAGAAGATCCATCCAAAATCATCTATAGCTTCACGCTTTCAGAATTGACTCCTGACGGGGCCAAATTCCGTATTCTCGCTGATAATTTCGACCAGCCTCTCGATATCAACAAGGGGACCAAGCTTGATCTGGGTTCCACGGCCAAGTTGAGAACACTCGTGACTTATCTCGAAATTGTCGAGGCGCTGCATGGAAAATATGCAGCCTGGGAACCGAAAGCATTACGCGCGGAAGAGGTCGATCCGAGTGACGCGCTCAGCCGCTGGACCATCGACTATCTTTTGCATAGCAGGGACAAGAGCCTGAAATCCATGCTGAACGCGGCCATGGAACGCAAATATTCCGCCAGCCCCTATGAGCGCTTCTTTACCGGCGGAGGTCAGCATGTCTTCCATAATTTCAAGCCCGAAGATAATTACAGGATCATGAGCGTGCGCGAGGCCACGACCAATTCGGTCAATCTCGTTTATATCCGGTTGATGCGGGATATCGTGCGTTATTACATGTTCCAGGTGGGAGGGTCGTCCGCCAAAATACTCAGGGATGCGAGTAATTCCCATCGGGAGGAATATCTTCGGCGCTTTGCCGACAAGGAAGGCAGGCAGTTCATCAACCGCTTTTACTTGAAGTACAAAGACAAGGCCGCTGATCCGCGGGAGGTGAACGATATATTCTTTTCGAGTTTCCGGCACACGCCCCGGCGTCTCGCGGCAGCTTACCGCTATATTTATCCAGCCTCCAGTCTCGTCGAATTCGTGGCCTTCATGACGCCGCATTTGCCCAGATTCAAAAACCTGGATACCTATAGACTCGAGGATCTGTATGAGGCTTACGCGCCGGGAAAATATTCACTGGCGGATCAGGGCCACATCGTCACGGTTCATCCTCTGGAATTATGGCTGGCGCGTTACCTCATCCTGCATCCCGGAGCCGGGTACAAGGATGTGATCGATGCGAGTGCCAACGAGCGCATTGCCGTTTATCACTGGCTGTTCAATACCATCCATAAAAACTCCCAGGATGTGCGTATCCGCGGTCTTCTGGAGGTTGAAGCATTTCTCGAAATCCACCGCAGCTGGAAACGCCTCGGCTATCCTTTCGACTCCCTCGTGCCATCGCTCGCCACGGCTATAGGAAGCTCCGCGGATCATCCCGCAGCCCTTGCCGAGCTTATGGGCGTCATCCTCAACGATGGCGTCCGGGTGCCCGCTCTGCTGATCGAACGCCTTCGCTTTGCAGCCGATACACCTTTCGAGACAATCGTCGAGAAGAAACCTGTCAAGGGTGAAAGAGTATTTTCACCCGAACTGGCGGCAACGGTGCGCAGTGTCCTGACCAAGGTGGTGACAGCGGGTACGGCTTCGCGGTTGGCGCATGCAATTGTGGAAGAGGATGGTTCGGAAATCCTGATTGGCGGGAAAACGGGGACGGGAGATCATCGTCATATCACGTTTTCTTCACCCGGAGTCATCAAGGAATCGCGTGTGGTGAATCGTTCTGCTACTTTTGTCTTCTTTATCGGTGACCGTTTTTTCGGGACCATGACTGCATTCGTGCCGGGGGTGGATGCAGCAAACTACACGTTTACCTCGGCACTTTCCACACAGGTGATGAAGAAACTGGTACCAGTCCTCAAACCCATCATTGACAGACCTTCATCCTGGCCGGAATCCACCTTGGCGGAGGATGCGATCAGGAAAACCTTACCGGAAGAAAAGGAAAAGCTGGAACCGGCTTCCAGCTAAAAAAGAAAGGATCTCATAAAGTACCTGAAAAACTAAGAGCTTATTGAGGCTTACTTCAATCAGGCATGATTAACCTTCCTCCTCAAGCTAATATCCGTGTTTTTCCAGCAAGAACTCACTTAAGATAAAAATGAGGACGAGTTTACGTGGATTTTTACAGTTGATAACCTATTTTATCATGGGTAAAATGCTCCCATGAGGGGCGACCGGCGCCGAACTCAACGCAGAAGATAGGTGGGCAGTCATGAGTAATCGCTTCCTGTGGTGGGCCAAGACATGGATCGAGGAAAACATCCCTCCCGGCGCCAATTCCGACATAGAGAGTCATGAAGTAAAGGCAAAGCGGCTGTCGGAGAAACTGTTCGCCGAGGCAGCTGCGGCCAACTTCACAAACTTCGAGACCGAGGAGGAGCGGGAGCGCGTTACGCCCCTGGTGCTGGCCGCGGTCTCGGACAGCAGAGACTTTGACATCGATGCCTATCATCTCAAGTCGCAACTTGCGCAGGAGAATGAAGATGGCGACTGAGCCGCGCATGGTTGGTTTTCAGGGCGGCATCACGTTGGTTGCTTGTCAACTGCTCGTGACATATCCATAATCAAAAGAGGACTGTCATTTGTTCTCAAGGATCTTCCTGGAGACAAGCCTGTAGTTTTTCGCATCCGCCCGCAGCACCTCTGCCATAACTCAATCACATTTGATTCTATTCGTGAATCATCAAATTAATGAGTCCTGAGCCTAGAGATTCATAGTATTTTCTGGCCGGATCAATAGTACCGACAGCGCCCGAATTCAGTCCTCTGTGTTGATCCACCACAGGAAAACGACTATCCCCAGCACAAGGGCGAGGCCGAGAATAGCCTTGGCAAATTCCTTCACAAACCAGAACACCATCGATTCATATAAATTCACATTTTCTCTCCTGATTTATTTTCGGGTCCACCACCATAGCAGAAACGACAGAATCAGCGACACCAGCAGCCCCGTGGTGAGCGGGAAGTAGAGCCTGAAATTCTCGCGCTCAATGATAATATCTCCGGGAAGACGGCCAAAAGGCAGTTTCGACAACCAGGGCCACAATAATCCCGCCAATATCAGCACAATGCCGAACAGGATGAGCAGACGCTGCATAAGAATTCCCGACTCGTCATTTTCTGCGAACATGTTTCAGCAAGTGTAAACCTGTTTTTCCGGAAAGATCAATTCGCTCTTCCCGGTTGATAGCAGGATTCTTAAGTGTGCTAACCCACCGAAGCTATGCTATTGCCTCGGCTAATATTCTCTTTTGGTTCGTAGGGCGAGGAAAAAAGAAAACGAAATACTGTCTTATTGTTTACTGACAAGACCTGTCGTTTCCTACATAGATCAACCATGCAAACTGAAACCGTTTCTTCGAGGGAACAATCCGATGATGAAATGCTGGCAAGCTTGCAGCAGGATTCATTTTCCTATTTTATCCACGAAATCAACCCCATCAACGGCCTCATCCGCGACAAATCACATCCGCATTGGCCGGCCAGTATTGCCGCCGTAGGCCTCGGGCTTGCCGCTTATGTGATCGGAGTTGAACGGGGGTTGATGACCCGGGCAGAGGCAGTGAAGCGCACGCTTACCGTCCTGAAATTCTTTGCCAGCGCTCCTCATGGACCCCAGCGTGATGCTACCGGCTACAAGGGTTTTTATTATCACTTCCTTGATATGGAGACGGGAAGGCGTGTCTGGAATTGTGAGCTTTCAAGTGTGGACACTGCATTTCTGATTGCCGGCATGCTGGCAGCCGCCGCATATTATCAGCATGAGACGAAGGAGGAGGAGCAAATCCGGAACCTTGCCGATGAGCTCTACCGACGAGTTGATTGGCGCTGGATGCAGAATGGCCAGGCTGCGGTAAGCCATGGCTGGACGCCTGAAAGAGGCTTTCTGACATATCAATGGACGGGTTATGATGAAGCTCTGATTATTTACCTTCTTGGCCTGGGGTCTCCTACACACTCGTTGTCGGAAGAAAGTTACGCTGCGTGGACTTCGACCTACAAATGGAAGAAGATCTACGATATCGAATTCCTTTATGCGGGACCGTTATTCGTTCATCAGTTGTCACATGTATGGATCGATTTTCGCAGTATTCAGGATTCCTTCATGCGCGAGCACAATACTGATTACTTCGAAAATTCCCGTTGCGCAGCACTTGTCCAGCAGCGATATGCAGTACGTAATCCGCTCGAGTTCAAGCATTACAGTGAATATTGCTGGGGCATAACTTCCAGTGACGGGCCTGGGCCCGTTACCCGACAGGTGGACGGCATCCTTCGCGTTTTTTATGCCTATATTGGTCGAGGCGCACCTTATGGTCCTGATGACGGCACTCTCGCACCTTGGGCCGTGGTTGCTTCGCTACCATTTGCGCCGGATATCGTACTTCCAACGATTAAAAAATGTGAAGGTATGAATCTGAGAAAAGCCGAGAAATATGGCTACAAGGCTACATTCAATCCCACCTTTCCAGTGGAGCCTTACCAGGAATTTGGCTGGGTTTCGCCTTATCACTTTGGTTTGAACCAGGGGCCCATCGTATTGATGATTGAAAACTATCGCACAGGGTTGTTGTGGTCACTGATGCGAAAATGTTCTTATCTTGAAACGGGCTTGCGGTGTGCAGGATTTAAGGGAGGCTGGCTGGAAGGTTAGTTATTTCCTCACCTGAACGAATGAGGCTTGCAGACCTCCAACGCGAGACAGTTGCGCATCAGGATGAATAAAAGGAATGACTGGACATCTTCAGTCGCTTTCTTCTGTTGTTCATCCCACCGGTAGTCGGTTATGTACGAAAGCGAACGGAACGCGTGGGGGTCTGTCCCTACGATTAATAGATGACCTGCACCGTTCCTTTTTTTATGGAGAGGGCTTCCAGGTCGGCTGGTTTATCTTCTATCTTCGTTAATCGAATCTGATCGCAGTCCTCAGATTTCTGTTCTCAAGGAGGATAACATGAATATTCTGGTAAAGAAGAACTCCCGTAGTTTACTGACCATAGTTGCGTTGGTGTTCGGTATGTCCGTTTCGGTCGGTCTCAGCGCGCAGGAGCATTCTGACAAGCGGGAAGTGAATAAAAAGTCGGAACAGGTCGAGAGCAAACACCCTGGAGCCAGGGGTGGCAAGAAGACTGTCGAGGTTCCCGTATTGATGTTCGTTCCAGTCCAGGTTTCAACAGAAATCGAAAACAGAGGGTGTTGGGTGAAATTTTTTGACAAGAAGAATTTTCAAGGCGATAGCCTGTTTTTAAGCGGCCCCGTCACTTTGCCTCGACTGATTGGCCCGTTTGGCTACGATTGGGAGAACAAGGTTCGCAGCGTCAAAGTCGGTCCCAAGGCCAATCTCACCATTTTTGACAACCACAATTATCGGGACGAGGATAAGTTTCTCGATGCCGGTGCGGACGTCGCTAATCTGTCGAAGGAAATGGGTTTTTTTGACAACTTCCGTTCAATGGTGCTGAATTGTATTTGATCGGAATGCGGCAAGCCTCGTCCTCCAGGGCGGGGAAGGGTAGCGCCAACGCCGCAGGGGTTCGTTGTATACTCCTCCTGTCGCAAGACCTACCGCCGGGCAGGTGGAAAGTAACGCCTGTGGATTTTTAGAGATAGCAGCGGTGTGTACAGGAGCAGACCGTAGGGCAGGTTCCATCTGCCGTCGGAACAGGATGGCGGGTAGAACCCGCCCTACGAACTGTAGCTTGACGGATTTAATTTGTAGGTCAGGCTTCGCCTGACAATTTTAATCTGTATGTTATTCGCCGAAAGGCTTTCCCTCAATTTCTTTTTGGGCAATACCCCAATCAGCGGAATAAACACCCGCCCTCACAAAACGATGGAAGGTGGAATAAGGCCAATCTAGGCCAATCTGCTGCGCGATAGACGAGGCCATGTTTAACCGGGTTCCAATGAATGTAATCCAGATGACGCGCAAAGTCATTCTCGTCACGGATGAAGTGCTCCCAATATCGAGGTTGCCAGAGTTTGACCCCAGAGTTCAATTTCAGATTATGCCGGGTCAGGCGTTTTATCTTTGCCCATCGCAGCGGGAAATCAGCATCTCCTTCTAGTAAGCGCCAAAGGCAATGCAAATGGTCGGGCAACAATACCCATGCCTCAATATGAAACGGGTGTTCCCTCTTTATCGTTTGTATTGCTGTCCTTAGCGCCGCACGGGTAATTTCCTGAGTAAAACCGGTTCTCGTCCGGCCGCTACCACGGTAAAGAAATAAACGCCTCCCGGAGTTCTACAACGTCGATAGTTGGGCACGGTTTTTTTAGGGATATAGAGCGGTGGCAGTCGGCGCGGCAGATCGTAGGACAGGTTCTACCCGTTGTATCAAGGGATGGGGGATGGAGTTCGCCCTACGGCTATTGGCGCATCAAGGACTTTCTAGGGGTGGCAGTAGGGGCGACAGGAATCGAGGACTATACGTTCGAGGATATGCAGGCGCCGATGAAAGAAATGCTCTGCGCCAGGTACAACGACAATGGGTAATTCCTGCGGGGCGGCCCAATCCAGAACGGTTTTAAGCGGAACGACGTCATCCTGATCGCCGTGAATGATCAGCACGCGGGATAGAGATCGGACATCCTGCGTATTCTGGGGAAAGGAGAGGGGAGGGGCGCTCAAGCGTTCCACCGCTGGGGCGACCAGGACGATCTGCTGCGGCTTGAGCCGTTGCGCGGCGAAAATCTGGATGGCGCCCCCGAATGAAAATCCCGCCAGGCACAACGGCGGGGAAGAATCGAAGCGGGAGGCATATTCCGCTGTTACAGCTTCCGCCACCAACATCACATCCTCGACTTCTCCCATGCCATCATCATTGCCTGAATAGAGAGGGCCTTCGCTCTGCTCCACACCCCGGAAATTGAATTTGACCGTGATAAATTCGAGCTCCAGAAAGGATTTGAACAGGGTATGCACTACCTTGTTATTCATGGTTCCGCCATAGAGCGGATGAGGGTGTGCGATAACGGCAATACCTCGGGGAGCAGGCGAAGCCGGCTCCGCCAGAACCGCTTCCAGCTTTCCCGCCGGGCCGTCAATGAACAGATTTCTGGACAAGTTTCGGGAATTATGTGCAGTCAATGGATGTACGGATAGCCGCGAGTCGAATGAGCAATATCATACACTGAGATCAGATCCGCAGCCGCTCGACCACACGGCCGTTTTTCAGGTGTTCTTCGATGATTTCATCGATATCTTCCTTGTCCACGTAGGTATACCAGACATCTTCGGGATACACGACGATAACAGGCCCTTCATTGCAGCGGTCCAGGCAGCCTGCATTATTAATCCTTATCCTCTTGTTTTTAGTATCCAGCTTGAGCGCCTTTACACGCTCTTTGACATAGTCGCGCATCGCCTGGGCGCCAAAGTTATTGCAGCACAAGGTTCCGGGTTCACGCTGGTTCACGCAGAAAAATACATGCCGATGGTAGTAGCTCATGGTTTTTGTCTTGAATGGATGAGCAGGAATTATAACGATTATCGCAATTTAATTTCCGTCCACAAACGGCTCAGTAGCCGCCGCTGCTTGCGATCGAGATCGCGCAGCATTTCAAGCCGGGCAATCAGTTCCGGATCGGGAAAAATGGCCTTGTTGCTTGCAATCTCGGGCTGGATGTATTGCAAAGCGTCGAGATTGGGATTGCCCGAGCCGATGAGGTTGGTAAGTTCGGCAGAATTCTTTCCGTCCAGCATGAAATTGATGAACTGGTGAGCAAGATCGGGACGTTTCCCGCTTTTGTGCAGAACCATGCTGTCCACTGCCAGCACCGCTCCCTCTTTCGGCGTCGAATAGCTGATCGTGAATTTTCGCCCGGTTTTCTGGGCGTCGAGCGCTGCCTGGAACATGTCGTTGGAATAACCGTGCGCCACCCACAGATTTCCCACTGCCAGTTCCTTGATGTAGCTGGTATTGCTGAAGGCCGCCCAATAGGGCTTGGCACGCACGATCAGATCGGCAGCCTCCTGCCAATGCCTCTCATCCGTGTCGTTCACGGAATAGCCCAGATACTTGAGCGCGGCAGCCATCAGCTCGCGCTGACTGTCGAGCACGGTCACCCGTCCCCTGATTTTTTCCAGATATCTTGGCTCGAAAATAATTGCCCAGGTATCAGTCGGCAGGCCAAGCCGCTCGATCTTCTCCTTGTTGAAGCCGAGCAGAGAGAGCGTGTAGGCGTAGGGGACCGAGTATATATTACCGGGGTCAAAGGCCGTATCGAGATAGGCGGGATTGATATTCCTGAAATTGGGCAGCAGCGATTTGTCCAGCGGACTCAGTACTCCCTGGCGGATGAGGGTGTCGATCGCATTGCCCGTGGGAACGATAACATCATAACCGGTGGCGCCTGCCGCAAGCTTCGCCAGCATTTCCTCGTTATCGGCATAATAATCCTGCGACAGGTCGCACTTGCAGGATTTCTCGAAGCGCGCGACGGTTTCCGGCGCGATGTAGTTATTCCAGTTGAACAGGTGCAGGACATTTTTGCCGCTGTTGGCCACATCCGGATCCTGTGGAGCGCACCCTGTGGCGAACGTGAGCAGTGACACCAGCAGAAAAAAAAAGAGTCGTGGAGAGTCCATCATTTCGCCGCTTGTTTTGCCGTGTGAGGTTTCGCGCTCCCTTCCGAGGAACCGTTTGATTCAAGCCGGGCGGCAATGATGATCATGACCAATGTCAGCAGCATCAATAATGTGGAGATGGCGTTCACTTCAGGTGTTACTGCAACTTTTATCATCGTATAAATCTGGATCGGCAGAATCGGTTCGCCTACACCCTTGGTAAAGAATGTGATGACAAAATCATCGATGGACAGGGTGAACGACATCAGGGCGCCTGCGACCACGGCCGGCATGATGAGCGGCAAGGTAATGAGCCGGAAAGTTTGCCACGGCGATGCGCCCAGGTCGCGCGCCGCTTCGAAAATGCTTTCATCCATTCCCTGCAGCCGCGCCCGTACGATAATGGCGACAAAACCAATGCAGAAGGTAGTGTGCGCAATGATGATGGACACCATTCCTAGCGTGAAATTCAGGACTTGCAAAAAGAATAGCAGGATCGATACCCCAAGCAGGATTTCGGGCATTGCCACTGGAGTGAATACCAGTACCGGCAATACCTTGAGCTTGTACCGGTGTATCGCCAGGCCGGACATCGTGCCCAGCAGGGTTGCGCAGAAGCTCGCGCACAACGCGATGATGAGGGAGTTGCGTGCCGCCAGCAGCATCTCGGTATTGTTGAATAGCGCCTTGTACCAGAACAAGGTAAATCCGACCCATTCAGCGTTCAGCCTGGAATCGTTGAACGAGTACAGCACTACGATGATCAGCGGGATATAAAGAAAGGCGTAAACCAGCACGGCCGTAGACCACAACCAGGGATTGCCGCGCTTCATGTTATAGCGCCCGCTGGCCGGTTGCGGAACGGGCAAACCATGTCGTCAAGCCTGCGACAGACAGTACCGCCAGTGTCAGCATGATCGATAACGCAGAACCAAACGGCCAGTCGCGCGTGCCCAGAAACTGATCCTTGATCAGGTTTCCGATCAGGATATCGCCTGTGCCGCCGAGTATGTCCGGCACGGCGAACATGCCCAGCACCGGAATGAATACCAGCGCGGACCCTGAAAATACGCCCGGCAGGGATAGCGGCCAGGTAACCCGCCAGAAGCGTTGCCAGGCATTCGCACCCAAATCCTGGGCCGCATCCAGAAGCGAGGGGTCGTGCTTTTCCAGATTGGTATAGAGAGGCAGCACCATGAACGGCAGATGTACGTACACCATGCCAACCAACACTGCAAAAGGCGAGAATAGTAATGTGACCGGGGCGATTCCGAACGCGCCGAGAACAGTATTGACAAAGTGGCTGAGCGCGGATTCCGGACCGAGAATGATCATCCAGGCGTAGATACGGATGAGGAAATTGCTTGCGAATGGAAGTATCACCAACAGCACCATCAGGTTGCGCAAGTGTTTTCTGCTGCGGGCAATCAGTACTGCCAGTGGATAAGCCAGGATGAGACAGATCAAGGTCGTGCCGAACGCAACCGCGAACGATTTGAGAAAAATCTCCGTGTAGATAAAGTCGCTGAAAAAGAACTGATAAGCATCCGAGGTGAACCCATATTCACCAATCGCTTTGCCCCACGGCGGCGTAATGGGCGCCAGCCCGCCGAATTCACCCGGAAAGCGAAACGAGGTGAGAATCATGATCAGGCTGGGTGCAACAAAGAACACTATCAGAAACAATAGAGGCGGCCCGCTCACCAGCAGCCGGGCAAGCCGCTTTTCTTTCATTTCGCCCTTAATCATTGGGGATCATTGAGAAAAATGCCCGCATCGTGGCGCCAGGAGATCGTTACCTCGTCATCCACCTCGAAAAACTTGGCCCGGCCAGGAGCGGAATTTGGCAGTAAAGCTTCAATATAGGCACCGTTGACGAGTTCCACAATATAAGTGGTTACGTCGCCGACATACAGGAAGTCGTGCACTTTGCCGCGGAAATGGTTTTTTAGCTGCGATTCATTGGACGGGTGAGAAATTCGCACCTGCTCCGGCCGGATGGCCAGCACACCCTTGTCGCCCACCTCCACACCTTCCCTGGCTGGCGCCGTTACCTCTCCCAGTCCTTCTATCGCGAGTTTCAGATGCGACGGAACAGCTTCCATAACCGCTGCATTCATCACGCTGATTTTGCCGATAAAATCTGCAACGAAATGGTTTCTCGGAGCACTGTAGATTTTAGAGGGCTCGTCTATCTGCTCGACATTGCCCCGGTTCATCACCGCGATGCGATGCGATAGCGCCAGCGCTTCATCCTGTGCATGAGTGACAAAAATAAAGGTAATACCGATTTCTTTCTGGAGATTGATGAGCTCGATCTGCATCTCTTCGCGCAACTTTGCGTCGAGTGCGCCCAATGGCTCATCGAGCAGGAGCAGTCGCGGTCGATTCACCAATCCTCTGGCGAAAGCCACGCGCTGTTTCTGTCCGCCAGAGAGTTCGTGTGGAAAGCGATTGCCGAAGTTCGGCAGGTGAACCCGCTCCAGCAGTTCATTCACCCTTTTTTTTATTTCCTGTGGCGCTTTCCCTGCCATCTTGAGGGGAAAGGCGATATTGTCCGCCACCGTCATATGCGGAAATAAGGCATAGGTCTGGAACACGGTATGGACAGGGCGTCTTTCCGGGGGGATGCCTACCATATCCTTGCCGTCCAGCAGGATTTGACCGGAGTCCGGCAGATCGAACCCGGCTATCATCCGCAGCAGCGTTGTCTTGCCGCAACCGGACGGACCCAGCAGCGTGAAGAACTCGCCGGCTTCCACATCGATGCTGACGTTGTCGACCGCAGTGTAACTGCCGAAACGCCGCGTAACATTACGGATTTCCAAGAGCGCCATAGTCGGGCAAATCAAGGTAAAACTCGACATTTTACCAAAATTTATGAAGCAACTGCTGCTTCCGCCATTCTCTTAAGGGACTTCGAACGCTATGATAAAGTGAGGGGTTGCAGGCAGTCAGGGCCTCTGCGCTTTACAAAAAAACCCCATCCCTGTGAAAGCGGATGGGGTTTGCTGCGGCAGTTACAACTGCATTAAAACTTAAACAACGTTATCCAGAGTTACCGGCTTTGACAACGTTATCCAGGATTACGCGGCTTTGCTTGTTCCATTGCACATCCAGGAGGTTGGAGAAACGTGCAATGATCTGGACGGCGAGGCCCCCCTGGAACAGTCCGGCCCAGGCCAGTACCACGAAGCCCCAGTGCAGCGGTGCGCTGAAGAGTTCTTCCATGAACCAGAAGGCATGGCCCCATTCGTTCAGGCCGACGTTGGGGAGACTCATGATCGGACCGGCAATGACCATCACCAGCGGAAAGGAGGTCGTCTTGTTGTAGAGCGGCAGGCGGGTGCTGGCATAGATGTACATCGATACGCCCATGATGATGTACATCGGGAACGAGCCATAGAACAAGGGGATATGGCTGGGAGTGAAACTGGTGTCACGAATGATCACCTGGTGCCATGAAGCGTCCTGCTCGGTGAAGAAGCTCGATCCCCAGTAGACGCCGAACAGGTATACTCCCAGCCACATCAGGAAATAGAAGTACCGCTTGATCTCCTGCTTGACCGTCAGGCTGGCCAATTCCTCCTTGGTACTGCGGGTCTTCCACAGCCAACCCCAGTATAAGGCGGCCATGGTGGGCCAGAGTATCATCTGGAAACGCCACAGCCCCATCCAGATTTGCTCGAACTCCGGCTCCATGGAGTCCATCCCGTGGGAATAGGCATAGGTGCGTTGAAACCATATCCAGAAAACCGCCATCCCCAGTATCGGCAGCAGACCCAGCTTGTACAACCTGGAGTCATACCACTCCGACATGTCGTAGGCAGGACTGCTTGCCTTCACTGCCTTATTTACCACTACTTTATTTTCAACTGCAGTAGCCATCACCAGCTCCTTTTGCAAATAATCCAGAATCCCCGAAGGAATCTGGGGATCAAGAACAAAGATTCAGGGGAAGTGCAGGAGGAGTACTTCCCCTGGCGTCTCCACGGATCAAAAGAGTGCTGCCGCAACATTCAGGGGGTTGAGGGAAGGTCCCCCTGGCAGCCTCAATGGATCAGAAGAGCGCTACCGCCAACAGTGCTACCGTCATGCCCGTAAAATATGAGAGGGCAAGGAGTTTTCCTATTCTCATCATCCTTCTCCTTATCAAAGTCTCGCCTTTACCGATACTGCGATTTGTTAAGAAACTGTGATATTTTTGTGAAGTTTTTGTTATCTTACTGTGAAGATGCTCTCTAGTCAACCAATTACGCTTCAAGGATTTCTCATGAAGGATGGCCGACGAAAGGTCTCGGACGACGGGCCAAACGGCTCAACCCAGCGGATCAACTCAGGACGTGAGTTCCCTTTGCAGGGCGCTGGGGTGCGGAGGGCGTTGCGAAGATTGCGTGGAGAGCACTGGACGGTGCCCGACAAAGAGAATTCAAAGATGCCGCCGCAAGCGGCGCTTGCGGATCACGGACTATGACAGGCCATGACAGGTGAAGCACCGCCTCAAAGTAATGGGCGGTGGCTTGCGGGGTTTATGCCTCGGGGCCTATGACTCGAGGTCTATGACTTGGCGAAAAGCGAGGATGGGAAAGATCTTTGCGTGCGAAAAAAATCCGTCCTTATTTCCCCAGATGCCACAGTATCACTACGATCAGCAATACGATGAAGATGGTGAGTCGCCGGCTCTCACGTTTTTTCTCCAGGATAAACCGGTCCATCTTTTCTTCCAGGGCGCTGGTGCGTATCTCCGTCAGGGCATGATGCATCAGGCGGGGAAACTGGGGCATGATTACCGCCCAGCTCGTGGCTTCCTTGCGCAGGCGGTGGCTGAATCCCCTCCAGCCCAACTGTTCCGCCATCCAGTTTTCCAGGTATGGCTTGGCCGTCGTCCACAGGTCGAGATTAGGATCGAGGTCCCGTCCCAGTCCCTCGATATTGAGCAGGGTTTTTTGCAGCATCACCAGTTGTGGCTGGATTTCGACATTGAACTGGCGCGATGTCTGAAACAGTCGCAGCAATACCCGCCCAAATGAAATCTCGCTCAAGGGCTTGTCGAAAATGGGCTCGCACACTGCCCGGATAGCGGTTTCGAAATCATTGACACGCGTGTTTTTCGGCGCCCATCCCGCTTCCACGTGCGCTTCCGCCACACGCTTGTAGTCACGACGGAAGAAGGCCAGGAAATTTTGCGCGAGATAATTCTTGTCCTCGTCGGTAAGGGTTCCCATTATGCCGAAGTCGACAGCGATATATCGGCCATCGCTGCCGACAAAAATGTTTCCCGGATGCATATCGGCATGGAAATAGCCGTCGCGGAACACCTGGGTGAAAAAGATTTCCACCCCGACACGGGCAAGCCGCGGAATATCCACTCCCTGCTCGCGCAAGGCTGCGACATGACTGATGGGCGTGCCTTTGACGCGCTGCATCACCATGACACTCGAATAGCAGTAATCCCAGTAGACTTCCGGCACGAGAAGCAGGGTAGAGTCCAGGAAATTGCGCCGCAACTGGCTGCAATTGGACGCTTCGCGCATGAGATCCAGTTCATCGTCGAGATGACGGGCGAATTCGCTCACGACTTCCCGTACCTTGAGCCGCTTGGCATCCGGCCAGACCGTTTCGAGCAGAAGGGCGCCGGTGTCCATCAGCGCGATATCATGGGCGATTACAGGCGCGATGCCGGGACGCAGTATCTTGACTGCGACTTCCGTACCATCATGCAGCACTGCCAGGTGAACCTGAGCAATAGACGCACTTGCTACCGGCTCCGCATCGAACAGCAGAAAAACTTCATTGACGGGTTTTCCATAAACCTCTTCCAGTGTCTTGAGGGCAATGCTGGAGGGAAATGGTGGCACCTGGTCCTGTAGTTTCGCCAGTTCGTCGGCGATATCGGGCGGCAGAAGATCCCGCCGGGTGGAGAGCATCTGGCCGAATTTGACGAAGATGGGGCCCAAGGCCTCCAGGGCGAGGCGGAGACGTTCACCACGCGCACGGTCCAGTTTACGCCAGAACGTTGCCGCTCTGACGACAGGCCGCAGCAGGCGCAGACGCTCGTGGCTCAGGAAGAATTCGTCGAGGCCGAAGCGGAATGAAACGGCGAGTATTTTGAGAAGACGAAAGAAACGCATTTATTCTATTCTGCTACCCCGGTTCGCCCAGGGACTTGCCCAGATGTTCCTTGATCTTCTCAGTTCACTTATAGAGACTTGTTTATGAGGCCTTCCACACGCAGTTCCAGTTTTGATACATGGTCCTGCAATCCGCTCACTTCATCGGCAAATGTGCGCATATCGGTTGGCTTGGCAAGTACCGGCTGCTCTTCGGTGAGGTACTCCGTCAACGCCTGAGACAAATTATGAAGGGTTTCATTATGCCAGTGGACCAGGTCCTCCCCCGCCCGGACCACCCGGTGAGCGAGGATGTCCCCCATCACATCGCTTAAATCCTGCTCCACATCCCAGCGCAGATTCTGCCCGATCTCGAGGATTTCCTGGCCGAATACGTTATCCCCGGAAATCCGGACTTCACGGTATGCGGCTTCATCGCGAACAAGCAGACGCGGCAGCAACGACGGCATGATGGTCAGGATGGCGTCGTTGCCAGCGGCGGTGGATGCCGCCGCCACCTCGCCGGTAGGCTGGATGACGACGGCAAGATCAAAAAAAGGCGGGACGCGAAAACGGGCAGTTTTCCCCGCGCACGGCTGTAGCCGTTTGCGCGCCCAGCTTTCTCCACGCAGCATATGGTTGAGCGGGGCTATCGCTACCGATGCCAGCATGGAATCCTGTCTCTAGGAGACTTGTTGAATTCCAGCGAGCAGCCAGACGGCGTCAGGATCTTTGAGATCCTTCTGCACGTGCCAGATTTCATCGAACGCTTCCGGCGCTGACTGGGGCGACTCGCGCAATTGACCATTGAATCGGACACTGGCAATTGCCATGTCTTTTTCCGTGACCACTTCAAGCAGCTGCGCATTGATCGCCAGTACGTCGGTCCGCTGGGGCTCGTTACCGCGCTCGTTGATCTGCATGCTGATCTCCGCATACATCTCGGGGGTAGTATATTCCCGGATATCGTTCAGGTCGCGCGCATCGTTCGCCGCCTGCAAGCGTATGAACGAGGTCTTCGCGTTACGCAGGAAAGGTTCCACCTGAAAATCAGCGGGAATATTGGCTGTGCCGGAAACCGGCGTCATCGTGTTTACCCTCGGGGTTGTCTCCGGTCCGGAGCCGGTCGAGGCTGTTGCTCCGGGTGTGGCACTGTGATCAGTTGAGGTTCCCTGCATGCCCGAATACTGCATCGGGCGAGCGGAGTGTTCCTGCCTTGGTTTGCGCAGCATGCGCATGACAAAAAAGACCCCACCGATCAACGCTGCCAGCATCAGCACGTCCATCATATTGATTCCTTCGAATGCGCCGCCCATGAAAAGCGCAGCCAGCAATCCTCCCGCGGCCAGCCCGGCCAGTGGTCCCAACCACTTATTGCCGCCCGGGCGCGCGGCCGCTCCCGGCGCGGCGTTGGGGGCCGTTCCAGGTTGGGGCGCTGCCTGCTGGCTCATGGATTCCCGTTGCTTGCCGATACTTTGACCGCCACCGAAGCGTTTCGCCTCAGCGTCGAAGGCCGCTAAGCCGAAGCTGAAAACGGCCAAGGTCAACAGAGTCAATGTTTTCTTCATGAAGGTCTCCCGGGATACGGTTAAAGTAAAGAGTATAGCACCATCAATTCAAGGAAATGTCGCCTAAAATCAGAATCGCCCACGTCTTTGAGGAATCCTTTCAGGGATGAACGATCGCTGGAGGAAAAATGGATGAGTTCGGGGAGCAGCCGGTTATAGCAGCGGCCACAGCTGTCCGGCAGCAAGGGATGGCAAAACATCTGTCATATGATGGTTGACGTACAGACGCAACCGAAGATCGTGTTTCTAATCGTAAGCTGGCTGCCTGGATACTTACAGTAGGACCGGGATTTTCCGTGGCGCTGAGCCTGCTGTACAAGACCGAAGGAGCGAAGGGCTGAAGGATCGCAGGGGGCTGGAAAAATTATTCGGTTTATCCTGTTCCGGCTATCGCAGCATCTTTCGACCGGATATCTTCAATCTTCGGCCTGATTTCACGGGGCCCTGTTCGACAGGTGCGACAGGTACTATTGCGAGGAACATGGGTGGAGAAGATTCAACGCATACTCATCGCCACCGATTTCTCCCCACGCGGCGAAAGAGCGATGCAGCGCGCTGCGCAACTTGCGTCGGAGCATGCAGCCGAGCTGTATCTGTTGCATGTCCTTCCCGCGTTGCCGCTCGAAGTATTCAAGCGCCTGATAGCCGAAACGCCGCTGGAAACCGAGCAGAGACTCTACAACCGGGCAAAGGTGGCACTGCAGAACAGGGCGGAAATACTGGCATCGAAAGGCATACAAGTAAAGCATCACGTTGCCATCGGCAGAGCACACCTTGAGATTAACCGCTATGCCCAGTCTCATCATGCCGATCTCATTGTGATCGGGGATCAGGGAGAAAGCTTCGCGCGCGAATTCTTTTTGGGGACGACCGCATCGAAAACGCTCCGTACCGGCCATCACCCCTTGCTGATCGTCAGGCAGGAGTCCCGGGATAAGTACAAACACGCGCTGGTACCTATCGATTTTTCGAAAAACTCCCTGAATGCACTGGAGATGGCATTGAAAGTTGTGAGGGATGCGTCCATTCACGTATTGCATGCGGTGGAAATGCCGCTCGGGCAGAAAATGAAGCAGGCGGGGTTCGATGCAGAGCGGGTCGACCGCTATCGCGAAGAAATGTTGATCCATGCCCGCGAAGGCATGGAGAAGATAGTGAGCGATTACGCGCACGGAGACAGGCTTGTTGCATCCATTATCGAATACGGTCATGCACCGGATATGATCCGCGAGAAAGCACAGGCACTCGATATTGATCTCATCGTGATAGGCAAGCGTGGTCAGACAGAACTGGATGAAGCGCTATTCGGGTCAGTCACAAAGCATATTCTTTACGAAACCCCCTGCGATGTGCTTGTAGTCAACCCGTAATAGGATTGTGTAATTCTCAAGCGCGGACGAGCGCCGGCAGCCCTAGTCTTTGCCATGAAAATTTTGACGGTCAATACAGGCAGTTCATCGGTACGCCTGGCAGCATTCGTTCACCGTGCAGAAAAACTGACGGAGCTTGCGAGTGTCAGGGAAGACTCCGGCGGTGAACCGGAAGGCACACTTCAGGAATTCGTGCAGACCCACAAACTTGCCAAGGTGAACGTCGTGGTGCATCGCGTCGTGCATGGAGGCATGCGTCTTACTTCCCCGTGCCTGATCGATCGCGATGTGGAGGGGGAAATCGAACGTCTCGCGCCGCTGGCACCCTTGCATAACCCCGTCGCATTGAAGTGGATACGCGGTGCCAGCGAGGTATTCGGCGTTCATATACCGCAAGTTGCGGTATTCGACACCGCGTTTTTTACCCATCTGCCGGCAGTTGCGCAAACTTACGCAATTCCGCATGAGCTGACCGAAAAGTATGCATTGCGGCGCTACGGTTTTCACGGACTGGCACATCAGGCCATGTGGCAGGCTTGGCGCGATCAACATCCGGGCTTTCTGCAAAATGGAAAAATCATTTCGATGCAGCTCGGCGCCGGTTGCTCGATCACAGCGATAGATAAGGGATTGCCTCGCGACACTTCCATGGGATTCTCGCCTTTGGAGGGACTCATGATGGCGACGCGCCCGGGTGATCTGGACCCGGGTCTGATGACGTTTTTGCAGCGGCAGGAGAGCTTGACACCGGAGGGGATGGATCGGTTGCTGAATGAGCAGTCCGGTTTATCCGGAGTGTCAGGAATCAGCGCAGATATCCGGGAACTGCTGAAATCGAAAGACGGACACGCTGGCCTGGCGGTCGAGCTGTACTGTTACCGGGCGCGTAAATATCTGGGCGCTTATCTTGCTGTGCTGAGTGGGACAAACGCAGTGGTTTTTGGCGGAGGGGTAGGGGAGAACGTTCCAGTCGTGCGGGAAAAGATTCTGGCAGGAATGGAATGGTGCGGGATTCATCTCGATGCGAAAAAGAACAACGGTGCAAGCGGGATGTCATGCATCAGCAGCGAAACAAGCCCTGTTGAAGTATGGGTGACTCCCGTGAATGAGGCTGCAATTCTCGCACAGGAAGCAGGGGTAGTCATTTCCAGCCGCCGTTAGCCTTTGCGTTAGTGGCCTTTGCGTCAGTGCCGGAATTCTTCGGCAGCAACCAGTGCCTGGAAAAAAGGAGGATTCAATATGAACCGTGCTTCGCCTGCAGCACAAACCGAAAGCAATCCGCTCTCGCCGGACGAACTGCGCAAGATCGATGCGTATTGGCGGGCCGCCAACTATCTCTCGGTGGGGCAAATCTATCTGCTGGACAATCCGTTGCTCCGGGAACCCCTCACGCTTGCGCACGTCAAGCCGCGGCTGCTGGGGCATTGGGGCACATGCCCCGGCCTCAGTTTTATTTACGCCCATCTGAACCGGGTGATAAAAAAGTTCGATCTGGATATGTTCTACGTATGCGGGCCGGGCCATGGTGGACCGGCAATGGTGGCGAATACATGGCTGGAGGGCAGCTACAGTGAATTCTATCCCCGCATTTCAAGGGATGAGGCGGGAATGAAGAGGCTGTTTCGGCAGTTTTCCTTTCCCGGAGGGATTCCGAGTCATGTTGCCCCGGAAACGCCGGGTTCGATAAACGAAGGTGGGGAACTGGGTTACTCGCTTTCGCATGCTTTTGGAGCGGCTTTTGACAATCCGAATCTCATCGTGGCGTGCGTGGTGGGCGATGGGGAAGCTGAAACCGGACCGCTTGCCGCCTCCTGGCACTCGAACAAATTTCTCAATCCGGCCCATGATGGAGCGGTACTGCCTATTCTGCATCTCAACGGCTACAAGATCGCAAATCCGACGATACTCGCGCGCATCAGCCATGAGGAACTGGAAAGCCTGTTTGCGGGTTACGGGTATGAGCCCTATTTCGTGGAAGGGTCCGACCCCGAGCCCATGCATCAGGCAATGGCTGCCGTGCTGGACGCTGCAATCGAGAATATCCGGAGAATACAGCGGGAGGCGCGCAGCCGTGGATCAGATCCGGGGAAGAGCCGGGAAGCAATCATCTATCCCCGCTGGCCGCTGATTATCCTGCGCAGCCCCAAGGGCTGGACCGGGCCGAAAGAAGTGGATGGGAAAAAGCTGGAAGATTACTGGCGCTCACACCAGGTACCTCTCGCGGAACTCGGCTCCAAGCCGGATCACCTGAAGCAGCTGGAAGACTGGATGAAGAGCTACAAGCCCGAAGAGTTATTCGATGAGAACGGTTGTCTCATGCCGGAACTGGCGGCGCTTGCCCCCGAAGGCAATCGGCGCATGGGCGCCAATCCCCATGCCAATGGCGGTCTGCTACTGAAAGAGCTGGAAATGCCCGATTTTCGCAGCTATGCCGTTGATGTACCTGTGCCGGGAACGGAAGTGCGCGAAGCCACGCGGGAAATGGGTAAGTTTCTTCGCGACGTCATGAAGCTCAATCTGGATAGCTGCAATTTTCGGGTAATGGGACCGGATGAGACCAGCTCGAACCGACTTGACGCCCTCTTCGATGTAACAGCTCGAACCTGGGTTGCCCAGCGCCTGCCCGAGGATGAGCGCCTCTCTCCCGACGGGCGGGTGATGGAGATATTGTCCGAACACATATGCCAGGGCTGGCTGGAAGGTTATCTGCTTACCGGGCGGCACGGGCTTTTTTCCTGCTATGAGGCCTTCATCCACATCGTTGATTCCATGTTCAACCAGCATGCCAAATGGCTCAAGGTCAGCAAGGAAATCTCCTGGCGGCGACCCATCGCTTCCCTCAATTACCTGTTGACATCGCATGTGTGGCGCCAGGACCATAACGGCTTTTCCCATCAGGACCCCGGTTTTATCGACCATGTCGTCAACAAGAAAGCAAGTATCATTCGTGTTTATCTTCCGCCGGATGCGAATACCCTTCTTTATATTACCGACAAGTGCCTTCGTTCCCAAAATTTCATCAACGTCATCGTCGCAGGAAAACAGGCCGCGCTCCAATGGCTGGATATGGATGCGGCCATCAAGCACAGCAGCGCGGGTATCGGTATCTGGGGATGGGCGAGCAATGATCAGGGGGGCGAGCCGGATGTGGTCCTGGCTTGCGCTGGTGACATTCCTACCCTGGAGACGCTGGCGGCCGTGGATCTGCTGCGGCGTCATGTGCCCGAGCTCAAGATAAGAGTAGTCAATATCGTCGACTTGATGACCTTGCAGCCCCAATCGGAACATCCCGACGGGCTTTCAGACTGGGACTTCGATACGTTGTTCACAACCAACAAGCCCATCATTTTCGCCTATCACGGCTACCCCTGGCTGATCCATCGCCTGACTTACCGTCGCACCAATCATCCCAATCTGCATGTGCGCGGCTACAAGGAGGAAGGCACCACGACTACGCCGTTCGATATGACAGTGCTAAACGATCTGGACAGGTTTCATCTGGTAATGGATGTGGTTGACCGTGTAGTCACGCTGAGATCCAAAGGTGCCTACCTCAAGCAACTGATGCGCGACAAGCTGATCGACCATAAACGCTATATCAGACAATATGGGGAGGACATGCCGGAGATACGGGATTGGCATTGGCCTTCACACAGTTCGTAGCCACTGCGCCCTGCATAGGAAAATTCCCGTTTTCCTGCTAAAAAATGCTTTTATCACCGTGCTATATTGAAGGGTAGCTCCAGTATCTCCATATGGGGCGCCGGTTCAAAGAGTGAAATGGCTCTTGCAGGAAGAGGTTGAAGCTGCGACGGACTGCGTCACGCAAGAAGCTTCTTTCCGAGCCGCTCTGGATTTTACGAATTCATACTGAAATTGATTGCAATCGTATAGTCTTTCGTTACTCGAAATATCTGGCTGTAGGATCGGATAGGAGCATGGATGATACTGATCATCAATTTCATTGCGCTGTATGCCTCGTTTTCACTCAATCACATGCTCGCCATTTACTGGGGGGCGGTGCTGCCTGTGTTATATGCTCTGGTCATTGCTCCGCACGCGTTGATCGGCAGATCGGATATCCCTCCATTGACGATAACGAAAGTTCTCGCGGTGAAGTGGAACAATGCGGAGGAACTGACTGCTTACATTGTGAAATACTGGATGGCTTTGGCATATCCGGCCACTTCGTGGAAAAAGCAGCGCAACAGTATCGTTTTGTCCCTGACAGCGTTCTTCCTGGGCGTGGTTTACATTCTCAAGGAGTTGCTCGTCGCAGGGGTGGTGATGTTCGTAGTCGGGTATGTCCTGTATCAGATGAGCGTTCGGGTGGATAGACCGCGAGCGGTGTTTGGTAATTCTGACTTCAGGGACGGCACTGACAATGAATTTGCCAGGAAAGAATGGGAGCTGGCTGCAATGTCTATCATGGCGTTTTCGGAGCTCTATCCGGACGACAAGGCATTCAAGAAGGCGGCTGATGAGGTGCTGGAGGATAATGACGTGAAATCGATGCTGACAAAATACCGGTACGATTACGGTGCAAGCTGGCTGAATGTTGCATGATTTTCTCCTGAGGCATCCTGAAGCGAGGCTATGCGCGGGGATGTGGCGAAGCCGTGCCCACGCCAGATCGTAGGGCGGGTTCTACCCGCCGTCTCAACAGGATGGCGGGTAGAACCCGCCTACGGTTGCTCTGTCGAATGCCCAACCCTTCTCATCTCACTATTTGTCGTACGTGACGAGGTTTTTTTCGCTGGTATCGACTACAAAGACAGCCAGCAGGCGTGCGTGCTGAGTCTTGCTGTTGTTTGCACTGACGGCATGATGGTCGCCCGGCAGTTCGGCGAAGTTCTCGCCGGCCCGATAAACCTTTTCCGGACCGTCATTGACTTTGCTACGAATTTCTCCCTCCAGCACCGTTGCATAGATGAAAGCCGACTTTGGATGGGTATGGGCGGGTGATGAACCTCCCGGCTCGTATTCGACAAGCACGCCTTTCATGCTTTTGCCGGGCACGTTCGGAAGAGCATGATCAAAGACCAGCGTTACCTTGGATTTATCAGCAGACAGGTTATCGGCTGAAGCTGCACTTGTGGAGAGCGCTGCGAATGCAACTCCGCAGAGAAGTCTGGTAAACATTATGCCTCCTTTCGTGATGGAAATGAGTGGAGAATCGTTAGCCATGCTCACGGCTTCACAGGATAACGGCTGGAAATGGCAATGCGATTCCAGGCATTGATGACTACCGAAAGCCACTCGACAGCCGATATCTCATCTTTTGACAGATGGGCTGCTGCTTGCTCATAGATGGCATCCGGCACTTGCCCCTCAGAGATCAGTGTAATTGCTTCTACCAGTGCCAACGATGAACGTTCCTTTTCAGTGAAATACCCGGTTTCCCGCCAGGCAGGCAGGACACTTATGCGATCGCTCGATTCGCCACTGGACAGGGCGTCATGAGTATGCATCTTGATACAGAATGCGCACTGGTTGAGTTGGGATGCACGAAGGCGCAGCAGATGTGCAAAGCCATCGGGGATGCTTGCGGAAGCAACGGCCTCCGCTGCCAGCTTCTCAAGGCCCATGACTGCCCGGTAGAGGGCTGGAGCGGATTTACCAAGATTGATTCTTTCTGACATGAAATCTCCTTCCCCTGTATGTATCGGCCAACGAATAAGCTCTCGGCCGGGCGGATCCGTAGTGATGGGTTCGGTGTGACGAACCTTTAAGATCGACAAACGTCGAACTCGTCCTCGTGAAGCGCGTCCTTGTGAAGCGAGACAGATTCCCGACGCTCATCGCTGCCGGCTGGCACCCGCTCCATATCGTCCGCCTGATTATCTCCAGCAAAAGTTTGGCAGTGGATCGTCTAATGACACGACATTTCGCATTTCATCTCAATTTATAGACAAGGATAAAGAAAAGGCAAATTAGTGCGATATGCGATGGCAGGCCTTCCGTTGATGTTCCTTTCAAGGTTCACGGTTTTTTGCCGATAAGGCTTTAGTAACCTCTCGTTACCGTCGTCAGTAACCCATAGCACCAGTTCATGCTTCTCGTGCACGCTCCCGATGCCGCACGAAGGGGCTTCTTTCAACTCCAGATATTTGCTTCCTGAAAAGATGGGGGTTTATGAGAATAAGTTCTTTTACCAAACTGTTTGCCACTGTTCTGATACTGCTTCTCCTGACAATTGGAGCAATGGCTTTCCAGGCGCTGGATATCCAGGATGACATGATTGTGACCCAGAACTGGACGCGGTCAGAATTGAATGAGGCGTTAGGTCGCCTGCATCGGAATATGCTGATGATGGTCGCGCTCACTGTTACCACGCTGCTTTCTGTCGTCGTTGCTATTGTCTATACACGCCGCACAATCTTGCTTCCCCTCGCTCAACTTCATGAAGAGGCGAAAAGTATTGCCGAGGGAGCTTATCAGGCCCGCTGCGACATTGATACAAGCAATGAATTGGCGGAGTTGGGGGCAATGTTCAACTCGATGGCTGTGACAATCGAAAAGGATATCGCTACACGCCGCGCACTTGAAGAATTCGTACAGCAGGCCACAGCAATATTTGAAAACAGCAGCGAGGCAGTGATGATAACCGATGCTGAAAATATCATTGTCAGCGTGAATCCTGCCTTCACGAAGGTGACCGGTTACCCGCCCGATGAAGCGGTGGGAAAGAACTGGGACTTGCTGGAACCCAGCGTGAAAGGACAGCCTTTCTTTTTAACAGTTAAAAATTCACTTGACACTACCGGCCGTTGGGAGGGGGAAATGACGAGCTGGCGGAAGAACAAGGAAGCTTATGTCGAATGGCGCAGGGTGAATGCCATTTACCGTGACGACCGCTCCATCCATGGATGGATAACCTTGTTCTCGGATATCACTCCAGAGAAGAAATCGGAGGAATTGATCTGGCAGCAGACCAATTTCGATCCCCTGACGGATTTGCCTAACCGCTATATGTTTCATAATCGACTGGAACAGGAAATCAGGAAAGTGGATCGCCTCGGTTCATCACTGGCATTGATTCTTCTGGATCTCGACAACTTCAAGGAGATCAACGACACCTACGGTCATAACTGCGGGGATATTCTGCTTAAGGAAGCAGCGTGGCGCCTCGGCAGCTGCGTGCGCGGCACTGATACAGTGGCACGAATGGGCGGGGATGAATTCACCGTGGTTCTGGCCCCATTAAAAAGCCTGATCAGTATCAATCGCGTCATTCGGGATATCCTGTATAAAATGGCAAAACCATTCCAGTTAGGGGATAAGACCGCCTATATATCAGCCAGTATCGGTGTGACTTTTTATCCTCATGATGCCACTGATCCCGAATCCCTGGTGCGGAATGCCGACCAGGCAATGTATGCTGCAAAGAATAAGGGCCGCAACTGCTTCAACTATTTCACCCCTACGCTGAATGAGGCTGCCCAGAACCGAATGCGCCTGGCGAGCGATTTGCGCGGGGCACTCGTCGACCACCAGCTTCAACTGTACTATCAGCCCATTGTCGAGCTTTCAACCGGCCACATTCACAAGGCCGAAGCATTGCTTCGTTGGCATCATCCAGAACTCGGATTGATCAATCCTGCTGATTTTATTTCAATCGCCGAAGAAACCCGAATGATCGTCGATATCGGCAACTGGGTGTTTCAGAAGGCGCTACAGCAAGTCGCTGCATGGCGCGTGTCCCACTTTCCTCAATTCCAGATCAGCATCAACACTTCTGCCGTGCAGTTTCGAAAGGATGTGGATCTGCTCGGCTTATGGCTTGGTTTGCTGCGCGAGATGGGGCTGCCCGGCCAGAGTATCACCATCGAGATTACTGAAAGTTTGCTGATGGACGCCACCTGCGATGTCAGATCCAAACTCCGCGGTTTTCGGGATGCAGGCCTGCAAGTTTCCCTGGATGATTTCGGGACGGGTTATTCGTCTCTGGGATATCTTAAAAAATTTGATATCGATTATCTCAAGATAGATCGGACCTTTGTGCAAAACCTCGCGCCGGATTCAGAGGATTTAGTGTTATGCGAAGCGATCATCGTCATGGCGCATAAACTGGGAATAAAAGTGATCGCCGAAGGGATAGAGACAACAGAGCAACATGATCTTCTTGCCCTCGTCGGTTGCGATTACGGGCAAGGCAACCTGTTCTCCAAAGCTGTGCCTGCAAAAGGCTTCGAGAACGGGATCAGCAGGACAGGAAGAAGTATCGGATATGTCGTTGAGGATCAAGAACAACAATGGGCGCGAAGATAGCGTTCGCGTCGGTTCGAGCAGAGTGTCGCCGTATAACAATACGGTCACCCTCGATCTTCGCTGCCTGATCCCCCTTACGGTTTGTCCGGTCAATAAATCTTCCGTTCGAGTTTTGCTTCGTGCAGTACCGCAGTCGCTAATTCTTCGATGGATTTGCTGGTTACGTCGAGACAGGGGATTCCTGCACGGCGCATCAGCTTTTCCGCGCTCTGCACCTCATACTCGCAGTTCCCGAGGGAAGCGTACACGCTCTCTGGCTTGCGTTCGCTGCGTATCTCATGGAGCCGCTCAGGGTGAATGGTAAAGCCGAACAGCTTGCTTCGCGCATTTCTGATCTGGGCAGGAAGCTCCGCATGCTGGAAATCTTCGGGAATAAGCGGGTAGTTTGCCGCGTAAATTCCATATTGCAAGGCGAGATAGAGGCAAGTTGGCGTCTTGCCGGTACGGGAAACGCCTACCAGGGTGACATCAGCCCGGTTCCAGTCTTTTTGCGACAAGCCATCGTCGTGCTCCAGGGCGTAATTTATTGCGTTGATGCGCTTCCGGTACCCGATTGGATCGGAAACACGGTGAGAACGCCCCATGTTTTCCGACGAACGCGCACCCAGCTCAGCTTCCAGTGGAGCAATAAAAATGCTGAAGCAATCGAGATGCAGAGCGTCGGCAGAATTGATAATAAGCCTGATTTCGGGATTGACCAACGTACTGAACACCAGCGGACGCGCGCCATCCGCGCTGCACCGCTCATTGATCGTCCAGACGGCCGAAGTGGCTTTTGCCCTGCTGTCAATGTAGGGTAGAGTGATCTTATCCAGGGGAATATTTTCGAATTGACTGAGCAGGCTATGCCCCAGCATTTCCACCGTAATCCCGGTACGGTCTGAAAGAAAGAAGGCAGTTCGATGAATTGGTTTGGTAGTGATTGGCATGGTTATGAGAAACTATGGAGGATTTCGGGGTGGAAATCCCGCCTGAAAATGTAGCACAGTTCTTCTTTAACCAGCATTTGCGCAATCAGGAGTCAAAATGGATGAGTCGCCCTATATAGCCTGGTTTGACACGCTCCGCATGGCGGATGTGAATCGCGTCGGCGGCAAGAACGCTTCCCTTGGCGAGATGATCAGCCAATTGACCGCGATGGGAGTCCGGGTTCCCGGCGGTTTTGCAACTACTGCGGCCGCCTATCGCGATTTCTTGGCTCAGGATGGGCTCGCACAGCGTATCGAGCAGACCCTTGCTGAACTTGACATAGAAGATGTTCAGGCGCTGACTGTGGCCGGCGCACAAATTCGCTCCTGGATAGTGCAAGCATCGTTCCCATCTCGTCTGGAAAATGAAATTTCTGTTGCTTACGAGAAAATGTTGCGCGAGGCGGAAAGTGAAATTTCGGTAGCGGTGCGTTCTTCGGCTACTGCCGAGGATCTGGTGGATGCCTCGTTTGCCGGACAACAGGAGACTTATCTCAATGTCCAGGGATTGGATAATCTCCTGAAAGCGGTCAAGGATGTCTTTGCTTCCCTCTACAACGACCGGGCCATCTCTTATCGGGTGCATAAAGGCTTCATTCATTCCGAAGTTGCGCTTTCAGCTGGAATACAGCGCATGGTGCGCAGCGATATCGGTGCCGCGGGAGTGATTTTTACACTGGATACCGAATCCGGTTTTGACAAGGTGGTTTTCATCACCGCCTCTTACGGCCTGGGCGAAACCGTCGTCCAGGGCGCGGTCAATCCAGATGAGTTCTACGTCTACAAACCGGCATTGACGCAGGGAAAACCGGCCATTCTGCGGCGTAACCTTGGCTCTAAACTCATCAAGATGCGGTTTGCTGAAGGCCACGGCACTGGCCGCGCAGTTGAAACAGTGGATGTGGAAGAGGGGGATCGCAAACGGTTTTCCATTACCGACGCAGATGTGGAAGAACTGGCGCGTCACGCTCTTGTCATCGAGCGGCATTATCAAAGGCCGATGGATATCGAGTGGGGCAAGGATGGTGCAGACGGCAAGCTCTATATTCTGCAGGCCCGACCGGAGACAGTGCAGGCGCACGCAGGAATGGACACATTGCAGCGCTATCGCCTCAAGAGCAAATCAGCCATACTCGTGTCAGGCCGTGCCATCGGCCAGAAAATAGGGAGCGGCCCCGTTCGCCTGGTTCCGAACGCGCGGGAAATGTCGCGGGTATGCGAGGGTGACGTGCTGGTAACCGATATGACCGATCCTGATTGGGAACCGGTAATGAAACGGGCTGCCGCCATCGTCACCAATCGGGGAGGGCGAACCTGCCATGCGGCAATTATTGCGCGTGAGCTGGGGATTCCGGCTGTGGTCGGCTGCGGCAATGCCACCGCTTTGCTGAAGGAGAATGAGATCGTCACCGTATCCTGCACCGAAGGGGATACCGGCAATATTTATCGGGGGAAGCTGGAATTCGAGGTGAGCGACCTCGCGCTCGAGAGCATGCCGAAGGCCCCGGTCAAGATCAGCATGAATGTTGGCAACCCCGAACTCGCCTTCGGGTTTCAACGCATTCCCAACCACGGGGTGGGGCTGGCGCGGCTTGAGTTCATCATCGCACGCATGATCGGCCTGCATCCAAAAGCTGTGCTGCAATTTGCCAGGCTTCCCCAAGACGTGAAGCAGCAGGTCGAAGCCCAAAGCAGCGGTTACGCCGACCCCGTCAGTTTTTACGTGGAAAAGCTTACCGAGGGGATCGCCACCCTGGGCGCCGCCTTTTTTCCGAAACCGGTAATCGTGCGGATGTCCGATTTCAAATCCAACGAATACTCCAGCCTCATCGGCGGGCATCACTATGAGCCCAGAGAGGAAAACCCGATGCTGGGATTTCGCGGGGCTTCACGCTACGTGGCTGACGAATTCCGGGATTGTTTCGAGCTGGAATGCCGGGCGCTGAAGAAAGCGCGCGGCGAAATGGGGCTGACCAACCTGGAAATCATGATCCCGTTTGTGCGGACACTGGCCGAGGCCCGACGTGTGGTGGAACTGCTATCGGAAAACGGCTTGAAGCGCGGTGAGAATGGGCTGCGCTTGATCATGATGTGCGAGATCCCGTCCAACGCATTGTTGGCAGAACAGTTTCTGGAATATTTTGACGGTTTCTCGATCGGGTCCAACGATCTTACCCAACTCACCCTCGGGCTGGACCGTGATTCCAGCCTCGTTGCGGAAGCCTTCGACGAACGCGATCCGGCGGTAAAAACGCTTCTGAGCATGGCTATTCAGGCATGCCGTAAAACCGGCAAATATGTCGGAATATGCGGGCAGGGACCTTCCGATCACCCTGACCTCGCACGGTGGCTGATGGAAGAGGGCATTGAAAGCCTGTCGCTCAATCCCGATACCGTCATGGATACCTGGTTATTTCTGGCGGGGGAGGCAAAAAGCAATGAGTCTGTCAATCATTTGCCGGCTGGCGGCTCTCATAGTTCCAAATGACTCGGACAGGCGGATGAGTGATTGGAACGATGCCTGTGCCGAGTTCTCATTCTTGAACGGTGGTTGGTAGATCACCGGATGCCTATCGGATTCTCATAATTGCTCGTATACCACCTATACCATCCTTTGTATGACTTAATCATAATTATAAATTCCACCTCCTACAAGATTTTACTCCTTACAAAGTTGCGATATGAATAAATAGCTCCTCGACCTACGCAATCCCGCCACCTTTCAGATAATGCGAGCCCTATCAAGCGAGCGACGCCCCCATTGGCGCCTGTCGCCTTTTCGCCGGTCCTCTACTGGTAGTGGCATAACGTGCTCTTCCCCAGTGATTAGCCAATCTAGTGAGAAGGCGAGTGCTGAACGTAATTTAATCAGCTTGGTAATATCGGGCACCGTGACTCCCCTCTCCCATTGTGATATGGCTGCCTTTGTCACGCCGCACAATTCCCCCAAATGGGTTTGATTCAAGTTATACCTGTGCCGTAACTGTATAAGCCTTGGTCCTATCCCCACTTTATGCCCTCCAATGTAAGTGCGTATTCGCTCAAGATTAGTAAGGCTTGACTATATAGTCAAGCCTTACTTAACATAGTAATTGAGCTTGGTCAGGATATTCACCTTTCAGAGGATATCAGCTGGATAGCTATCAATTGGAGTTGTTTGGATTGATTTGCTCCATTAATACGTCGGCTCGTGTTATGGGCAATGAGGAGAAGCTGGAAAAGAAACGGATTGATTCCTGATTTAGCCGTGCACGTTTACCATTTTATCTATGGATTGTTCAGTCGATAAGGCGAGGAGGGAGTGCGATGCCGAGGCGCGCTCATCAACATAACAACTTTATTAATCATGATGTTTGATACCAGAGTAGGAACCGGGAATTATTATTTGGTTTTTTTTCTAGATGACCAACGGTATGCCTTGCATTTGCCTGTGGTGGAGAGCGTTGCGCGCATGGTTTATATAACGCCGCTACCCGGCGCACCGGAAATTGTGCTCGGTGTGGTTAATCTGCGCGGCAAAGTTGTCCCTATCGTCAACATCCGCCAGCGGTTTGATCTCCCAAAGCGTGAAATTTTGCTGGCGGACTGGCTGATTTTCGCGCATACCACGAGACGCCTTGTGGGACTGGTAGGGAACTCAGTGATGGGAGTTGTGGAAGGTCTGGAACATAGTGTGGTTCCAACAGATGAATTCTTTCCCTCCACTCAGTATCTGAATGGGGTCATCAAATTCCAGGATGGATTGATCCTTATCCAAAATCTGGGCGAGTTTCTTTCATTAGAAGAAGAAAAGTCTTTGGATTCGGCACTCAGTACCTCCTAAGGCATGCAAATCACCCTTCCTCATATGCTGCTCTCGCAGCTAAGTGATTTGATAATGATGAAGATGGGCTTGTACTACCCGGAAAAGCGTTGGCCTGACCTCGAACGCGCAATTGTCGCTGCCGCGCCGAAACTTGGCATGCCAGACATCGAAACGGCTATCCGTCACCTTCTTTCCACTGCCATCACTCGCAGGCAGATCGAAATACTTGCTTGCTATCTTACCATCGGTGAGACTTATTTCTTTCGGGAGCAGAGGTGCCTGGATGTACTTGAAGAACATATTCTTCCGAAACTGATAAGTGTGTGCATAGAAAGCAACCGGAAATTGCGCATTTGGAGTGCCGGTTGTTGCACAGGCGAAGAGCCCTATTCGATTGCCATACTCCTTGATCGATTGTTCAAAAAGCATGGAGGGGAATGGAACGCGTCAATCCTGGCCACAGATATCAATCCCATATTTCTCGGCAAGGCAGCCGATGGCCTATATGGTGAGTGGGCTTTTAGGGGAACTCCGGATTGGGTTAAAGAGCGTTACTTCAAACGGAGAAAAAACGGTCTACTCGAGATATTGCCGCATATCCGTAAAAGAGTAACGTTCTCCTATCTGAATCTGGCTGAGGATGTGTATCCATCGCTCGCCAATGGCACCAGCGCTATGGATATCATTTTCTGCCGAAATGTACTGATGTATTTCAGCCCGCAGGCAATCAGAAGGATTGGACAGGGTTTCCACCGATCCCTGGTCGGCAATGGGTGGCTAATTGTGAGTTCTGTTGAAATGTCCAAGGACTCATTCCCGTGGTTTCGACCTCATATCTTTCCCGCAACTCCTTTCTATCGGAAGATTGAGAGCCACGACCCGCAGAAAAATAGCGATTATTTCTCCTTTGATCCTTCATCAGAAACTCTCTACAAGATAGCTCCAGCTTCAGTGCAGTCTCCCAGTCCTCATGACGAGGAAGCTCCCCTCCCGCTCGAAAGCGTGCAACCGCAGAAATTCCCGACAGTAACAAACCTATCTGCTCAACCAACAAACACACAGGATGTCGCCAACCAGGCAGCGAAGCAAGAGCAATCTGATGCGCTCTGCCACAGAGCCCGTTTTTATGCCAATCGAGGCGATCTCATCAGGGCCGCAAAGCAGTGCGAGGAAGCAATTGCCGCTAACAAACTGAATCCTGCAGCTTACTATCTCCTTGCGATGATTCAGCAGGAGCTAGGGCAGGCCAAGGAAGCAATGCACTCCCTGATCCGGACGTTATATCTTGATCCTAATCTTGTACTTGCCCATTTCACATTGGGAAGTCTGTACTTGTCGGACGGCAAAAGCCGAGAGGCGGAATGCCACTTTGACAATGCGTTATTGTTGTTGGAGGGATATTCGTCCAACGAAATTCTGCCGGACTCAGGTGGTTTAACCGCTGGACACCTCACGCAGATCATTACCTCTACAAGGACACGCGGTTCACTCGATTACCGGGAAATAAGGAGCAGAACATCAAATGGCAACTAAGACCCTGACATTTCAAAAAAAGAAAGGAGTTTCCAGCAATTTTCCCAAAGTCGACCAAGGTAGGAATTCCACTTGCGCGGGAGACCAAAGCACCTGGACACTTTCCAATGAAAGGGTTCAGCAGATTCTGCGAACGAGGGCGTTGGCACTGGCGCAGGAACCCTTGGCTCAAGAAGCAAGGGATGAAGACATTCAGATCGTGGAGTTTATTCTTGGTTGTGAACGCTATGCCTTTGAATCCTGCTACGTGGTTCAAGTTGCTTATCAGGAAAACATCATACCGTTGCCGTGCACGCCTGCCTTTATTCGCGGCATTGTTAGCCTGCGAGGGGAGATATTGCCAGTCATTGATCTGAAGAAGTTTTTCGAAATGCCGGAGAAGGAATTGCCCGGTCTCCATAAGGTTATCGTACTGCAAACAGGAAAAATGATGTTCAGCATTCTGGTGGATGAAGTCCTCAGCGCACGGCGCATATTGTTGACTGATATTCAGCCCTCTTTACCAACTCTTACAGGCATTCGTAAGAAATATCTCAAGGGAGTAACCCCCGAGCGACTAGTGGTTCTTGATGCAGCAAAGCTTCTTATGGACGAGAGCATCGTTGTAGAGGAACAAGTGATCGAATAGAAAGATGGTGAAAGATTGTAATAGGGCGAAAACCAGGAATGACGAAACGAAGTTTTGAAAGGACAGCATGACCATCAGTAAAAAGATAATTGGAGGATACTCCATTGTACTGGCGTTGCTTATAGCCTCGACCATTGTCGCATTCTACGCGCTCCATCAGATTCAAGCGGCCCATGATCATGTTCTCCGTGTGGATGAACGGCTGATGGAGAGTGCGAACGAATTAAGGATCGCTGGATTTGCCCAACAAACCTACATCCGGGGTATTTTGCTCTATCCGGAGCTCCAGAAGACTAATCAGATGTTTCTGCAAGACAATGATCATCAGTTCAAGCAAATCTTCGAAAAAATCAAGCGGCTAATAAGTGGAGAAAAGGAGAATAACCTGCTCGACGAGCTCTCATCTCTACACCAGCAATTGGAGCGAGCCCAGCAACAAGCCGTCCAGCTCTCGCTTGAGCAAAAACCCGAGGAAGCACTCGCATTCGTGATTAATACATTTCGTCCGCTCAGCCGTGCGTTCATAGATAAAGCCAAGCATTTCTATGAGCAACAATCTGCAATTTTGGAGAGGCGAAAAGTTGAAGCCACGGAGAAAGTGAAGTCTTATACCACTGTACTGGCAGTTGTTTCTTTGTTTGCTGTGCTAGTCGGACTAATAATCGGCATCCGCCTGAGCCGTATGATTACCCTCCAGCTCCGGGAGAACATCGCGCAACTTTCATCTACTTCAGCAGAAATTCTTTCCACCACTTCCCAGGTTGCCTCTGGCGCAGCTGAGACTGCAGCCGCAGTGAGCGAGACAACCGCCACGGTGGAAGAAGTCAAACAAACCGCATTAGCTGCGAGCCAGAAAGCCAAATATGTGTCAGACAGTGCACAGAAAGCTTCGAATATTTCCGAAGCGGGGCGTAAATCGGTGGAGGAAGCTATTAATGGAATGAATCGGATTCAAGAACAGATGGAATCCATAGCTGAGAGCATTATGCAGCTTTCTGAGCAGGGTCACGCCATTAGCGAGATCATTGCCACTGTCAACGACTTGGCTGAGCAATCCAATTTGCTGGCGGTGAATGCCGCCATTGAGGCCGCCCGGGCTGGGGAACAAGGTAAGAGTTTTGGCGTAGTCGCGCGGGAGATAAGAAGTCTGGCTGAACAATCCAAACAAGCCACTGCCCAAGTCCGCACCATACTGGGCGATATTCAGAAAGCGACCAATGCCGCGGTACTTGCCACAGAGCAGGGCAGTAAAGCGGTGGAGGCGGGCGTCAGACAATCCACCGAGACCGGTGAAGCAATTCACCTACTCTCTACCAGCATCAGTGAGGCGGCACAAGCGGCTACTCAAATAGCCGCATCAAGCAAGCAGCAAATGGTCGGCATGGACCAGGTGGCAATGGCCATGGTTAATATCAAGCAGGCGAGCGAGCAGAACGTTGCGGGCACCAGACAGGCAGAACTAGCAGCGCAAGACTTGTATGAGATGGGGAGCAAATTGAGTGTCCTCGTAGGCGACAAGAAAGACCATTTCATAGAAGCACCGGAAAAAGTCCATGCCTGACAAAAGTGATGCACTTTTGGCGAAGCTCCTTGCAATGTATCGCGTTGAGGCGGACGCTCATCTGCAGGGCATATCGTCGGGACTGCTTGCGCTGGAAGGAAAATCTGTAGATACCAGTGGGGCCGCTATCATTGAGAACATGCTGCGTTGCGCCCATAGTCTGAAAGGTGCCGCACGGGCAGTCAATCTTACTCAAGTCGAGGCTGCTTGCCGATCTCTGGAAAATGTGTTCTCGGCACTGAAAGCTGAAAGTCTTGCCATATCGTCATCATTGATCGATCTGCTGCTTCAGACAGTCGATACGCTGGGCACTATGGCTGGTGGGGATAGAAATATGAGTGAGTGGGAAAAAGCCCGGTTGGCCACAATGATTGGACAGCTCGACAAAACACTGAGAAGCCCAGAGCGAGAACTTCCCAATCCTATTCGCGAACCGCGGACTGCACCACCTTTATCCTTACTTCGCGCTGATGAATCCTCGGCAACCGAGGTCAACGCAGGTTTGCATTTGCTGAATGCTCCTCACAGCAATGTATCTGCAACAATCAGGGTGCCAACCATAAAACTCGAAGAGGTTTTGCGTCAGGTTGAGGAATTGCTGCTGCCCCGCCTGGCAGCAGGACAACGCGCCAAGGAGCTAGGCGAGGTGGCCACGGTACTTGCCGCGTGGAAGAAGCAGCAGCTGCAAATTCGCTCGGCAGTACACATTATTGATCGCGAGTTAACGTCCAGTCTTAGGGATAGAATTTCGCGGGGACAGCATGAGCTCCCCAAGCTGCTCAAGTACCTGGATGCTGAGCCGCATTATATGAAAGCGCTCGAGGAGCAGTTAGCGAGACTGCAGCGAGCAATCGAGCGGGACCAACGGGTACTCGCCGGCATGACCGACCGCCTGCTTCATGGTGTTAAAGAAATGCAATTAATGCCTTTCTCGACGTTGCTGGAAATCCTGCCGCGATTCTCCCGAGAGTTGGCCCGTGAACAGGGCAAGAGCCTGGAACTCATAATCCGCGGCGGCGAGATAGAAATTGATCGGCATATTCTGGAAGAGATGAGAGATCCTCTTATCCATCTAGTGCGCAATTGCATTGATCACGGCATTGAGCAGCCGGCAGCGCGATTAGCTAAAGGTAAATCTCAGCAGGGAAGAATCACGTTCGCATGCTCGCAGAGCGATAGTGGCATGGTGGAGATACTTGTGGCCGATGATGGGGCTGGTATCAGCGCCGCGAAGGTGAAAGCTACCGCCTGCAAGCTTGGCATAATGTCCGAGGAAGAGCTGGAGCAACTGGATGAGTTTGAATTGTTTAAGCTCATTTTTCGATCTGGCGTAACCACGAGTCCTATCATCACTGATATCTCTGGACGGGGGCTGGGGCTTGCGATTGTACGTGAAAAGGTTGAAAGCTTAGGGGGCAGCATCAAGGTCAAGTCGAGTGCCGATACTGGAACCGCCTTCCATATTCTGCTGCCGCTAACGTTGGCAAATACTCGAGGAGTCCTGATTCGTGCCGGGGGAGAGCTTTTTGTCATCCCTTCGATCAGTATTGAGCGAGTAGTCCGTATTGCCAATAACGAAATTCAGACAGTGAAAAATCGAGAAACCATTCTGGTAGACGAACAACCCGTTTCTCTAGTCCGGTTGAGCGATATCTTGGAACTACCCCCTTATTTTGAAGAAGTGGAATCTGACAGTTACTCGTTGGGAGTGGTTCTCGGCTCAGGTTTAGACCGTATTGCATTTCTTCTGGAAGAGATTCTCGGAGAGCAAGAGGTGTTAGTAAAAGGTCTTACTCGGCCATTGACGCGAGTAAGAAACGTTACGGGCGCCTGTATGCTAGGGACTGGGCGCGTGGTACCCGTGCTCAACGTTCCCGATCTATTGAAATCGGCCGCAAAAGCGTCCGCAGCAGCGTTCATCTCTACCCATCATTTATCGGCTGAGAAGCATGAAGCATCCAGCGAACAGTCTATCTTAGTGGTGGAGGATTCCATTACGGCTCGGACACTGCTCAAACATATACTGGGATCCGCAGGTTATCGTGTGACTACAGCCGTAGATGGAGTCGAGGGCTATACGGCTCTTAAAACAGGGACCTTTAGCTTGGTGGTTTCCGATGTTGAAATGCCGCGAATGGACGGCTTTGCCTTGACAGCCAAGATACGTGCTGATGAGCAATTGTCCGCGCTGCCGGTGATACTGGTAACGGCATTGGATTCGCGTGGCCATCGCGAGCGAGGTATCGACGTGGGGGCGAATGCGTATATCGTGAAGAGTCGCTTTGATCAAAGCAATCTGCTGGAAGTCATTCGACGCCTTATTAGGCTCGGCAGCATTAAGTCCGCGAGTTCCTTCTCATGATAAATGTTCTTGTAGTGGAAGATTCGCCGCTAGTGCGAGAGTTTCTTATTTATATACTCCATTCGGATCCTGATATCACTGTTGTCGCCACCGCCGGTGACGGAGAGGAAGCGCTCGATATCTTGCGCAGCCGTCGGCCTGACGTAATTACCATGGACATCCATATGCCGAAGCTGAATGGCTTGGAGGCGACGCGGCTGATCATGGAGACACAACCTACCCCTATTGTCATCGTGAGTGGCAGTCAGAATCCGTCAGAAGTCGGGACGACATTTGATGCAATCAACGCCGGGGCAGTGGCCGTGCTCCGCTGCCCAGCAGGTATCGGTCATCCGGATCATGCGGCGACAGCTCGCGAAATGATAGAGGTCGTAAAACTGATGTCTGAAGTAAAGGTGGTACGACGCTGGGCAAGCATGCGAAAAGTCGTTCCGCCTCTACCTCCTGTAAACATTCCCCCGATTAGCCGAGGGGCGCAAGCGAGAATTATCGTTATGGGTGCTTCAACTGGCGGTCCGCCTGCCCTCGAGACGATTCTTGCGTCACTCCCAAAGCACTTTCCTGTGCCTATTCTAATCGTCCAACATATGGTGCCCGGATTTATAGAAGGATTTGCCGAATGGTTAAAGAACAGGTCCAATCTCCCCGTCCATATTGCAAGGAAGGGCGAGTTGCCACTACCAGGGCATGTCTATATTGCACCGGACGAATACCAGATGAAGGTAGAGAATCAAGGGAGGATTATTTTAACCAGGGATGAGCCAGAGCACGGATTGAGACCCTCAATTTCATGTCTTTTCAGGTCCATTGCTTCAGTTTATGGTCATGATGCTATTGCCGGTCTTTTAACAGGGATGGGGCGGGACGGTGCGGACGAATTACGTATCCTGAAGGAGAAGGGCGCGATTACTTTCGCGCAAGACAAGGACAGTTCCGTCGTCCACGGAATGGCGGGCGAGGCCATCAGACTCAATGCGGCGGCCATGGTTTTGCCCCTGGAAAAGATTGCTGCAGTACTAACGAATCTAGTAGCCGAGAGAGGAGAAATTAAGCTTGGCTGATGATATTCCAATCCACGATCTCCAGAAAGTCGAGATTCTAGTCGTGGAGGATAGCCCAACCCAAGCGGAAAAACTGAAATATCTGCTGGAGGAGAATGGCTATAAAGTTACAACTGCGGGTAATGGCAAACAAGCCCTCACAAAAACCCGGCAGCGCCAACCAAGGTTAATTATCAGTGACGTGATGATGCCTGAGATGGATGGGTTTGCGCTATGCAGTGAAATCAAGCGGGATGCACAGCTCAAGAAGGTTCCGGTGATTTTGCTTACCTCTCTGTCTGACGTCAAGGATATCATTCAAGGACTAGAATCAGGTGCCGATAATTTTATCCGCAAGCCATACGAGGACCAATATCTTCTTGACCGCATTGACTATCTGCTGATGAGCCACGAGTTGCGCAAGAGTCAGAAGATGCAAATGGGAATGGAGATTTATCTAGGCGGGCAAAAACATTTCATCACCAGCGAACGGCAACAGATCGTGGATCTATTGATTTCGGTCTACGAGGATGCGATCCGCATCAACGCTGAGCTGAATATACGCCAGCTTGAGCTGGCGCACTCGAATCGCTTGCTTAATGGGCTGTATCGAATGGCAGAAGGCGTGAACCAGGCAGCCACCGAGCGCGAAGTCACGGAAAAAGCGCTGGAGCATGCAATGATATTGCCAGGCGTCCAGGCGGGATGGCTTTATCTGTGGGATACCGATGGTCTGCGTTTAGTGGGCTCACGAAACGCGCCTGCATCAGTGGGTGCTGATGGCGTAGAGGCATCATGCAATTGCCTGCGCCTTTTGGTCACGGAAGAGTTCGGTCAGGCTCCTAAAATTTTAAACTGCGATCGCCTTTTCTCAAGCGGAGACAATCCTTCTTGCCGTTGCTGCCATGTCAGCATACCCCTATGGAGTGGCAGCAAGAACCAGGGCATGATGAACTTGCTGGGCTTAGAACAAGACCAGTTCAGGGAGAATGAGTTGGACACGTTCTATGGAATCGGGCAGCAGGTAAGCGTTGCGCTGGAGCGTGCTCGATTGCATGAACACATGGAAAAGTTGGTGGGAGAGCGTACTGCGGCGTTAACAGCAGAGATCGCGCGTCGCAAGGAATATGAAGCCAGAGTGGTCCGTCTCAATCATCTATATAGCGTGTTAAGTAGTATTAACACAGCTATCGTGCGCGTTCGTGGAATACAGGAACTCTTCGATGAAGCGTGCCGTATTGCAGTAGTCCACGGTGGATTCGCTTTCGCTTGGATCGGAATATTCAAAACAGATACGCGAAAAATTAAACCAATAGCTAAGGCGGGACAAGGTAATGGCTACCTGTTTCAATTTAACCTGTCTCCTGTAAGCGTCGCATCGGGAGCCTCCTCTCCGATCCAGGATTTGATCACCCACCTCAAGCCGGTCATTTGCAATGACCTCATCGCCGATACGCGCTTCCAGGACTTGCATGGTCCGGGACCTTCTTACGGCTATCTTTCCATGGCGATTTTGCCTCTGATTCTCGATGGGCAACTCGCCGGTATTTTGGCTCTCTATGCTCCAGAGGCAGGATTTTTCGATGATGAAGAGACTGCCCTGCTGATTGAAATGGCCGACAATATTTCGTTTGCAATGGATCACTTGAAAAAAGAGGAGCGGATCAATTATCTAGCTTTCTTCGACGCGGTGACCGATCTCCCGAACCGCGCGCTATTTATCGACCGGGTTGATCAACGAATCAAGATGATCTCTCCAGGTGGTCATCAGATGCTTTCTATAATTGTCCTGGACATCGAGCGATTCAGCAGTATCAATGAATCGTTCGGCCATGGAGCGGGTGACAGTTTGCTACGTCAGCTTGCAAAACGCCTGAAGCAATTGCTTTCTGAGGCAGATGTTCTGGCGCATCTTTCCATCGATTATTTCGCTATCGCTAGGAAACATGAAGAGGAAAGTATCGACATTGTCCATATACTACAAAAGCTTCTGTTTGAGGTTCAGAACAGGCCTTTCTTAATTGATGGACAGGCACTGCGGGTTTCTGCCAGAGCAGGAGCATCATTCTTTCCTGCTGATGGTCTGGATACCGCTACACTTTTGAGAAATGCTGAGACGGCATTGAAAAAAGCCAAGCTTTCTTCCGATAAGCATCTGTTTTATGCCCCCGAGTTTCATGCACGGGTTAAAGAAAAGTTGAAGCTTGAGATCAAGCTGCGTCAAGCACTGGAGCAGGAGCAATTGGTCCTGCACTATCAACCCAAGGTTGATCTGGAAAGTGGACAAATAAGCGGATTGGAGGCGTTGATGCGCTGGTACGATCCAGAAAACGCTGTAGTGCTTTCGCCACTGCACTTCATTCCGTTACTCGAAGAAACAGGGATGATTCTCGATGCAGGTCGCTGGGCGCTAGGCAAAGCGATATCAGATGCAAAAAAATGGAAAGCTATGGGAGTAGAGCCACCGAAAATTGCCGTCAACGTCTCGCCTGTGCAGCTACGGCAGAAGGATTTTGTTCATATGGTTTCAGATGTGGTAGACGATGCTGGAAACCTAGCTGCCCCATTGCAAATTGAGATTACAGAAAGTGTAATCATGCACGATATCAAAGCCAATATCGAAAAGCTCAATCTCATCCGAGATATGGGCATCGAGGTTGCGATAGACGATTTCGGTACTGGTTATTCTTCACTCAGTTATATCGCCAAATTGCCTGTCAATGTTCTGAAAATTGATCGCGCTTTCATTATCAATATGAACACCAATCCAGACGATCTCAGCATCGTTTCTGCAATCATATCTCTAGCACACTCACTGCATTTGCGTGTCGTTGCCGAGGGGGTAGAAACGGTTGAACAGGCCAATCTTTTGCGAAAGCTCAAGTGTGAAGAGATGCAGGGATATCTCTTTAGCCCCGGCGTCACCACAACCAGAATAACGGAATATCTGCGCGAGAAAAGATCTCTTCCAAACTGGAACTGAGTAATCAGCACATATAGTGCTCCTATCTGTTACGTTCCCAGGTAAATAATGAGCAGGTTCTGGCATAGAGATTCGCTGATCCTCTGAACGTAATGAGGTGACCAACGATTCAGATGGGTGATCACTAACGCCTTTGCTCAATCTGCTTCATATCGCCCACGAGGCGGCACAAAAGGTACTTGCATTATTAATCTCTCAGTAAAAATCGATGGGACTTTTATAAAGAATATGGTGAATGATGTTATCGATTACGCAATGGTCGAAGCGATCAATAACATAGGGCATGTAATGGGGATTGAGACAATAGCGGAACGGGTAGAGGACGGGTCTTTTCTTGAGACACTGCGAAGAATAGGTGTTGACTATGCCCAAGGATATGCGATTGAAGAACCGCGCCCGGGCCATATATCTTGCCATTGATCTTTGAGCACAAACGCTATGCCAGCGCGGTCTCAGACGTTTTCACCCGTTCCGATGCGCTTCATCCTTCAAAAAGTGGAAAATTGTCCCTCCCAGTCGGGAGATTAAGGTTTTGATCTTGCCGAGGTCAACGATAATCGCTTTTTTTACCTGATGGAGACAATATAACTTTGAGTCTTGAGAAGGTGGCCGCAAAAGAACCGGAGAAGTGATGAATAGACGCATCTCACCCGGGGGCTGATGGAAGAGAGCATTGAAAGCCTGTCGCTTAATCCCGATACCGTCATGGATACCTGGTTATATCTGGCAGAGGAGGGAAAAAAACAGCTATAGTCAAGAATTCGTCGAGCTCGACAAGTTTGTCAATCATTTACCGGCTGGCGACTTTCATTGTCATAGATTCGACACATCGTTATGAGAACATTGATGCCGGTGTTAACATTTACCCCTTATGTGAATACCCTCGGGTCTATCCTCTCCCTTACGACCCAGGCCCAGATACGGTCAGTCCTCCTTCTGGGCTTTTTTCTTTTCCAACGATATGACATTCTACTACCTGTGAAGAGAAGAGGGTGAAATGAAGTGATAAAGCGACCAATTTTCGAGGAGATGAGGGATGTGGCGAAAGATGTAACGAATCCTTGTATTCAGAGATTGGTTGCAACAGGTACCTTTGATGAAGGAGATAAGAAATGTCGGTAACTTCGGATGCAAAAAGAATGTTTGTGGAAAACCTGAACACGCTTGGCGATAAGGAAACTCAGCCGGAAAAATACAATCTTTATCTCGGCCTTATTTATCTGACGGCATCAGTGGAGCAGATTCAGCAGGAGTTGGAGGAAATCAAGCGACAAATAGCCAAGAGGAATTAAGGTGGCACCTACAGGAGTTGAACATCCTCGTTCCCGATTCATCCTGGTTTTTTCCTCTCCGTTCACCCCGAGCCCTTCGACAAGCTCAGGACTGTTGTCGAAGGGTCAGTCGGGAAACCACGTGGAATAGGGAGAAACGATCAGATTGGTATCGAAGTTATTAAAAGTCATTCTGGCTTCTGCGAGGGTTGCAGAGCATTTTGATAGGGCCTTGCATCCACCGGAATATCTATCGTGAAGGTTGTGCCGCGATAAGGTGAGCTATCGACCGCGACGCTTCCACCATGGCTCTCCGCAACGCTTCGCACGTACGGCAAGCCAATACCCCAGCCTTCCTTGTTACCTTTTTTTGCGGCCTCCGCCCTCCCGAATACCTGAAATATACTCTCGATTTGTTCAGACGGAATGGATTCTCCTTCGTTGTGCACAGACAGTAGCATGCGCTCGTTTTGTGAAGCAATCTTGATTCGAACAGGCGCATCGGGAGAGCCATATTTCACTGCATTTCCAATAATATTTTCCATCGATCTTTTAATTGCCTCCGGGTCCCACCATCCTACAATAGAAGCGCTGATCAGCCGAAAGCGTGCCCCATGAATGGCAGTGAAATTGTCGAGTACTTCCTTCAGGATTTCCTGTATGTCGAATTCCTCGAGCCGCAAGTGTAAGCGTTCTCCCATTTGGAATTTTATCGAATCGAGCAAATCGCGAATCATTCCATCCATTCGGCTCAGGTTGCTCATGATCCCTTCCGCGAATTCCTTTATCTTGGTCAAATCGGAATTGGATTTGATGAGCTGGGCGGCAAGGTAGGCATTTGATAATGGATTTCTCAGGTCGTGAGCAAGTGTTGCAACAAATCTTTCCTGTAGCGCTGCCTGAGTCAAGGCGAAAGCGTTGATAGCCTCACGGATTGATCCATCGATAGAAGCATTGATAATGTAAATTTCACGATCATTGAGGTGTACGCCATTCATCTTTAGAACATCAAAGATTGTCCACCGCAGTTGCTGATATTCCGCGATTACTGAGTGAGCGTTATAGCTTGTAAGGCGCGCCCGCTCGCCACCGTGCTCCGCGGCTACTGTAGTACCCTCATTTCCTGTTGCTCTTGGATAATCAGGCGTAATGGCTTCAGCGAGGTTATCGTACAGGGCTGGGAAGGTATTTATGATGATCGGATTTGGCAGGTGCTCGGCTTCCTTGACGGTATTTCGAACCCTTTTTATCCATTCCGAAAGTACTTTATCTCGAAGCTCGAGCATTCTTCGAGCAGTTAGAGAGAGTTTCTCGGGATTGATATTTTGGTCGCTTGCCAGAGTCACGATAAACGCCCCTTTTTATTGATGAGGATGGGAACAACGTGATTTTGAGCCCGAGAAGGTAGCTGCAAAATAATCAAAGTGACAGCCTTGTGCAGGGGTTCCGGTCAGAGCGCAAATCCCAATCTGCCAAAATCCCGCCGATCGTCGACAACTGCTCTACGGTCGAGCGCACATCCATCGCATTGTGGCCCAATCTGTCCAGGCGGGGACTACCAGCACGTCGCCTTCTTCGAAGCGATCCAGCAACCTTAAAAACTGAGGACGCGCCGCTGCTCGATAGCAAAGCCCGCGGCCTCAATCTCCATACGCTGGTTTTCTGCGTTCTGCTCTGGTGACGAGACACGGCAATAGGCAAAAACACTGGACATGCGTGGAACTCCATACTTAGTGAGGGTAGTAAGTAATTATACTCAGAGGTTTATGGGTGCACAGTGCCCACTTTCGTACACCCTGTCTCTATCTGCCGAGGGGATCGGTTTCGTACGCCGCTCTTATCTATACTCACGCGACCACGTAACTTTCTCTGGCGATTATGAGGTCTATAAAAAGTTGATCTTATTACCCTATTAGGGTAATATACTGTTCGTGAACAAGAGCAAACCGCATTACGAATTAGAAAAGGTCAAAAGCCTGATCCGCGCCGGGCAGTATCAAGTAACGATGGTCGCGGTGACGGGTGGTGATCTCTTAGGATTCAAAAGGAAAAAAGCAATTGCAGAATGCGTGCTAACGCTGGAACGATCCAATTTCTATAAAAGTATGGCGAGCGACCGCGATCATAAGGAATGGATGGACGTTTACCACGCTATCGGGCCTGTGGGCAAACATATCTATACTAAGTTTTCAGTCGTTGGGGATCGGGCGATGGTGAGAATAATTTCATTTAAGGAGAAATGATATGCAGCCATGTTCCATATGTGGAAAGGGCGAACTGGTGCGGGATACGCGTGATGTACCTTTTACTTATAAGGGACAAAAAACCTTCATTAAAAGTATCGAAGGCGAGTATTGCAGCAATTGTGGTCACGGATATTACGGTCCTGATGACGACCCGGATGATAGGCTGATGGCCGGAATGCGAGCATTCAGAGAAAAAGTAGACGCAGTGCTCGCGGAACAGGCCACGTTCGTGGAAAGGGTGCGGACAAAGCTCGGACTCGATCAGCGCCAAGCGGGAAAAATCTTCGGCGGAGGTCATAATGCCTTTTCGCGGTATGAGACCGGAAAGACCCGAACGCCCGTTTCAATCTTGCAGCTGCTAACGCTACTCGATGAGCAGCCCGAACTGCTGCAAAAAATCAGGGAACGCAGGCATAGGCTCATGGATGCCTACGAGTTCCGCGAGGAGCCGTCCGGGCAGGAAGAGGTCGCTGATGCTGCAACATGATCTGCGTGCTGTATGCAACCAAGGAAAATCCGACGGACCCTGTAAACCAACACCAACTCGAAGAGAGTTCTAAGGGGGATTATATTTTAGCTATAGGTGATTGCAGCTCCTAGCTGTTTAGTCCCGCTGTATGCTGGTATAGAGTATTGCCAGCTACAGAGGGAGGAATTATGGGACAAGTATTACATGGGTGCGCCACCACGACAGAGGCGGTGCGTCGAGCGATACAACATAGTCAAGAGAGCCTGATGGTTCTGGCTACCCGCTACGGGATCAATCCGAAGACGGTGGCAAAGTGGCGTAAGCGAGCGCATGTGACAGATGCGCGCATGGGTAAGGAAGTGCGCTCAACCGTTCTGTCAGTGGAAGAAGAAGCGGGTTCGACTTATGCTGCAGTGAGCATGGCATCGAACATCGCATGACAAAGGTCAACCATCCCTGGACCAATGGGCAGGTCGAACGCATGAACCGGACCATCAAGGAAGCCACCGTCAAGCGCTACCACTGCAGCTCTCATAATGAGCTCAAGGCGCATATGCAAACCTTCCTGATGGCCTAAACTTCGCCATGCAGCTAAAGACCTTGAAGGATTTCACACCCTTTTATTTAGTATGTCTGCAAAATATGGTCTGAAGACCCGGGCAGGTTTATTATTAACCCACACCATCACACCGTGGGGCTAAACACCCTAGGCTCTGCATGGCAAGTTCGGGTGGGCGAAGATCGGCAGTCCCATTTGATTAATTGCCAAGTGCCCAAACCCGAACGGTTGTGAGGTGACAATCCGCATTGAATACCTATTATTGGTGCCGACACCAAGATTCGAACTCGGGACCTTCTGATTACAAATCAGCTGCTCTACCAACTGAGCTATGCCGGCGTGGATGCAATTATAGAGACTGGGAGGGAGGGGAGCAAACCGGTGATACGGGTGGCAGGTCGAACTTACTTGACCACCTGAAGCCGGCGATTTTTGGTTGCCCTGGCAGGCGGCCGATGCGATGAGGGTTGGGGCTCATCGGGTTCTTTTCCGACAGCCTCATCCTGCGAGGCATCCGATTCCACTTCGGGTGGAAAAATCATGCCGCGTGCAGTTTCTTTGGCAAATATTCCCTGGACTGTCGTCACGGGGATGGAGATTTCACGCGAGACGCCGGCAAACCGCGCCGAGAACTGTATCACTTCATTTCCAAGCGTGAGATGGTGCGCAGCATCGTGGCTGATGTTGAGAATAATCTCGCCATTCTTTACATATTCGTCCGGTACGCGGGTGTTGTCATCCACTTTAACAGAGATGTAGGGCGTATAGCCGCAGTCCGAGCACCATTCATAAATGGCGCGAATCAGATAAGGCTTGGTGGAAAGCTCTCTCATTTGCGCATGGCCTTTTCAGAGGCTGTGAGCGCGTCGATGAATGCCGGTCTGCTGAACAGGCGCTCGGCAAATTTCAGCAGGGGCGCAGCTTGCTTGGGTAGCTGAATGCCATAATGATCGAGCCGCCACAGCAGCGGTGCAATGGCGACATCGAGCATGGAAAATTCGTCCCCCAGCATATGTTTCTGTTTGGCGAAGACAGGAGCGATCAGCGTCAGGTTGTCGCGAATCGTTGCGCGGGCTTTTTCGGCTGCTTTCTGGTTGCCGTTCTCCACGGCTTCGAGATGACAGAAAAGTTCCTGTTCGAAGCGGTGCAGAAACAGGCGCGCGCGTGCCCGCATCACGGGGTCTGCGGGCATCAGTTGCGGGTGAGGGAAGCGGTCGTCAATATACTCGTTGATGATATTGGATTCGTACAGGACGAGGTCGCGCTCTACCAGGACGGGGACACGACCATAAGGGCTCATCACTGCCAGATCTTCAGGCCTGTTGTGCAGGTCGACATCGATGATCTGAAAATCCATACCTTTTTCGTACAGCACGATCCGGCAGCGATGGCTGTACGGGCAGGTAGTGGCTGAGTACAAGGTCATCATGACCAGTTATTTCCCAACGATATCAAATCGGCGGTTTTCCGGATAATGATCGATCTCAATGAACGTCCTTCCAGTATTCCTTCTTGAGGGCGTAAGTCAGTACCAGCATGAGGAACAGGAAGAGCATCACGATGATTCCGATCTGCACGCGCTTGTTGGCCGCAGGCTCACCCAGGTAAACCAGGAAATTCACCAGATCGGCAACGTATGCGTCGTATTCCGTCTTGGAAAGCGATCCTGGTTTCGCGAGTTTCAGTTCCTTTATTTCGTGCGTACCGCCGTGACCGTTATCCTCCGACTTTACGTTGAGGATCTGCTCTCCCTGCAACTCGTACAGCACATGGGGCATGGCGGCCTTGTCGAATACAAGGTTATTCCAGCCGGTTGCAGTGCTGTCATCCCGATAAAATTTCCGCAGGTAGGTATAAAGCCAGTCAGGACCGCGGGAGCGGGCAATGACGGACAGATCAGGCGGAGCTACGCCGAACCATTGCTTTGCTTCTTTTTTTGGCATCGCCACCGTCATGAGCTCGCCGACTTTCTGACCTGTGAATATGAGGTTTTCACTGATCTGCGACTCGGTAAGGCCGAGATCGCGCAGGCGGTTATAACGCATGAAATCCGCACTATGGCAGGACAGGCAATAATTGACAAAAGTCTTTGCCCCCCGCTGCAGGGAAGTCATATCCCTCGGCTTGATGGGTGCCGTATCAAGCGGTACTGTCGACTCGCTTGCAAATGCGACAAGCGGAGCCAGACAAAAAACAAATACGATACTTTTAAGGTTTCTCATTATCTCACCCTGGTCGGTTCAGGCTTGGTTTTATCGATCTTGCTGTACCACGGCATGAGAATGAAAAAAGCGAAATAGATTACCGTGAATATCTGCGCGAGCAACGTGTAGAGGGGGGTGGGCGACTTCGTGCCCAGGTAGCCAAGCACAAGGACGCTGATGACAAAAAGTGTAAGGGCAAACTTGAAAATTGGCCCTTTATACCGGATGGATTTCACCGGGCTGCGATCGAGCCACGGCAACAGGGCAAAGATCGCGACGGAGCCGCCCATCAGCACGATGCCCCAGATCTTGGCATCTATCCAGAGAAAATTGACTGTAACTGCCCTCAGCATCGAATAGTATGGCGTGAAATACCATACCGGTGCGATGTGGTCGGGGGTCTGCAGCGTGTTGGCGGGAATGAAGTTGTTGTACTCGAGGAAGTAGCCGCCCATTTCCGGCATGAAAAATATGATGCCGGTGAACACGATCAGGAACACGACGACGCCGAAAATATCCTTTACCGAATAATAGGGATGGAAGGGAATGCCGTCCACGGGGATATGCGTCACGGGGTCCTTGTTGGCCTTGATCTCGATCCCGTCCGGATTGTTCGAACCTACTTCATGCAGCGCTAGAATATGGGCGATCACCAGCACCACCAGCAGACCGGGCAGGGTCACCACGTGATAGGCAAAGAAGCGGTTGAGCGCCGCATCCGAGAGCATGAAGTCGCCCAGAATCCAGTTCGACAGCGTCTGGCCGATCACAGGAATCGCGCCGATCATGCTGATGATCACCTGCGCGCCCCAGTATGACATCTGCCCCCAGGGCAGAATATAGCCGGTGAATGCCAGCATCATGAGGACGAAAAAGATGCCCATGCCGATGAGCCAGAGAAGTTCGCGCGGTTTGCGATAGGAGCCATACATCATCCCGCGGAACATGTGCAGGTAGACGACCACGAAGAACATCGAGGCGCCAGTGGAATGCATGTAGCGGATAATCCAGCCATAATTCACGTCACGCATGATATATTCCACCGAGGCGAATGCCATGCTGGCATCCGGCTTGTAGTTCATCGTGAGGAAAATACCGGTGAGAAGCTGGTTCACCAGCACGAGCATGGCAAGTGAACCGAAGTAGTACCAGAAATTGAAGTTCTTCGGCGCGTAGTACTCGCTGAGATGCGCCCTCCAGTTGGCTGTCAGTGGAAATCGGGCGTCGATCCAGCCGATCATTGCCTCCAATCGCTTGCTCATTTTATGCAGACTCCTTATCAGACCCGACCAGCAGGCGCGTGTCGCTCAAATACATGTGGGGTGGGACAACCAGGTTAGTGGGTGCCGGAACTGCCTTGTACACACGTCCTGCAAGGTCGAACTTGGAGCCGTGGCATGGGCAGAAAAAACCGCCAAGCCAGTCGGGGCCGAGGTCTGCGGGGGCAACGTCCTTTCGGAATACCGGAGAGCAGCCCAGGTGGGTGCAGACCCCTTCAACCACGAGAATGGCGGGCTTGATCGAACGGGTTTCATTTTGAGCGTATTTCGGTTGCTGATTCTTTTCAGATTTGGGGTCGGCCACCTGGTTGTCGAGCTTCGGCAATGTGGCCAACATATCCTGAGTGCGGTTCAGAACCCACACCACCTTGCCGCGCCATTCCACCAGAAGCAGCATGCCCGGCTCGACCTTGCTGATATCCACTTCGACTGGCGCCCCGGCCGCCTTGGCGCGTTCGCTGGGCATCATACTCATTACGAAGGGAGTTGCTACCGCAACAGTCGCGATCCCGCCGGCAACAGAAGTCGCGGCCAGGAGAAAACGCCTCCTGCTGTTCATACCTTCTTTTTTTTCAATATCCGCCATATTTGCAGTCCCGTTTTCCGATTTGGACTTCCAGAAAAATTTATAAAAAAACTTAACCATTTTACCATGATACGTATTGGAAAATAAATATTGATTGCAAGATGATTTGAATGGGCAAAGCCAGGGGATTGGAAATATTCTATTTATAATCAATCTGATATTCAGGATTGTTACCGAGGCATTCTCCACTGGTTGAAATGGTTCCAAGTGAAACAGTCCCGGATTTGAAGTCTTCGAAAGGTCATGCAGACGGGCAAACAGGCAGCTTGCAACTATAATGTTTTAATCATGGAAAACTTGTGACGCAAAGTGACGCTTCAGTCGATCTGCACGAGATAATGGCTGCGAGGAGGCAGGGACCGTTACAAAGATGACCGGAGCGGAAAAGAAGCGGCCGTCATAACGGAACAACCGGATATCATGGGATGACTAATAGGAGGCTTGTATGAAACGACGACCTGTTGTCAATTGTCCGCAATGCGGCAAGAGTATCGTCTGGGATAACAGCAATCCTTTTCGCCCGTTTTGTTCGGAGCGTTGCAAGTTGATCGACCTGGGGCAGTGGGCAGCGGAATCCTATCGTATTCCGGATACGGGAAAGGACTCGGAAAAACAGGAGAGCGATCTGTCAGGAAGCGAGAAATAGGGCAGGGCGACCAGGTTGCCAGGTGTTCAGCGGTTCCCTAAGTCGGCGAGTGGAGAGTGCAAACGTTCCTGAAAAAACCTCGTGCCCGCAGGAGCAGTTCAGGTTTTTAAGCTTTCTGCCAGATGTCGCGCACCTGCCCAATGCGGCGCATCAAGGCGATGCCGTGAGCGCCGTGTTCCCAGGCAATGGCGAGATCTTCGCTCCCCAGTCCACCCAGCGCGTATACAGGGATGGAACTGCCGTGGATGAGCCCGGCAAACTTCCGCCAGCCCAATGCGGGAGAATCAGGATGACTCGATGTCGGCAGTACGGGAGCCAGAACGGCAAAATCCATTTCCAGTTGCCCGGCCCGGAAAAGCTCCTCGGCATTATGGCAGGAGGCTCCGCACCATTCCACATCGGGTCGCTTCGAAAGATGCATCAGGTCAGCCGATGTAAAATGGATTCCATCCATGCCGAATTCATGGCAGAAGCTGGCGTTACCCGTACCGCTGTTCACGAGGATGCGGGCGCCGTAATGATGGGCCAGTGCAGTCACTTCACGGATAAAGGGATCCAGCGCTTTACCCTGAATTCCTTTTTCGCGTAGCTGCAGCAGCCGCAGTCCTTTCCGGAGAGCATGTTCGATTCGGGCTGCTGCAACCTTTGGTCCCCACTCCGCAGCATTCGTAATCCCATAAACGGGGGGCAGGTCAAGTGCACGCAATACGGGTGCGTTGGCAGGAAGCAACGGTTCGACAGAGACATTGTCCGCAAGCTGCCACGACAGCTCCTGGTCTTCATACGGATGAGGCTCGCCATGCCACTCCAGCACGCGATAAAAGTGAAGTCGTACAGTTGCATGAGGGTAGGTAAATGCGCGGACTATCCAGGGGTACGCATGCTTGACATGTATGCCCAATTCTTCCAGCAGTTCGCGCTTGAGTGCGTGCAGCAGTGGCTCGCCCGGATTTGCCTTGCCGCCCGGAAACTCCCAGTAGCCGGCATAGGGCTTTCCTTCCGGCCGGCGGGCTAAGAGGAAGGAACCATCGTTCCGGGTGATGATGGCGGCAGCAACTTCCACGAGAGAGGGAGCAGGAGGCATGAAGAGCATGAAGAGGTTGCATGAAGAAGGTTTATCGCTCCTCGCCGAGTTCTGTTTTGTCCGCGGTTTTCTTCTGCCCGGCCTTCTCTCTACCTGCCCAGTCGCGCGCGAATTGCCATGCTACCCGGCCATTGCGGGAACCTCGTCCCAGGGCCCAGCGTAGCGCCTCTTCCCGTATGCTGTCGTCCATTTTTTCTATGCTGAAGTAGGCAAGCCAACGCGCCACAATGCCCAGGTACTGTTCCTGGTCGAAAGGATAAAAAGACACCCATAAACCAAAACGTTCCGATAGTGACGTCTTTTCCTCGACCGTTTCACTCGGGTGAATCTCGCCGCCGATATGGCGCGTGTCCTGATTGTCCACCATATATTCAGGCATCAGGTGGCGCCGATTGGAGGTGGCGTAGACAAGCACATTCTCGGACGCAGTGGCAATGGAGCCATCGAGAATCACTTTCAGCGCCTTGTAGCCTGGCTCGCCGGATTCAAACGACAGGTCGTCACAATAGAGAATGAAGCGTTCCGGACGCCGATATACCTTCTCCACGATTTGAGGCAGATCAATGAGATCGTGCTTTTCCACTTCGATGAGACGCAATCCGTCGTCCGCGTATTTATTCAGCATTGCTTTTACCAGCGATGACTTGCCCGTGCCACGGGCTCCCGTAAGCAGCACGTTATTGGCAGGATGATGACGCACGAATTGCCGTGTATTCTGGTCTACAAGATTTTTTTGCCGCTCTATGCCCTGCAATGCCTCGAACGTGATGCGGTCGGGATAGCGCACCGGTTCGATGAATCCAGCGCGTCCTGTCTTTCGCCAGCGGAAAGCCGCGGCATCCCAGTCCGGATCGAGCGCGTCAGCACGCAGCAGCCCCTCCAGGCGGGACAGCAGGGTTTCCGCCCGATCATATAACTTGTCCCAATCGTTCATGAACAGTCCTGAAATTTCTCAATTATACCCGTAACAAATCCAGGGGTCCGACCACGGAACTCGCAACTCACTCATGGTAGCTGGAGGTACATCGAGAAAGACCAGTGTAAGCTTCGGGCAGTATCGGGGCGGTTTCTGTCCCCGGTATCTGCCGCCGGAAGCTGGGACAAGCGCATGATTTATGTGCGCTAACGAACGGAACCGCTCAGCTAAAAACGCCATGATTTAGTGCGGCAGTTGTTAGTGCCGGATTCCCGGTTTCCGGTTCCGATCGAACCGTAAAAACCAAGAAGATAAAAATCTTTGATGGGTTTCAGCAATTGGCAAGCGTACGCTTTCCGGGAAACTTCCTTTAAATTGAGCAACCACTCAGGAGAATTCACTATGAATAATATGCCCAGCAAAAAATCAATCATTTCTCTCGCGCTCGGATCTGCTTTCGCTGCAACGCTCGGTACTGCTTCCGTTGCTTCTGCGGCCGACAACCCTTTCGCTGCACAATCCCTTCAGAAAGGCTTCATGGTAGCGGGCAGTCACTATGATGACAAAAGCGGATATGGTGATACAGGCGGCGGATATGGCGACAGGAAGGATGCCTACGGTGACAAGAAGGACACCTACGGTGGTGACAAGAAGTATGGAGAAGGCCGCTGTGGGATGTCCATGGCGGACACCGATAATGATGGCAGGGTAAGCAGGGAAGAGCATGCTCGCCATGCGGAAAAGATGTTTGACAAGGCGGATACCAACAGGGATGGGTATATCGATAAGGATGAGGCCAGCGCGATGAGGAAAAAATACCGCGGTCATGGCCACGGCTCCCGCTCCGGCGACCAATATCGGGGAGCAGGCGATCAGTATCGTGGCGACCAGTACCGCGGTGACCGCGATGGTGGCGTCGATGTGCATCGTTACCGCGAATATGGGGCGGGCGAGACGGTTCCCCGTGATTTGCCCCACATGAGGCCCATGGGCGAGTAAAGCACCGTTCGTCAGTGATGACGCCAGTGATGATTCCGCTTTGCCGATAACCGGTTAAACCGGTTATCGGCAAAGTTGTCCTGTTGCAGAATGATAGGGCATCGGTTTTATATCTTATATATTCCTACCTATTCCTACCCGGTTGTAGAAGCACCGGTGTTAGCTCCGATACTCGGCATTGATCTTTACATAATCGTAAGACAGATCGCATGTCCAGAGGGTGGCTGCGGCCCGTCCTCTATTCAGTGCGACGCGCACGGTAATTTCCGGTTGTTTCATCACCCGCTGTCCCTCCTTCTCCGCGTAAGCGAAAGCTCTCCCCCCGTTTTCCGCAACCAGTACATCGTCGAGATAAAGTTGCAGTTTGTTGATGTCAAGAGCCTCTATGCCTGCATAGCCAATGGCGGCCAGTATTCGCCCGAGATTGGGATCTGAAGCGAAGAATGCAGTCTTGATCAGGGGTGAGTGTGCAATCGCATAGGCAACCTTGCGGCATTCCGCCACGGTTTTGCCACTTTCTACCTGGATTGTGATGAACTTGGTCGCACCTTCGCCGTCGCGCACGATTGCCTGCGCAAGCTCCACTGCGACACCGGTTATCGCATCCTGCAATTGCACAAACTCCGGGCTATTCTTATCTACGATGGGTGAGTGAGCGGCGCATCCGGTGGCCATCAGAATGAATGCGTCATTGGTGGAAGTATCACCGTCCACCGTGATGCAGTTGAATGAATGGTCAGCGGCGTGCTGGACCATGTGTTCCAGCAATGAGTTGCTTACGGCGGCATCGGTTGCGATAAAACCCAGCATAGTTGCCATATTCGGACGAATCATCCCCGAACCCTTGGCAATTCCGGTAATTGTCACGGTTGTAGCATTGAGGCAAATCTGCCGGGACACTGCCTTCGGAACAATATCGGTTGTCATGATCGCCTCAGAGGCGGCAAACCAGTTATCGGTTCCAAGATCGTTTATTGCCCGTGGCAACCCGGTAACGATTTTCGGGAGCGGCAAGGGCTCCATGATCACGCCGGTTGAAAAAGGCAGTACCTGTTCGGTGGCGCATCCGAGCAGCCGGGCAGCCTCGGCGCAGGTCGTGCGGGCGTCTTCTATGCCCCTTTCACCGGTACCGGCATTGGCGCACCCCGTATTGATGACAAGTGCACGAATAGAACCATTTGAATCGAGGGCCGAGAGATGTTCCCGGGCGACTATGACTGGCGCTGCGCAAAAATCATTCTGGGTAAACACTCCCGCTACCGTCGCACCATCATCCAGAACGATGACCAGCAGGTCCTTGCGCCCCGATTTCCTGATGTTGGCTTCCACTATGCCCAGGGTGACGCCTTTTATGGCCAGGAGTTGTTCGGGCAGGGCAGGTGTAAGGTTGACTGGCATAATATAGATAGGCAAGGTAATTGGCGAATGAGGCGCAATCGATGCTCGGGTAAAAGAAGACAGTGGTATTATCGTCCACCGTTGTTTTTTGAACCGGAAGAGCAGATTGTGAAAAAACGCAATGCTAACCCATCTTCAGGTTCTCCTCCATCCCATCTTTTCAGCCGCTGATAATGCCGAATAGCCCGGCATTAAACCTGACGAACAGAAATTAGAATTTTTGTAACTGATAAAAATATTGTTATCGGCGAACGGCTTTCGTGTGCCGCTTGATGCGATGAAGGTGGACCGGGGGGCGGACCAGGAATGAAGGAGAAGATGCATGAATTGTGATAAAGAACTGGATGTGCGCGGACTGAATTGTCCGCTGCCCATATTGCGCACTAAAAAATCCCTCGTGGATATGATATCCGGTCAGGTATTGAAAATTATGGCCACGGATCCCGGCGCTGTAATCGATTTCCAGGTTTTTGCCGAGCAGACGGGAAATGAGCTGCTGTCGTTGTCGGAAGCGGCGGGTGAATTCACGTTTTATATGAAAAAGAGATAGCAAGGAAGAAGCGGGAAGCAGCAAGGAGTAGCCAGAAGGAAGGAGCAGTTTGAGGAAAATTTGAACTTCAGAATTCCTGGTATGCCACTGGTCTTTCCGGACACGCGCGCAACCGTTGCGCTACGCGCTGGTAGGCTACCGGGGAATCGATCGCCCGTTGAGCGGCGACGGCACCCTTCATCAGGCGCTGATGCAAAGGTCTCAGTATCCCCTCCACCCAGGGCCTTGAGTCAGCCCGGGCCTGGTTTTGCGAAGCATAGTAACGTGGTTGGGAAAAGGCCGCGCGCAGCGGTTCCTCCAGCATTCTCGCGCCAATACGAAAATGCGACCGCCATGCTGAAACATGTTCCAGTTCATGTTCGCGCACGATATTTCTTCTGCAGCTGTCGTTGAGTTCCCTGGCAAGATATACCCGCATTGCCGCAAACCCCAGTTTTATCGAGACATCCGGCACCATGCACGTTCGTCCGTCCGTGCTTGTCCGCCACCTTGGCCGGAATTCGTATCTGAATTCCGGTTCGGCATGCGTCAGTCCGTACACGTTGTGATACGCGTCGCTGATCTTTCCTGACACCGATTGAAGCGCCTTGGCCGTGCGCGAGTTGTCCTCGGCCGGCGTGATATCCGTATACACAACCGCCACCTTGCCGGGACCCATCAGTTTCTCGCAGTCGACTTTGAATGAGTCATTGCCGGCCAAAGCCATCCGTTCCGGTAATAGAAGCAGCAATAGCACCCCGGCGAAAAAACTGGCTGCACGGTCTTTGCCGTTTTGATCGTTCCCGGTGAATCTCAAATGATTAAACCAGGCGGAGTAAAGTGGGTCGGCGTTGCGATAAGGTTCACGCCCGGATAAGCGTGGCGGGTAAGCGTAGTTTCCCGCCGATTATGATGGATATTACACATACCACTTTTGTGTTGGCTATCGCACAGAAGTCTGCTGCTCGATGGGAAATACTGACCTTTCACTTGAAGCATCCCTCTCTGGGTCCGCAGCTTTTTGTGTGGACCGGCCTGTTTAGTCTGGTGAGTCAATCAAAGGACCAAGCCCAAAGGAGCCTAATCCTTGAATGCTTCCGCGACACAAGCAACAGAAATCTGGCCCCTGGTTGCATACTTCTTCCTCGTCGTCGCGCTGGTTGCGGGAATCATGGCGCTTTCGTACATCATGGGCGAGCGTCATGGATCGAAGGCTGCGGACGAGCCATTTGAAAGCGGTATTGTCACTGTCGGCCTTGCGCGCTTGCGCCTGTCCGCCAAATTCTATCTGATCGCCGTGTTCTTTGTGATCTTCGATGTGGAAGCCGTGTTCCTTTTTGCCTGGGCCGTTGCTTTTCGTGAATTGGGCTGGTTTGGTTATATCGAGGCGATCATCTTCATATCTATTCTGGTAGCGGCCCTCGCTTATTTATGGCGGCTGGGCGCGCTGGATTGGGGGCCGGCCAGACATTCGGCTGGCGGGTTTGCCAAAGATTCAAGGAGTCCAAACCATGCGGTGGTCTCTAAGTAAGGCATCCGACAAACCATCGGAGGCAGCAACGTCCGGATCTTCAATAATCCGCGATAACGGTTTTGAGGAAGACGGGCGCCGCAGCGTATTGTTGACGCGATTGCAAGATCTTGTCGCCTGGGGCCGCAAGAATTCGGTCTGGCCTTACAACTTTGGCCTGTCGTGTTGTTATGTGGAAATGGCGACCAGCTTCACCAGCAAGTATGATCTTGCCCGTTTTGGCTCCGAAGTTATCCGCGCCTCTCCTCGCCAGGCCGATCTGATCGTTATTTCCGGTACGGTTTTTATCAAGATGGCCCCCGTGCTCCAGCGGCTTTACGATCAGATGCTTGAACCGCGCTGGGTTATTTCGATGGGTTCATGCGCGAATTCGGGTGGAATGTATGACATTTACAGTGTAGTGCAGGGCGTAGACCGATTCCTTCCCGTGGATGTTTATGTTCCGGGTTGTCCGCCTCGGCCCGATGCATTCATGCAGGGGCTGAATCTGCTTCAGGATGCGATCGGCAAGGAAAAGCGCCCGTTGAGCTGGGTGATCGGCCCGCAGGGAATCGAGCGACCGGCTGAGGGATCGCAGCGGGATCTCAAGCGGTCCGAGCGAATGGGCGCTACGACCCTGCGCAGTCCCGACGAGGTACAAAAGTGAACGCAGCCTCCAGCCTTGCCTCGCCGCGGTACATGCAGGATAAGCCGAATGTGCCTGATGCGCTGAACGCTTCAGATGTGCTGGAAGAACTGAAGAGCCGCTTTGGCCCCCCTGACACTGGCAACTCAGGAGGGCCAATGGGTTTAGTGCAAAAAACCGGCGATGACCTTCCCACGCAATGGGTTTCCAGGAACGGAGTGCATGAGGTCCTGCGCTACCTGAAACTGGAAGCGGAGCGGCCTTACCGCATGCTGTATGACCTGACCGCGATTGACGAGCGTACACGCGTACACCGCGAAGGCCAGCCGGCAAGCCAATTCACTGTCATTTATCACCTGCTGTCGTTCGAGCGTAATGCGGACATGTGCCTCAAGGTGGCGCTCACCGATACTGATCTTCGCATGCCCACCATTACCGATATCTGGCCCGCGGCAAACTGGTACGAGCGTGAGATATGGGATATGTTCGGGATCGTCTTCGACGGGCACCCGCACCTGCGTCGAATTTTGTTACCTCCCTGGTGGCAGGGTCACGCCCTGCGCAAGGATCATCCGGCTCGTGCGACCGAGATGGAACCGTTCCATTTGTTCGCGGAGAAGGAGGAGGCTGAGCAGGAAACGCTGCGTTTTCATCCTGAAGAATGGGGAATGCGCCGCGCACACGACGGCACCGATTTCATGTTCCTCAACCTGGGGCCGAACCATCCAAGCGCGCATGGCGTATTTCGCATTGTACTGCAGCTCGACGGCGAGGAAATCATCGACGCTGTGCCAGAGATTGGCTTTCACCATCGCGGAGCGGAAAAGATGGGGGAGCGCCAATCCTGGCATACCTATATTCCCTACACCGACCGCATCGATTACCTGGGAGGGGTCATGAACAACCTTCCCTATGTGCTGGCCGTGGAAAAACTGGCAGGCATTGAAGTGCCTGATCGGGTAAAGGTGATGCGCGTGATGATGGCTGAATTTTTTCGCATTGCAAGCCATCTGGTGTTCTATGGAACTTTTACCCAGGACCTGGGCGCGCTTTCCCCGGTATTTTTCATGTTCACCGACCGCGAGCGAGTGTTCGATGTCGTCGAAGCCATCTGTGGGGGACGAATGCACCCGAGCTGGTACCGCATCGGCGGTGTAGCCCAGGACTTGCCCAATGGATGGGATCGGATGGTGCGGGATTTCCTGGATTATATGCCTGCCAGATTGGATGAGTACGACAAGATTGCTGTGGGCAACCGTATCCTGAAAGCCCGGACGCGCGGCGTCGGCAGTTACTCAACAGATGAGGCGATCGAATGGGGCGTGACCGGGCCAGGTCTGCGCGCCTGCGGTTTCGAATGGGATTTCCGCAAGGCACGGCCGTATTCAGGCTACGACCAGTTCGAGTTCGATGTGCCAACCGGCCAGCATGGCGATTGCTATGATCGCTGTGCCGTTCGCGTGGAGGAAATCCGCCAGAGCCTGCGCATCATCGAGCAGTGCCTGGAAAACATGCCGGCCGGCTTGCATAAGGCGGATCATCCACTCACCACGCCACCGCTCAAGAAGCATACCTTGCATGACATCGAAACGCTCATCGATCATTTCCTGGGTGTGAGCTGGGGGCCTGTCATCCCTCCGGGGGAAGCATTTGTAGGTATCGAGGCTACCAAGGGAAACAACGGCTATTACCTGGTTAGCGACGGCAATACCATGGCTTATCGGGTGCGTATCCGCACACCTTCCTTTCCGCACCTGCAAATGATTCCTTTGATCAGCCGTGGGCTGATGATTTCGGATTTGATCGCCATTCTGGGCAGCATCGATTTTGTCATGGCCGACGTGGACCGCTGATGTAGGCCGTCCGGCTTGGATCACTGATGTGAATTGCTGAGGGGATACCGAGGGGAAACAATGCTGAGCGAACAGGAGAGAAGAGAAATAGAAGCGCATGCGCGGCACTACCCGAATAATCGGGCAGTATGCATCGAGGCGCTCAAGATCGTGCAGCAGCATCGCGGCTGGGTATCGAACGAGGGGATTGCCGACGTGGCCGAGGCGCTGCAGATGAAGCCGGCTGAACTGGAGAGCGTTGCAACCTTCTACAACATGATTTTTCGCAAGCAGGTAGGCAAGCATGTCATCTTGCTATGCGACAGCGTCAGTTGCTGGATCATGGGTTATGAACGCCTGCGCGAGCACCTGGGAGACAGGCTGGGTATCAGGCCGGGTCAGACTACCGCCGACGGGCGCTTCACGCTGTTGCCGAATGTGTGCCTGGGCGCCTGCGACCATGCTCCTGCCATGATGGTGGATGACGCCCATTACCAGGACCTGGATCCCGCCAGGATCGATGAAATTCTGGCAAGTTATCAGCAGGAAGAAAAAAAGGAAGAAGAAAAATCGACCGATGGAAACGCCACTGACTCATAACATTTCACCGGGCAGGGAGCCGCCGGATCTTGCGCAGTACGAGAAGACCGGCGGTTATGCCGCGTTGCGCAAGGCCCTCGGGATGGCGCCGGCGGAAGTTCAGGCAGCGGTGAAGGAATCCAACCTGCGCGGGCGTGGGGGAGCGGGGTTCCCAACCGCACAGAAATGGAGTTTTGTGCCGATGGGCGATGATGCGCCGCGGCCCAAGTATCTTGTTTGCAACGCCGACGAGATGGAGCCGGGTACATTCAAGGATCGCCTGCTGCTCGAAGGCAACCCTCACCAGTTGATCGAGGGCATCATCATCAGCGCCTATGCGATCCAGGGCGATGTGGCTTACGTATTTCTGCGCTGGGCCTACAAACTGGCGGCCCGGCGCATGGAGAAGGCCATTGCTGAAGCATATCGCCACGGCTACCTGGGTAAAAATATCCTGGGCTCGGCATACAGCCTGGAGATGCACCTTCACGTCAGTGCCGGGCGCTACATGTGCGGGGAGGAGACTGCGCTACTCAATGCCCTCGAAGGCAAGCGCGCCAATCCACGCGCCAAACCTCCATATCCCCAGGTGAGCGGCTTGTGGGGCAAGCCCACCATTGTCAATAATGTGGAAACCCTCTGCAATATTCCGCACATCGTGAAACAGGGCGCCGAATGGTTCAAGAGCCTGAGCCGCAGTGACGATGGCGGAACCAAGCTGTACGGGGTAAGCGGGAGAGTGAAGAATCCCGGGCTATGGGAATTGCCCATGGGCACCTCCATGCGGGAGATTCTGGAAGAGCATGCGGGCGGCATGTGTGACGGCTATGAGTTCCGCGGGTTGCTGCCGGGTGGCGCTTCGACGGATTTTGTTACTGCCGAGCACCTCGACCTGGCGATGGATTTCGATTCGATGAAAAAAGCCGACAGCCGCCTCGGCACCGGCACCATGATTGTCCTTGATGACAAGACCTGTCCCGTTGGAATGCTGCTCAATCTGGAGCATTTTTTCGCCCAGGAGTCATGCGGCTGGTGCACCCCATGCTGGTCGGGACTTTCCTGGATCGAACAGATATTGCAGGACATGGAGGAGGGCCGCGGCCGGGCTTCCGACCTTGAACTGCTGGAATCCCATACGCGCCTCCTGGGTCCCGGACATACTTTCTGCGCCCTGGCGCCGGGCGCAGCCGAGCCGCTGCAGAGCGGCCTCAAGTATTTCCGTGATGATTTCGAGCGGCACATCCATGAGAAACGCTGTCCCTGGAGCCGGGCGTGAGAGTGAAACGGGAAATATAGCGAGGCTGGCAAGGTGAATGTGATGACGACTATCCATATCGACAACCATCCCTATCCTGTCAAAGAGGGCGAGAATTTATTGCAGGAGTGCCTTTCGCTGGGATTCAACCTGCCTTATTTCTGCTGGCATCCCGCGCTCGGCTCAGTAGGCGCGTGCCGCCAGTGCGCGATCAAGGAGTTCAAGAACGAGGAAGACAAGCGCGGCAAGATTGTCATGGCGTGCATGACTGCCGCTAAAGACGGAATCCGGATTTCCATCGATGATCCCGAAGCGCGGGAATTTCGCGCGACTGTAGCGGAATGGCTGATGGTGAATCATCCGCACGATTGTCCGGTGTGTGACGAGGGCGGCGAATGCCACCTGCAGGATATGACGGTCATGAATGGGCATATCTACCGCCGCTACCATGGCCGCAAGCGCACCTTCCACAACCAGGACCTCGGCCCGCTGGTCAACCACGAGATGAATCGCTGCATCCAGTGCTATCGTTGCACGCGGTTTTATCGTGAGTACGCGGGCGGCCGGGACCTTGACGCGCTGGTGCTGCGCAATCAGGTCTACTTCGGCCGCCATCAGGATGGCGTTCTCGAAAGCGAATTCAGCGGAAACCTGGTGGAGGTTTGCCCTACCGGCGTTTTTACAGATAAGACACTGAAGCGGCACTATACGCGCAAGTGGGATTTGCAAACGGCGCCTTCGGTGTGTGTGCACTGCGGGCTGGGTTGCAACACCATTCCCGGCGAGCGTTACGGTGCGTTGCGGCGCATCCGCAACCGCTTCAATGGTGCGGTAAATGGTTATTTCCTGTGCGACCGTGGCCGCTACGGCTACGAGTTTGTCAATAGCGAGCGCCGAATCAGGCAACCCCTGTTGCGAAAAAACAGAACCGACCCGCTGCAACTTGCCAGCAAAAGCGATGTACTTCAGCATCTGGGCGAAATGCTATCGAGCGGGGCTCGGGCGATCGGAATCGGTTCTCCGCGCGCGTCACTCGAAGCCAATTTTGCCTTGCGCACCCTCGTTGGGGGCGACCGGTTTTATCTCGGAATCTCTGAAAGGGATTCCCGCCTGCTTGTTTCCGTTCTGGATATTTTAAAAAAAGGTCCTGCCCGCACCCCATCGTTGCATGAAGTGGAGTTGGCGGATGCGGTGCTGGTATTGGGCGAGGATGTGGCCAATACTGCCCCCCGGCTCGGGCTGGCCCTGCGGCAGTCGGTGCGCCGGCAGCCGGAAAAGATGGCGAAAAAAATGGATATTCCACTCTGGAATGATCATGCGGTGCGGGAGGCGATGCAGGAAGAGCATGGGCCCTTGTTTATCGCCACCCTGGCGAATACCCGAATCGATGATATCGCCACCCGCACTTTCCGGGGACCTCCCGCTGAATTAGCCCGTCTGGGGCTCGCAATAGCGCACGCGCTCGATCCGGCCGCGCCGCAGGTACCGGATTTATCCGATACGACACAGGCATTGGCAGGTGCAATTGCCGAAAAGCTGAAGGCGGCAGAGCGTCCACTGGTCATTTCCGGCATGGGTTGCGGGGACAAAGCCGTTGTCGAGGCAGCGGCCAATGTGACATGGGCGCTTTGCAACACGGGTCGCCCTGCCGAGCTTTGCTATGTGGTTCCCGAATGTAACAGTCTTGGCGCCATGCTGCTCGGCGGCAGTCTCGAAACCGCCCTGGAGGCGATGAACGATACTGCTGCGGATATTCTCATCATTCTCGAAAATGATCTTTATCGGCGGACGGATGCCACTATGGTTGATCGGCTTCTCGCTGCCGCGCGGCACATCGTGATGATCGACCACACCGAGCATGCGACCAGTGCGAAGGCTGACGTGGTGCTGCCGGCAGCGACCTTTGCCGAGGCCGATGGCACCCTTGTGAATAATGAAGGCCGCGCGCAGCGGTTCTTTCAGGTATTTATGCCCAATAGAGAGATCGAAAGTGAGATCGAAGAGGATATCAGGGACAATACTCCCCGCGATATTTCCGGCGATATGCAGGAAAGCTGGCGCTTTATGCAGGACCTCATGGTTGCGGCCCGCGGGGATTCAGGGCAATGGTCAAGCCTGGATGATGTCACTGCCGCCTGCGCCGCCGCGATTCCCTCCCTGGAACCCATTTTACGCGCCGCCCCCTCGGCGGCTTTCCGTATGGATGGACAGAAGATTCCGCGGGAGCCCCATCGTTATAGCGGCCGCACCGCCATGCACGCCAATGTAAGCATCCACGAACCCGAACAGCCGCATGACCCCGATACAGCCTTGGCATTTTCGATGGAAGGCTACCTGGGCCATCCGCCGCCGTCGCTTATTCCCCGGTTTTGGGCGCCCGGCTGGAATTCAATACAGGCGTTAAACAAGTTTCAGGACGAAGTGGGTGGCCAGCTTTCCGGAGGGGATCCAGGCGAGCGCCTGATCGAGCCAATGCCGGGAGCGGGGAAAAAAGCCGCTTATTTTGAAAATATACCGGCCGGCTTCGAGCCGCGCGCGGGAGAATGGCTGCTGTTGCCGTTGCATCACATCTTTGGTTCGGAGGAGTTGAGCATCCTCGCGCCCGGCATCGCCGAGCTCAGTGTCCAGCCTTATCTGGCGCTCAACCCGGAGGATGCAAGTAATCTCGGATTGACTGCCGGGGATGAAGTGCAGTTGCGCTTGAAGGCGCAGGTGGATGCACAGGTGGATGTTAAGGCAGATGGGTCGGCGAACGCCGCTGAAAACCCCGCTGAAATTTTCCGGCTGCCGCTGTGCTTCAAGCCTGAACTGCTGCACGGTACTGCGGGGCTCCCTGTCGGCCTGCGAGGCATGGGTAATCTTACAGGAGTCGCCCTGCCAGCATGGGGCGAGCTAAAGAAGGTGGAGAAGGGAAAGGTGTAAAAGGAAGTAAAAGGAAGTAAAAGGGAAAGCAAATGGAAGGATAGATAGAGGAAAGAAGCCACGAATGGATTCAGTCATGAATAGTGGATTCAGCCATGAATGAATGGGCCGTCATCTGGGCGAACCTGATTTTGATCCTGGCTGTCGTGTTTGCTTTCTCGGCGATGCTGTCCTGGATCGAGCGGCGCCTGCTCGGCCTGTGGCAGGATCGCTATGGGCCCAATCGGGTGGGGCCGTTCGGAGTTCTGCAAATCGTCGCCGATTCGATCAAGCTTCTTACCAAGGAGGACTGGATACCTCCCTTTGCGGACAGGGCGGTGTTCGTGCTGGCGCCGGCAATCGTTGCCGTCACCACGCTGCTTGCGTTTGCCGTCGTGCCAATCGCGCCGGGCATGGGTGTGGTCGATCTGAACATCGGATTATTGTTTTTTCTTGCCATGTCTTCGCTTGGCGTCTATAGCATCGTGCTGGGTGGATGGGCGTCCAACAGCAAATATTCGCTGCTCGGGGGCTTGCGCGCAGCCGCACAGATGTTGAGCTACGAGGTTTTCATGGGTCTGGCGCTCATGGGTGTTGTCATGCTCGCCGGTTCATTCAACCTGCGCGATATCGTTGCCGCGCAGGAAAATCTCTGGTTCTGTGTTCCGCAGATCCTGGGCCTGGCAACTTTTGCCGTAGCAGGCATTGCTGAGGCGCGCAGGCTTCCTTTCGATCTGCCCGAGTCGGAGAACGAGCTGGTCGCAGGCTTTCATACCGAATATTCCAGCATGAAGTTCGGGCTGTTTTTCATTGGCGAATACGTCGGGATCACCCTTATCTCGGCAATGATCGTCACATTGTTCTTCGGCGGGTGGCTGGGCCCACTGCTGCCTCCACTGGTCTGGTTTCTGCTCAAGACTTTTATCGTCGTCGCCTGCTTCGTCCTGCTGCGGGCGGCATTGCCACGCCCCCGTTACGATCAGCTGATGGCCTACGGCTGGAAAGTCATGCTGCCAGTCACGCTTGTCAATTTGTTGATCACCGGCGCAGTCGTATTGTCAACGGCATAACTGCTCATATAGCTTCGGGAGAAGATCATGTGGAATTCTCTGAAGACAATGTGGATCGTTTTTCTGCACATGTTCCGCCGCCGGGTAACCATTCAATACCCGGACGAGAAGCCCAACATCCCACCGCGCTGGCGCGGACGCATCATTCTAAGCCGCGATCCGGACGGGGAGGAACGCTGTGTCGCCTGCTACCTCTGCGCAGCAGCCTGCCCCGTGGATTGCATTGCGCTTCAGGCCACAGAAGATGAGCACCAACGCCGCTACCCCGAGTTCTTCCGCATCAATTTTTCGCGCTGCATTTTTTGCGGATATTGCGAAGAGGCCTGCCCTACTGACGCGATCCAGCTTACGCCGGACTTTGAAATGGGCGAATACAACCGGAAAAACCTGGTGTATGAAAAAGAGGATCTGCTGATCGATGGCACCGGCAAATACCCCGGCTATAACTTCTACCGGGTGGCGGGAGTCACGATCGGAGGAAAAAACAAGGGCGAGGCCGAGAATGAAGCGCCTCCGGTGGACCCGCATTCGCTGTTGCCTTGATCCGTACCTTTGATTACTGATTCAGGAGGAGGTTATGGAAGCAACATTCTACTTGTCCGGAGCGGTTGCCGTCGCAGCCACGCTGATGGTCGTTACGCGGGCGAGCGCCGTACATGCATTGCTCTACCTGATCGTGTCCCTGCTTGCGGTGGCGATCATCTTTTTTGTGCTGGGGGCGCCGTTTGTCGCCGCACTGGAGGTCATCATTTACGCAGGCGCTGTCATGGTGCTGTTCGTGTTCGTGATCATGATGCTCAACCTCGGTAAAGCCGCCGCGGTCAAGGAGCGGGAATGGTTGAATCCCGGCATGTGGGTGGGGCCCTCGATACTGTCGGCATTGCTCCTGGCAGAACTGATTTATATCCTTGTACAGAATGTGCAGGGGGCATATGGGGGCGGGGACGCCACAATCTCCAGCGGGGTCGTGGTCGATTCGAAGGAAGTCGGCATCGCGCTCTTCGGACCCTATCTCCTCGGTGTCGAGCTGGCATCGCTGCTGCTGCTGGCGGGATTGGTCGGCGCCTGTCATCTCGGCTGGCACACCGAGCTGGGTTTCGGTTCGCCTTCAGCATCCCGTTCGGATGGAGCGCGGTCATGACGACGGCCGACGCCACCGCATCCGCTGCTACCACAGTTGCGGCTGCTGTTCCCATGCATCATGGCCTGCTGCTCGCCGCAATCCTCTTCGCGCTGGGAATGACCGGCATCCTTGTGCGGCGCAACCTGATTTTTATCCTGATGTCGATCGAGATCATGCTGAATGCCGCCGGGCTTGCCTTCGTGGTGGCCGGTTCACACTGGGCGCAGGCCGACGGGCAGGTGATGTTCATCTTTATCCTGTCAGTGGCGGCGGCCGAAGTCTCGGTCGGCCTGGCATTGCTGCTGCTGTTGCACCGCCGCTTCCAGACACTGGATGCCGATGCGATAAGCAAGATGCGGGGATGATAATATGCTGCCCCTGCTCTGGCTTATTCCCACGCTGCCTCTAGCCGGCTTCCTGCTGCTGGTGCTGGGCGGAAACCATCTGGGGCATCGCAGTATTGCGATAATCGGGACGGGATCGGTGGCGCTCTCGGCACTCGTTGCCATTCTGATCGGGATCGATTTCATCGCTGCGCCGCCACCGGGTTTTGTTTTCCGGCAGGAAGCATGGATCTGGATCGCTGTGGTCGGTTTCTCGCCAGGAATTGTTTTTTATCTTGACGCGTTATCACTGGTGATGGTCCTGGTCGTGACTGTCATCAGTTTCCTGATACACCTCTATTCCACAGAGTTCATGAGCCGCGATGAGGGCTATGCCCGTTTTTTCGCCTATATGAATCTCTTCGTCGGCTCGATGTGCATCCTGGTTCTTGCCGACAATCTGCTGTTTCTTTACCTGGGCTGGGAAGGGGTAGGACTTTGCAGCTACCTGCTGATCGGATTCTGGTATCGCGATCCTGCCAACGGGCGGGCGGCGCGCAAAGCATTTATCGTGACCCGGGTCGGTGATACCGCCATGGCGATCGGCTTTTTTCTGCTGTTCACTCATCTGGGAACCCTTGATATCCAGCCGTTGATGCAGCGCGCGGCCCAGCAGTGGCCGGAGGGATCGGAGCTCGCTATTCTCGCTGCAGCGCTTCTGCTTGGCGGCGCGGTGGGCAAATCTGCCCAGCTCCCGCTACAGACGTGGCTGCCTGATGCAATGGCCGGCCCTACGCCGGTGAGCGCGCTGATGCATGCGGCGACCATGGTAACAGCAGGCGTATATCTGATCGCCCGCACGCACGCGCTCTTTGTGCTGGCGCCAGCAGTACAGCTTGCGGTAGCAGTGGTCGGCGCCCTTACCCTGCTGCTGGCGGGATTCAGTGCGCTCGCGCAAAACGACATCAAGCGGGTACTGGCCTATTCGACCATCAGCCAGCTGGGTTATATGTTCCTTGCTCTGGGAGTAGGCGCTTGGTCAGCCGCCATCTTTCACCTGGTGACGCACGCTTTCTTCAAGGCTCTGCTGTTCCTGAGCGCAGGGGTGGTTATCATGAGCCTGCACGAGGAACATGATATTTTCCGGATGGGTGCATTGAGGAAAAAACTTCCCGTCACATTCTGGACTTTTCTGATCGGCAGCGCATCGCTTGCGGCGCTGCCGCTCGTTACTGCGGGCTTCTACAGCAAGGACCTGATTCTTTGGCAGGCCTGGTCGTCAACAGGAGGGAATCCATGGTTATGGGCGGCGGGCTGGGGAGGTGCAATATTGACGGGCCTCTACATCTTTCGCGTGGTGTTTCTCGTCTTTTTTGGCCAAGCGAGGACTGCGACACCTCCCGAAATTCAGCGGCCAGGACTGCGCATCACTATACCGCTCGTCGTTCTTGCAGCATTCTCTCTGGTGGGCGGATGGATTGAAACTCCGCCTTTTCTCGGAAATTTAACGCTGTTTTCCGATTTTGTTCAGCATGCCTTGCCGCCGACTCAGCTCGTTCATGACAGTAAAAATGACGAAACCATTCTGGAACTGCTCGCAATTGCTGCCTCTCTTGGCAGCATTGCGCTGGCATACCTGTTGTTTTTGAGATATCCCGCCTTTCTCCATAGACTGATGCTGATCCCGGCATTGGCAGGAATCCGGAAGTTCTGGCATTTTGGCTGGGGTTTCGACAGTCTTTATGAATTCCTGTTCGTCCGACCCTATCTCTGGCTTGCCCACATTGATCAGCGTGACGTGATCGACGATATCTACCGCATGGCGTTTGCATGCACACTCAGGTGGCTCCAGAAGATCAATCGGCACGACCTGATCGACAATATCTACAGCGGCCTGGCCGGGCTTTGTCTGTTTTTCCATCGCGCCTTGAGTGCAACGCAAAGCGGACAGGTACGTCGCTACGCGGCAGCGATTGCCGCCGGATCGATCGGTATTATATTCATGGGGGTATTCGCATGGTCCTCGCTGCATTGATTTTCATCCCGGTAGCGGGCGGTTTGCTGTCGTGGATGGCGGATCGCTGGCATCCGGGCGCGGCAAAGTGGGTTGCCCTGGTCACGGCGGGCGTCGAGTTCGTATTGACGATATGGCTTTGGCTGCAGTCTGCCAGCGCTATGGCTCTTCCTGCTCACGGGGGATGGCTTGCCGAGACCAGGGCGGAATGGATTCCGCGTTTCGGAGTGAGCTTTCATCTGGCCATGGATGGAATAAGCCTCATCCTGGTCGTGCTGACCGCTTTTCTGGGGATAGTATCGGTAGCATGTTCCTGGACGGAAATCCAGAAGCGTGTCGGGTTCTTTTACTTCAACCTGCTATGGACTGTGGCAGGGGCGATCGGTGTATTCCTTGCGCTGGACCTGTTTCTGTTTTTCTTCTTCTGGGAGCTGATGCTGGTGCCGATGTACTTCCTGATCGGGATCTGGGGCCATGAGAATCGGCAGTATGCATCGATCAAGTTCTTCATTTTCGCGCAGGGGAGCGGCATGTTCATGCTGGTGGCAATTCTTGCGCTGGTATTCGTTCATTACCGCGGTACTGGAGTCCTGACATTCGATTATTTCGATCTGTTGAATACCACCCTGTCTCCCTCCACCGAGTTGTGGATCATGCTCGGCTTTTTCATTGCGTTCGCAGTCAAGACGCCCATCGTGCCATTTCACACCTGGCTGCCGGATGCACATACCGAGGCGCCGACAGCAGGAAGCGTGATTCTTGCAGGAGTACTGCTGAAAACAGGAGCTTACGGACTATTGCGCTTTATTGTTCCACTATTTCCCGAGGCCACGGCGTATTTTACCCCGGTGGCGATGGTGTTGGGAGCAATCGGAATTCTCTATGGCGCTTTCCTGGCGTTTGCCCAGACGGATTTCAAGCGCCTCGTGGCCTACACCAGCGTAAGTCACCTGGGCTTTGCGGTGCTCGGGATATTCTCCTGGAATCCCTGGTCACTTGGGGGAGCCGTGATGCAGATGATCGCGCACGGCATCAGCACGGGAGCATTGTTTGTAATCGCAGGTATTTTGCAGGAGCGGACTCATACACGCGATATGCAGCGCTTTGAAGGCCTGTGGAGCGTCATGCCGCGCCTGGCGGCAATGGGATTGTTTTTTGCCATTGCCGCGCTTGGGCTGCCGGGAATGGGTAATTTCGTCGGGGAATTCCTGGTACTGATGGGATTATCCACCAGCAGCAGCGTGCTGGCGGCCGTCGCGACCGTGGTATTTGTCGCCAGTGTCGTGTATGCGCTTGCGCTGGTGCAGAAAACTTTTCATGGCGAGAATAAGCATGGTTGGCAACTGCATGATCTGTCGAGCCGTGAAATGGCAACCCTGTTTTCAATGGCAGCCATTACCCTATGGCTGGGATTGTATCCGCAGCCGGTACTGAATGCCGCGCCAAACACCGTAAATAGCCCGCCTGCGATTGCTGTCGCCCGCCATGAGATCAATGTGGAATGAACCCGATGCCCTCCACGCTACACTCCGACTCCCTGCACTTCGACCTCGTGACCCTGTCACCGCTCATTCTTCTTGCCGCAGCTGCGGTGGTGGTGATGCTGGCTGCAGCCTTTTACCGTCATCCCCGGCCGGTCATGATATTGACGCTCGCCGGGCTGGTTCTGTCATTTACGGCATTGTTCCTGCCGTTCCTGCCTCAAGGCATCGCGGGCATCGCGTCTCCTCAGGTCACAGCTCTGCTGGTACTGGATCACTATGCACTGTTTTTTATCGGACTCATCGTTGTCGCAACCTTTGTCGTCGCGGTGTTGTGTTACCGCTACTTCGGCGGAGACGAAAGCCGGCATGAAGCGCTTTACATCCTGTTACTGCTGGCCGCCCTTGGCGGCGCCGTTCTCGTGGCAAGCAGCCATTTTGCTTCGTTTTTCCTGGGTCTGGAACTACTCAGCATTTCGCTGTTTGCATTGATCGCCTATCCGCGGTTCACAGAGCATCCTCTCGAAGCAGGAATCAAGTACCTGATCCTCGCCGGGTTCTCATCCGGGTTGCTCGTGTTTGGCATGGCGCTGGTCTATGCGCAGCTCGGGACGATGCAGTTTGTGAAAATCGGGGCAATGCTTGCTGCGCCTGACGGGGCGTTGGAACTCTATGGGTTGGCGGGGCTTGCGCTGATTGTGACCGGTGTCGGATTCAAACTGGCGCTGGTGCCCTTCCACATGTGGACTCCGGATGTATATGAAGGTGCACCTGCGCCGATTACCGCCTTCATCGCCACTGTTTCAAAGGGCGCCATGCTTGCCCTGCTGCTGCGCTATTTCCTCATGGCGGGCGCGCACCAGTCGCAGTCGATCATATTCGCACTGAGCCTGGTTGCAGTCGCGACGATCCTGGTTGGCAATCTGCTCGCCCTGTTACAGGATAACATCAAGCGGATTCTTGCCTATTCCTCGATTGCACAGCTTGGCTATCTGCTGGTCGGGTTCCTGGCCTTTGATCAGCTGGCAATCGAGGCGGTAGCTTATTTTCTGACAGCCTATTTCGTTACCATGCTGGGCGCCTTCGGTGTGGTAACGGTATTGTCCGACGGGTTCAATGGCGGATCGGCTGGCGAATTCCCTGATGCGGTGGAAAGGGATAGTGACAGGCTGGCGGATTATGCCGGTCTGTTCTGGCACAGACCGTGGCTGGCGGGAGTGTTTACCGCCATGCTGCTGTCGCTGGCCGGAATTCCCCTGACTATGGGCTTCATCGGGAAGTTCTATATAATAACAGCCGGGGTGGAAGCATCATTATGGATGCCTGTGATTACGCTGGTTGTCGGCAGCATCATCGGATTGTTCTATTATCTGCGCATTATCACAGTGATGTATGCGTCGGGTCCTGAGGCAGCCGGTGAAGCAATCATGCTGCGCGCTGCATCGCCCTCCTTTGCGGAAAGTGTAACACTGGCGGCGCTGGCGTTATTGCTTATATGGCTGGGCATCTTTCCGGCTCAGCTTATCGGTGTGCTTGAAGGAGCGGGAGTGGGTTTGACCTGATTACCGGTGCTTCGTCTATTTGTCCCTGTCTTGCTGCCTGCCCCATTGCTTACCTCACCGTCCGCCTCGGCGCTCGCCTTCGTTTTATCATTGAATGGCTGCGCAGGCGTCCGCAGCCTCCACGAACTTCCGGTATCGCGCCAGCCACTGAAACGGAATAGGGAATTCGTAAGTATTCTGTCTTGCCGCATGTGCCGCCACGAGGGCGCCCAGCATGATCGACCGGCCGCAGCTGTCTCCCCCTGCGCGTATGTTGGCTTCGACTGCGCTCCGGTAATCGCTCGCAGTTTGCGCAATGTGGAAGACAACGGGCAGACCTTCCGTGACGTGACAGGCGGGACCGAAGCGTGCGGCAGCACTGACACTATCCGGCTCGGGCATTGAGAGTGCTTCTTCAAGCAGCGGTCGGAGCACGCTGCCTGCAAACGGCAAAGCTTCCGTCAGGGCTTGCGTCATTGTCATGCCCTGCAAAAGATTGAATAACGCTGCGGCAGAACATTGCGCGGCGGTGACGGCCGTTTCGTTATTGTTTGTTATGCGCACCACTTCATCGATCCGCGGCATGAGTTCATCCAGTGTTCCTGTATGTGCGACCACCAGTGATGGGATCGCTGCCAGGGATGGATGCTGGTCATCGTCCGCGCCGGAAGTCGCCGGAAAATCCGCCGGCTCCAATGGTAACAATGTGCGTAGCGTGAGGCGGGTAGGGGAGTCAATATACCCCACGTATTTTCCGCCCGGCCCGAAGCAGGCGCGATATTCACTCTGATACTCGACCCGGTTGAACCGTCCGTGCTTTGCCAGATGCTTCAGCATCAGCAGGCAAATCTCTCCATAGGCACTTGACTCGCCGGACGCCTTTCCACCATGCGCAAAGTATCCCTTTCCCCCGGCATAATTTGCCTCCTCGGGTTGCAGAAATACAAGGCCGCGCGGGCCCCGAGCTGCTTCGATCTCTGCGATGCGGTCAGAATCATAAATCCAGTGCAGTCCCAAGGCGGCGCTATCCGCTACCAGGGCGCCCAGAACCACCTCACTATTCAGACTCTTCATTCTTCACATCCTTTCATGCTGCCTGAGACCGGAAATCCGATACCATAGTTGGATATCTATCAGCTGATCTCTTCCTCCACGGGCAGCCTTCGGGCTTCATCTTCCAGCATGATGGGAATTCCATCCTTGATGGGGAACGCCAGCCTGTCGGCCTTGCAGATGAGTTCGTTTTCAGACTTCCGGTACAGCAGCGGCGATTTGCATAATGGGCATACCAGAATGTCGAGCAATTTCGGATCCATAATTCAGCCTCAATTTTAAGATTTCATCTCAATCAGTCGTTTCCAATCAGCCGAGCGTTCCGTTTTTCATCGGACTCAGTGCTATTCCCGATTCTGGGTGGTGAAAGTGATGCGATTATATCCTGCCATCCGCGCCGCCTCCATCACGGTGATAACCGACTGATGGGTCGCCTGGGCATCCGCATTGATGACTATCACCGGATCCACGCGGCTCCCTGCCGCGGTTCGCAATTCGTCCTGGAGCTGGGCAACATTCCGAAACTGGATAGGCGTCCGATTGATCATGTAGTTCCCGGTCGCGCTGACCGAGATGTCGATGACATTCGACCGCTCGCCGGGTTTTTCGGAGGAGGCTTGCGGCAAAGTGATTTCCAGTTCCGAAAAACGGGAGTAGGTGGTGGTTATCATCAGAAAAATCAGGATGACAAGCAGCACATCGATCATCGGGACCAGATTGATTTCAGGTTCTTCTTTGTGTCTGCCGCGCTGAAAATTCATGACCAGGATTCGATGGAATAGGGGAGGTGGATAAGAGCAGATAAGAACAGTTTCAGGTGCGCAGGCTATGACGGATCAGACATAGCTGTTCCCGGTAATCAGCCCTTTCTTTCGCCATGGATGATTTCCACCAGTTTCAATGCCTGCAATTCCATCTCTATTACCAGCTCATCCACCTTTGCACGGAAATACCGGTAAAACATGATACTGGGAATGGCGACAAGGATGCCAAAAGCAGCATTATAAAGTGCTACGGAGATGCCGTGCGCCAGTTGCGCCGGGTTGTTGCCGCTGGCAGGAGTGCTTGCGCCGAATATTTCGATCATGCCGACCAGGGTTCCGAACAGGCCCATCAACGGACTTATGGAACCGATCGTTCCCAGAGTGGTGAGATAGCGTTCCAGCTGATGGGCGACGGCACGACCGGCTTCTTCTATGGATTCTTTCATGACTTCCCGGGTACTGGTGTCATTTTTCAGCCCCGCAGAAAAAATCTGACCGAGGGGAGAATGCTTCTGGAGACGGCTGAGCATTTCGGAAGACACGCCCGCTTCGCGGTATTCACGCACTACCAGAGGCAAGAGATTCCGCGGTGCGACCACGTTGAGGCGCAGCGCCCAGATGCGCTCGCCGATGATGGCTACCGCGACGATGGATGCCAGAATGATCGGCCAGATCGGCCAGCCGGCGGCTTGAATCAACGCGAACACGCGGGGAGTCTCCTCGGTAAAAATATAGAAATCGAGTTCGGATCAGAGAGAATCAGGTCTTCAGGAATCGTCTTAATGTAGCTTGCTGCTGTGATTTCAGCAAGGTTGAAAGATTTTTATTGTCCACAATTGCTGTGGATAAGTTTGTGGGTAATATGCAGATAGAGCTTTTAAGTCGCCCTTCCATAACAACTTTTTCTGATTAGACTAATTTTTGAACTTATCATATATTTATTTAAAAACAGGAAGTTATGCTACGCCCCTATTTCACGCGGATTGGCGTCGCATAATATGCTATTTTTGTGACAGGTGTGGATTATTGTAAAATGTCAAGTTGACTGCTCCCCTGCCTAAAGGAAGGGGATTCCCACTTCACCGAATCCAGCCTATTCACATTTACATGCAAACAGGACTTACAGTTTCTCCATGGGCTGACACCGCCAGTCCGGCGGCCAAAACATTACGCGCTGCATTGATGTCGCGGTCGTGGATAGTCCCGCACTCCGGGCACGTCCATTCCCGCATGCTCAGCGGCATTTTGGGCAGGGTGTGTCCGCAACCCGAGCATCGTTTGCTGGACGGATACCAGCGGTCGGTGCCGATCAGTTCGCGCCCATGC
>Ga0182738_1000093_pt1 | contig 162317 bp, 128 predicted proteins | sample eDN5th30CBELigMG_FD_128876 | JGI IMG/M metagenome (GOLD analysis project Ga0182738, IMG submission 128876) | Enriched Miracle-Growth compost microbial communities from Emeryville, California, USA - eDNA 5th pass 30_C BE-Lig MG (version 2)... ...
ATTTGGAGATGTGTATCAATGACAGATTGCATCGGACCAGCCTCGCGTGAATGGCTCTGAAGTTGTGAAACCACCACTTTAACCCACGACCACCGCGATCGCTGGTCCGTCCATTTTGTCTACTGATTTGAAGAAAGCCCTCAACTCAGAAAAGGGAACGCACAGCAAGAACAGCGGGGGGATTTTTGAAACGCAGAGAGCGCCGAGGACGCTGAGAAGAAAGACTGAGTAAGAGCAAGAATTCTGATGAGAGAGATGAGTAGGAATCGGCCAAGGAGTGCAGGTCAGGCACCGCATGACGGGAAATGGCATGATTTCAGTGACGTAGGTCAGGTCAGTTCGTAGGGTGTGGTCGAGGCCCGGACGGAGAGGGCTGCTGCAGGTCAGACGTTCTGCCGGAAGGCGGTCTGGTCTGGAAATTCACCGGGCCGCTGACCCACCTTCAGGAGACGTTTCACTTCCGGGCTGATCCATCTTCAGGGGACGCTCCACTTGTGGTGGGTCTGCAGACGGTCAAACGGGGAAGGGAAGTTCCGTTGAGAGTGACATTGAGCTTATCAGGAGGCTCTTTCGTCCCGTCCTTGATCACACCCTACCAATTTTCCAGCCTGCGAGAACTGGTCATTCTCCTCCAGTGGCTTCCCATCCCGCCTCACGGCGACGCGGTGACTTTCAGAGACAGGCTGGAGGTCATCTGTTTGTCGGGCAATGCCTGGCCGATCTGCCTGTTGAAAAACACACCGACGAAAACATCCGTGCTCCCCGAACTGGCGATTGATTGAGAAAGTGGGCCGGACATTTCTGTCTGGCCGAAACACTGGTTATTTTTCAACAGGCTGCCATGGCGATTGCCTGATCTCGATTGGCTGTTTTTATCCGAACGGGTTTGACGGATTACGCAGCGAATCCTGCTGTTTTCTGCTTCGCCAAATAAAATCGAGCCGCGATGGATGCGGCTCGATGGGTCTTGGTCAACTTCTTCTGGAGACTTTTTCAAGGAGTCTCGGCCGCCGGAGGTTCCTGTATGGGTGATGCAACAGGGACCTGCGGTTTGACGACAGCCGGGATCGGTTGGATCAGGGTATCATCCGGCATCGTTTCAGCGGGAGTGGGAGTCATTTCCGGCTGCGCCTGAGGAGCATCGAAGTAGACTCCGCCCACGGGTGAGGGGGATGCGAACGGTTCCGGAACCGTTTCCAGGATTCCCGAGGCGTCGATCGCGTGATTTCGGGCATCCGCATTATGTTTCGCGTCCGGAAGTGCTGCGGGATCCCAGGCCCCTTCCGACATGTAAACCGAATTATGGGTCAGAATCGTTCCCTTGCGGAATTCAAGATCATTTAACGCCTGATTATATTCCACCAGACTTTGATAATAAGCCACTTCGGCTTCGGCCTGACGCAGTTGAGCCCGTAATAATTCGTCCAGCAGGATCGTCCCTTCACGGATATTCGGTTCCAGATATTTCACGTTTTCACGGGCGGCAATCATGCGGTTCATGTTCGTTTCCGCAGCAGCATAGGATCTTGCCAGTTCCTGAAAGGCGACTGCCAGTTCGTGGGAAATTTCTTTTTCTTGTTCAGCAAGTACCCGTTGGGCTTTGGCCACCCGCAATTCATAGTTTCGAACCTGGGACATGGCTGCACGGAAACCAATCGCCCAGTTAAAGTTGAATCCCAGATTCCAGCCCGTCTGATTCCCAGCCGTCATATTCTGGAAATAGTTTCCGTATGAAGTGTTCTGATTGTAACCGAGCAGACTGTCTCCAAACCCATTCACCTGGTATCCGCTGACAAAGTTCAACTGCGGACGAACGAGACTGCGGGCGGCATCGAGTTGCAACTCCATGCTCTTGATATTCCACTTCTGAGTTCGCAGTTCAACGCGGCGGGTGAGGGCTTCGGTCAGACTGGTGTACCAGTCTGGAATCAGCTGGGCTGTGACCGGTTCGTCGAATGGACGCAATGTCGTGCCGTCGTTTGCCGGCAGACCGATGAGGCGGCGGAGCCGGATTTCCGCGGTATAAATTGCGGAACGGGCATTGATGGATGCGGCATCGGTGCCGAAATACTGGTCACGGGCCTGGGCGACTTCCGCCCGGGTGCGGACCCCTCCTTGCAGTTGCAGGTCAGCAATCCGCCACGTCAGCAACGACGATTCTTTCGCGGTGACTGCGGTATGATAGGTCCGATAAGCCTGATACAGGTCCCAGTAGGCATCTTCGATATCCCGCACCAGGGAATGCAGGGAGGTCTCGAACTGGGCAATCGAAATATCTTCGTTGATGCGGGCGATCAACACCCCTTGCGAAACCCCGGTCAGTCCGCCGAACTGTTGTCCCAGCGGACCCGCTACGCGGGTAAATTCGGTTCCAGATCCAGCGAGCAACGGCAGGGTATAATTGATCCCGGTCGCACCGGAATATGAGGACGGGAGAAAGGCTGCGGGTGAGCTTGTTCCCAGATAGTTGATATTTTCGTAAACGCTGACCTGACCACCGTTGGCCATGGTCTTGGACAGGGTCGTCGTAAACGCACCGGTTTCATTGATCACGGGCTGTGGACCGAGTCCCGGGGCAATGTAATCGGAGTTTTGAATGGCGCTGTTGCGCCCCCAGATCATGCTGGAATTGAGCTGGGCATCGAATGCGGAGAGTGCCGCTTCCACACCGCGGCTGCCGAAGAGCACTCCCGACGCCTGAATCGATGGGTCAAAAGCGGAGGGGGTCGTCTGGGGATTGCTTAACAGAGAATTCCCCGACGTCAGAAAAGTTCCCGCAGCACGGATTACCTGACTATTCTGCAACCCAACCTGAATCGCTTCCGCAAGGCTGATTTCCCGGATCGGAATTTCATCGGTTTCCAGAATTGTATGCGGCGGAGCCGTTCCCGTGACCTGGCTGGGAAGTGGTTCGTCGACGGTTGGAAACGCAATATCGGTCGCATGATCGCGATACAGTTCGCGTTTCTCTGCTCCCAGATACTTCACATCACTCCGATCCCGAACACAACCCGACCACAGTGTTCCGACCATGGCGGAAACTGTCGCCCATGTTCGCAGACCATTCTTTTTGCCCCTGCGCATCGCAAATCGCTCCTGGCGGCAAGATCCCTCTAGCACGTAGGAGAACTATCGTCCGCTCAAGCGTTGTCCGATGACCGATTCCTTTCATCCACAATGTCGATAGAGGGCATTCCGAAAATCTTTTTTACCAGAATTGCCTCGCCCGCGTCATTTCCCTCGATTGCGTGACCGGCAAACTGCAAGGCATAGCCGACCACGAACGAGCCCAGTGCCCACCCCCAAGGCCATTCCCAAATCAGAAAAATTACCGGCAAAATAAATGTCACTGGCAAACCGACCCCATGTAACATCCGATTGAATGGATGCCGGTGGCGTTGTGCATAATTACGGAGAAATCGGATCAGCATCAAAATCTCCGCATTCAACCGTGTTTCTTTCCACAATGATGATTTCAACAAAAGCCATTTCGCATCCGATCAGGCTGTTGTGCCGACAGTCCCCATTCCTGTCAAAACCCAGTCCCGCTGGTCGCCCGGTTCTCGCCAGTCTTTGCACCTGTAAAATCGGATTTCCATTCCGGGCGGACATTTCCCTCTGTTCGGGCTTCCTGAGTATGATCCGCGGAAGAACCGGCAGCAATGGCCGAACATCTTTTGGAACGGCCTCCGGCTCTTGAAGTTGTCCCATCCATAAAAATGTGTCGTGTTGTGGAACAGTGATATCCCGCATTCTCCCGGGACGCTTCCCTCCTTCCCATAGAAATTGAGTCATAACGTGCCTTCTGTTTCCTCTTCAGCCTCCGCGAGTGTTCCGCCCACTGGTCAACGTCCGATTGTCGTTGTGGGCGGAGGAATTATTGGGGCCAGCTGTGCCCACATGCTCGCGGAATCGGGAGCCACCGTCCTGTTGCTGGATCGGGGCAACTTCGGAAAAGGCTGTTCGCACGGCAACTGTGGCTATGTTTCTCCCAGCCATATTCTCCCGTTGTGCCGCCCTGGGGCGATTGTTTCATCTCTGAAAACACTTCTGCAACGAAATTCGCCGTTTCAACTCCGTTTTCAATTCAACAGTACGTTCTGGTGGTGGATGTGGCAGTTTGCCCGCCATTGCAATCAGATCGACATGATCCAGGCCGGACATGCCCGACAGGCGTTGCTGGACGAATCGCGGCGGCTCTATGGCGAGTTTATGGAGCAGGGGCTTCTTACTGACTGCGAATGGGAATCCAAGGGCCTGCTGTTCGTGCATCACTCGGCGGCTCATTTTGAAGGATATGCCGCGACGGATGCGCTGCTGCGAAATGAATTCGGACTCGGTGCCAAAGCCCTCGATGAAGAAGCGTTGCTGGCATTGGAACCGGCCTTGAAGCCGGGCGTATCGGCAGGGGCATGGCTGTATGAATGCGATGCCCATCTTCGTCCGGACAAATTGATGAGCGCCTGGCGGAGACGCCTGGCTGCCGATGGCGTCGTGGTGCAAGAGAATTGCGAATTCCTGGAGATGGAACGGAACAGGGAGGAAGTGACCGCGATCCTCACATCGACCGGCCGCATCGAAGTGGACCAGGTCGTTTTCGCCACCGGAGCATGGTCCCGGCTGCTGAAAAAACAGTTGCAGATTCCAGTCCCCATTGAGCCGGGGAAAGGTTATTCCATCACCATGCAGCGCCCCGCACTCTGTCCGCAATACCCGATGATTTTCGAAGATCACCGGGTAGCGATCACGCCTTTTGCCTCGGGATATCGTGTCGGTTCGACCATGGAATTCGCGGGGTTCGATCCCTCTTTGAATCCATCCCGCCTGACACTCCTGACTGATGCCGCCAGGCTGTATCTGAAGGATCCGCTCGTCGAACCGTTTCAAGAATCATGGACCGGCTGGCGTCCCATGAGTTGTGATGGTGTTCCGCTCATTGGGCGGATTCCCCATCTGAAAAACGGATGGCTGGCTGCCGGCCATAGTATGCTGGGAGTTTCGATGGCTCCGAGCACTGCCCGTCTGCTCACCGAACTGATGACCGGCCGCCACCCGCATATCGATCCGCATCCCTATCGGCTCGACCGATTTTAATGCTGTCTGTTTTCCCGCAGGCAAGCATTGTCAGGGATTGCCCGCGAAACCAGAAAGCAATACGGGAATTTCTGAAAAGACTTTGGGACCGGGCATTACTTTTGATCGGGCAAGGGAGAACTGCTGCTGGTCAGCTGCTCCGGTTTCGGTATGACCAGGGCCGCTTCATCCTCGTTCCGGCGCTTACCTGCTTTGTCCGATTTCTCATCCCGATGTTTTTCCTGATCATTCCCCCTTGTTTCCGGGGTACGCTCCTGCGCGGAACGAGCCTCCCGGTCTCTTTCCTTGTTCCCGTCTTTTTGATCCGGACGCGAAGCGGGATCTTTCTTGAAGTTCATGTCGTGCCGGCCGCCGTTCCGCTCTTCCCGGGGCCGATCTCCTCGTTCAGGTCCCCGCTCAGGGTGCGGGCGATCAGCGTGGGGAGGAATGGGGCGGCGTCCCGGAAAAGCTCCCTCGGGGTGACGGCCTTCCGGAGGACCAGGCCAGTCAGCGGGACGATGGTCCACGTCGCCGTCCGGACGAAAGTGGTCATGATGCGGATGTTCGTGGTGTGAATATTCGTGACGTGGAGAATGATCAAACAAAGAGCCTTGGGCGTGTGGATGCGGATGATCGCCGACCGCTTCCCCCCGCGGGAAAGGACGCCGACTGAAAAATTCATTCCGTTCCGCCCATTCACCACGATGGGCCGGAATCTGTCCATGATTGCGAAAACTCATGTGATCTCCATGACGCGCCAAGGAATGATGTTCGTTCCAGGGCTGGCGACCGTGATGCATCCACGGACCGGCCCCCCAACCCGGATGAAAGTTCTCATGTCCCGCGCGGCGGGCGTGTCGGACGTGATGTTCAAAATGAAACTGGTGAGAATGATGTCCGGAAAAGCGGCGATGATCCCCGAAGCGATGATGCTTGAACGCTGCCTGATGTCCCCTTCCCCAATGCTTCTGAAGAGTGCCTCTTCCAGAACGCGGCCCCCAGGCAGAATGCCGATAGCCAGAGTGATGATGACCATAGCGATGACGGCCGTGGTGATGGACTCTTCCTCCACGCGCCGCCTGGTGTGGTTGAAAACGATGTCTCGCAGCAACGCGCGGCCCTCTTCCCCGATCATGGGAGCTAAATCTCATTGCGGGGCGGTGATGCCCCGCGGAATTCGCATGATGATGAGATAAATGAGCGCGGCGGGTCTGCATTCGCTGGTGCATTTTCGTGGCTGCGGTTCCGAATTCATCACGGCTGATTGTTCCATCGTGATTGGTATCAAACATCTGAAACATTCGGTCGAGATTCGGTCCAGCCTGTTTTTCTGCGGGCTTGTTTGCTGGAGAAATGGATTTTTTCGGATCGTTTCCGGGCGTCTGGTTCGCATCTTTCGATTTGGAACCGGATTCAGTTCGATCTTTGGAATTTTCGCGGAGCGTCTTCGCCGGCTTGGCGTCTGGGGAAGGATCGGGCTTTTTCGCTTCATCCGCGAAGACCGCGGGGCTGGCCAGACAGGCAAGCCCGAATGTGAACATCGAAATTCGAATGAAAGAATGCATCAAACACTCCTTAATCTCGGACTGGTGCGTTCGGAGAATCGCTGGGAGATAAGGCCCTGGTCAAACAGGCTTCCAGTCATTGGCGGCCAGCTGAATTGCCGGCTCATCATTGAGTTTCGTTACCTGTCCATTCCGAAGGGACGTTCCACGAGCGTGAATCCATTTTGAGAATCAGCATCTGGCACCGGATCGCCGGGCCACTTTCAGTATGAATTGAAACCCCCGAAAACACAGGGGGTTTCGAAGCATCCGGACGATTTTTTTATTTCCGGCCTTCCACGTTCGACAACTTTATTGAGAGAGAGAAAAGAATGAGGCTGACTGAACCCGGTTCTGCCAGGAAGGTCAATTCCGCGTGCGGAGTTCCTCTTCGGGGGCCGGATTGCGAGTCAGCAACGAAACCCCGATCAGGGTCAGAAACCCTAATGGGATTGTCAGGATTCCCGGCTGGCTGAACGGGACCAGAAAATAAGCATCCGCCGGATTCAAGCCGTAGACATTCTGATGGATTTCCGCACTGAGCAGAATCCACGCCAGGGACGTTGTCATGCCGACAGTGATGGCCGCAATGATCCCGGCTTTCGTGGTCCGTTTCCAGAAGAGCAGCATCACCAGGGAAGGCAAATTCGCGGAAGCGGCCAGGCTGAAGGCCCAGCCGACAAGGTAGGCCACGTTCATCTTCTCGAATACAATTCCCAGCCCAATGGCGATCGTCCCGATAATCACGGATGCAAACCGGGCGATGCGGACCTGCTCATGGTCCCCCAGATTCAAGCCGCACACGGTCGACAATAAGTCATGCGTCACCGCTCGGCTGGAGGCGAGAATCAACCCGCTGACCGTTCCAAGTACGGTTGTAAAGGCAATTGCGGAAATAATGGCGAACAGCCATTCGTTCAGGCTCTTGGCCAGCAAGGGAGCAGCCATGTTCGAATCAGTGACATCGAGTGCTCCGCTGACCATTGCTCCCAGTCCGAGATAAAACGTCAGAAGATAGAAAAAACCGATCGTTCCAATTCCCACAATAGTGCTTTTTCTCGCGCTGACCTCGTCCGGAGACATGAAATACCGAAGCAGAACGTGAGGGAGTGATGCGGTGCCGCAGAACAGGGCCAGCATCAGTGAAATGAGATTCAGCTTGTCCATCATCTTCCGGGGAGGAATGCCGCGGAAAGCGGAGCTGTTTCCCGGGAGAAGCAGATCAGCTCCCGAAGTGACTTTCTGATAATAGATGGTTGTTTTGCTGCCATCGTTTTCCGGAACGGTTTCGCTGGGCCACTGAACAATCTGGCTGGCATAAAACTGCTGAAAGAATGCCAACGGCCCCAATGGGCCAGTCCGTCTTTTTCCGCCTGACAGGGCACTCACATATCCCACTGGATGCAGTTCCGGTTCTCCTTTCTTGGTCCCCTGGCGGAGACCATTGACCTGGACCAGGCCATCCCGGTTGTGCGTCAGCGTCTGGGCTTCATGCAGGAAAACCTGCCCGCTTCGGGTTTCTTCCAGCCGCCAGGTGATCACCTCTCCGGTCTCCAATGATTCGGTCCGCAGATAAGGGAGGCCCATCCAGGCGGAATCCGTCGTCAAAATCTCCAGATCGGGAAGATGTTTTTGCTGCCAGGCCGGCTCTGCCAGATCTTCCACCCGGGCCGGACCAATGATCCGGAAATGATGGCCGTCGATGCCCCCCTGTTGAACAGTCAGTCCCTGACGCAGAATCATCAACGTCAGAATGAGACTGAAAACAACCAGCAAAGCCCCTTTCAGGAACTGGACGTATGTCGCGGAGACCATTCCGGCAGAGATGACAATCATGATGACCGCGGCCCCCACAAGAGTCACTCCCTGCCAGTGGGCCAGTCCCAGCAGCGGTTGCACCAGCACTCCTGCTCCCACCATTTGGGGAATGAGATAAAACAGGCTCACGACCAGCGTGCTGATGCCAGCCACCAATTTGATCCCGCGCGATTGAAATCTGGCATCCAGTGCATCGGCAAAGGTGAATTTTCCGAGCTGCTTCAGAGGTTCCGCCACCACGAACAGGGCCATCACCCATCCCGCCAGATACCCGATGGAATACAGGAATCCGTCATACCCGAAAAACGCGATCATCCCGCAGATCCCCAGCAACGAAGCTGCCGAGAGATAATCTCCCGCAAAAGCAACGCCGTTGATGAACCAGGGAATCTGTCCCCGGGCAGCGAAATATCCTGAGGGCGATTTCGCCCGGCTTCCCAGAAAAAAGCTCAGCCCCATCGTCAGTCCGACGAAGACCGCAAAAATAATGACAGCGGTCCAGTCGCGTTCGTAAATCATTTCCGCCCCTCCCGGCGATCTCCCGCGGGCCGACAGAAAAATCCATACAACAGCGACAGCAGAAAAGCACCGACCATCAGCGCAAAGCCGTAAAGCACAGCCACGTTCCCACCGGGAAGAGGGGTCTGTTTCATCGTTTCCGGAGAGAATGCGTTCAGTCCGACAAATCCCGCGTAGAAGAGGAGATAAATGGCAAACAGCCATAACCCGACTCGCGCATTCTTCGACATGACTCCCCCCCCGCAATCCGACTTGATTCACGACGCGCACAAAAGACTGTCATCGGAGCATGAGTTTGAGAACTGGGAACAGGCAGGCGGGACAGGGGTGCGAATCGGGACTGCCAACATCCCTATCGACCCGGGCGTATGGCGAGCGCTGTCACTCATCGGGGCCAGCCAGCCTTTTTCTTCCAGGAATTCAATGCTCTCCGTGTTTCTTATCTTTTATGAAAAAGTGTTGAAGCGCAAAAACCGGTTCCGGGAATCTCTAGACCAGTCTGGTCTTTGTTCGATTATGCCCGGCCTTGAATTCCTTGTCTTTCACCAGGATCCGCGTGAGACATCATTTGCACCTCCGCTCTAATAACTCGTTCCCAGCCGGGGAAACGTTTTCGAAGCATCATCCAGAACCAGGATCCAATCGTTATTGCGTCCATGATATGGGGGATCAAAACGAATATCAGCCCCTTGGGGAAACAGGCCGATCTTTTCGGAAGAGTTCTGACGGGGATTGAACCAGGAGGCTTTCAGCTCCTTTCCGGACAGTTTTTCCAGCTTGACCGTGACCGCCGTTCCCAGCGGCAGATAGATCATGGCGAAAGAGCCGTCAGTGGCGATAGCTGCCTGGGCGGCGTGGTCTTCATCCGCTTCATCTTTGGCAATCAGGCTCTGGTCGTAGCGAAGCTGCCAGTACGGACGGGCCATGAAGAGTTGTCGAAGATGATGCATCTGAATAGCGCCGGGATGGCTCAGTGCGTCTTTCCACGGAGTATGTGCGCGGGCGAGAGGAGCCCGTCCCGGCTGCCAGAACTGCCAGATATTGTTGTTGCCATAAGTATGTCCGGAGGCGCCGGCAATCATCGATTCATAGGCTGCCTTGCGGACATTCCATTCATCAAACCGGACCGGATTCACGTCTGGAGGGACTCGTTTTTCCCAGGCTTCCCCCTTGACGGGATGATCTTCGTAGCACGGTTCGCCATCGAGTGTCGGTTTGGTGGGCGTCCGATGCAGGTTTTTCTGGGCATCGATGTAATTGGGACGGACGGGTCGGGTGTGTCCGGATTGGATCATGTTGAAATCCAGCCATGCATCGGCATGAAACAACTGGGCGGAGTTGCTGGTCCCCTGGGGATGATAGGTTTTCAGATGGGCGCCGCCGTCCCCCTTTTCGAGCCCTTTGGCCAGCGCCCGGATGATTTCCACCTGCACTTCATTTTCCGGATCCCGGTCCCCTCCCAGGACCCAGATCACGGGATATTTGCAATACCGCCGTCCCAGCCATTCTCCGTAAATTTCGGCATTCGCGGGGGTGAAAATCTCCGGGCCGGTTCCCCAGCGTTTCGCCCATTTATCGCCCCAGGTGGGCAACAGCGCCATGGTGAGTCCCCGTCTGGCTGCCATTTGAATAATCTCTTCAACGTGATCCCAGTAATCATTGCGAGAGCCCGGTTTCAGTTCCGGGCGTGTTGGATCATTATCCGCCAGGGGACGATGCCCATAGGCATTGGGAGTATTCAATCCGTCCAGTTCCGCGAGAAGAACGGCCTGAATGACCGTGAATCCCTTCGCGGCTCGATCATCCAGATACAATTCCGCTTCTTCGCGGTTGAGTCGGTGAAACAGTTCCCAGGCGGTATCCGCCAGGTAGAAGAAAGGCCGATCGGACAAGTCCGTCAGATACCGTCCATCCGCGCTCACTTTCAACCGCTGGTTCGGGACCGGCGTGAAAGAAGTTGCCGGGGAAGGAGTGGCCGGGGTAACGGGAGCCGTTGCGGGTGCTTGCGCGAAGGCGACATCGCTTCCGCACAGAACAACACCCCAGATCAGCATCCAGAGAAATCGCTGGGACAGGGGAAAAACGTTCACAAAGCACCTTTCAGCATGAGAACCTTCAAAATGGGGCTCTTTTCACTTATACAGGAGACTTCCGGGAAATGACTCGATCAAGTTGACCTGCCCTTCATGAATGAAGTTTCAGGCAATCCCGCAGGACCTGCATGGTGGCTTTTTGTCGGGCATGGACAACGGACTGGGCCTGTTTGACTTTTTCGAGAGCTGCGGTCCGATCCCGGGCCAGGGACAAGACCGTGGGAACGATCCGGGCCACGTCCGGCGGCTGGTCCAGATCGAAGAGCCAGTCTCCGAGTCCGATATCCCGCCACATGAACCCCTTGCTGGTCTGCTCTTCGAATCGTCCAACCAGGGCGGGAACGCCATTTCCGATGCACATGATGGGGGAGTGCATTTCCAGACCGAACAGCCCCGAGGAACGGACATAGGTGCTGAGCGCTTCATCGGTCAGCCAGAAATCCTTTCGCCAGACGACTCGCTGCCGGACGTCCGCCGGGAGCGGATCGAACAGGTTCTCTTTGCCGATGGCCATTTGCGTCATGTCTTCGGGGCAGATCAGCACGTTCAGATCGGTCTCGCGAATCAGGGCACAGATCGCTTCCCGCAGGGGAGCGTGATCATGCTCCCGCATCTCTTCGTTGCGGGTGGCTTTCTGTTCATCTTTGACGCGATGCTTTTCCTTGATCAACCAGTACGGAGTCCAGCGGAACCGGGGAATACAGCACATGAATTTTCCAGCTGCCAGTCCTTGTTCGTTCAAAAACCGTTCGGCAGAAGCGTTGTCACGAACATCGCACGCAAAAGCACCATCGGGACCGAATTCCATGATGGGACAGGTCACGCCGTCCTGCTTGGCGCGGGTCAGGGAAACCGTGTCGCGGAAGAAGGCGAATTTCGCCCGGCTGAGCAGCTGCGCCGCTTCCGGATTCTTTCCCGGCCAGGTAATCCCGTACACCCCGAATGGTTTTTGAAAATGTTTGTCGAAGGCCAGCACATCCTTCCAGGCGACAAATGATGCTCCGGAACCATGCAGCAGGAAATCACACCAGTCCAGCGCTTCCTGTAATTCCGGTTGCGAAGCCGTCCCGTCATTGCGAATGTGTCCCTGAACAATTTTCAGTTTTGGAAACCGGCGGGTTTCCATGGCAATGACTTCAGTCGTGAGATCGCTGGAGGCCCAGAGAACGACTTCCGCTTCTGGAAGATATTTTTCAAGGAGGGCCAGCACTCCGGGGGTATGGGCAATGTCTCCGATATTCACCACCTGCCAGGATGATCGCAGGATGATCCGGGGAGCGCGGCCGGACGCGGCCCGTCCTGGCGCGGGGGCACAGGCCAATGCGGAAATTGCAGCCGCCTGGGCAAGAAATTCACGGCGAGTGGATAACGTCATCATTCCTCCTGGCGGTGAGAGCATTCGTACGAATGCACGCGGCGCGGCACGAAGACCAGTGCGGGGGGATCGGGCGGACAACAAATAACGCTGTTCCGGGCAATCCACCTGCAAAGACCTTTGCATTCCGGTCGGCGACAAACTTATCCCGGCCAGTATTGCGAGATCTTTTTCCGGAGGAAAGCCACGCTCCGCTCTAACTGGTCAAATCCGTCGACTCCGTCTTCAATGCTGATCCAGCCATCGAAGCCCGCTGCCTTCAAGGTCGAAAAAATGGCGTCGAAATCATTCATCCCCTGACCGATTTCTCCATGCCGTAACCGGCTGGCGTATCCGATACTGTCTTCTTCCTTGCGTAAATCGGCAATGGTTCCGGAAGCAAGATAGCGATCACTGGCATGCATGGTGATGACGCGATGCTTGACCCGGTCCAGCAGGACCAGCGGATCTTCTCCCGCCAGAATCGTGTTGCTGGGGTCGTAATTGACGCCAAAATTCGGATCGTTGAGTTGGGCCACCAGATCACAAAAGACGTCCATGTACTGGGCAAACTCCGGAAAGGTCCAGTAATTGTCCTTGTAATGATTTTCGAGAATCAGCGTGACACCGGCCGCCCGGGCATGGGGAAGACAGGCAGCGATGGACTCCGCTGCGAACCGGATGCCGTCGGCCCGGGAGACCTCCGGCCGCCGTTGACCGGAAAGGACGCGGCAATACGTTCCTCCCAGGGCGGCCGTCATATCGATCCAGTGTTTTTCCAGATCAATCTGTTTCTGGCGAAACGCGGGATCGGGATGAGTGAAGTCCGGGCTGGCACACATCATCGGCAGGGACAATCCATGGTCTTCAGCGATCTTCCTGGCCTGGGGCCAATCGGCGGCCGCCTGCAAATCCCGAATTCCCGTATACATCTCCAGGCCGTCCACATCGAGCGTCGCAGCCAACTCGATCCATTCCCGGAGTGACATTTTCCCCGTCAGCACCAGGTCATCCAGATACAACTTGGGAAAAGCAGCCAGCTTCGGCATGGGAGACTTTCAATGGGGATGGGAAAGAAACGATTCGCGCCTGTTTTAACGAAACGACCCGGTCACACGGAAAGTGATGGCTTCAATACTGCTTTGGGAATGGCCCCGGAGTGCATGGTTTCAAACGCTTCCTGCCAGTTCTCCAAGGCCCATGTTCCCCCCAGTACGGGAGAAAGATCCAGCAGACCGGTCGAAAGAAGCCGCAGCACGCGCTCCCAGATGGGCCAGTTGTGGCTGAAACTTCCTTGCAGCCGGATGTTCTTTTGGACGAGTGGATCGAGCGAAAAATTGAGCGGATCACGCCCCCAGCCAACTTTGCTGATCCAGCCATTGGGCCGAACAACATCGAGGGCCGCCTTGAGAGTGGCGGAGACCCCGGCAGCATCGATCACGCCATCCGCTCCCAGTCCGTCGGCAGCGAAGGCCCATTCGCGGCAGTCTCCGACAATCGGTTCACAGCCATAACGCCGGACAGCTTCAAACCGGGTCCGATCCCGTTCCAGGCCGACCACCCCCACAATCGCTCCTTGCAGTTTGGCCATGGCGGCACACAGTAATCCAATCGGCCCCGGACCCAGCACCAGGATTCGATCGCCCGGCTTGATGTCTCCGTTGACCACGACAGCGCTATAGGCAACCGCGCATGGTTCGGTGAGACAGGCAATGTCCAACGGCAATCCCTCTGGGACCCGATGCAGACACCGGGCAGGAACTTTGACGAATTTCGTCATTGCCCCATCCGTTCCATATCCAAATCCTTTCCGGGTTGGATCGAGATGATACAACCCGGACCGGGACATCGGATTGCCCGAATCGATGATGGCCGCCGTTTCGCTGACAACGCGGTCCCCGACGTTCCAGGGGCTGGCTCGTTTTCCAACTTCAGCAATTCTTCCGCCGAATTCATGTCCCAGAATGACCGGATAATTCACCGGCCAGCTGTGATCGGCGGTCCACTGGTGCAGGTCACTTCCGCAAACACCGACTGCCTCCACTTCGAGCAACACATCGTCGGGGCCAATCCGCGGAATCTCGACTTCCCGCATTTCCACCGCATATTTTTCATTGGCAAAATTCACAAGGGCTGGTTGTCTGGACCGGGAAACGGCCATGATCGGCACTCCGGAAGGAGAGGGGGGGAAAATCTCAATCGTTGTCAGGATTCAGGCGGGCTCTCTTTTTCAGCAGCAGGCCAGGGAGTGCCCGATGATATTCAGAGCACTTCTTGACAAGGAAAAATCAGGTCGATTCACGGATGATCAATTGCGGTTGGACGATCCGTTCTTCCGGCTGTTGTCCGTGCGGTTTCCGCAAGGAGGCTTCCATCAGGTCGAGAGCTGCGACCGCATAGTCGGCATGAGACTGATCGATGGTGGTCAAGGCGGGCTCGATAATCTCGCTGATATCGATATTGTCGTATCCGGTGACGGCAACATCGGAAGGGACACGGAGTCCGCGGCGGCGGAGTCCCTGGATCATCCGGGCGGCCCATTCATCGTTGGACGCAATGATGGCATCGGCTTTCTGGCCGACGGCCAGATGCTGAACGCAGGCATCAACCGCCTCCCGGGTGGGACGCTGCGAAGCTTCCGGATTTTCCCAGATCAGATCGGTGGAGGACGAAAGGCCATGGGCCTCCACTGCGGATTTCCACGCAGCGCGGCGGACCGCCATCAACTGGTCCGTGGGACTCCATAATTCCAGGCCAATCCGGGTTTTTCCACGTTCAACAAGATGATCGACAAGCATTTTGATTGCCGAAGCGGTATCCACACGCACGGAGGGCTGTGTTTTCAGGATGGGAGCGGCATGAAGCACGATGCCGGAACGTCCTTTGAAGATGGGCTGCAAAGCGGTTCGCATATCCTGCATCACGTCAAACAGGCAGAGCACCCCATCGATTCCCCGGTCAGCGAAGTCATCCAGATAGCCCTGAATATCCGGCAGGTCGTTATGCACCTGGCCAATCACCATCCGGTAGCCCCGCTTGGTGGCTTCAATTTCAATGGCGGAAAGTCGTGCGGAAAACACGGCGGTATTCACGGTATTGAGAATCACCCCCAGCATGTGCGTCGGCTTTCCTCGCAGTTGCTGGGCGGCCCGGTTCGGGCGGTAATTCATTTCCTGAGCGATTTTCAGCACGCGTTCACGGGTTTCCGGAGAGACCCGGACATTGTTAATCCCCGAATGATTGAGGACATGGCCGACAGCGGCCCGGGAAACGCCGGCCCGCTTGGCAATATCAACGAGCCGGACTTTCTGGCTTTCGATAGACATGATGAATTTCAGCTTCAAAACAGAAGAAGAGAGACGTCAGTTCATGGCAACCCACGAAATGTCACCGATGTGCGGAACCCGGCCATGGAGAGATGAGGAAATCATCAGATCAAGATCCCTGACCGAACCCTCAGTGCCCATCAAACAACATATCGAAATGATTCATCAGAAATGAGACGTACTCAATCGCCGCCGTTCGATCCAGTCACAATCAGCAACCACATCGCATCCAACTTCCGGGAGACCAGCCTGGGTGAACCCGCCTTGATGAAAATGGCAGACCTTGGCGCGCGAAGGATTTCTTTCAGAAAGCCTAGCGAACCCGCTTGCATCTGTCACACCCCACCCATGTGAATTCTTTCATTCTGAACGTATTTCATCCGGAAAAAAACTGCCTGTGTCCCGGGCGAATGCTTGCCGGACCGCCAGGCTTTTGCGATTATTTCTCCACCGGATATTTACTCGGAAAATCGAATTTGATTTTTTGAAATTGTACAAAATGTTCCTGTGAGGGTTCCCAGCCGTTTAAGTACCTCTTCCACCGAAGCCTGCTGCATTTCAATCGTCACGGGTCGGTCCAGAGTGTCTGGGGAGAGCGCGGAAATATCCAAGGGAACCCCCACCAGTTCCTGCATGTCCGCGATCAACAGGCGAAAGGGAACCGGACGGCTCACCACGAACCGCTCGATCTTCTGAGCCAGCCGGGGCGTCAAGTTCACCACCGGAATCTCCGGAGCCAGTTCCACGGAAATCGGCCGATCCCGCGCGGGGAGCGTTTCCATCGTTGGTTTCGTCTCTCGATTGTTCAGCGTGAGAGGATCGCCAACCACCTGGGGGTCAAGCGAAAGGCCATCCGCCATGGCAGCCATTCGTCGCACGACGACGGGAGCCACGTTTGCGGGGAGTGTTTTCACGCTCCCATCCGCCATCAGGACAAACATCCGGTCCATCTGCCCCGTGCCGAATCCATCTGGACCATGCAGGTAAGGTTCCTGGGTGAAGGCCCGCATGGTGGCATGACCGGGACGGGCCCATGAGCCCAGTTGGGAATCGACTCCCGCGACCAGAATCGTGTTGCTGAGCCCATCACGAATATCGGAACTCCGCGTCGCCTGGTGTGTCGAAAAAATTCCCGCCCGGGGATCGGTTCGCGGCAATTCGACCGCATCTTCTCCCACTCCCGCAACACCGACAAAATGCGATGTCGGGTAATTGTCGTCTCCCGCTTTGGTGGCAATGAGCGGGTTATCGAACGCTGGAAAACGTTGACGGACAAACTCGTCATTCACCGGCGCGTTCCAACCGTTCTCCCAGTGCGGACGACTGTGGGTCAAGGAGACTTCCGCCAGCTTCGTGATCCAGCTGCGATTGGTCAGAGATTGTGTGACCGCAGCCAGAGGATCCCCCTGACGATCGACGGATTGGATCAATCCGAAAATATCCCGGTAGCGCTGCTGAACGGGATTTTCGAAGAGGATGGAAGAAGCTGAAGCAGCGGGCGAATTCGAGACAACGGAATCAACGGAATTTGGGAGCGGAACGTTTTCCAGAGAAGCAGCGGTTTGTTCCAGGCTGGACGCCGCGACGGAGATATCGGAGTTGGGAGCAGGTTTCTCGTCTGTTCGGATCGTTGAAGAGAGCCGGATCCCAGCCACGACAAGGACCAGAAGCCCTCCTCCAAGTCCTGCCCCGAGAAGACTCCATCGCCGCCGGACCGTTTCCGTAAGGGAGGGTGCGGTCCGTTTCGATTCCTCCGCGACCACCCCGCTCAGCCCTTGTTCGGTTTCCCGAATCAGCACTGGCTGGTGACATTCCGGACAATCGATGATCCGGTCACGAAACGTTTCATCCCGCAAACGCAGGGGAATCGAGCAGTGCGGACAGGCAAACTCGTGCATGGCAACGGAAAGCGTTGGGAGATTCAAGAACGGGGTTCCGGACATCCCGCTCCAGCGGAAAGATTCTATTGTAGTGATTTTGCAGGGTGCATGGCTTCCGCTATCCTCGCTATGATGCACAATTTTTTGGAATTGCAGCAACGAAATTGTCGAGCATTGTGAGAATTCTGAAGACCGCAATCTACTGTTTAGAATGAGCGCATCTTCTCACACCGATCGTGGCGGGCCTGGATAGACGAGTTTTGCGTTGGCTGAGTATCGAGCACAAATAACGGCTGCAATGGATTTGCTTTCCGAAGGATTAAGACCTTACGTCGAGCAAAAACTCCGTGAATTCCACCAGGAAAACTGGATTCGCGCGGTCGCGGGAAGTTTCCGGGAAGACCGGGGACGGATCGGCACGGACAGTGTGGACTGGGACGCGCAAGCCCTGCTGACCGTCATGTGGGACCAGTGGAACGCCATCTTTCGCAATGACCTCGGGCATTTCGAACGAAGCCTCGTCAGCGAATTGCGGGAAGTCCGCAATCGCTGGGCGCATCAGCAGAATTTCGAATTTGACGATGCTTTTCGCGTTCTGGACAGCGTCGATCGCCTGCTGACGGCCGTCAAAGCGGATAATGTGGCGGTCGTGAAACGAGAAAAATCCGATCTGCTCGAATCGCACGTGGCCGATGCCGTCAATACACAGGTCCAACGGGCCGCTTTTCGCCGCAACAAGTCCTGGGTGATCGCGATTTATACACTCTGTTGCGGACTGCTGATCGCCCATGCCTGGATGGCTGGCGGGACCAGCAACATGGCATTGATTTCCGTTGTGCTGCTGGTCTTTCTGTACCTGATTTATCAGCAGTTCAAAATGGAAGCTCCCCTGTTATATGGTCCCCGTGAGTGCTCCCGCTGCCATCGGATTATCTATCGTAAAGTCTGCCCGTATTGCGATCCCAAAAAGGCCTGAAAGCCATTTCCCGCCGCAAGGTTTTCGGGAATGGAGCTATTCGTTCAGGCCGTCAAAACTGCGGGCAGCCATGGGCATCCGGCGGCCGCTGCCAAACGCCCGCTGAGAGAGCTTGATTCCGGGAGGCATCTGACGGCGCTTGAATTCATTCCGGTCCAGACGGCGGACGACCCAGAGGACGGTTTCGCGGGGATACTCTTCCGCCAGTTCCGCTGGAGACCGTTCTTCATCGATCAGCCCATGCAGAATTCCATCCAGAATCGGATAGGGAGGAAGCGTGTCCTGATCGAACTGATTGGGAGCCAGTTCCGCGCTGGGCGCTTTTTCCAGGATGGATTCCGGAATGATTTCCCGGCCTGCATCCGTATTGATCCATCGGGAAAGGGCATACACGTCCCGCTTATAAAGATCGCTGAGAACCGCGAAGCCGCCGCACATGTCCCCATAAAGCGTGCAATAACCGACTGCAAGTTCGCTCTTGTTGCCGGTGGCAATCGCCATCCAGTTGTGCCGATTGCTCCGCGCCATGGCAATCGCCCCTCGAATTCGGGCTTGCAGATTCTGGTCCGCCAGGCCAGCGGGTTGCGAGGAAAGATCGTTTGCCAGTTCCGGCAACGTCTCATAAGCCGCATGGACGGCATCGATCGGAATGATTCCCGAATCAATCCCCAGGTTCCGGGCCAGTGCCTGGGCGTCATCAATACTATGCTGGCTGCTGTATCGACTCGGCATGAGAATCCCATGCACATGGCTGGGACCAACCGCCCGGGCAGCAATACCGGCAGCCAGCGCACTATCGATGCCCCCCGACAGCCCCAGAACACAGTCCGTGAAACCACTCTTGCGCATATAATCCCGCAGTCCCAGCGTCATTGCTGCAAGTAGTTCCGCTTCACGGCAAACGGATGGAACAGCAATCGGAGCAGGCAACCGGTTGGTGTCAACAAACTGCATGTCCGGAGAAAAAGACTGGCAACACAGGACAAGTTCTCCCTGCTGATTCAGGACAAAGCTGCTGCCATCGAAGACCAGGTCATCATTTCCGCCGATCTGGTTGACAAATAGAAAAGGGGTTTGATGACGCTGGACATGCTGCCGAATCAGGCGATGCCGGCGTTTGATTTTCCCGAGTTCATAGGGGCTGGCGGAAAGATTGATGAACAGATCGCACTGTTGCCGGGCGAGAAGTTCCACAGGGTCAGGCTGGCCAGCGGGGGGGCAGTGATAAAATGTCTCCCGTTCGCCCCACCAGGCATCTTCACAGATATGCACACCAAGCCGCTGTCCCAGGAATTCCATCGGAACGATTTCCGAACCCGCTTGAAAATAACGCTTCTCGTCGAACACGTCATAATTGGGAAGCAGGATCTTCTGCCGCGTGGCAACCACTTTTCCGCCGGCCAGCAGGCTGGCACAATTGGCCATGGAGTGGGGATGGCAGGCATGACGGCCAGGATGTCCGACCAGAATGCCAAACTGATCGTCGGTCAGGGAGGCCAGATGGAGAACTTGCTGTTCGCAGGCAGCAACAAATCCACCTCGAGACAGCATGTCCCTGGGAGGATATCCGCTGATGCACAGTTCCGGAGTCACCAGAAGCTGAGCGCCCCGTTCGCGCGCCTGATGCACCGCCTGTTCAATCAACTGGCGATTGCCAGCCAAGTCCCCAACAACGGGATTCAGTTGGGCAAGGGCAATATTCATGGCAATCCATCAACGGGACGAAAAGGAGCCTGGCGCAGCCGGTTCGTTCCGGCCATCACCAAAATGATTCACGCTGCATAAAACCGTCACGGGCAGCGAAAATTCGAAATGTTGTCTTACAAAAGTCAGGAAACAGACGCCTGCTCAAGAGACGATCATTTCGAGAACCAGATTACCAACTGGCGTCCATATTCTCACGACCCCGCCAAAAGTTGAGAAGAGCGGGCCTCGGCGAACCGCTGACGTCCCCGCCATCCCCCAGCGAACCCGCTGCAATGAGGCGACGACTGGGCCAGACCGATCAAGAATCCACGGATTTCGGCGGGAAGCAACGAGGGCAATCCGTGCCTTTTCCACAACAGCGAACGGATGAGGAATTCAGAAAAGAGACTTGCCAGTTGCAAGGACAAGACCGCATTGAATCAGCGTTGACCTATTTGTGCAGGATCAATTTGCCGCTACGGGTGAGCCGCAGGCGATACATTTCTTCTCCATGGCGAATCGTGATTTCGCGATGGTTTTGAAGGAGGTCGGCGGAATTGATGCACGGGACGGATCCGGATGGGACCGGATTCAGTTCAGGCGATTGATCAGCGGTGGACCGGGGATCCTGCGTCACGGCTGTACTCTTAATTCATGATGAAGAAGTGGAGCGGAAACATTTCCGGACAGCATAGTTGCTCCTGAGACTCAATGTCAATTGACCAGCGGAAATCTGATTGAAAGAAAGCCGTTTTCGGGTCCGCTGTGCAGACTTATTGGCCGTTCAAGAGTGGATCAACGCCATCAGGGCCACATCCCGCCATGCGAGAATTGCCCTTCATCGAGTTAACCGTGGGCGCGGGCGAGCCCCCTGGCCCAATAACTTGCTTTTGAGCCGCTATTGCTTGCCAGCCCCAATTGTGACGCTCCCCTCTCAGGTCTCACACAGCGGAACAATGGCTGAAGTTTTGAGCCAGTTCATGAAAAGGGAATGTTGCAAATAGATGACACAAAATGGGTGGTTTGGGGTAAAAGTGACCCTTATTGACTCATTTTTCAACCCCCGCCTATACTCCGCTGCCACTTCCCATGGACCCCTTGAACCCAAATGGAGCCATTCTTCTGAACTAATCGTGCCTGAACGTGTTGCGAACAGGAAGTGCAACTCGGCCCTCCAGCGCGAACGAGCTTGGAAGAGTCGTTTCACAGTCCCCTTTTTACTCATTCCGCGAACGGACTCCGCGTGTCGATGATCCGACCGCATTACGCAGGATGCGTTCTGCTCGTGCTGGCATGGATGGCCAGTACGGTGGGATCGTTGTCTGCGCAGTCCGAACCGCCTGCCGGCCATAGCCTTTCGACTCAAGCTCGTCCGCAGCCACTGGCATCGGGACTCCCGGAATCGGAGCCCATCCTGCTGGAAGCCGATTATTGTGCCCGGTTCCAGGATGGGAATGAATCGGTCTTACTGCTTCGCGGGGGAGGGCGGATTCGGCAGGGAACGCAGGAATGGACAGCCCCGCTGATCGTTCTGTGGGAGATTTCTACCCCTAATGCGTCCGAGAAGCAGGTTTTGGCCTATCTGGAGACCACATCGGAGTTTTCAGCCACTGCACAGTCTTCCGAACACCGCTTGCACCGGCCGTTTTTGCTGGTGGAACTTCAAACGCAACGGGATGTGGAATTTACGGGACGAAAAGACGGGATCGAAAATCTGGCCACAGCCGCGAGCGATCCCGCTTATCTTCGGGCCAGGGACAAGCGGACGGAATCGAGCAGTTCCCTACGACAGACACAATACACTCTGGAAGCTCCCGGCCAGGGAATGACATTTCTTCCCGCTCCCGAGGATCGAATTCGCCAGCACGTCACGATCGCTCCTAAGTTTCTGGGAGGGAAGCTGGAAGCAAAAGGAGAAGTTTCCGAGGGAGCAATTCCCCCGGAATATGTGGTGACGCTGACGGGGGGGGTGAACATCGTCGTCGATAACGTTCCACTCCAGATCGGAGGAGGACAGACGGTGCTCTCCCGGATCGATCTGACCGCCGACCGGGCGGTGATCTGGACCGATGCCAATCACATCGGCAATCTCGGCGGCTTCGACATTGATGCCAATACGCCGTTTCAGGTCTATCTCGAAGGGAATATCGTCGTTCGTCAGGGGACCAATGATATTCGGGCGACCCATGCCTATTACGATCTGAATCAGCATCGCGGACTGACGATGAACACGGAAATCCGCACCCTGCTTCCCGATCTGCAGGGGAGTCTCCGATTGCGGGCCGCCGAAGTCCGGCAAAACTCGGACACCAGTTTTCATGCCAGAGATGCCTTCATCACCACCAGCGAATTTGGGAAACCGAAATCTCGCGTTCAGAGCAGCGACATCTTCCTCGAACAGCGGCCCACGGGAGATCCGAACCGGATCAATCCCGTCACCGGAGAACCGGAAGGGGGAACGTTTTATGCCACCAGCTGGAATAACGTCATTTTCGTGGAAGACACCCCCGTCTTTGTCGCTCCCTATCTGAGTGGAATTGCGGAAGACCCGCATATTCCGCTGCGGGAATTTCAGGTCGGCTTCACCAGCATGTTTGGCGGAACAGTGCAGACGGCGTGGGATATGCAGTCGTTGCTGGGGTTGAACCTGCCCCCATCCGTTGACTGGCAGGTGCAGGCGGACTACTTCTCCAAACGCGGCCCCGGATTCGGGACCCGGGGAATGTTCGACATGGATACCACTCTCTTTGGGATGCCGGTGCATAAAGAAGGGTGGGGACAGATTTATTACATCAATGACCATGGGGCCGATAATCTCGGCCTGGGACGCCGGGACCTGGCCTTCCCGAACGCGAACCGCGGACGGATCGTCTTCCGGGATCGAACATATCTGGGAAATGACACCTGGCTTCAGTTTGAACTCGGACACGTTTTCAACGACGACCGCAACTTTATGGAGCAGTATTACGAACACGAATGGGACACCCAGAAAGATCTTGAAAATACGTTGTTCCTGAATCATCAGCAGGACAACCTGACCGCCAGTTTGCAGGGGACCATTACATCGAACGAGTTCAACGATCAGACAAGCTGGCTGCCAAAGGGCGATCTGACACTGCTGGGAGAACCGTTATTTGGAAGTCCGGTAATCTGGAGCCAGCATTCGTCGGTCGGTTATGGAATTCTGAACCAGGCCCAGGCCCCACCGGACCCGAACGATCCCTTTCAGGCCTTGCCGTACTTTGCCGATTCGGAAGGGATCGTCACGATGACGCGGCACCAGTTGAACATGCCGTTCGATCTGGGACCGGTCCACGTCAATCCATATGCATTGGGAGAACTGGCTTACTGGGAACAGGATCTGAATGGTCAGGATCTGGGACGGGCCTATGGGAAACTGGGAGTGCGGGCGAGTATCGAGTTCGCCAAATACATGCCGCAAGTCCGCAGCACGATCCTGGGACTGAACGGGCTGGCCCACAAAGTGGTTTATGACCTGGACTATTCCTATGCCCGGTCCTCGGCCGATCTGAACGACATTTCCCAGTACAACGCCTTCGACGAAAACGCCCAGGAACGTTTCCGCGAGCGAATGATCCCGGTGGAATTCGGCGGAACCACATTGCCGGCCCAGCTCGATCCCCGGTTTTATGCGGTCCGGTCCGGAGCCGGCAGCAGTGTCACTGCTCCCTATAACGAGCTGGTGGACGACATGCACGTCTTATGGCTGGGAATGCATCATCGCTGGCAGACAAAAGTGGGGCCTCCGGAAGCCCAGCGGATTGTCGACTGGATGGAACTTGATGTGGGAACAGCCATTTTCCCCAATGCCAATCGCGATAATTTTGGAGAAACGTTCGGGTTGTTGAATGGCCGTTACGCCTGGCATGTCAGTCCGCGGACGTCGTTCCTGGCCAATGGGGTGACGGACTTTTTCGCGGGCGGCCAGAAAGTCTGGAATGTCGGCGTCCTGCACCAGCGCGGGGGCCGGGGAAGCATGTATCTAGGATATCGCAACGTGAGTGTCGGTTCCTCTTCTCTGGGCATTTCTCCCATCGACAGCAAGCTGGTGACGGGAAGTTTCTCATACGTGATGAGTCCGAATCTGTATGTCGCTACCGCCGCCGCACAGTTCGACGTGGCAGAAGGAATGGACCGGGGAGAATCGCTGACAATCACCCGCATTGGTGAGAACTTCCTTCTGCACCTGGGACTGGGGTATGATCGCAGCCGGAATAACGTCGGGGCAGCCATTTCTCTGGAACCGAAATTTGGCAGCTACGGAAGCAGTTCGGTCCAATTGAACAATCTGCTCGGCATCCGATAGAGCCTTTGAGAGCCGTTCGCAGACCGGATTCATGGATTCCACAAAGAGAGGGGCACGTCTTTCCGTTGATATCAGGAAAGGCGCATCCAGCAGTGACATGGCACCCTGAACAAGCCCGACATGCTGGCAGACGAAGGCAATTCTCTTGAATGACGATTTGAGATCGATATCGGCCCGCGTCGAACCGGCATTGTTGCGAAAGCTCAACGAACGGCGTGTTCTGGAATTGATTCAACAACAGGGGCCCTGTTCCCGGGCCGGACTAACCCGCCTTTCCGGAATGAGTCCCCCGACCGTTTCAAAAGCGGTGGCGGCCTTGCTGGAAGCCGGGCTGCTGGAAGAGACACAGGCTTCCGCCACGACGTTTGGCCGGCCGGCCAAACTCATTCGACTGGCGGCGGCCCGCACCAGCGTGCTGGGAATCGTGATCGAACCGGAATTGTGCTGGGTCGTCGTCAGCGGGCTGGATGGTCGGATTCATTCCTCACGAATGCGGTCGTTCCCCGTTCCCGGCACTTATCAGCACTTGCTCGATCAGATCGAGAATGAAGTGAATCGACTGCGGGACGAAGGAACGACGGAAATTCGCAGCGTAGGGATCACCGTACCGGGCTTGCTGCACCAGGGCCGGGAACGGGTTCTGTTTTCACCGAACCTGCATCTGCTCGACGGACAGATGCCGGGACTCGATCTTTCTCAGCGACTCCAGCTTCCCTGCGTCGCCCTGCAGGAATCCCATGCCCTCTGCGTGGGAGAACGAATGTTCGGTGATGCCCAGGGGCTCAGTGATTTCGCCATGCTCGATGTCAGCACCGGGCTAGGTCTGGGGGTCATGAGTGGAGGAAGACTGTTGACCGGACATGGCGGACTTGCTGGTGAACTCGGTCATATTACGGTGGAACTCAACGGACGGCTGTGCGGATGCGGAAACCGGGGATGCCTGGAAACGCTGGCGACCGATGCGGCACTGGCCCGCGCGGTCTCGGCACGGCTGGGACGGTCTTTCGAAATCCGCGAGCTTGTCGGGTTGATCCGGACGGGAGAGATTGATGCCCGCCAGGAACTCGATCAGGTGACGGAATACCTGGCGATTGCCTTTGCCGCGGTGATCAATCTCTTTAATCCCGCAGCCTTTTTTGTGCATGGGGTTTTGTTTGAAGCCGCCGAGGACCTGTTTCAAAACGTGGTCCATCGAACACAATCCCGGGCTCTGGGCCCTTCGCTGACGGAATGCCGAATCATTCAGGCCCGGGGCAACAAACGCCAGGCAGCCGTTGCGGGGGCTCTGCAACATCTGACCCAATCCTGGGCTCCCACGCTGTCCTGACGGATCGCTGAAAAGATTTGAGCAACTCTCAGCGGAAAATTTTTTCGCTCCCTTTCATGCGGATATTGATCAGCTTGATCGTCGATTCGATCTGGCTGCTGGTCAGTGAGAGCTGATCCAAATTCCGGAAATCCGGGATTGTTTCCCAGGCAGATGACCAGCCCAGGCGGCGTCTGGGCGACAGCTTTCTCACTCGGCGGCCTTCTTCTTTTTGGCGGCTTTCTTCTTGGCTGCCTTCTTCTTAGGAGTGGTTTTTTTGGCCGGCATCGTTTTCCTGGCCCCTTTCTTTCCGGACTTGGCGGCCCGGGCGTTAAGCAGTTCGATCGCCTCTTCCATGGTCAGCGATAACGGATCGGACTCTTTTGGAATCGTCGCATTCAGCGCGCCATGTTTGACATAGGCCCCGTATTTCCCCTCATAAACAGCGACGGGTTTTTCATCTTCCGGATGCGGACCGATTTCCTTCAGCGGCGTCGCGGCGGCCCGGCCTTTCACTTCTTTCAACAATTCGACCGCGCGCGCCAGTTCGATTGTCAGCACATCATCTTCCTTGCCCAGCGACTTGTACCTGCCGGCGTGCTGCACATACGGACCAAAACGGCCAATGCCGGCATTCACGACTTTGTTGTCTTCGGGATGATGTCCCAGACGGCGGGGCAATTCCAGAAGTTTCATGGCGGTGTCGAAATCGATGTCGGACGGGCTGATGTTTTTGGGAATCGAAACCCGTTTCGGTTTCGGCCCTTCTTCCACGACTTCGCCCAGTTGCAGATACGGACCGAACGGTCCGGAAAGAACGAAGATCGGCAAACCGTTTTCCGGATCGACCCCCAGAGACAGCGGGCCCTGTTTCTTCAATGCAATCAGTTTCTGGGCCACGTCATCGTTGAGTTCCGCGGGAGCGATATCGTCCGGCAACGACGCATTGACCGTCTCCTCCCCTTCTTGAGCTTCGAGATAAGGACCATATCGACCGACGCGGACAGATGTGCTCAAGCCGTCGAGTTTGATTGTGCAGGCTTCCCGGGGATCAATGGTTTCCCGTTGTTGTTCGACCTGCTGATTCAAGCCCTCTCCGCCCGAATAGAACTTTTCCAGGTAGGGGAGCCGTTTGGCTTCGCCATTGGAAATGTCGTCCAGCGACTGCTCCATTTGAGCGGTAAACTGCATGTCGACCAGATTGGGAAAATGATTTTCCAAAAGCCGCGTCACCGCCAGGGCCGTGAACGTGGGGATCAGTTGATTATTCGCCTTCCGAACATATCCGCGGTCCTGCACCGTGCTGATAATACTGGCATAGGTACTGGGGCGTCCGATCCCTTCTGATTCCAGCTTCCGCACGAGCGTGGCTTCTGTGTATCGCGCGGGCGGCTTGGTTTCATGTCCCAGCGCTTCGACATCCGTGCATTTCACCGATTCCCCTTCCGCCAGTTCCGGCAGAACCGAATCCTGGTCTTCCAATGCCGCTTCCGGATCATCGGACCCTTCCACATACGCTCGAAAGTAACCGGGGAATTCGACTTTTCGTCCGGTCGCCCGAAATTCCGCATCCCCCACCGCCAGCGTCGCGGTATCGAAACGCAACTGGGCCTCTGCCATCTGGCTGGCGATCGTCCGCTTCCAGATCATGTCGTACAACCGGGCTTCCCGGCCGGAAAGTCCCAGTTCATCAGCGGTTTTCATTTCTTCGCCAGCAGGGCGAATGGCTTCGTGGGCTTCCTGGGCGTTCTTCGTTTTGTTGGTGTACTGCCGCGGGGAGGGACTGAGAAATTGCGTCCCGTAATTCTTTTCGATCCGGTTTCGCGATGCGGTGATCGCCTCCTGGGACAGGGTGACGCTGTCCGTTCGCATGTAAGTGATATTCCCGTCTTCATACAACCGCTGTGCAGTCTGCATTGTTTCCCGGGCACTCATGTTGAGCTTGCGGTTGGCTTCCTGTTGCAGCGTGCTGGTCGTGAATGGAGCCGGCGGTTTGCGAGTCTGCTGGCGATGTTCGATCAGCGTCACTTTCCAGGGAGCGGACTGGATCCGGGCCTGTAAGTCACGGGCGGCCTGTTCTTCAAGCAGCAGGACATCCACTCCCGCCTGAATCCGTCCGGTCGCTTCGTCGAAATCCTTGCCGGTTGCAACCCGCTTCCCCCCAACGCTGACCAGCTGCGCGGAAAAAGCCGTTTCCATTCGATTCTGCAAACTGGCTTTGAGGTCCCAGTATGTTCCGCTGCGGAAGGCGAGCCGTTCCAGTTCCCGCTGCACCATGATGCGGACAGCGACACTCTGAACACGACCGGCGGAAAGCCCCCGACGAATCTTAGTCCACAACAGGGGAGACAGGGTGTATCCGTACAGGCGATCAAGAATGCGGCGGGTTTCCTGGGCTTCTACCAGGTTCATGTCAATCTGGCGGGGCGACTTCAGCGCGTCCAGAATCGCTTTTTTGGTGATTTCGGAAAACGTCATCCGTTTGACGGGAACGGTCGGTTTCAGCACATCGACCAGATGCCAGCCGATGCTTTCCCCTTCGCGGTCTTCGTCGGTCGCGACGATCAGCTCATCGGCTTTTTTGAGAAGTTCTTTGAGTTCCTTGACGGTTTTTTTCTTTTCCGGGGAGACGATATAGAGCGGTTCAAATCCGTTGTCGACGTTCACTCCCAGCCGCGTCCAGGCTTCGGATTTCATCCCTTCCGGGATATCGGCAGCTTTCTCGGGCAGATCGCGAACATGTCCCATGCTGGCGCGAACATCGTAGTCGCTCCCCAGAAATCCGGCGATTTTCTTGGCCTTGGCGGGAGATTCAACGATCACCAGCCCTTTCTTTTTGTTCGCGGAATTACCCATCCGTATTGTCGATCCAATGCCCAAAATTGAAGATCAATGCATCCACCCGCGATCCGAAATCGGGGTGACTTGTTCACTGTACTACTGACCCGGAAGCAAGTTGTCCAGCGTGACAACCCCTACGAATCGTTTGCAAAAGCAGGCCGGCAACAGAACTTCCGCATCATTTTGCATCTTGTCCGCCGCCGGGTCTGGGCTTGTCACCAGATTCACTCCAGCTAAGATGCGGTGTTGTCAGACACTCCAGTTTCACAGTTTTCGCAGTCCGCATTTGACGTTTTCACAGCCCCTGTTTGCGTCGCCCCCAGATCGTTGAAGAGACGTCTGAAAATTCCAGTCGTCAAACCGAACGCGGCGGGAGGAACGCGGGATGTGAAAATCAAACTCAACCGGAATCTCATTACGGGATCGTTTACGTGATTGTCAAGAGTTCACCTGGGGAGTTAGAACTTTCGAATGGAATCGGAACGGCGGGATGCCGTTGAATGGAACGCATTGAGACCGCTTCTGCTCCGGCAGACTGTCGAATGCGGAACCTTCCAGCAGATCATGATGGCGGCTGTCGGCTGCCTGTGTTGTTCTTAGGGATAAAGAGAGACCGGAATGAGTTCGCCTTTTACGATTTTTCGCAAACATCAGCGCGTCATGATGGTCGTCATCACGGGCCTGTCGATGATCTCCTTCGTGCTTCTGGGAGCCGTGCAGGATCCGACTCAGCTTCCCGTCCCGCTGATTGTCATCTTCATGGCCGCGCTCATTGGCGGAGTGGCCTGGCTGGCTGGACTCAATTCCGGAAAGGCCACGGAATGGGGACTGACCGGACTGGCCGGCGGAGCCGTCGTGGCAGCGGCAATCGCCTTCTCCACGCGCCAGGCCAGTGCCGTCTATATCGACAATGGCAACCTTTCCGCCGAACAAGTCATGGAATTGCAAGGCCAACGGTATATCGTCAACCGCTTTGTCAACCAGGCGTTTCAGGAAACTTTCAATGCCTCCTTGCAGCAGATGCCGGCCCAGATTCAGCGGCACTTCCTGTTCGGATTTTCCAACCTGGGCGAAGTGACCGTCGATGACGTCGTGGTCGGGGAACTTCTCCGCCGCGAAGCAGACAAAATGAAAATTGTCGTCACCAGCGACATGGCCTGGGATTTCATCAAGCAACTGACCAGCAAGGCCGGGCTCGAACAAGTCTTCGAACGCTACCGCGCCCAGATGAATCCCCAGGAAGCGGCCATGATGAGCCTGTATTACCTGCCACAACTGAAGGCAAAAACATTGACGGCCGATGCGTTTACAAAACTCCGCCAGTCGATGCGGGTTTCCGAGAAAAAACTGATCGACTCTATTCGTGACGAATTGAAAATCCGACAAGCTTATCAGCTGCTGGCGGGAAATAATTATTTTCCACCCGAACAGTTCTGGAGCTATTACCAGAAGCTGAACGTCAAGCAGACTGCGGAAATCGCGACCATTCCCGTCAAGGACTTCGTCGATCCGAATGCCAATCCCTCGGATGCTGACCTGATGAAACTCTTCGAACAGTATCGCAACAATTTCCCCGGCTATACGGCCACGGGAGATGAAGAACCGGGCCGGCCCGGTTTTTATCAGCCCCGCCGGTTTCAACTCGGATACCTCGAAGCCGATTACGAAAAAATCGAACCGCTCGTCGGAGAAGTGACCGATGCGGAGATCCAGAAACTCTACGAAGACCGGTATCTGAAAAAAGTTCCCGAGGGAACTTCCCCCAGCCCATTGGAAGGCCCTGACCTTCCCCCAGCCCCAACAAGCGACAAACCGGAAATGTCCAAACCGGATGAAAAACCGGTGGCTCCCGCAACTCCCCCCTCGGAGACTTCAGTTCCCACGGAAAAACCCGCTGGGGATCAGCCCCCCCTGACCAGCAAGCCAGCGACAGAAAAACCCGCCACTGAAAAACCTGACGCTGAAAAACCTACAACAAACACACCCGCGATCAACACAAAATCAGCAGATCCCAAACCCGCTGAAAAAACTCCCGCTACGGAAAAACCGGCGGCCCCCAAGACCGAGGAAAAACCCGCTCCGGATTCCAAATCGAGTTCATCCCTGCTGAGGGGAATGACGACGTTCACGCAGACAGTGGCCTTCCTGGCTGATGATCCTGCTTCTTCCGAGAAGTCTGCTGAAGCAGTGAAACCGGCTGAGCCCCAAAAACCTGATGAAAAACCTGCTTCTTCGGAAAAGCCTGTTGGGAAGACTGCCGATCAACCCGCAACCAAAGCGCCAGAAGCGGAAAAACCCAAAACAGAGATGCCGGACAAAGCAGCCGACAAGCCCAAGCCCGACGCATCTCAAACAGAGAAATCTCAAACAGAGAAATCCGCTGCCGATGCTCCAAAGACAGACAATAAAGCTGCTCCGCCAACCGGAGAGATGAAAGGGGATGCCCAGACCGTTCCGCCGCCAGCTCCGAAAAGCGATATCCCTCCCCTGGATGACGCCTTGAAAGCCCAGTTGCGTTCGGAAATTCTGAAAGGACGCACCGCCGAAGCCATTCAGAAACGGATTGAAGCCGCTCAACTCTTCATGGGTGACATCAGTACCGATGTCACCCGTGAGAAAACGGAGGCGAAGTACCTTACGCTGGAACAGGCCACGAAAAAACTTCAGGACTATGCTGCGGAGCATCAGTTGCAGTACGTGGTGCTGCCATTGCTCTCCTATGAAGAACTGGCAACATCCGAGGACTATCCGATTGGCCAGGCGTCTACGGGACCGCAACGTTTCACCGTGGCGGATTCCCTGATGCGAACCTCTCCCACGGATATGTACCGCGTTTATCCCGCTTCCGACTTTACGACTTCCAGTGCCTATGTTTTCTGGAAGTTGAGCGACAAGGCAGCTTATGCTCCGATCACGCTGGATGATGAGCCGGGGCTGCGGGATCAAGTCGCGGAAGCGTGGAGCCTGGGACAAGCCACCCCGAAAGCGATTGCCCGTGCGGAAGAACTGGCAAAGCAGGTCCGGGACAGCGATCAGCCCATGGCAACCGTGCTGGCGGAACAAACCGTCACCGGCGCCAAGGGAAGCCTGTTTGTTCCCATTCGGGCGACGGGAGATTTCACCTGGATGCAATCCCCCCTGGTTCCCGCAACCGGCATGATGCAATCCATGCCGGTCCGTCCCTCCGTGATTCCGGGGGCTCCGGACGCGGGGAAAGAATTCTTTGAAAAAGTCTTTGACGACCTGAAAGTCGGCGATGTCGGCATTGCTCCAGGGAACGACCACACAAATTATTACATCGTGAAAATCCTTTCCCGGGATCCCTCCACGCCCGAACAACTGGAAGCCATGCACAAAAAATTCCTCGCCGAAGGAACGCAGGTCAATGGATATTCCAGCATGTTGCAGCAGACCATGATGCAGAATTCCGTCAACTGGTTGCAACAACTCTTCGACGAGCACGGAGTCAAAATCATGCAGCGTGACTACGAATAGTTTTGTGCCATCCTGGTGAAAAATCCGAATCGGGAATAACATCTCGAAAACGAAACGGCGACGCGGCAATTATCGTCTCCTCGATCTGTCCCGGCGGGTTCCTCGAGCGGTCTGTTGAGGTCACAGTTCCCGGAGCGGTCTGACCTGAAGTTTTTCAGTTTCGGAAAGTGTCAGTGGATGCCAAGTGAACCTTTGGCCAGCTGGAATGGCGTCCTCATGCCGCTGGGTGAAGTGCGCGTCTCGGTTCTGGACCGGTCGTTTCTGTTTGGAGATGCCGTTTACGAAGTGATGCGGGTCTATCGCGGAAAGCCGTTCCTCTTTTCCGACCATCTGGCCCGGCTTCAATCCAATCTTCAGAAATTACAGATCCTCGCGGATGTCTCGGAGATCGGGCAGCGTGTTTTGCAAGTTTTGCAGCAAAGCGGCATTGCTGACGGGATGATTTATATTCAGATCACGCGCGGAGAAGCTCCCCGGACGCATCACTTTCCGCATCCGCCGGTGCGCCCCAACGAATTGATTTATGTCAAGACGCTGGACAATTCTCTGCACGCGCGGCGAGAACAGGGGGGAACCGCCATTCTGATTGATGATGTGCGGTGGAAACGTTGCGATATCAAGAGTGTGAACCTGCTGGCGAATTGCCTGGGAGCGGAACAAGCTCTCGCTGCCGGATGCGATGAAGCCATTTTTGTGGATGAGCAGGGGACCCTGGTGGAAGGGACGCACACCAGCCTGTTTGGCGTCCGCCAGGGGATCCTGCTGACGGCACCGCTGGGACAGCATCTGCTTCCGGGAATCACTCGCCGGCTGGTATTACGTCTGGCGGAGAAATGCCGGATCAGCTCCATCGAAGAATTTCTGCACCGGGACCGGCTGGACCAGATCGATGAACTTTTTCTGACTGGAACCACGCTGGAAATTCTTCCGCTGATTCAAATTGAAGGCCGGATGATCGGCACCGGCGTTCCCGGCCCGGTCACCCGGTCGCTGCAACAGGCATATCGCGAAACCGTTCAGGCAGAATGTTGATGTTCCCGTTGTTCATTCCGTCATCTGCGGGATGAAGTTCCGCCAGCACTCATATTTGCTCAGGGAGAGTTGCCGACTGAGCAGGGGACTCCGTTTGGGTTTGACCGGCTTTTGAAGCAGTTTCATGCCCGCTTCCGCGGGCGTTCGGCCCCCCTTGTCGACATTGCATTTCAGGCAGGCACAGACGATGTTTTCCCAGGTATCCGCTCCACCTCGGCTTTTGGGGAGAACGTGATCGAGGCTCAACCGGGGAGAACTGAATCGCTTGCCGCAATACTGGCAACGGTGTCCGTCCCGGAGGAAGATGTTTCGCCGGTTGAATTTGACGGTGTTTCGGGGCACTCGTTCATAACTCAACAGGCGCACGACGCGCGGGGCCTGGATCTCGAAATTCACGGCACGGACCCAGTCTTCAAATTCGTTCCGTTCGCCAAGCTCCGTTTTCAATTGGCAGATTTCCAGCCATGTGGAAAAATCATAAGCACAGTAATGGCCCCCTTCCACATGAATGATTTCCGCCAGTTCCTTGACCAGCAGGCAGAATGCCCGCCGGACGGAGATCACCTGCACCGCCAGAAAATTGCGGTTCAAGACCAGGACATTGGCATCCAGCGCGGAAGAAAAAGAGCGCCTGCTGGCTGCGGAAGCATCCGGCAGCATTGTCTCTGGAACGGGAAACTGCGCGACAGAAACCATGCACGCTCCTGAACCATGAACGGACTTCAGCTCGGCATGACAGCCCCTCTCCCAGACGGGAAATTCCCCTTCCGGCGAGACAGCCCCCCGTTCTCACGGAAACGAGTATTTGCCAACAGGCCATTGGCCCGCAGGCAATGAATTCTCGTCCCGTCAAATCAGGTTTGCCGTTCCACGAATCATCATGTGGATCGCTGAAAACAGTTCTTTGCGAGAACCCTCTTCCGCAAACTCCATGGCGACAAACTTCCCGGTCTCGCCTGAAATGACCGGCATTCAGCGAGAGATTCCCGAAACAGTCGTCAATTCAACCGGAAACAACGGTCGTGGAGGGCAATTTGCGGAAAAAAGCCTCTGTGATGTTCAAAAAATTCTAGTCAGATGATCTTTTGAAGACAATCTTTTGCGTGCAAAAGTTCGGAGGTTCAGGCTTTCACCGGGGTGGGGCTGGTCTTCGTTGCTGGGGAAACGGAAGTTGTTTTACCTCGAAACAGTCCATAAAACAGGGCATCGATGCCGAACCAACTGCCGGTCGGCAGCGCAGCGATTCCCAGCAGGGCAATGCATTCAATCAGATTTTTATTGATAATGAAGCTATGCTCAGGACCGGGAATGGGCGGCACGCCAGGCCAGGGAGGCATCACAAGATAAAACATCAAGACCATCACAGCCCCCAGCACGGCCGCAATGCGGGTTCCCAGCCCGACAATCAGCAACGTTCCGAGAACGATCAGCCCCCACATCACCTGCCGGTCCGAGCGATTGAGCGGAGTCGCCGCTGGAGGGAGCGCCCCATATTTCAGCTGTTCCGGAGTGAGTATCTTCTGGGCAGTTTCCCGAAGGGATGTATCGAGTGCCCGAATCGGACCCACCAGCTCCGCCCGCATCTGGGCCAGCTTTTTACCAAGCATGTTGGCATGTTCGGTCTGGTAATCCATGGCAGCCGTGTCGATGGCGTGATTGTAATCGTTGACGAGATCCTTGTATTCCTGGATTTTTCCATAACGAACGACATGTTTTTCCGCGCCCACTTCATCGGGAAGAACCGTTCCCATCACGAAGTCGAACGTGCCGCGTTCGTTCAGGCTCCCCGTGACGCCGACATTTTCCGGATCGCCACGCAGCGCCGCTGCCAGGCGATGCCGGTAGGACAACTCGCGCGACTGGAACGACAGTTTTTCCACCGTGCGATAGAACTCCAGTTCCGCTCCGTCCGGCTTGGAAGTGGAATCGCTCCGCTTGCCGAAATTTCCATCCGGATTGCGGACCACATCCACCATTTTGAGAAGGGCCGCTTCTTCACTGGGTAAAACAGGCTTGACGGCAATCAGAACCTTCTTTTGTGCATCGTATTTGAATGCTTCGCCCAGCTTCTTCGGATCCACGGATTTCGGTAGATCCTCCAACGTCTGGCTGATGGCGGGTGTGGGGGGAAGCTCATCCGCTGCGGTATCGATTTCCGCAGCCCCGTCAAGTTCCTGATTCAGGATTCGTTGCTGTTTTTCATCGAGATGAAAATGTTTCACGAACCGGTCCCGCCAGTCGTACCATCGCTGGCTGACCGTCGCATAATCCAGCCACTTCAGATCGTCCGGATCGCCGGTCATCTTCCGGAAATAATCCCGGAGCGGCCCCTGGGCATTTTTGAGGTAGCCCTCGGAAGTCCACGGCGTGGGCGATGTCATCGTGGAGCGTTTCCAGAGACCTTCATAAAGAAACTGCCAGCCGATCGAAATCCGCAGAAGGACAATCAGCAGAATGGCGATGATCGAGACGCGATGCAGGTCTTTCACACATCTATCCTCAATGAAAACAGGCAAAATCGAAATCGCCATTCCGGCGACTGCAATCAGGCGGGGCAGTCAGGCGGCTGGTGACAGGCGAAACACGGGCGAACCGGCGACCGCTTCACTCCGTGTCAGCAGGAATACGGGGTTGGTTTTGTTCCAGAAAAATCTGGTCTGCTGGGATGTTGCAGACGATCGGTTGCAGTTGCCGTCCCTGGGACGGACTGGGCACCAGAATCGCCCCAACGTCTCTGTGATCATCGCAATACTGCCGGGCCTTGTCGAGTCCCATGGCATAGAATGCGGTCGAGAGAGCCTCGGCCTGTGCACCTGTGGGGGCCAGGACCGTGACCGACAGCAATTCCATCGCCGGCCAGCCCGTGCGGGGATCCAGCAGATGTCCATACCGTTTCCCTTCATGACGGAAAAATTGCACGTTCGATCCGCTGGTCGACATCCCCTGGTCCCGCAGCAGAAGCGTGGCATATCTCTGATCCGTAAACAGCGGGTTTTTGATTCCCACCGGCCACCCATAATACCCTCCATGATTCCCCCGCCCGCAAATACTGCTGTGCCCCCCATGGACAAGAAAATCGGAAACGGCCTCTTCCTGAAGATGCGCGGCGGCCAGGTCAATGGCGTATCCTTTCCCAATGGCAGCAAAATCAAATCGCACACCTGATCGGAAAAAACGGACCGTTCGAGATTCCGAATTCAGCTCCACATGTTTCATTCCGCTGTGAGCGAGGGCCTCGCGAATTGCCTCGGGAGCAGGGATCTGGCTGTGCTGGCGGGCGTGTCGCCAGAGTTGAATCAGGGCTCCCATGGCGGGATCGAACGCCCCGTCTGTCTCCTCCCACAATTTTCGGCATTCCTCCAGAAAAGCGAATAGATTTTCTGAGACCGGTTGGGGAGCCTGGAACGCCTGCTGATTCACCCGGGCGATGTCGCTGTCATCGCGATAGACGGTCAGCTGGTCTTCCACGAGATGCACGAAATCGAGGGCATCGGACGCCACCATGACCTGCCGCGGCACTCCCGGGTTCATCACGACAGCCCACTGGCAGGCCATCGCCCGTGTTTCCAGTCGGATTGTCTCCTGACCTGCCGGGGGCACAGAACGCTCTTCATGCCCCAGAATGGCGTCAGCGATTTCATCAGCACGATGACGCACCGCCCGCTGAGCGGCCCGACCCGTCAGAAAATCGCGTCGATTGGAGTCCGGAGTGGAAGACATGGAAAAATTGTCACGGTCAGGAATCAGGACGATCGCAGACTGGGGGACCGCCACGCGGGCCAGTTCTCATGAACACATCCCGGGAAACGAAAGATGCTGGTACTGGAATTTTCGCTGGAATGGGGGTGAATAACAATTGGGATGGGGAATATTTGCTTCCCACAAAACGCGGTCTCCTTGAACATCATCCGGTGCCGTCTATACTTCGGGACATTGCAAATTTTTGAGTTGTTCACCCCCCGCGTTGAAGAGGTGGTCCGAAGCATCGCTGTTTTTCCGCGTCGTACAAACGTTTCGCCTGTCCATGGCGTGGTGATGTTTCGATCCCCATTTTGTTCAATCAGAATTTGAATTGAAGAAAGTATTCGGATGAGTGCACAAGTTGGCCGCCCCGCCCCGGAGTTTTCCGTTCAGGCTTATGATCGTCGCAAAGACGGCACGGACGATCAGTTTCAGCAAGTCTCCCTGGCGGACCTGAAAGGGAAATGGGTCTGTCTTTTCTTCTATCCCCTGGACTTTACGTTTGTCTGCCCGACGGAGCTGGTCTCCTTTAACGACAAACTCGGGGAATTTGACGATCGCGATTGTGTCGTGCTGACGGCCAGTACCGACAGTGCTTTCTCCCACAAAGGCTGGTGCGATTCTCACGCCGACCTGTCCAAGCTGAAGTATCTGATGCTGGCCGACACCACCCACAAGCTCTCTCGTGATTATGGTGTCTTGAAAGAAGATGCCGGAATCGCCTACCGCGGTATTTTCCTGATCGATCCGACCGGAGTGGTCCGCTGGTCCGCCGTTCACGATCTAAGCGTGGGACGCAACGTTGAAGAAGTTCTCCGCGTTCTGGATGCCTTGCAGACCGACAAACTCTGCCCGTGCAACTGGAAACCTGGCGAAAAAACGCTGAACTGACCACAAACCGCTCTGGCTGGAGTGCATGTCTGAGGGGATGAATGACGGGTTCCCGCGTGGCGGAATGCAAACCCGCACAACATTGGCGCGTTCCAGCTGAAGACCGGGCATCTGTCGCATCAGCAGCCTGAGCGTGGGAAATTGATTGTGGGAAGCCCCTTCATCCGGCCCATACACCCGCACAGGGCATTTGATAGAACCCAGAGTCCTCATATGTCTCGACTTGCCCCCGTCTCCGTTCCAGCCGCTCGTGAAACCGTTGCCGGACTATACACCAAGATTCAGGATCTGTTCGGGGAAGAACCGATCCCCGAACCGTTTCTGATGTACGGCAACGTGGAACCGTTTCTTCGTGATTTCTACATGAACTTCAAAAAGTTTGTGTACACGGACGGAGCGATTTCCGCAAAGACGAAGGCGGCCCTTGGTCTGGCGGTGGCAGCCCATGGGAAATGCGGACCGTGGCTCGATTTCTTTTCCGGCCGGTGCCAGACGCTGGGATTTTCCGCGGAACAAGTGGCGGAAATCCTCGCGGTTTGTGCGACGAATTATATGTACAACACGTTCTTCAAGTTCCGCGATCTGAGCGGTTCAACATTGTTCGAGGGGATGGGGGTCGGCCTGCGGGCGCATACGCTCACGAATACGTCTCTCGATTCGCAGACAGTCGAACTGCTGGCAATCGCCATCAGTGATATCAATGCCTGCAAGCCCTGCACCTCCGCGCATGTTTCCAAGTGCAAGGAACTCGGACTGAGCAACGAACAAATGCTGGAAGCAATTCAATGTGCCGCCACGATGTATGCCGGTGTGCAGTTTCTGAATGCGACACTTTAGCCCGGAGTCATCAATGATGTATCACGTGACGCGGTTTGAACCACTGCGAATTCAAGCCCGCACGTGCGACGACAATGAGCTACTGGCTTTCGCAGCCCGCTGATCGTAAATGTTTTGAATTCTCTCAGCGTACGAATCTCATTCACGGTGTGAAAGACTTTGGCTGCTGCTGAAAAAGTGGGAGCGGGCTCCGGGATTCTACCGGGTGGGGACGCCAATCGGAGCGATCTCCGTGATGCGGGCTCGCGGACGGGCGCGATCCACGACGAAGGGCTTCTCCGCATAGGCTTTCGACACGTTCCCCGCTTTGTCTCGCGCGTCGAGACGAATATAGAACGGCTGATCCAGCGTTGGAGGCAACTTCCAGATGAACCGCTCCGAGTTGGGCTGCCAGTCGGCAATCGGTTCCCAGGGGCCGGTGGCGGTCATCGAGTAGAACAAGGCGACCGGCCGGTCCGCGAGATCCTGATCATGTGCGGACCAGCTGATCATGACGGCGTTTGCTTCCTGGTCCGGTGCATTTTCCAGCGGCATCAGCTTGACAATCGGAGGCGTCCGGTCCACGGTAATGCGGACATCAGGCAGATCATTGGGTTGCGGTGGAATATCGACCCGGCCCAAACCATTTGTGACGCGAAACGCCAGTCCGTACTCGCCATCCTTGGGAACAGTCACATCCATCGGGGAATTCCGGTCCGGATCGTGACCGTAATAAAACCATTTCTGCCCATTGTCTTCCGTGATATAAAGATCGACCTGTTTCACTCCGGAAGGTCCGACTCCATCAAGGCTGTAGGCAACACGAAACGTTGCGGAATTGACCTTCAAGACGACTCCTTGCAGACTGGTCTTTCCGGACGGGCCGGAGTCTTGCGGAGCAGCAGGAGTTCGGGTTCCGCTGGACAGGTTCTGCACAGAAATTGCCGCACTTCCGGTTGTGGCGGATGTCAGGCGGGGCGTTAACCCGGTAGAAGGGATTCCGGATCCCGGGAGTGTCATGGAGTCGTTCGCGACCGGTTGGCCATAATCAGGTTTATCATTGCGGACCGGGGGAATTTCCAGACTGCACGAAACCTGGGCCTCGCCCCGGTTGCCAGTCAGATCGGAAACTTCTCCTCGAACTTGAACGGTTCCCCCTTCCGGAGCCGTCCAACTGGTCTGCCCGTACGAGTGAGTCCGGACTGCCACTACGTTCCAGGTATCGGAAGCGGAATCGCGAAATTCCAGCTTCAACGATGCCAGATCAAGATTGTCGTCTTCGGCAGTCCAGGTCAGCTTGACCCGTCCCGGTTCCACTTCAATCAGTTGAAGGTCGAGTCGGGGAGGCGCACTGTCAACCAGCACATGCAATCCAGCCTGATGCGGTCCCGCAGGATAGACCAGGCCGCTGGCGGCCACAGTTTTGACGGAGAACCAGTACACACCATCTTCGCCGGCTTCAAAGGTGAACTTTCCGGATTCCGGAGAGGTTCCCTCGACCAGTTTCCAGTGTTCCCCCGCATCACGGGAGACATAGAGTTGAACTTCCCGGCTTCCCAGGCGTTTGAGCTCGGAAGCATCAAACTGGAACGGGATTCGAAAATGGCGTGATTTGGAATACACCAGTTCCGCGCGAGCGGGATGAATGAACAGCAGAAATGCCAACAGGGGCAGGCTTCCCCGGAAGGAGTGCTGAAGGACACGCCAGAAATTCATCCCTGATCGGTACATAGCTGACCCGGTCCTGAGAAAAAGGAGCAAGTTGAAGGAGAGGGTTCCCATATTCGCTGCCGATACGGTTCCCAATCTCCCGTTCTCTGTTCCCGTTTCCCTTTCCCCATTCCCCCCGATGCGTGCCCCCTGCGCGCATATCGACAAGAAAGACACTCTTTTCCGGATTCCACAGCTCCGTAATGACGGGTTCCGTAATGACGGTTCCGTGGAGATGGTTCCGCAGAATCTGCCGGAGCAGACCGGTTCCGGTCTGGTGTCATTCGTCCTTCCTATCGACGACACCGAAAGTGCAACTTCATCGGAATGTGCCGATCAGGCGGGGAGCAGTGGAAAATTGGGAATTACAGCGCTATTTTCTCCTCCAGCTTCACAATTCCATCCGAAGTTTTCCGAGAGAGCCTTCCCCCAGCAGGGGCCGCTTTCCGCTGACCTGCCACCGACTCCTTTGTTGAAAAATCTCAATGGCTGCATCCATGTCCAAATCACCGCTTCCGCATCGAACATTCACTGTCGACGTCACGAAAGACCATCTTGTCTTTTCAGCGGGGCATTTCATCACCATTGGAGATTTTTGCGAACGGATTCATGGACACAATTTTCGCGTGGCGGCGCAGGTGGAAGGTCCGCTGGACGCAAACGGCTTCGTCTTCGATTTCATTGCGTTGCGGGATACGTTACAGAAATACTGCGACACACTCGACCATCGGATGTTGCTTCCCACCCGTCATCCGACGATCCTTTTGGCCGTTCAGGAGGATGAAGTGGAAGTTCGATACGAACAGCGCCGCTGGGTTTTTCCCAAGGAAGAATGTGCCCTGCTTCCGATCGAACAGACCACGGTGGAACTCATCGCGCAATGGCTGGGCGAACAGTTACTCAAACATCTTTCCGTCTCCGGATTGACATCGCTGACGGTGAAAGTGGAAGAGAATTTCGGCCAATGGGCTGGATGCCGGTTCGACCTGTCCGAATCGCCCCGATGAACAGGAAATCCGGGGCTGGGAAACCTGCCGGCGATCCGGATTCACGGAGAAGCAGGATCACATTTTTCGATCCTGTTCGAACAGCACTTCGTCGATAATGATCGTGGTGCAGAGGATGGCAATCTCATCTTCGCCGTCGATGATGTCCACTCCGTAGCTGTCTTCCCAGTTCCAGTCGATCTTGCTGACCTTGGCGACGACGGCGCCGCGATGGATGAAGTGGAATTCGTATTCGGAAAATCGTCCACTGATGCTGTAATCGTTCGGGCCGGGAACATCGAGCGTGAATGATTTTCCCGCCCAGGACCATTCTTTTTTCACTTCCGCGAAGACTTCCCCGTCTCGTTCGATGCTATAGACGGGGGCCATGGGACCAAATTCCTGGCCGATCGTGGCCAGTTCGTTTCCATCAAGATCCTGAAAAGAAAGGTTCGTTCCCCAGTCGAAGGCGGTTCCCGCCACACGGAACTTTTGGTTCCCCTCGCTATCCGTGATATAAAATTCATTGTTGCCCAGGGTCCAGAACTCATGCGGAATGCGGTAAACCATGATGAACTTTCTGCTGGAATGTTTGGTAATCGGCAGCGCTCCAGGAACACCCATACAACAGACGTGCCTTCAGCATTTCAGTTTCAGAACAAAGATCAATACCAGAAAACCGGGAAGTTCATTCTTTTGTGTCCGGAAGTTCAGCCTCCTCCCACCAGGGTCACAATTTCAATCTCATCTCCCGCAATGAGCAGACAACGGGCATGTTCCCCACGCGGAACAAGGGCCCGGTTTCGTTCCACAGCCAGGAACCGGGAGTCCAACTTCAATTCCTGGAGCAGCATTGCAATGTTTGTTCCCTGTTCCACTTCCCGCTGTACTCCGTTCAGTCTGATCTGCATCATTCCCATTCCGCGGTTTCTCCTGTCCGGTCAGCGCGACCCCAAAAAGGGTCTTGCTTTTTAAAAAACTGTTTTCAAACTGAGGAAGGCAAGACGTTCTGCCCGTTTCCTGCTTGCCCGGTAACCTGCTTGACCATAAAGGACCTTGCCTCCATGTCCAGACTGCCACTCGACGGAAAACGAATTTTATGCTTTGTCGGGGATGTCTATGAAGACCTGGAACTCTGGTATCCCAAGTTGCGGCTGGAAGAAGCAGGAGCCCATGTCACCATCGCGGGACCGGACGAGGGAATTGTCTATCAGGGAAAACATGGCTACCCCTGCAAAGCAGACGCAGCCATCCGTGATATGGAAGTCGACGATTTTCATGGCGTGATCTGTCCGGGAGGGTTTATGCCCGACAAGCTGCGGCGGGATCCGCATGTCCTTTCCCTTGTGACGCAATTCCACGAACAGGGAAAACTGGTGGCAGCCATCTGCCATGGCGGGTGGATCCCCATTTCCGCCAAAGTCTACGGAGGAGTCCGCGTCACGGGATCACCCGGGATTAAGGACGATCTCGAAAATGCCGGGGCCTATTTTGAAGATGCTGCCGTTGTTGTGGACCGGCACTTCATCAGCAGCCGGAAACCGGATGATCTTCCCCAGTTCTGCCGGGCCATGATTCACTTTCTGGTGGAAGTCCCTGTCGACAGTGAGAACATCTGACAGTGAGAACACTTTTTGAGAACAGGCCGCTCTCTTCCGATCTCCATCTCCACCAAATCTCCATTTCCACCAGGATGAGATCCCTGTCTTGACTATGGCTTGCCAAAATCGGGTCCGTATTTCTGTTGCATCTGCCGCAGAATCTGCACACGCTCGTCATTGAGCAGACTCCAGACATCATCCCGTTGCTTGGCTCCCGCGGAAATCGCTGCTGCCTGGCGCTCGCGAACCTGTTGAAGATTACTCGTGACCTTGTATGACGGAGAACCGTAGCCGACACCTCCCCAGACATTCACGGAGGCCCAGCCCGGGTTGTAATCGTAATCATATGTCAGCGTTTTTTGCTGTAGATTGACGTCAAGTTGCTGGCCCCGTAACGAACGCCCCAGAGCTCTCAATCGGGAGGAAACGTCACTGCCATAGGTCACAAGCGCCGGATCGACTCCAGCGACGGGAAGTTCGTCGATCTTGGCAGCGAAGTTTTCATGCCAAAGTGCGGTCCGGGAATAGTCCGTGGCGCGGCGGTTGGCTTTGGAAAGATCATTCAGGTAGCGATCCACCTGTTGAAAATAACGTCGGGATGCGTCTGCTGTTGGCGTGGCGGGAGTTCCAGCCACGTTTTCTCCCGCGGAGGGAACCATGCCACCGGTCGCTGGAGCCGATGTGATCAATGACACGACCCGCCGCAGATTTTCGTCACTCAGAGCAGACGTCAGCAGCAGCGAGGCCCCTTCCGTTTTGTAAGTTCCCGTATCGAAATCGTCGATGGCGGCCCCCAGTTCGTGCAGCGTACTGAGAAAGAACCGTTGCAGATGCGGCCCCAAAGTTCCAATGTCCTTTTGAAAATCAATCCGCAACGACGCGGTTGTTTTATCTTCAATTGTGATCGAAAGCGAAACTCCACGCAGCGACATCAGCACGGAAAGCAGTTGTTGCTGCAATTGTGGCGAACTGGCCAGTTGTGGGGATGCCGCCAGATGGGTGGCTGTATTCACCGGGTCGAGCGTGTTTTCGAGATCGATTGCCATCACAATGTGACCGGGGAGGGTACTGGCTCCGTTTAAGTATTCGGAGAGCGGCCCCGTCACTCGGGCTTCCAGTGCGCGCGCCCAGCGGCCCGCTTCCTGACGCACTGCCGGACGCCACATCCCGATCATTCCCGGAGAGAATCCGAGGACATAGGAATCGCGACGGCTGCGGACAGCCGTCACCCCATTGATTTTTTCAAGTGGTTCCTGTTCCCGTTGAGCCACGCGATCCATCGTCATGGCGGGGGGAACCGTGGCGACCCCCGCTGCCCAGATTTCCTCATGACTGGCGGGCCGAACCAGAAATCCAACCACCAGCGTGCGAACCCAGGACGGAATTCCTCCTGCTCCGCTCAAAAATTTCTGATCGGCAGACTTGGCCCATTCTTCCTGGCGCGCCCGCGGCGTTTGCATCACTTGTTCCACGCGCACAATGGCCAGGGCATTCACATCGTTGGGCAGCCGTTTCGTCAGTTCTTGAGACTCATCTCCAAACCCCCGAACTGGGAAGAAGCAACAGACCATCAACAACCCGATGCTGCCGAACCGAGCTGGACGATGCTGCCAGGACGCGCAGACAGACGAAAGCCGCAACAAGGCAAGACTCTGCATGTTGAATTCTCAGATGAATGAGGAGAGAAGAAGGGGCGCAAGGCATTATTCAGCGGACGCTGCCAGCGGTGCAAGCATCACTCTCCAAAAAAGACTTCGCAACTCCCTTCTGCCGGGCTCCTGCCGGAAAAAACCGATCCGCACGGGAGTGCCAGTGCCTCCCATGCGGATCATGAATCGTCCGACATCGAACTCCGCAGCACAATCGCCCCCGTTCCGCTCGCGGGATAGGGCTTGCGATTGTTCCGACGCTGGACGCGGCACTAAAAAACTCGGCACAATCGCCCCCGTTCCGCTCGCGGGATAGGGCTTGCGATTGTTCCGACGCTGGACGCGGCACTAAAAAACTCGGCACAATCGCCCCCGTTCCGCTCGCGGGATAGGGCTTGTGATTGTTCCGACGCTGGACGCGGCACTAAAATTCGCGTTTGCCTTTGAGGCCTGGGGCGGGAATCGGGTATTTGCCGTTCTCAGTCATCTGTACGGGTGCTGGGCTGTCGACGTGCAGCTTGTCGATTCCTGGGGCAAACTCGTGGTCACAGTTCAGGATTTCGTCGTAGGTAATTTCCTGACCGGTATGTGCCGCCATGCGTCCCAGGGAGGCTGTCAGACTGGATTTGACTCCTCGGGGAACTTCGTTGTAGGGAGTGTCGTTCCGGACAGCCGTGACCAGATCGATCCATTCCATCTCATAGGGAGACCGTTCTTTGGTCGGATATTGCCAGATCAATTTCGATTTTGAAAAATTCTGATCGGAATACGTCCGGGATTTTGCCGGGAAGTGGCCATGTTCGGAAACAACGGCGCAGCCCTTGCTGCCGTGGGCATAGGTGGCGAATTCCTGTTTGACATTCGGCATCGTCCGGCCATACAGCATCAATTTGCAGCCGTCCCGGAATGTGTATTCGACGGAGTAATTGTCGAAATTCTGATCGACATAGTCTCCACGATAATGCCGGCCTCCGGAAGCCTGGGCTTTTACGGGCCAGTCATTTTTCATCCAGCAGCATTCATCGAGATTGTGAATATAGAAATCACTGAAGCAGCCGCCGCTGGCCCAGAGGAAGCCGTGGAAGTTCGCGATCTGGTACAATACTTCCGGGCTCATGCCGGTATAGGGAGGAACAAAGGCGCTGCCGACCGGGCCGTGCATCCGATACGCCCGGAGCAGGTTCAGGTCTCCGATTTCCCCGTCCTGAATGCGTTGAAACAATTCCTTCCGGGCGGTGCTGTGACGGCACATTAGCCCGACACCAACTTTCAGGTTTTTCTCGGAAGCCTTCTCTGCCAGTTCCAGCATCTTTTTGGAGGTCGGACCGTCCACCGTTACCGGTTTTTCCATGAAGACGTTCAGTCCTTTTTCGATGGCATATTGAAAATGGACCCAACGGAAGGCGGGAGGCGTTGTCAGCACCACGATATCTCCCGGTTTCAGACAATCCATTGCCTGCCGATAGGCATCAAAACCGATAAATTTCCGTTCCGGCGACACGTCCAGCCGATCCGCGTGCTTCGACTTCAACGCCTCCAGGCTATTCGACAGATTTTTATCGAACACGTCCGCCATGGCTTTCAGTTGAATCGGCCCCGCTTCAATGGAGAGCGCATCATGAATTGCTCCCGTTCCCCGACCGCCGCAACCGACGAGGGCCAGATCAATTGTGTTTTCTTCCTTGGCGTAGGCTTTGGGAAGGACAAGCTGAGTCGCTGTCATGGCGACTGCCGCGGTCGTTGTGGTTTTCAGAAGGTCGCGGCGGGAGAGACCGGGAGTGGGGGAGGTGGGCATGGATCAATTCTCCGCAAAGGGATCAACAAGGTTGGATTGATTTTTCCACTCTGGCAAATTTGCCGGGAATTTCAAGCCGCTTCCCCAGAAAACCAGCCCGTTCCCAAAACCTTTCGGAAACATTTCAGAAAATCAAACAGAATCATTCAGCGAGTCCGCCGTTTCGAAATCCCTTTTCGAGGAAAGCGGGGAGAGACCATGAGAGTGCGAAACTCTCCTGGAACCGGTACAACAGTTTTTTGAATCACAGCCTGTCCGCAAGAAGATTTTTGATGATGTTTAACATTGAGAACTTCCGGAACCGACAACAACGCCTCGCCCAGGTGCTTCAGAGACTGGAGGTCGGCGGAGCTGTATTGATTCGTCCTGAACACGTTCAATATTTCACAGGGTTCCGTCCCGTTCCGGTCTTGCAGGGGGTGGTTGTCATCTTTCCGGATGGAAAAACGCTGTTGTCCGCCCCTAATCACATTCCAGACATTCACGCTGCCCATGAATGCGTGTCCTATGAAGCGCAATGGAATTGCACGTTGCGGCAGGATCAATTGACCGCAGCCATGAAGGCACTGGAGCCACTTCTTCCGAGTAATTTTTTACGAAACCGGATTGCCATTGAGTTTTCCGCCAATCCCGCAGCGGTCCTTCAGGCGAACCACGGAGCGATGGGAAACAATATCGATCTTGAACCCGAACTCTGGCGGATGCGTCGCTGTAAAGATTCGGATGAACTTGCCTTGATCGAACAGGCCATTGCCTGCACGGAAGCCATGTACGCGCGAGCTCGCAGCCTGGTGAAGCCGGGATTGACCGAACTGGAGATTTACAATGAACTCCATGCGGCCGCGGTCATGACAGCCCAGGAACCATTGCTGGCGGTTGGAAATGATTTTCAGTGCAATTCCGCCGGAGGAACTCCGCGCCCGCGCCCCGTTCAGCAAGGTGAACTGCTGATTCTCGATCTGGGAGTTTCCTATCAAGGCTATTATTCGGACAACTGCCGGACATTGTCCGTGGGCGGTCCCCCTTCGCAAGAGCAACAACAGGCCTGGGAAGCGGTCCATCGTGTCCTGGAATTTGTCGAAGCGGAAGTCCGTCCGGGAGTCTCCGCGAAAAATCTGTTTCAGCAAGCCCGCAAACAACTGGACGCACACCGCCCGGGAAGTTTCTTTCATCACCTGGGCCATGGAATCGGGCTCTCACCCCACGAGATGCCGCATGTGAATGACTGTTGGGACGAATACTTCGAAGAAGGGGATGTCTTTACGGCTGAACCGGGTCTGTATGCACCGGAACTGAAAGCCGGATTGCGGCTGGAGCAGGACTATCTTGTGACCGCGTCGGGCGTCAAATGTCTCACCTCCCACCCGCTGGATCTCTATCTCGGGTGATGCGAGTGGGGAACCGGCTCAACATCTTCGCAAACGTCCTGCGGAGCGTCGTCAAGAAGTTGTCGTTTTGTCCGGTTTCTTCGCTGCAACAGATGAAATTTCAGTCCGGAAAAGAAAAAGGCTCCGCCGGAAACCAGTCCGAAGATTGTCGGCGACACCTGGGGGAACAGGGCCATGGGAATCGCAGACAGGTACAGCAGCACTCCAGGAATATAAAACTCTCCGGAAAGAATCCCTGCTTTGGCGATGAAGACTGCCCCGGCAAAGAGCGCCAGAACCGGGGAGAGAGTCAGGACCGGCAACCCCATCAGCCATTCAATGCCAAACAGCGCCGTGGAACATCCCATGCTTGCGGCCCAGACATGAGCGATCTGGCGTTCCACGAACGTGACCGGACCTGCGCGCCTGCGCAGGTTCCAGAATATGGCTGCCCAGGTTCCCAATCCCAGCGTCCATAATCCAACATATGGCAATCGGGAATCGATTCCCGCATACTTCATCAGATCGGTGGTGATGCACAGGATGACCAGAACCGCTGCGTGCCACATCCAGAGCAGTCCCCAGTTCTCCAGCACGCCAATGTGATGCGTGGGCCGGAAAGCTCGGCTCAGAATTTGCGTAAACTGGGAGGATCGTGCTGAAATCGGCTCATGCCGCAGATAGGCTTCCAGGTCCGCAGCCAGTTCTTCCGCGGTTTGGTATCGAAGATCGATCGGCTTTTGCAGAGCTTTCAGGATGATCATTTCCAGATCAATATCGATTTGCGGATGGAGCAGCCGGGGCGGAAGCGGATCCTGCTCCAGAATCATCAGCAGGGCATCGACCGGACTGGCCGCCTGAAATGGGGCGCGTCCCGTCACGCAGGCATAGAGAATTGCTCCCAGGCTGTAGACATCCGAGACAGGTCCGGGATGGCCGCGTCCTCCAGCAGCCTGTTCGGGAGCCATGTATCCTGGAGTCCCGAGAATGGCGCCGGTCTCGGTGATTGCTGCCCCAACAAGCGAGGCCTCCGGGGTTTTGAAGCGTTTCGCCAGACCGAAGTCGGAAACGAACTGATGGCCATGCCGATCGATCAGAATATTGGATGGTTTCAGATCGCGGTGCAGAACTCCCCGCTGATGAGCATAAGCAATCGCCCGGCAGACCGGGACCATCACGGCAGCGGCCTCGTGGTCGGAAAGCGTCCCCTCCGTGATCCGCCGTGCAAGCGTCGTTCCCTCAATGAGGGGCATACTGAAATAAGGTTGCCCCTGTTCCATTCCAACATCATGAATGGCGACAATATGCGGATGGTCGAGTCGGGCAGCTGCTTCGGTCTCCGCCTGAAAACGCGCCAGATTGGAGGGAGTGGAAAATTCTCCGCGAAGGAGCATTTTGACAGCCACGGTTCGTTGCGGGTGTCGCTGGCGGGCCTTGTAGACCACCCCCATTCCCCCCCCGGCCGATTTCTTCCAACAGTTGAAACGGTCCGAATGGCATCGGTTCCGCCAGAGACGACTTTGAAGGATCGGAAAAATCATCCTCCGCCGATTCCGGCAAGCCAAATTGCTCCGCCACAAGAATGGTCGCCCATAACGAACGCACTTCATCCGCCAGGTCCGGATACTCGTGGAGAATCTGTTCCACATGAACCGGCTGCCCATTCCGCAGGCGTTCCGTCATCTCGTTCAGCACCACAAACATTCTGGAGTCATGGTCGACCAACTCATTGTTCCTGGGAGAATTTTCCGAAGAGGCCATTCAAAAACCTTACTCTTCAATAATGAGCCGTGAACTTTTTCATGAGGAAAATGTCTCAAGAGGAGATGGTGATGACATTCCGCCGAATTCGCCTATTTTGCGGACATTCCAGCGGGTGAATCCATTTTCAGAAGAAATCCATCACTTCGTCAGCTTGACAATGCCGATTGACCCATTACCGTATGCACCATCTGGCCCCATCGTCTAGAGGCCCAGGACATTGGATTTTCAGTCCAAGTACAGGGGTTCGAATCCCCTTGGGGTCATACCAGATTGAAGGCACCTTCTTGATCAGAGGGTGCCTTCTTTTTTTGCCGGTTCATTTCAAAAAAATCTGTTTCCAGCTGCTCTTCCCTCAATCGCCGGTCGATCTTTCCCCAATAACAGCGAAAGATCAATCGATGGATACTTCTACCGCCTGGCAGCAACTCTTTGAACAATGGCCCTCCAGCCGGCCTCGCATCGGGATTGTAATCGCTGAAGCTCAAGAACCCATTGCATTTACAAATTTTCTTGCGGGATCGGGAATCCTGGCCCTGGAGCGGGAACGTCCCGATACCCAAGGGGCTCGAAAAGTGCTGCTGGCATTTTCTGCCATTACGGCAGTAAAGTTTATCGACACCACTGATTTCGCTGACCTCCAGCAGCTTGGCCTCGAATAATCACTGTGCACAAAAAATGAGCAGCCCACTTTTTAGGCAAGCTGCCTTTTTGTGTTCAGTCTGTTTTTCTGTACATGCAGGCAATGAGAGAGTAGACGCCGGTTTCCGGGAATGATATCTTTCTGATGGCATGTTCGAATTGACGGCGCCGGATTGCATGACGCAACTAGGAAGTCGTTCGCCACCAGAAGGAGACTCATGTCATGTTGGTTCTCTCAAGGAAGCCTGGAGAGCGGATTCTGATTGGCGACGAAATCGCCGTGACGGTGGTCCGCATTGGTCCCAATACCGTCCGCATTGGAATCGAGGCTCCCCGCACGATGAACATCGTCCGGGATGAACTCTGTGCGCCGGAAACAGCAACTCCTCCGGCTCAGAAAATGACGGTTGAGAAATAGCCGCCCCTCTTCCGGCTCCTCCCGCTGGCCTTTATCAACCTGCAAGAGACCGGTTGGCAATGTGTGACGAATTGCGAGCAGGCCCACAAGCCTGTGGACGCAACGTGAAAATTTGCTTTGACAGGGGAGTTTTGCACAACAATCGAGAGATGGCCCATACAAACAGGGCTCACTGTAAACAGGGGCCACTGTGTCGCCCCCATTCACAGTCCATTGATCCGCTTGTTGAATGCCTCCTCCGCGTCAACCGTTTTTCAGCTCACTTCCGCGCGCCGTAAATAGGCTTTGGCTGAATCGCTCATGGTCACCAGGGCCGCTCCCATCATGATGGCATCCTTTAAGACCAACCGTCCCGCCCCGCTGAGATAGGGAAATCCATGCTGCGCGTCCCCCAGTGCGGGAACCCAGCATTCCGGAGTCGTGACCAGAAAGGAGAGCGTCACGAAAGACATGATGAATACCAGAAAACTTCCGACAGCAGCCACCTGCGGCAACCATGGGTGCGTCCCGATCAGCACTCCATACAAAACAATGATCGTCCCCAGGCCATAGGCAAACGGATATGTTCCATTCTGCCGATGCCACGCCCGATTCTCTTCCACGAGCGCGCCTTCCGGATTCCGATGCGTCTTATAATTCCCCGGATCGCGGATCAGAAATTTCATCAATGGGCTGTTCGCCACAAACGGCATGATCCCGTCGGCTTCATAGGGAAACGCTTTCAACCCGCCGATCCACAACAAAACAATCATCAACCCGATCCGGGTGATGATCATTCCGGGGCGGTCGGCCCTGGCCGCCAGTTCATAAAGTTTGCGAATCATCCTTCTGACTCCTTCTGTCTGTCTTTGCGGTTTTCAACTTTGCCGGGCCACATTCCGCCACACATGGGGGCTTTGCACAAAAAGCCGGGACAATCTCCACGGTTTGCAGAGCGGCCTCTGGCTTTCGGCAAAAATTTCCGTGAACGAGAGTGCGGAAAAACATTTTCGGCAGGCAGCCGGTTTCACAGAATGGACGTTCAGCGCGAAAGCATGGACAGATTGCTTCCGCCCCGGATCTCTGTTTCAAATTCCCGGAAGAAACGGGGAGAAACACCGGTCGCTTTTTTGAACAGCCGGCTGAAGTACAGCTCATCACCAAAGCCGAGTTCTCCGGCAACTTCCTTGACCGGCTTCAAGGTGTGCAGCAGTTCCCATTTGGCATGGGTGAGAATGCGTTCCCGAATCAATTCCGTCAGTGTCTTTCCAAGCCGTTCCCGGACATGGCGTCCCAGCGTTTTGGGAGTCATGTGCATCAATTCCGCATAGTCCGCGGGCGCGTGCAAAGAAGAATAATGACGTTCAATCAATTGGCTCAGTTCCATCAGAACCGGATCACGATAGTTCATTACCGATGTGCGGGAATTAGCATTTGCGGCCATCTTGATGCGGGCAGCGGTGATCAGAATCAGCTTCATGCAGGACTGCAATGCCTCTTCGCCGGCCGGCAATTGAAGTTTCTGCTCCCGTTCCATCCGGTCGATCAACCGGGCCATCTCAAGATGTGCCCTTCGATCCAAAGTGACTCGTGGAATCCCGTAGGGATCGTTGAACAAAATCCCGCTGCATCCGGTTTCCGCATGAAACGTTTCCACACACAAAAAATTGGCATGAAACAGAATTCGGGTCAGGCGGGTCGGAGCTTCCGGTTCGAAACGGCATCGCTGATAGGGAACGAAGAACAGCAGTTGCCGGGCCAGATAGTCATGAACGGCGGCATCCGCCCAGAATCGCCCTTTCCCTTCCCGGACCAGACAGACCGAAAAACAATTGGTCCGATCCGGTTCGAAGAGCGGCGCGGACGAGGCCAATTCGTCGAGATGAAGCGGAGGGATCCCTTTTCGGGGATCGAAGAAAACTGATGTATTCCGTGTGCGATCTTCCCCTGCCGATGAGGGGGATTGATGACGGCCACGTTTCACGATCCGGACTCCGTTTGAAAACCAAGGAGATGGCAAAAATGGTGAAACCCTGTGGAAAATTTGCAACAGATCCTCTTTCGGCAACCCTGCATCCTGGGCATGTTGACAATTCGCCACAAGTAAAAACGGAGAATTCAGGAAACACGGGTTGAATTTTCTCACCGAAACGGATGCAACGGCATCTCCCCAAAAGGCAACAGATCCTGATGAAGAAAGCCGCGGCAATTCGGGCGCACGATGTGCAGGGAGTGTTACGATGAAATTGTCCGCTGTGTCGCGCAACGCGAATCGGTGGTCCGTGTCCGATGGCGCGGATCGGTTTTGAAATCTCCAGAAACGGATCTTCATCCCAAGGACCGGCATTCCCGGTCATCGAGGTTATCATGTCTCACTTTCGGTTCCGAGGAGTTCTTCCCGCGACAGCCTGCTGGATGGCCTTCAGCTCAGTATCGGCTGTGGCTCAAACTCCCACATATGCTCCGTCCAGCCCGCTGGTTGCTCCGGGCGAACCGATGTCGGGATCGGATTCATCCACGATTCCGCAAAGCACAATTCCGCAAAACACGGTTCCCGAAAGCACCATTCCATCCACGACGCTTCCTCCGATCACCGTCCCTTCCACAATTCCTAACGGGGGATCGACAATTCCCGGCGGATCTCTTCCGAGTGGGAACACGTTCGATCCACCCGCCACGATCGTCACGCCGGGAACGGTCCCAGCGGCACGTCGTGGATGGTATCCCGGATATTGGCTCGGATTCCGTCCGTACGATCCACCCTATGGCGGGGGCCCGGTTCCCTATCGGACGAACTATCAGGGGTTCGCTGCTCCGTATGGAGCACCAGGGGGATGCAATACCTGTCAGCCGGCAGTTCCTGTTGCCCCTGCCCCTTGTGCCGCGTGCGGTTCCCAGAATCTCGACTTTGGCCGAGGCTATGACGGCTTTATGACCGGCTGGTAATTCCAGATTTCTTCCCATGAAAAACGTCGTCTTTCTGCCCATGCAACAGCACGGGCAGAAAGACGCGAAGGGCAAACTTGTCTTGATTCAGACAAGTTGTGGTTCGTCCAGCGCTTCCTTGAGGCGATGTCTCGCGGTGTGCAACCGGCGCTTGATCGTCCCCACGGGGCTGCTGAAGCGATCACTCATTTCCTTGAGCGATTGCCCTTCGAAATAGAACGCCAGAAGCGTTTCCCGATCCAGGGTGCGGAGTTGCTTTAATCCGTCTCGGACCTGGTCCGCCCGTTCCCGTTGCAGAACGCCATCGATGGGAGATGTTCTCTGAGCGACAATGGACATCGTCTCCGGAGCCTGATACGACTCCCGGGGACGTCGCACGGCGCGGTTGATCGACATCCGCACGGCAATCCGCTTCAGCCAGCCGACAAACCGTTCCGGTTCCCGGAGTTGGACCAGCTTTCGCAATGCCCGCAGGAAGACTTCCTGGGTCACTTCCACCGCTTCGGCCTGGTTCCGTAATCGGCGGTAGCAGATGCTGTAAACGGCGGATTCGTATTCTCGAGCCAACACTCCAAAGGCATCGCGGTTTCCTCCTTGAGCCTGGAGCACCAACTCTATGATTTCTATTTCATCAAGCATGGCTGTGATCCCCCTCTTTGGGGGGCTTTCTCTCTGTCGAAGCGTCCGATCCGCGGGAAAATCTGTCCGGGAGTTTTTTCAACGGGGAGAGTCCGTCTCCACGCCGAGAAACAGCGGACATTTTCCGGAAGAGCGAAGACGCGGAAGGGTTTTGTTCCGGTCAAAACTGAGCATTCCGGTCTCGATGAGGCCGGATGAACACCTCGGGCTTCCGCTGGCAATAGGGAGATGGCAACTGCCGCCGACGGACCACCATCACTGGGGATGGCAAATCATGGGCAAACAGTCCGCACCAACCGTTACCAGGCTGCTGGGCACGCTCCGAATTTCGAGTTGACACAGAAGAGTTTCGAAATGACGGACCTGGAACCGTTCTTGTGAGAACACGGACAGGCAGTCTCAGAGAAAACTCTCCGGGTCAGGCTCGGGAATCGCTGGGGCGATTCAAACGGAGGTTGTCCTGTTGAGGACAAACATGGCCCAGGCGGCAACCGGCACCTCCAGGGATGAGCGTTGCCACATGGCCGTCGGCTGTTCCGTCGTCAGGGATCGTGTCTCCGGTCGCTCGCAAAGCGACCCGCGTACGGAGACGACGGGGCGTTTGACGCCCGCGACAGGAACGTCGACATGGGTTAGCCGTTTCCCGGTCTGCTCACGATACGTATGCCCAACGCGAGCGGCGACCATGGCACAGGCGGCGTTATGAATTGCCGAATTGCCAATGATGTTGCTGCTGTTGTTGATGGCGTTACGCATGGCTGCACCTTCTGCGAATTTCTCGCAGTCCAGGAAACACAAGATGAAACAGATGGTTCCGCACGTCCGGAACCGGGTGATTATGGACTGGCTCTTCCTTGACCGGCCAGACAAAGCCGAAAAGACCAACGGGAGTCCCCAGCGGATCTTTGCCAATACTTTCCTCTACGGTAGCTTGACCTCTTCGAGATCAAAATGGTTCGCGAATATTTCCAGAAAGTCAAAAATTCCTCAATCAGATTTTTGCCAATCTCCGGAAATGACACGAAGAATAAGACGCCAATCCTGATTTCACGATAAGATCCGCTTCTGAAAGCGCTTCAATCTCCTCCCGAGCCAGTCACTTCTTTCCGGATTCGATGCTGCTTCAAGATGAACACAACGCGCTATTTTCTCTGTAACTTGTTGTCAGTTATTGCGTTACTATTGGCAGCCGCCATTCCGGCCCCGCTATCGGCGCAGGCTCCTCAATGGGAATTTCGAATTCGCGCCGCCCAGACGATTCATCAGCAACCGTTCACGGGACGGGTCTATGTTTTCTTCAAACCGTCTCGGTTGCAGAACGGAAAGCCCCCCAAGTCTGGCCCGGACTGGTTTTCCCCGCAACCAATGATCGCAAAAGATGTGACCGCCTGGACACCCGGGGAAGAGTTGATCTTGTCTCTCAACGATGTGGGAGTTTTGAAATTTCCCCGGGACCTCACCGCTGAAACCCTCCAATGGATGGATGCCCAGGCCGTTGTGCGGGCGAATCCGAATGATCCGGAAGTGGGTGACGGGCCGGGAAACTGGCACAGCCAAGCCTGGAGACTGCAAAGTCCGGGAACAGTCGCCTTCGATCTGAATCAGGTTGTGCCCGAACGAAAATTCACGGAAACAAACTGGACGAAACTGCTGCGATTCCATTCCACGCTCTTGAGCGATTTTTATCAGCGTGACTTCTACTTACAGGCCGCCGTTACATTGCCTGCTAGTTATTACAGCCAGCCGACGCGCCGTTATCCGGTGATTCTCGAAATACCGGGCTTCAGTGGGACGCACATCCATGGGATCCATCACCGCCCGGTTCGGGAGCTGAACAATCAAGGCGTGGAATTCATTCGGGTGATGCTCGATCCGAGTTGCCCGCTGGGACATCACGTCTTTGCCAATTCGGCGAACAATGGTCCGTGCATGGATGCTTTTTTTGAAGAATTTCTGCCGTCTCTGGAGGCGGCTTTTCGCACCGATGCCCGCCCGGAAGCCCGGTTTCTCACGGGGCATTCTTCCGGAGGCTGGTCGAGTTTATGGCTGTTGATCAATCATCCGGAAGAGTTTGCTGGAACCTGGAGCACTTCGCCCGATTCCGTCTCGTTCAAAGATTTTCAGCTGATCAACCTGGAACGTCCTGGCGAAAACATGTTTCACGACCAGCAGGGAGAACGTCGGCCCATTGTCCGCCGTCACAAACAACCGGTGGTCTACTATGACACGTTTTCCGACATGGAAGTTGTGCTGGGACCTGGTTGCCAGCTCATGAGTTTTGAAGCGGTATTCAGTCCCCGGGGAACCGATGGATTGCCGGCCCGGTTATGGAATCGCACCTCGGGGATGATCGATCCGAAAGTTGCCGCTGCATGGAAGCAATACGACATTCTTGAACGCCTGGAATCGAATTGGGACGAACTCGGCCCGCGGCTGGCGGGGAAGATTCACATCTTCATGGGAACACTCGATTCATTCTATCTCGATGGGGCAACACGGCTGATGAAGGATTCGCTGAGCCAGTTGGGAAGTGATGCCGAGATTGAACTTTTGGAAGGCCGCGATCATATGAACCTGTTCGACGGCGGCCTCGACCAGCGGATCGAGCAGGAAATGGCGACGAAATACCGGGCATCGCTCACTCAAAACTTGCAGAACGCTCCGGAATCGACGATGGTGAAGTAAAGAATCCGTTTTTTATCATGACCGGTTTCCCCCGGTTTGTCTCCATGAACAAAATGGCAGCGTCTCGATTCTTTCGTGGGGCTGCATCCAGAATTCCACTCTTGAAAGCTGTCTCGTTATGACCGGACTTGCATCGCTGATTTCCACGGGCACAAAACTTTGGCTGGACTCGATTGATCCTGATCTGGTGCAGGAAAACTTTCAACGGGGAGCGACCGGCGCCACATCCAATCCCATCATCATTTCCGATCTGATCAAGACCGGCCGGTTTGATCACGAAATCTCCCGGCTTGTCGGAGAAAAACTCGATGACTCGGAAATCGCCTGGAAACTGACCGATGAACTGGTCCAGGGAGCCCAGGACGTTTTTCTGCCCGTCTGGGAAAAAAACCGGGGAAACGACGGCTATGTGAGTTTTGAACTCGATCCGCTGCTGGAAGACGTGGATGATCCGCTGCCGGAAGAAGAACGGACCCGTCGTTATGTGGAACTGGGGAAGAAATGGTCCGCCGGGCACAAAAACCGCATGATCAAAGTTCCCGCCACCCCTGCGGGTCTGGCGGCCCTGGAAGAACTTGCTGCTGCCGGTGTCACCATTAATGTGACCTTGATTTTCAGTCAGCGCCAATACCAGGCGGCCCGGGATGCGATCTGGCGTGGTGCTCAACGACGGAAAGATCCCCAGGCATTGAAATCGGTCTACAGTATTTTTATCAGTCGGATTGACGTTTACACAGCAAAACATGTCCCCATGTTGTCGAAAGACGCCCAGGGACAGGTGGGCATTCTCAATGTGAAGCGGCTCTGGCAGGAAAACGAAGCTTTCTGGAAGGACAAACAACTTCCATTAAAGCAGGAAATCATCTTCGCCAGCACGGGAACGAAGATGCCGGAGGATCCAAAAGACAAGTACGTGGCAGCACTCGCGGGATCGGACATTCAAACGAATCCGCCGGAAACGAATGAAGCTGTCGAAAAACTGGGAAAAACCTATACACGGCAAGTCGACAAGTTCCCGCCGGATACCGTGATGGCGGAGATCGACGAGAACGTTGATTTCGCAAAAATGGAAGAAGTGCTGATGCAGGAAGGGCTGGAGAAATTTGCCAAGCCGCAAAAAGCCCTGCTCGACCTGATTGCCAAAAAGCGAATGCTGTTGCAGGAAGGATGAACGCGCCAGGCTTTCGGCCTGTGATGTCAGTCTTGGCGGGAGACCTGTTTCGCGGGAAACAGGTCCGCTGCCTTCTGGAGCGTTTCCCGAACCAGATGCGCCATTTTAGGATGGGACGGCTCAAGATCGGGAATCAGGCCCACCGAACATAACCGCTCGGATGCCGTCGGCCCAATACTGCCAATTACGCACCGGTTGGCTGCCGCGAGCCACTCCTTCCGTAATCCCAGTTGATCAGCAATCTCCAGAACATGCGTCGCCTGCTGCGCACTGGTCCAGAGTTGAATCTCGAATTCCCTCTGTACGGTCCGCTGGACCGCCTGTTTCAATGGCTCCAGATCGTCCGGCAGCCCCCAACGATAAACGGGGACGGGCAATACCGTTGCTCCGTGATCGTTCAGCCAGCGATAGAAGTCCGTGCTGGCGATTCCATATTCCTGAACGGCAACCTGTTTTCCCTGAAGTTCGATCGGTAACCGTTCCATCTGGTGCGTCAGTTCCTGCCAGGTATTTGGTTCGGGGACTTTGACATCGACCCGGATTTTCATTTTGGCGAGCGCTGATGCGGGTTTAGGACCGCGAGCAATCACGGTCTGTTGCGCCAGGGCCGCCTGAACCGCTGTCGCCTGTCCCCGTGTTTCCAAGGCGTCAAATAATGCCTGGGTCCCCACGCCTGTCATAAAGACGATCAAGGGGACCTGGCCAGCGAGCAGTTTTTCCGCGAACTCAAACACAGCGGAATTGTCTGAAAGTGGAATCTCCTGCATGGAGGGTGCATTGAAGGGGATCCCTCCAGCCCGCTGGACCAGGCGAGACATTTCGTCACCGAGACGACTTTCATACGTACAGACACGGGGAGGAGTAGTCATGACCGCATTTTAGCAGGCTCGCTTTCAACAGGCATTTCCCATTCAGGTTCAATGGGAAGAAAGCGATCTTTTCCATGGATTTGTGGTGGTTGTCCCTGCGATCTCCGAAGCAAAAACCGCGATGAGAGCCATTGACTGGGAGGACTGTGAAATATAAATGGAATATCACTTATATTTTGCAGTCCTCCCATTCCTCCCGAGTTGAAAAGAAGTGCCGATCGGTTTGACGCCCCATTGCAATCCCGGTAATCTGCGCCCAGGTTGCCGATTAAGGTGATCGGTGGGCTCAGGCAAGTTTGGCCGAACGTGGGTGTTTTCCTGAAAGTCAGGGTTTTCACCAAAGTTCATTGTCTGCAAAACCGATTTTTACAGCACCTTCGGCGCAGTAGCCAAGCGGCCTAAGGCGACGGATTGCAAATCCGTTATTTCCCCGGTTCGAATCCGGGCTGCGCCTCATCGAAAACCTTATGTCCCAAACGGGACATAAGGTTTTTCTATTTTCAGGATGCAGGAGGATGGTCGTGTTCGACACAGATGTTGACAGAGCCCGAACGGAATCGCAGCGAACGTTCTGCTGGAACCCGGGAAAAGGCGTTTCTTTCATTTCTCGCAGCAGGTACTTGTGCCTGCCAATGGTTTCCAGCATGGCTTCTCCGCCAACTCCAGTGATTTCCGCCTGGCGATGAAAATCGTTGCCGGTTGAACATTGGAATTCTCCGATAACTCTCACTGGGCAGATTCGCAGAAGCAGCATGTCCTGCTTTTCTGTGAAGGAAATCTCCCGATTGAGGAACAAAGTGCCCAGTGCCGCGGTCTATATCCGCCCGCGACCCAAGTCGTTCGTGCGACACGGCACTCCTTGCACACGGAGAGACTTTTGAACGTTGACAGTTCAGGGGGCGATGTCTTTTTTTCAGGCCGGCCGGCGCCGTCCATGATGTCGCGTTCGGAATGAGTTTCCGGCCGCAGGCGAAGCGCAGCGATGTTATGGGCCGAATTTGCCCGAATCGTCTGTATCCCCCCCGGAAGTATGGTCCAGAAAGATCAGGAAAAAGCTTATGAAACGGATTTTCATTTTCGCAGCAGTGCTCACCAGCATGATCGGGACGTTCGGTCTGGTGGGCCGCGCGGCTCCTCCTGTCCGGCGATATCAGGCCGTTCAGGCAGTTCAGCCCCCTTCCAGCATTAAGTGGCAGACCGATCTGAAAGCGGCCCGCAAACAAGCCGTCACGGAAGGAAAGCCGATCATGATCGTCTTTGGGGCGGAATGGTGCGGTTTCTGTAAAAAGCTGGAACATCAGACATTAAACACTCCCGAGATGTCCCGGTACATCAACGACAACTTTATTCCGGTCCATCTGGACCTGGACAAGGAAAAGAAGATCGGCAGCATACTGGAAGTGGAATCACTTCCCTGCACCGTCGTTCTCAGCCCGGACGCGGATCTTCTCGGCAGAATTAATGGATATCAGACCGTGGGACCGTACCAGAAAAATCTGGCGGCTGCCCGCCAGTTGTATCGCCCTGCCCAGTCGGTTGTGCCCACTCAGGGTGTGTTGCGGTAAGTCCTTCTTTTCCCATGGGCATGATCGAGCTCTCAGAGCCGGACATGCCGGAACGGGGCGGAACCATGCCCTCTCCAGATGCATCTGGAGAGGGCATGGTTCCGCCCCGATTGCATTTTGGCCGGGCGTCCCGAAGCGGCCGATTCATACCGGCCATAACCAAAGTCATTCACGCTGTACAAAATTCTCATCAGCTGCAAATTCAGAATGTTTGCGAGCCCGACAAGTCTCATGGGCATTTCCTCACCGCCGTGGGGTACGGGATATGACGATTATGCCAGGAGTAACGCTGCATAATCGGAAAGAGCGGTGGTTTCGCTGCAAATGGAACACAATGACTCATTCGGAAAGCGAATCCAAGTCGAATCTGAAGGCGAGCTTTCAAATCATGTTGTTGCGTTCCGTACAGCAGATGAAAAGAAATCACACGGTTCGAGACTCTTCACTTGTCTGAGAGTTTTTGCCGTTGAAAGGACAGGGAGGGGGAGAGATGTTTTCCAAGCCGATGCAGACCGCTGCCGCCGTTCTGGCTGTCTCGATCATGAATGTGGCTTCCGCACAGGAAGTTCATTCCGCCGAGGGATCGCAATATGGCATCCAGCAAGCCCAGGGGGTTGTGGAAACACCGACCCGTCCGGGAACATATGTTCCCGGCCAGCAGTATCCCCAGCTCAATGCGCCGTTATATCCCAGTCCGGTGCAATACACACCCGCCTGGAATGGCGGATCGGTGATTACCAACCAGGCGCTGGCCCCGCATGAGATGCTGTATCCACATACCTACCACGCCATGTATCCCCCGTTCTACCACAAGGTCAAAGGGGGCTGGTTCTGGACGCCATTCGGTTTCCGCCAGCACGAACACTGGGAATTACAGGGGACGGAAGTGAAGGTGAAGTATCGGTCTCATTATCCGCTGTTTGGCGGATTCCATCCTCCGGTGTCGCATCACTCGGTGTCCCATCACTGAACGTGGTGCGGGGCTGAATGAATTTCCGCCAGGATGAATTCCTGACTGAGTAAGGCAATCGGCCTGTACGCTCTCAACGCCCCATTCGAAATTCCCGGCTCCGCGCTGAAACTTTCCAGGGGGACCGGGGCACCCGGCCGACAGAAGAATCGGACCGTGCGGCAGGAGAGCCCGCACATCCGGCCGCCCGTAACCGGCATAATCGGTCATTCTGCTCTCCAGCGGAAGAATCGTCCCGAAACCATTCGATAGAGGCCAGAGAAACTCAACAGATGCAACACGAACATGTTGGGCGAATCGTCCGGGGCAATACCTCGCGGCTGTTCGAAATCGACGGAGTTTCCCGGTTTCCATACTTCTCAGGATAATCATGATGATGACTGCATTTCGTGGATGGAGCCTGGGGTGTGTTCTCTCCGGGGTATTCCTGTCGGCCTTGCCGGCGCAGGCCCAGGAGTTGACAGGTGTCGTCCGGCTGGGGGGAACCGGGACCGCCGGTACGGTTCGCATCAGTGATCGCGTTCAGCCCGTGGAATATCGGAGCCAGTCTCCGGATACCGTCACAACGGATGGAATCACGGCGGATATGGTCTCAACGGAAGATCCGGAACTTGCCCAGGCAGCTTGTGAAGTCGAGCCTGAAACGGCTCCGGGAACCGTGACCTGTCCTCCGGGAGAAATCATCGAGTCCAATGCCCATTGCCATCCTGGGCTTCCCTGGTCAATCGCTTCGTGGATCCATAACGATCTGGCCCGCAAAGGGGCCTGGTTCAACGGGAAATGTGGACAAGGGCATTGTCGGCACGAAGGACCGGAACGCCCGCTGGCAGGATGCTATCACATGGTCTACGCCGTCGATCCAGGTTACTTCGATCGGCGGGATGGCCAGGTCTACGCGGCGCCCGGATATGGCGGACCGGTTTCCGTGCCGCTGGCGCCGGTTGTGAATCACACTTACAATTATGGCTGGGGCATTCCGTCCAGTCGCATGACTCCTGTATTGCATCCCGCCACGCAGGCTCCCGTATCCCAGCTTCCCCATCCGTATCCTTCGGCCCCCATCAGTTATTGATTTTCTGCTCGAACATTCTGCATGTCGGCAAGAGACCTGAGAGGAACCTGCCATGTTTCGAATTCGCGTCTTGACCTCGTGCCTGCTGGCAGGAGGATTCCTCTGCGTGGGAGGAACGTCCGCTCGCGCCCAGACATTGGAGAATGAGGGAATCATTCGCATTTCCGATTCCCCCGCATCCTCGCTGACCCCCATTCCCGCTGGCACTTCCGTTCCCGGTGATCCCAATTGTCCACCGGCGGGCATCAGCGGCAATTGTGGATATGGGCGTCATGCCGGGCGGGGCGGATATCGCTTCACTCCGCCAGTGAAACGTCCCATTTTCCGCAGTCCGGTTTCCTACACCAAAGGCTTTCCCGATGCCTGGACGGGAGCCACAAATCCCGCCCAGCAGCCGGCGTATCGTGCTCCAACCGTCTACATGCCCACTGATACCACGCAACTGGGCTATTACTACCAGGTGGTGCCTTACTGGCAACCGAAACCTGGCGCGGTCCCGCCTCCTCCCATTCCTTCGCAGTGGCATACGACGGTGGATCAGTTAGTGGCCTTGCGGCCGCACCCTGCAGGACTCATTTACGGCACTGCTCCCACCGCGGTCCCGAATACTCCGACTCCCCCTCCCTGGGGACCGCAGGGCGTTCCTCCCGAGCCGACGCCTGCTTCCACCCCGACTTCCACCCCCAGTGCCGCTCCGGACATCACCGTTCCGCCGCAACCTGGAAGCCTGGAGCGATCGACCGACAAACCGTCGTTGCTCCCGATTCAATAGTCCTGCCTGCTGCCACCCAGTCAACATTCTTCCCGCGTATGAACCTGTCGCGCGTCATGAATGAATCCGGTTGCAGCCGGAACAGATGGACAGCACCGAAAACATGAAAACCGTGCCTTGAGGCCGGATGGTTCGATTGTCGGTTTCATGAGTCAAATGTCATTCCGAAACAAACAGCCCGCGGTCTGGCCACGGGCTGTTTTTCGTTTCGTCTCCGCAAAAACTCGTGATTGGATGCATTCATAGTTTGCAAGCGGACAAAAATCTGCCAGACTGCAAAAGCAGCGTTCCGAATCCGGACGGCAATTTGCTCTTTTTAACTTGATCCAGAGAGGTCCGACAATGGCATCGGCTGGTGCGCAATACGGTCATCTTCACCAATTGCTGATGCAGCTCAAAGAGGTGCAGGACCAACTGGCTCGCGGTCCCCGGCAAATTCAGGCGCGACAGGCGCGCACTGTGGAAGCGGAAAAGCATCTTGTCCTCAAGGAAACGGAGTTGAAAGAGGCCCGGGCAACAGTGGATCGTAAAAATCTCGATTTGCGATCGAAAGAAGCCCATCTGGCGGACTTGCAGGGCAAGCTGAATCAGGCGGCTTCCAATCGCGAGTTCGACATCATCCGTGGCCAGATGGACGCGGACCGAGCCGCCAAAGCCGTCCTGGAAGACGAAATCCTGGAATGGCTGGACCGTGTTGACGCTCATCAGCAGGAAGTCGCCGAGGCCAGGAAAAAGATTCAAGAGGCCACTGAGGAAGTTCGACGGTTCGCCACTGACTTTGAGCAGAAAGCGGATGAATTTCGCAGCCAGGAACAGCGTCTCCAGACAGAAATTGCCGAAGCGGAAAAAATCATTCCCCCGGAGATCAAGCCGCAATATCGCCGTCTGATTGACACCTATGGCGCGGAGGGAATGGCCTCTTCACAAAATGGCGTCTGCAATCAGTGCTACGTGAATCTCACTTCTCAAAACAAAGTCCAACTCAACAGCGGCACTCTGCTGTTTTGCAGCGTCTGCGGGCGCTTGCTCTATCCCCCAGAGTAATTGAATTGGCCCGGCCATTCCCCCATGCCGACGTTTCCCGGGTCTCCTATGGACAATGGTCAGCCGAGGCGGGGGGAGGAAATGAGAAGGGATCAATCCAGATGCCCCAGGCTGTCGCCACGGATGGGAGCGTCCCGGGAGATCACATCGGGCCCCTTCCCCGCCCGTTTTTCATAATAGCCATCTCCCGCTTTCACATATTTCGTGAACCCGAGACGGTCCAGCTTTTTATCGTCCGAAACATGTCTGGCCATGGCCCCGTCCGACCAGCTTCCGCCGATAAATGGGGGCTGAATCACTCGCTGAACCGGCACTCCGGTTTCCGGATGGGTTGTGAGCGGAGGATCGGAAATACGCTGAATCACTTCAAACGTCTTTCCCGGGAGGCCATCGTCACGGACAATTTCGTAAATGTAGGTCGGCATGAATCCGGTGTCCGCAAAAGAGTGTCGCCGGGGACAGGTCAAAGGAAATCCACATTGTCATTCTAGCGCGTTCTTCGCCGATTTCCAGAACATCTGATTGGCAGGGCTTCTGCTTGTTTCCAGATGGGGGATTTTCGAGAGGGCGAAGCTCCTGCTGAGCCGCAGTGAAGATCACGCTTTCCATGGCTTGCGGCCCTCCCATACGATTTTCGATAAAGCGAAAGCCCTGCCCGATCGGTACGGTCTGCTGAGAGTCATCCACGGGTCAACAGACCATGGGGGCAAGGCAAATCGGGTGTCCTGGAACTCTATCAATGAGAGAGCCGGACCTGACACCAGTCCTTTCGACCTGCCCGGACAATCATCCCCTCCTGGATCCGGATCCATTCCGCACGATCCTGGACCGAAATTTTTTCATCTCCATACAAAACAAAGACAGCCGCTCCCTTGATCCGCTGCATCGCGACACTTGTTGAAGGGACGAGCTTCAGTTCTTTCAGAAGTTGTGCGGCCTGTACGCATCCGGATTCATTGAGCAATGTCCGGGAGAGCGTCGCGACAGGGATTTCGCAGGGAAGATTTCCTTCACCAATTTCCTTCTGCCAGCGGGCGGCCGCCTGATCCGCGGCGGCAACGTTGTGATACTCGCTGATAATGATTCGCGCCAACTGGACTTTTGCTTCCTTGGGATGTCCGCGAAGCAGTTCATCGACGTCACCCAGCGGCAGGCTGGTCAGCAATTCGTAATACGCGCGCATCACGGCATCCGGAAGCTGCATGAACTTTTTCATCATTTCATACGGTTCCTCGGAGATGCCGATGTAATTCCCCAGGCTTTTCCCCATTCGCCGCGTGCCGTCGGTTCCCACGAGAATGGGAGACATCACGCCGATCTGCTGATTGAGCCCCTGGGCTTTCTGAAGATCGCGGGCAAGCATGAAGCTGTAGAGCTGCTCTGTTCCTCCCAGTTCGATATCGGCCTGGATTTCCACGGAATCCCAGGCCTGCATGACGGGATACAGGCATTCGTGCAGAAAGATTGGAGATTCGCTCGCCATCCGCTTGGCAAAATCGTCACGGGTGAGCAGTTGGGCGACAGTGACTTTTCCGCACAATTGCAGAACTTCGATCAGACCCATTTTTCCGAACCAGTCGCCATTACGATGTACTTCGGCCCGGGAAAGGTCGATCACTTTCCCGACCTGTTGCAGGTAATATTGCGCGTTGGCCTCCACTTCGGTGGCGGTGAGTTGTTTTTGACGAGCTTCATCACGGCCGCTGGGATCCCCCACCATCGCCGTGGCATTGCCGATGATGATGACCGCCTGGTGACCGAGTTCCTGAAACTGCCGCATCTTTCGCAATGGGACCGTATGTCCCAGGTGCACGTCGGCGGCCGTTGGATCGATTCCGTATTTCACTCGCAACGGGACGCCGGTCTGGCGGCTCTTCTCCAGCTTCTGCGCGAGTTCTGCTTCGGGAACAATTTTTTCGACGCCTCGCCGAAGGATTTCGAGTTGACTGGCAACCGGGAGGAAGGACATGGTTTGCTCTTCGATCACTTCACGGTGATACAAGTGGAAAACTGGAAACGAAAACAAAGATCAGAAGTCTCCTCTGCCGAAGCTCAGCACAGGAGCGGGAAGGAGACCAATCAACAGGCAGATTCAGGTGAAGCAGGCGGGTTCGGAGATCGGTCTGAAATTCCTGAAGATCGGTTTGCAGCTCTTCGCGTTTTACATCAATGCCAGAGTTCGAAAGGTGAGCCCCAGCGATTGCGAATCCCGTCAGGAGCCCGTACCGATTTGCGAAGACCGGCCTTGGAATGTCCATTTTGGACAAGGGATATGTCGCAATCATCAGGCGGTTGATCGCTGAAGGTCATTGCCCCTCGGAGAGCTTCTTCGTCCATTCGCTTTCCGGGTAGTCCTGCTGCAATTTGGCGCTGGCTTCGGCTCCCCGGGCCGGTTGACCGATCGTTGGCCACAACTTGGAAAGATTATAAAGGGCTTCGGCGTGAAGATCGGCCTGCGTGGCCAGCGAGGGGATGACATCGACATGCAGATACGCCAGAACCGCATCCCTGGCGTGCTGGCCGTCCAGCGACAGCGTGTTGCCCAGTTGCAGATAGGTTTGTGCCAGCAACCGGGTATCGTCGGCCGAGGCCCCATTGACGATTTTCTTCAGGACTTCCGTGGCCTGATCCGCCTGGTTCATTTTTTCAAGGCATTTCGCCTGGCCCAGCATCCCTTCCATCTGACACGCTTTTTCGGTGGGAGTGGCAGCGGGGGACGAGGCGACTTCGTCAAAAATGGTTTTGGCTTCCGCGGTCTTGTCCTGCATCAGCAACGTCCGCGCGATTCCAGCTTTGCCGATCATCTGATATTCGGGCCAGTGGGTTTCCTGAAGGCGGCTGAACGCGGAATCGGCGGTGACAACGTCTTTGGCCAGCAAGGCTGTTTCTCCCAGCAGTTGCTGCACGGGATAAAACCGATAGTGATCACGATAAGTGTTGTTGAACGCTTTCATTTTTTCGATGGCCGTGGGAAGTTTGGTGGCGTCGGCCTGGGCAATGCGGGCCAGTGCCTTCAAGGAAAGATAATCGATCTCTCCTTTCAGGTTCTGATTGGATCCTGCCGCAGCCATGGCTTCCTGGCATCCAACAAGCACTTCCGGCAACTGCCCGTGATCGAGGTTGCTGCGGACAATTCCCAAGGCTGCCGGCTCATTCTGATATTCCACCCGGGCAATTTCGTTCGCGGGGAAATGTTCTTCCTTGTTGCCCACTTTCTGCGTGACGACGATTTCATTTTTATTGGCGGTCGTGATCTGGCCACCAAAACCCTTTGTGTCGTTACGGCGATAAACCATATCGATATCGGCGCCGCAGGCGAAAGTCGCGGCGAGGGAAACCAGGCAGAATGTGAATGCGGAAGACGTTTTCATGACAGAGCGTATTTCGAACAAAAGGTACGAAAATTTCCATGGACTCAGCGACGGGACCAGAAGCATCAACTTCCTTCCGGCGGCTTGGGACGGGGGGGCCGGGGGACTGCTGGTTTTTGTTCTCCCGCTGGACGTGGAGTTGCTGGTTTGGCGGGAGTATTTCCGGAAGCGGGCGGACGCGGGCGGGCGGGATTGGGTGCCGCTGAGGGAGTTCCCGTTGACGCTGGTCTGGCGACCGGACGAGCCCCGGGAGCTGGCTTAGCTGCGGCAGACGTGCCGGGAGGAACTTTTTTAGGAGTCCCCGGACGAGCCTGGGTTGCCGGACGCGAAGCCCCCCCGGGTTGTGGAACCGCAGCTGGTTTGGCACCTGGCCGGGGAGTTCCGGGGGCCTTCGTGCGGACAGCTGCCGGAGCCACCTCCGCTCCATTGCCGAACGCTGGAAATGCTGGAAACGCTCCTGCTGGTTCAGGCTTCTTTTTCGCCGCAGGCGACGTTCTGGTTCCCGGCGGCACAAATCCAGCCGGACCAAATGCCGGAGCCGCTTCCGCTTCCTTGCTTCCCGCAATTCGAACCCCGGCTGTTGCCAGGGCTTCTTCCTGATCGTCGATTTTCTTTTGAATCGGTTTCTTTTTCTTTTTGACCGTCATGAAGTAGATGCCAGCCACGGTTCCCACCGCTGCTGCCAAGAGCAGAATAATCAGCAGGCTATTGTTCGGCGGCGGGGGCGGAGCGGGTTTAGCGGGTTTGGCCACGACGGGTTGCGGAGCAGTTGCCTCCTCTTCCGCCTGGGTCTCCTCGGCGGCAGCCACCGCTTCTTCCTTCTCAGCATCACTTAACTGTCGCGGCAAATCGATCACCGGTTCTCCCAGATCAGCCAGAGCCAATTTATACAGGGAATTGAACCGTTGATACTCCTCGTCCGTCCAGCGTTTGGAGATCCGCTGAAAACCGGTAATGCTGGCCCGCGAACGAACGAGGTGTTCCTTGGATTCTTTCGAATCGGTCAGGGCCAGGCCATATTTGCGTTCCGCTTCCGCCAGATGATAGCGGGCGTCAAAGAGCATCTGATCCAGTTTTCCACCGGGATCGGCATAGGCAGCCTGCTGCAATGACTGGGCAGCATATGTCCATCCCCAGACATGCACCGGATCTTTCTTGCCATACAAAGCGACTTTGAATTTCTCTTTGTCAGCATCGTCTCCGCTGGCAGCCCAGTCTTCATACAGTTCGGCAGCAGCGAACTGGGCATCGGGGGCATTTGGATTCGATTTCAGGACATCGACCAGAACGGTTTCCCCCTTGGCATAACTTTTTTGCTCACGGAGACAATTGACCAGACGGAGTTTGCAGGCCAGTACCTGCTGGGGGGTGGCAAAACTGGAATCGGCCGCGGCGGCACTCAGAATGGATTCATAAGCTGTGGAAGCCCGATTGTAAAATTCGGTGGCTTTCGCGGCATTGTCCGAAGAGCCATCTCCGAGGCTGCTATAGGTTTCGGCAATCCAGAGCAGTGAATAAAACGATTGTCCGTCTTTGCGTTTAAACAGGTCGTTCAGAAACGATTCGAAGCCGGCGCGGACGTCGGTCAGGCGCTTGGTATCACCGGCAGCTTTGAGGCGGCTGAGTTCCTGTTCGAGCTCACGTCCGAAATCGACAAACACCTGAGTCAGGGCCGCTCCGTCTTCCCCCCCGGCCACCTGCTCCAGGGCAAGTCGGGCTTTGCGGGCTTCATCGAGATTTTTCAGGCCGATCCAGGTTCGCAGCAACTGCTGATAGGCGAAACTCGCCATCTGGCGGCTTTTCGCTTTTCCGGGGTCTTTGGGACGGGGCGTTCCCTTGGGAACATCCACGGCCTTGAGGATCGGATGCGGATCTTTGGTCAGAAGCTCGAGTGCCCCCCGAGGTTCCTTGCCATCCGATTTATAAAGCCCATCCAGATTTCGAATGCTGACCAGGGTTAATTTGGCACCGACAAGATCGTCCGAGAGAGGCTGGTTCGCGGGCGTATTTTTTTCCGCATCGTTCAGGCCGATGGTGAGGTGGGTAATGGCCAGTTTTTTCCATTTGTTCAGGTCTTCGGGTTTCGCCTGTTCGCCGTCCGCTTTTTGAGCGGTGGCCAGCACGTACTGCCGCCAGTAGGCTTTTCCCGCCCGAACCTGGGCATCGCCGTATTGCTGTGTTCCTTGGGGGATTTTTTCCCACCACTGGGCCGCCGTCAGCAGATCGCCATCGTTCCAGTAGATTTTTGCGACGGTGTTTCGGGCATCGTTGGCCCGGTCGGAATCCGGCCAGCGTTCGCAGATCTTGTCCGCGGACTCGATGACATGGTCCCGTTCAAATTTTCGATCTCCTTCCGAAGCCCGCGCGTAGGCATTGTCAAAAGCAATCATCGCGAGAAAGCCGGCTTCCTTGGCCACTTCGGGATATTTCTCTCCAAACCGGATCAACAGGTCATCCGCCACCACCGCGGAGTCAAAATAACGCTGTTGCAGCAGATAGCCGTACGACAATCTCAAGCGGGCCACGTTCATCATGATGGGATCGTTGGCGGGAGTGGCCAGCCGGAGCGACAGGTCATACATCCGCGTCATTTCCGCGGCATTGGCCATCATGGCCTGATGGGCTTCGACAGCTTCCTTCTGTTTTCCGGAATCCTGCAACTTGCGGATCGTGTTATTGGCTGCCGCGACCTGTTCATAGAGTTGTCCGCCATTTCCATAAGCGGTGTCGAAATCCTTCGGATCAGAGGGATCGCGGTTCATGGCCACCAGGAGCCGTTGAATCATTCCCGAGGAGGGATTTTTCAATTCTCCCGGATAACGGTTAATGGCCCGGGCGCGGTTCAAGGCCTGAGTCAGCATGGCTTTGCGGGTATTTTCCGAGGCGTTCCGATCCATTCCCAGGGCTTCCTGGGCGCGGCACAGTTCCCATTGGATCCCCATCCCGACGTCGGTCCGTGCCCGGTCGCGAGCATCTTTCAACCAGTTTTCCGCTTCCTGGATCACAATGGCATAATCATGACGTTCGGGATAATTCAGACAGATCAGACGGAACCGCAGGGCGAGATCCTTGAGATTGCGCATGGCATTCGTGGTGCCATCGTGTTCCAGAATTTCTCCATAGATCCCTAACGCAATCCGAATTCCCTCAGCGTCCCCCTGTTCTTCAAAGCAACGTCCCTGTCGGATACGGGCCAGCAGGCCCCCCAGTTGGCTCCGATATTTTTGATGGATGGCTTCAAATTCTCCGGCGGCTTTCACCAGCGTGTCGTTCCGCTGTTTGGAGCCTTTGTCGTAAGTCTGAGCGTCCCAGTAAGTACACTGGGCCAGGTCCAGCTGGGCCTGAATAAAGAGTTCTTCGGCCTCCGTCCGTTCGGCACGGGCCGCCGGCTGATCTTCGGGAATGAAGGCAGGATATTTTTTCCAGTTGGCTTCGTGCTGGGCGCGGGCTTCTTCGAAAATCTTACGCGCAGCGGCGATCCCCTTGCGGGCTGTCGCCCGAAAGGCTTCCCGGTTCCCTTCATTGGAGGGCTTGTCTCCGTCCCAGATATCGACCCGGGCCTTTTCCATCAGAATCTTGCCGCGCGCGGTATTGGCCCGCCCTGCCAGGGGATGGTCCTTGTGCCCGGAGACAAAATTCTCAAAAGCGGCCTGCGCCATGTCCAACTGCTTGCGCTGGGCATCCAGATTCACCAGTTCGCGAGCGCTTTGCAGCAACGTCTCTCCGCGCTCATAGGGCAAAATCGCTTTGATCTCCGCGGAGACCGACGGATCCTTTTCCATCTCGTCCAGGTAGTACAAAGCGGAGTCAAAATAATGCCGACTCCGTAACCCTTCAAGAAATTGCAGAACCGGTTCGGCAGCAATCGCGCTTCCCGCCACGTTCAGCAAGACAACAGCGGTCAGAATGAATCGTCTCATAAACAGGCAGTCCGTTCGTTTACGGAAGTGAATCTGCATGGTGAAACAACGCTGAAAGAATGGGAAAACCATCTCGAACGGCGATGATGCCATTTCCACGAAACGTGAACTCTGAAAGTGAACTCGAATGTTCCCTCCGGCGCGGACATCTCAGTGGTCTTGCCCCCCTCTCTTGACAGGTTCCCGAGTGGCTGCCACAGACTGACTGGCCTGCACGCCACACATTTTTCAACCGTCAATTCAGGTTTGAAGCTCCACCAGGATCATTGACAACGACGGACTTTTCAGACAGGGCAAATCTCAATTATTCGAATTATTTGCTCTTTCACTGTACAATTCCACCGTCCATAAATTCAAACCATGCCATTTCCCTCCACTTTTTTCCGGCACTCCTTTTTGCCGGGAACCGTTTTTGGGGACGTTGCAGGTTCATGGGACGCTGGGGGAGGGGCTGGAGTTTTGCCTTGTCTGGCCAGCCCAGCGTGAAAATTCCGCAAGGCGGCCCGCAAGCTGGGCAATTTCGGAAGAAAGAGACATCCCGCGGAATGAACCAGAGAGTTGAAGGCAAGACCTGGCTGCGGATCAATACCGCCTCGATGGGAAAGAGTGGGACTGTGGCCTCGAATTTGGAGAGTTCTTATCGTTTGTGCGAACTGCGGGCCCGGCAGAGCGGAAGCAGTTTTTTTCTCGCCTTCCAGACCCTTCCCCGCCGGATGTATCGCCAGATGTGCGTTCTGTATGCGTTCATGCGACAGACGGACGATCTCGGAGATCAACCAGAGACGCCGCTCTTCCAGCGACGCGAAGCGCTCTGTGCATGGAAGATGAATTTGCAAAAGACGCTGGCAACCGGCGAATCCGAGGATTCTGTGCTGGCTGCCATGGCCGATGTCGCCCGCAAGCAAGGCATTCCCGAAAAGTATCTGTACGAAGTGATTGACGGCGTCTCCAGCGATCTGACGGCCCGGGAATTTGAAACATTCCCGCAACTGGAACATTATTGTTATCAGGTTGCGGGAGTGGTCGGCCTCTGTTGCCTGAAGATCTGGGAAAAGGAGTATTCCACTCCCCCCCCGGCAGCCCTGGCCTGCGGGACAGCATTTCAATTAACCAATATTCTCCGCGACCTGAAGGAAGATGCCGACCGGGGACGGATCTATCTTCCGCGCCAGGAAATGGCAGCATTCAGATATTCCCCCGACGATCTGCGGGCTGGACGGAACAATGCCGCATTCCGGGAACTCATGGCGTTTCAGGTTCATCGGGCCTGGACGTTCTATCAACAGGCTCATCCGCTTGCAGCCGAGTTATCGCCCCCGGGACGCCGGATCTTTCTGGCGTTCTTCGATGTTTACAGCCATCTGCTGCGGGAAATTGAACGGGTGGATTACGATGTCTTTTCCCAGCGGATCCATCTCTCCCGCTGGAAGAAGACCCGCGTGGTACTCTCCTGCCTGCTTCGCCTGGAGCCCAGAATTTCCTCGCTGACACCCGCACGGTCGGTCCCGGCAATATTTCCATCGTCATAGTGGTCTTTCCACTCTGGCCTGACCGGTTCCTGAGCATCGTTCACTGGCTCGTTGGCCTGTTCTCCACTGGTTCCTCTTCTTGTTGATTCCAATTTGAAGCTCTGACAATTTTTCCCAACCATCATTTTTCCCGGAAAGAAAGCACCAATGCGATCTTCATTTCGTTCACTGTTTCTGACCGCGTGTGGTCTTGGACTGGGATTGGCCGCCAGCTTTTCTGGTTCACGGGTGAATGCCTGTTCACGGGCGGTTTATCTTGGGCCGGCAGCAACCATTGTCACCGGCCGCACGATGGACTGGGCGGAAGAGATGCACACCAACTTGTGGCTCTTTCCCCGGGGCATGAACCGCGATGGCGGATTCGGAAAAGGAAGCCTGACATGGACCAGCCGTTATGGAAGCGTGGTGGCCTCCGTCTATGAAGCAGCCACGGCCGACGGCATGAACGAAAAGGGACTCGTCACGAATTTGTTGTACCTGGCGGAATCGGATTATCCGCCTGATGATGATTCCCGGCCAGCGGTCATGATCTCCGCATGGGCTCAGTACGTTCTGGACAATTTTGCCACCGTGGATGAAGCAGTTCGGGAATTGAAACAGGAAAAGTTCCGCGTTGTGACGGTCAAAGCCCCCAATGGCGCTGCCGGCACCGTACACCTGGCCATTTCCGATCCCAGCGGAGATTCCGCCATTTTTGAATATCTGCATGGAAAGCTGGCCATTCATCATGGTCGGCGGTTTCAGGTGATGACCAACTCTCCGGTCTTCGAAGAACAACTGGCACTGGATCAATACTGGAAACAGATCGGTGGAACGGTGATGTTGCCTGGAACGAACCGGGCTGCCGATCGGTTTGTCCGTGCGTCGTTCTATATCAATGCCTGCCGGCAAAGCAGCAACCCCCGGGAAGCGGTGGCCAGCGTGTTCAGCGTGATGCGAAACGTCAGCGTGCCACGCGGCATCAGCACGGCATCCCAGCCGAATATCTCATCAACGTTATGGCGAACCGCTGCCGATCAGAAGAACCGGGTTTATTATTTCGAAAACACCGCCGGCCCCAGCGCGGTGTGGGTCAAATTCGACGCGCTGAATTTCGAAACGGGAACGGGAGTCCGAAAATTGACGCTGGATGGAAATCTCGATCTTGCCGGAGATCAGACCCGCCATTTCGAACCCGCATCCGCGTTCCGGTTTCTTGGTCCGGACGCGGAATAAAAAAGGATTGGTCTTTCCAGATCAAAAGTCTGTCCCCGTGTCGGGCAAAGCCCCGGAGAGGTGATGATGACTCTGAAACTGACGCGGCAGGAATGGCCCGTGCTCGCAGTGGCAAGCCTTTATTTAATTCCCGCGTTCTATTATTCCTGGAATCGCGAGAATAATGAATTCATCTTATATGCGGCTGTGCTCGTGGTCATGGGAGGACTGATTCTATTTCTCCACCGGCAGGTCCACTTACAGACAGCGGCACTCTGGGGATTGTGCCTGTGGGGACTGGCCCATATGTCTGGCGGGCTGCTTCCCATTCCGGACAGTTGGCCCGTCAATGCGGATGAACCGCACGTGCTTTATAACTGGTGGATCTGGCGGCCTTATCTGAAATATGACCAGTTGGTTCATGCCTGTGGTTTCGGTCTGACAACATGGATTTGCTGGCAATCGCTGGAACGGGTTCTTCTCAATCGCGGCGCCCGTTTAACGCCGACATTTGGAGTGCTGGTGCTCTGCACCGCAGCGGGAATGGGATTTGGCGCGCTCAACGAAGTGCTGGAATTTCTGGCGACGCGGCTGATGCCGGAAACGAACGTGGGAGGATATGAAAATACCGGCTGGGATCTGGTCTTCAATCTGATCGGATCGGTTCTGGCATCCGTATTGATTGCTCTTTCATCCAGCTTCGCTGACAGATGGAGTCAGGACAGAATTTCCTTGACCACCCGGCCATGAACGTCGGTGAGCCGGAAGCGGCGACCCTGAAATTTATAAGTCAACCGTTCGTGGTCCATTCCCAGCAACGAGAGAATCGTGGCCTGCAAGTCGTGGACATGAACCGGGTTTTCCTGGATGTTGTAGCCGAAGTCGTCCGTGGTTCCATAAGTCATTCCGCCCCGGATCCCACCTCCCGCCATCCAGACGGTGAAACAGCGCGGATGATGGTCCCGCCCGAAATTCGGACTGAATTTTCCCTGGCAGTAATCGGTCCGGCCGAATTCTCCTCCCCAGATCACCAGCGTGTCGTCCAGCATTCCCCGCTGTTTCAGGTCAGCGATCAGGGCTGCCGAAGCCCGATCGGTCTGCCGGCATTCAGTGCGAATCCCTCCCGGCAGGCCGCCATGATGGTCCCAGTCCTGATGATACAACTGGATCAAGCGGACACCCCGTTCCGCCAACCGGCGGGCCAGCAGGCAATTGGCGGCATAAGTTCCCGGTTTGCGGGCATCTTCTCCATACATCTCGAAGATATGGTCCGGCTCCGAAGAGAGATTGGTTGCCTCGGGAATGGACGCCTGCATCCGGAACGCAAGTTCGTACTGGGCAATACTGTTATCGAGGAGAGGATCAGCGTTTTGCCGGCTGTTGATCTGGTCCAGTTCCGTCATGGCATCCAGCATGTGCCGCCGATGTGAAGCGGGAAGATTTCCGGGATTCCCCAGGTAAAGGACCGGATCATTCCCGGGGCGGAACTGCACTCCCTGATGCCGGGAAGGAAGAAACCCATTTCCCCACAATCGTGACGCCAGCGGTTGCCCTCCTTTATCCTTGGTGAGCATGACCACGAAGGCGGGCAAGTCGTTATTCTCTGATCCCAGGCCGTAGCTTAACCAGGCCCCCAGGCTGGGACGTCCGGGAATCTGCGATCCGGTCTGCAAAAACGTCACCGCCGGTCCGTGATTGATAGCATCGGTATGCAGGCTGCGGATAAAACAGAGATCATCGGCAACGCGGGCGGTATGCGGAAGGAGTTCACTCAACCAGGCGCCGGAATCGCCGTGCTGCTGAAACTGAAAGGGGGACCCCACCAGCGAAAGGCTCGACTGATTGGCACTCATTCCCGTCAGTCGTTGTCCTCCGCGAATCTCTTCAGGAAGTTCCGATCCGTGTCGTTCATTCAATAAGGGCTTGTAATCGAACAGATCGATCTGGGAGGGACCGCCCGACTGAAACAGATAGATCACCCGCTTGGCCCGGGGCGCGAAATGGGGCCGAAGCGTTTCCTGGGGTTCATCATCAGCCCGTGAAGATGGAGCGGACAGGCTGGCCAGGGCAATCGCCCCCAGTCCCAGTCCGCACTCTTCGAGAAACAGACGACGGGAGCGCCGGTCCTGCTGTTCCCGTAGCAGACATTCGATTTTCGATGAACGCGGAAAATGGCGGACTTGTCGTGATTCCATGATTCTCCTCACTCAGCAGGAGGTGACACTTCCCGAAGCAAACTGATTCCGGACGGGAAGGCTGCTTCCAACGGCCTGTTGAAAAACAACCGGGTCCGGGCCAGACAGAAATGCCTGCCCCGCTTTCTCAATCAATCCGCAGTGCCCAGAGACATGGGCACCACTGTTTGTTCGTTTTTCAGCAGGCTGCTAACGTCGAAAAACACCTTCATCATAATTCAATAACATATTCGCCACACTTCCCAGGGCGGCCAGCGGAGGGGCGGGAATCTGATCATCGCGGGGATGATCCCCAACACCCAGAAATGCCGTGGCCTGCTCCGGATGGAGAGTAAAATCCTCCAGATATTGCCGATAAAGTTTTTGAATCACGGCGAATTCATTCGGTTTGGGACGGCGGCTGGTCGTCATGCGAAACAGTTCCGTCAGTGCCGAATCCGACTGGCCGGCATTGCCCCGCCAGGCCCGTTCAGCGAGCATCCGTGCGGCTTCAACAAATTGCGGGCCATTCATCAGGACCAGCGGTTGTAATGGAGAGAGCGTTTTTTCCCGGCGGACTTGACAGACATCCCGTTTGGCGGCATCCAGCGCCATCATCACCGGAGCGGGACCGGTCCGGTTCCAGTATGTATACAGGCTGCGCCGATACAGGCCCGCCCCCTTGTCGCGCGGCATCGGCTTGAATGCGACTTCCATTTCATAGGGTTTGACCGGAGGACCGCCCGTCTGTTCGATCAGCAGCCCGCTGACAGCCAGGGCATTATCCCGAAGCATCTCCGCGGTAAACCGTTCACTATAGGCACGTGTCAGCCATCGGTTTTCCGGATCAAGCTGATTTGTTTCGGGAGTGACCACGGACGACTGCTGATAAGTGGCGGTCATCACCAGCATCTTGAGCAGCCGTTTGATGCCCCAGTGCTGTTCGATGAAATCACGGGCCAGCCAGTCCAGAAGTTCCGGATGCGATGGCGATTCTCCCTGGTTGCCCAGATCCTCCGCTGTCCGCACCAACCCGGCCCCAAACATCATCTGCCAGTAACGATTCACCGCCACCCGGGCCGTTAACGGATGATCCGGACTGGCCATCCAGCGGGCCAACCCGAGACGATTGTGCGGATATGTTTTGGGGAAAGGAGAAAGGGCCGTGGGAGTTTTGCTCTCCACGGGTTCCGCCCGCAACGTGTATTCGCCTCGCGTGAGGACGAATGTCTGTCGCGGCTCGGCCATCTCTTTCATAACCATGATTTCCGGAACCGCTTCCACCGCTTCCGCAAATGCTTTTCTGCGTTCCCGCAACAGAGCAAGTGCTTTTTGATAAACAGCATCCTGTGTATGCCGCCAGGTCTTCTTCCACTCGGACATGTCCGAGTAGACTGCCGGCGTGGCTGCTCCCGATTCCGTCTGATGCAGGCGGGCTGTTTCCAGGGGGGTCAGTTCACGGGAATAGACATGAACGTCATCAATCTTTCCGTGCGTGAATCCATGATCACGGAAACGAGCCCCAAGGATGATGTGCTCTTCGCCTCCACCTGGAATGTCTTTCGTCAAGACATCCCGGATGACCTCGACCTCAACCCGTTTGCCATTGAGATACAGCGTCAGCCCGGCGGCCCGGCTCGAACCGTCATAGGTCATCACAACATGATGCCAGCTGTTGAGCGGCAACGGCTCTTTCGTCCGGATGCGTATGGAATTCCCCGGATCGAAGTGAACCAGGGCGGCATTCAAATGGCCTTGATCCACAAGGAGTTCATATCCCCGGCTGCCGGCATCCGTCCAGGCCCGCGAACGATGAAAAATGACCGCCCGTTCAAAGGCTTCCGGGCTGTTGATCCACAACGAGACCGAGAATGGCTCGTAACGATGAAAGTTGCCCACTTCAAGACGAATGCCGTCATCCCCTGTCAGTTGGACGGCATTTCCCCGGACACCCGGAATGCTTTCATGAGGCGGTTTCACGGATTCAAAATCGAGGTGAACGAGTTCGCCCGGAATCTCCTGGGGAAGACTGGGATGTTCGGATCGCCAGGCTTGAAAAGCCTTTTCCGCTTCTTTGCTTTCCCTGGAAAGGGCCTCTTCCGCCTGCTGAACCTCGGCTTGCAACCGATCCAGACGGGCCCGAACGGTCTCATCGGCCAGGAGTAATGTGGGCGTGGGAACCGCGGACGTGAAATAAGAATACAGCCCGGATTCATCAATGTTGTCAAAAAATGAGGCCAGCTGAAAATACTCCCGTTGTGAAAAGGGATCGTATTTATGGTCGTGGCATTTGCAGCATTCAAAAGTCATTCCCAGAAATGCGGTCGAAAACGTTTGCAGGCGGTCGGAAACGTAAATGGTGCGATATTCCTCGGGAACGCTTCCTCCTTCCGCCTCCTGGGAATGTAACCGGCAGAACGTCGTCGCCAGAATCTGTTCCTGCGTGGCCCGTGGCAACAAGTCTCCCGCGATCTGCTGCGTCATGAATTCGTCATAGGGAAGATCGTTGTTGAAGGCCCGAATGACCCAGTCCCGCCATGGCCAGACCGCGCGGGGAAAATCGACTTGAAACCCATAAGTATCGCTGTAGCGGGCCACGTCCAGCCATTCCGCTGCCATTCGTTCTCCAAATCGGGGCGAAGCCAGCAGACGGTCCACTACATGCTCGAAGGCATCTGGAGAGGAATCCGCCAGAAACGCATCGATCTCTTCCAGCGTGGGCGGGAGCCCGGTGAGATCGAACGTCACGCGGCGGATCAGTTGTTCCCGCGACGCGGCTGGTCCCGGCCCCAGACCATGTTCTTTCATTTTCCGGAGCACAAACACATCAACGGCATTCCGGCTCCACCGGTCATTCGGATCGAGCGGGACAGGAGATTTACGGGGAGGGATGAATGCCCAATGCGGCTGATAAACCGCTCCCTGTTCGATCCATTTCTGAATGAGTTGTTTCTGCGAGGGAGTCAGCGACAGATTGGAGGAAGCGGGGGGCATTCGCACATCCGGATCAGTGGAAACGATCCGCTGATAGGCTTCGCTCTGCTCGGGTTTTCCGGGACGAATCGCGACCAGGGCCTCGTCCGACTCCAGCGCGGCATAGGCCCCTTCCGCGGAATCAAGACGTAAATTCGCCTGCCGGTTTCCCGAATCGGGCCCATGACAGGCAAAGCATTTATCCGCCAGAATCGGCCGAATGTCACGGTGATATTCCACATCTCCCGCAAAGAGTTTTCCTCTGGCAAACAGGCAACTGCAAATGAACATCCCGATCAGGATCGATATTCCGGCAAAAGAATTTTGAAAACTTGCCGTCCGCCCGTCATCGTTCATGGAGAAAATGTTAATCACAGTCCCACAGTCCCACAGTCCCACAGTCCCACAGTCCCACAGTCCCACAGTCCACATTAATTTTGAATGTGATGACGGCTGTTCATCATCAATCTCGCCTTCTCACTTCGAGAAACAGCGGAACACATGCTGCCAGAATACACGCGGCAATTCCCATCTTCCTTTATAAGAAATTGATCAACAGCAGTCTATGAGTTCGCCGAATTGCCCGACGAAGAAGACGAAGAAAAGGGATTTTGCGACGACCGGAAGGTGTCGAGTTGTTGTTGAAGTTCCCCGGTCAACCGGGAAACGGCCTGAAAATCGGGACTTTGGGAAATCGCCGCAGCCTGAACGAGTTCACCCGTAAATTCTCCCAGCAGGTAGCGGTCCAGTTGTTCCACCATCCAGTCGGCGCGCTTCCGGGCGAAAGCAGCGTGAAGTTGCCGGAATCGGGCTTCGAGATAGCCGGTACTCCCGGCAGCCGCATCGCTGATGACTTTATCCCCCACCGCCGTGACGACCGTCCCCCCTACTGTTTCTCCCGCAAGATGAAATGCGCTGTGCAGCGCTGTCTCCGCGACCAGCGGCGCAATCGCATCTCCCAGCGGTCCCGCTCCAGAGATAAAGAGGGCCAGGCTCATGGCGGGGCGGGCCGCCGCCGCCATGGAATCGACACGCCGAAACAACTGATAAGCATCCGGACGATCCTGTTGAAACTGCCGCAACTGTGCCGCCACCAGGTCCTGAACCTCCGCTTCAAAATCAATTTCGTCATGGTGTTGCCGCAGCCGTTCAAGCAACCGTGCCCGGGCTTCTCCTCCAAGAACAGTTTGCAATCGCGGAGAAAGCAGGGGATTGCCGAGTTCTTTCAGCCACTCCAGCCGTTCGATCGTCCGCTCAATGGCATTGAGAATGGCTTCCCATTCCTGCTGTCGATATCTTTCCAGCGGAGATTCCCCTGGTCGCCGGTTTCGTTTCAAGACCGCGTGGACTGGAAAGGCCAGGACCTGTCCCATTCGCTGATAAAATCCGTGGACGGAAGCGGACCAGCCTTCCCGCTGCGTGCGCCACCAATGGCGGACTTCGGTAATGAGTACAGAATTGGGCAATGTCGGCCAGCGGTCAATTTCCACCAGCCGGCCCCCTTTCAACAACTCAAAGGCTTCCTGAAATTCCCGGGTCCGACTGGAAATTTCGCGCAGCCACGCGGGGATCCCCCATTCAGATGAAACCAGATGCTGCACAGCTCCGGAGAGGGCCCGGGCTCGGATTTCATCAAACTTCAATTGGGAAAGATCTGCCAGCAGGTCATGTGGCAGCGCGGACGCTGTGGGGCGAGGATGCTCCGGGGGCCAGGTCCGTTCGTAAAAAGGGAGCTGATTATTTTCGGCCGCGCGGCGATCATTCGGTGCCAGATAAAGGAGATGCGGTTGAATCCCCGTTTCATCACAGAAGGTTTTCATCCATAGCGGCCAGTAATCTTCATCTTCAGGAAGAAGACACTGATTAAAGATAACGAGAATTAATTTTCCTTCCAGGGCTGCTTTGCGAAAGAACTCTTTGATGGCGGCATCGTTATACTTCTGTTGCGTCAGGACCGCCAGCAGGACATCGGCGCTTTGGCGCAGGGAGTCCGCCCGTTCCCAGTTGACTTTTTCGACACTATCTATATCCGGAGTGTCCAGCAGAACCAGGTTCGGAGGAGTTCGCGGACTGACGCGATAAAACAGAAAATGCTCCGGGTCGGCGCGCAGCGGCCGATGAGGATCTTCCCAGGGCTCGACATGAAATCCAGGAAAAAGCTGGGGCAGGGACACATGCCCGGCAAGCTCTTCGGAGAGCAGGGCTGTGGGGTGTTTCGTACCGGAAGCCAGGGGACTGGTGGCACTGATGCGGTCATTAGCGAGGTGATTGAAAACAACACTTTTGCCAATATTCGTCCCGCCCACAACCGCGACAATCAGAAACGGATGCGCCCCCAGTTGCGGCTGTAGTTTCCGAACCAGGAGTTCATACCATTCCCGTTGTTGCAGCGGTGGCAGCTGCAATGGCCGGACTTTGGAATCCAGCGCAACCAATGCTGCTGCCAGTTGCTGAATCACCGGCGACCATGATGCAGTGGAGAGAGCCATCTTCGAATTCCGGGACGTCATCTTTGTCAGGGAGAAGTTATCTATATGGTGGAGACAAGGAAAGCAAACTGTTTTATTTAGATGCTTTTCAATGTGTCAAAACGAAACTAAAAACAGGCCTTTGCCAGCTCGACAGGTGTACAGGAATGTCGCCTTGTCGAATTCAGGTTGGGTGAAAAAATGAATGAGAGAAATGAAGCCCTCTCATTTTTCAGAACGGATTTTTTACCGCATCGCGGACGATCAAATTTTATGCGATCGTCCTTGTCTTTCGCATGATCCGCTTCCGGATGTTGCCTCCCTCTTCAAAATCATGATTAAAAAGCGTTGCATGTTTTTCATCGAATGTAAAAATAGGACAAAAGATAAGGAACAGCTGGCAACAACTGTAAAAATTATGGAAAGTTGACCTGCTTAACACTTGCAGAATTGACAAAGGTTCGTAACTCTTTTGCGAGAGTCGTCAAAAATATTGGACAAGACATCCCATCGGAAGGGCAGCCGGCAGAATGGTATGGTCTTCAAATTGTTTTCAAGCTGCTCAAAGTTGATCCTGTCAAAGATGTCATGAGACCGGGTGCGGCGGTTGGGCACGTCAGCCGAGTGCATGGGGCGCGAGTGAATCGGAGTCGTCGAATGTTCGATCAGGCATCAATCAACACAATCTGATCATCATTTCTCCAGTGTTCGTCGTTATCTGAAAATGTCGTCCATGAAACAGCTTGACTCCCGCAAGTCATCTTTCATGTTGACTGCCAAAAGGGTCTCCTGAATGTAATTTACGGGCGCTTAGTGACAGCCAAGCGGGCTTAAACCAGGACCGGTTTCGTTGCCACCGAAGCCACTCCGCCCCACTGGGGGCGAACCATTTTTTCAACAAAGGAAGCATCAACATGGCGAAGAAGAAGTCGGCAAAAGGTGATTTTAACATGTCGCAGGAGATCCGGAATCTTCTGGAAGAAAATCCGAAGCTGTCCAGCCGCGAAGTGCTTGAACAACTTCAAACTCGTTTCCCCGAGCAGGCCATTAATAAAAATTCCTGCAATGTCGCCTTCTCCCATGCCCGCCGGCGGCTGGGGATTCGCGGCGGCAGCAAGCGCTCCGTTAAAATGAAACGGCCCGCCGCCGCTCGCGCCGCACGGGTGGCAACAGCCGCTTCCGCCGAAAGTGTGAACATCACACTGCTGAAAGCCGCAAGAAAATTCCTCGCCGAAGCAGGCAGCAGCTCCGCTGCCATCAGCGCGATTCAACAAGTGGAAGCATTGCAGCTCAGCTAGGGCGGATCAATGCGGCATGAGCTGCGTTTGATCGCCGGAAACGTCCCCGGCACAGTCCTCGCCAGGGCAATCTGCTTTCCAGCGGATCGTGCCTGGTGCGTACCACAACATGCCATGACTCCCTCCGGGGCGGTCGACATTGTTCGTCCGCGCCCGGTTTTTTTATTTCCCCATCCGGAGTTAAGATACTCTTAAAGAACAATTTGTGTGAAGAATTCTGTCCGCGGAGTGATGATGAACGCAGCGTTTGAAGACCATTTGCAGCAACAGCTCTCAGACATCCGAAAACAGGGACTGGAGAAGCAGGAACGCATTCTGCAATCTCCTCAAAATGCCCGGGTGGCAGTTCGGTCCGGAGAACCGGTGCTGAACCTTTGTGCCAATAATTACCTGGGCCTGGCTGATCATCCGGAGATCGTTCAGGCAGCGCAGTCTGCTTTGCGGGACTGGGGCTTTGGAATGGCTTCGGTCCGTTTCATCTGCGGGACGCAACAGATTCACCGGGACCTGGAACGCGCGCTCAGTCAGTTCCTGGGCACCGAAGACACGATTCTTTATTCCTCCTGTTTCGATGCCAATGGAGGTTTATTCGAAACGCTCCTGTCCGAACAGGATGCTGTCATTTCTGATGAATTGAATCATGCCAGCATTATCGACGGCATCCGGTTATGCAAAGCCCGGCGCGCCCGTTATCGAAATAATGACATGATGGACCTGGAAGCGCGGTTAAAAGAGACGCGTGATGCCCGGTTCCGCCTGATCGCGACCGACGGCGTCTTTTCCATGGATGGCATTCTGGCAAATCTTCCGGAAATCTGTGATCTCGCGGACCGCTATGACGCCCTGGTTATGGTGGACGATTCCCACGCGGTCGGGTTTACCGGACCATCCGGAGCGGGAACTCCGGAATATTTCGAGGTGACGGACCGAATCGACGTGCTGACCGGAACGCTCGGAAAAGCACTGGGGGGAGCCAGTGGAGGATACACGTCCGGACGCAAAGCGATTATTGACTGGTTACGACAGCGGTCCCGGCCTTATCTGTTTTCAAATTCGCTCGCTCCATGTATTGCCGGAGCAGCGCTCAAAGCCCTGGAATTGATCGCCACCGGCAATGAAATGCGCAGTCAGCTTCGGGAAAACACGAGGTACTTCCGCGAAGGGATTCAGAAGATCGGCTTTCAAATCATTCCGGGAGAACACCCGATTATTCCGGTCATGCTGGGCGATGCCGCGCTCGCCTCCCGGTTGGCAGATGCGCTTCTTGCGCGAGGAGTGTATGTCATCGGGTTTTCGTTCCCGGTCGTTCCCCAGGGGAAAGCCCGGATCCGAACCCAAATGTCCGCAGCCCATACCCGGGAGGATCTCGACTTCGCCCTGGAACAGTTTTCCGCTGCCAGACAGGAACTGGGAATCAACTGAGGTTTTCAAGCGGAGATCGCAACAAGGAAGGCGGGGAAACGCATCGGGATTGAAGAACGTTTCCGGACCTCTTTCCCCATCACATCGCTGCCCTCCGTCCGGGAGATCGACGTTCGATATGTTCCATGCCACAACCTCCAGCGGTCGGAAGCATTTTTCGCGGGCTGCATCGTCCCTCGGGATTAAAGACCTGGCGAACCTCATTCATAACGTCGAGATCGGCCGGGGTGAATAACCGATTCATCAGGCTGATTTTTTCAACGCCAATTCCATGTTCGCCGGTGACGCTTCCCCCCAGGCGGATGCACTCCTGCAATATTTCATCCCCGGCCTGAATCACACGCTGCATCTGGGCAGCATCCCGTTCGTCAAACAACAGGATTGGATGGATGTTGCCGTCTCCCGCATGAAAGACATTGACGATTTTCAGATCGTATTTGCATTCCATCTGCTGGATAAAGGCGAGAATTTCCGGCAACCGAGTCCGGGGAACAACGCCATCCTGCGTGCAGAAACTTGGAGAGAGCCGTCCAATGGCTCCAAAAGCCTGCTTGCGGCACTTCCATAATAAAAGTCGTTCCTGCGGAGAATTGGCTGTACGAATTTCCCGCGTTTCGAGATTTTTGCAGATTTGAATGATCTGCGCCGCCTCAGCATCGACCGCGACTTCCAGGCCATCCACTTCAATCAGGAGAACAGCCCCCGCATCCAACGGAAACCCGAAATGAAATGCCGCTTCCACCGCGCCGATGATCCCCTGGTCCATCATTTCCAAAGCCGCCGGCACGATCCCCGCTGCAATAATGGCACTGATTGCTTCGGTGGCCTGCGTGACTGTTTCAAAGATGGCGAGGAGCGTGCGAACCGCTGCCGTATCGCGGGTGAGCTTCACCCAGACGCGGGTGCAGATTCCGAACGTTCCTTCACTCCCCACGAAAAGTCCGGTGAAATCATATTCCGGCTCCTCCTGACAGGGTCCTCCAAACCGGACAACTTCTCCGCTGGGAAGTACAACTTCCAGCCCCAGTACGTGATTGACAGTCACTCCGTACTTTAACGTATGGGGTCCTCCGGAATTCGTCGCCACGTTTCCGCCAATCGTGCAGGCTCCCTGAGAGGAGGGGTCTGGAGCATAATGAAATCCACTCCCTTTCAGTTTCTGTGTGAGATGAATATTGACGGTCCCCGGCTGAACGACAGCGTACCGGTCGCGAAGATTGATCTCGAGAATGCTTCGCATTCGCGACGTACAGATCATCACCCCCCCGCCAACGGGAAGGGTCCCGCCCGCCAGGCTGGTTCCCGCTCCCCGGGGAACGTAGGGAACATTGAATTCGTTACATAATTGGACAATGCCAACAACGTGCTCCGTGGTCTCGGGGAAGGCCACCAGATCGGGAACCTGTTTTTCCACGATATAGCCATCGCATTCATAGACCAGCATCTCATCCTGACTCGTCAAAACCGACTCCGGCCCCAGCAGCTCCAGCAGGCGACTGATGAACGGAATCGTGACCGGAGAAGCCGGGGCAAGGGGAGAGGAAGCTGCCGTCATGGAATTCTCATTAAAAAAGAGAGGTCTGAACCGGCATCATAAGTTCTGCTGCGCTCCAATGAAAAGCAGACAGGGAGCGCCAGACAGGAGTTTCGGAACGAAGTTCCCCCATTCGGAAGATCGTACGAGTCGACTTGTGCAAAGCCCTTTCAAAGAGAGATTGAAGATTCGGTCCGAAAAATTCCGAAGATTATTTTTACCCGCACAATAGACACGATCCTCAAAGAGTGACCATCCCGCATGGAGAACCAAATTGTGCCTGCCCGTGTTCGTAGCGTATGCGTTACACAAGGCTCATAGAAAATGAATCCTTTCGAAATGAAACAGTCTGATCACTCTGCTCGAACAGGAACCTGACAATGGCCGCGGGCTCGCGGACCTGCGCGCAATTACCTTTTCCACGTGCCCATTCAGATTTGAAGTTCCAATCATGACAAGCGGGGGTATTCCGGGGGCGATCCCGGCCCCTTGCCATTGGCAAGGGGCTCTTTGCTGATCGAGGACGGCCGATCAGGATCTTGGGAATTCCGGGGATCGAAAGGCCCATCCTGAATTCTCAACCAGTCCCGCAGACTCGGGCCGGACGGCAGCATGTTTCTCAGCCTGTGCATTCAGGGGGGAAGGACCACCCATCATGTATCGTGCGGGATTTCTGGCATTCGGACTCTACCTGGCCCTGCTGGGAGGAGGGCTGTTCTTCGTGGATGAACTGACGCTGAACCCGAAAATCTCAGCCCGGGCTGCTTCTGTTTTGAACCTCATCGCCCAGTCGGATTCCACGGGGCGGCATCACGTTCATCCACCGGAATGGGCTCCGTTCTCATTGATGGGGCTGGGTGTGATCACCATGCTCTATGCTGTGGCGTTGCCAAAAAATTAAATCCGATTCCAGCTCCAGGCTGCTGAGTTTTGCCGCAAAAGTGGGGAGCGGTCCATGAAGTCAGGTCCGCTGCACTTTTAGACCAGTTTGGTCTTTGTTCTATCACGCTCGGCCTTGAATTCCCTGTGTTTTATCGAGAACCACGTGATACACCATTCACGACTCCGCTCTAGTGCAAAGCCAGGCTGCTGGCACAGATTCTGCGTGCGTCGGTTTCCAGCGTGAAAAATTTGCTGTTTCCGATATTCCGGAACGCGAATCCGTAAATGGCATTCCCGGCAGAGGATTGCGCCCGTTCCCGGGCAGATTCGCCGAAAAGCTGTGATGGCGACACGTCATTTCTGCCGATGCACCAGTAACGCATCGTCGGTAAAGAACGCTGATTGCGTTTTGTTTTCGATGGCAGGACGTCACGATGAAACATTCTGGTTTCCATGAAAGAGGCTTCTCCCGTCCGGAGTCCGTTCATCCCGGCTTTCAGCTGATGATCGAGCGAGGCGTCTCGAATTATCCCGTCCGACCTGTCATTGGCGAGCGCTATCTGATCGGAGCCGGCAGCAATTGTCAGTTGCAGCTGGGGGGAGAGATCCCCTTGCTGCACAGCATTATTATTCCGGAGGGGGATCATCTCTGGATTGATGCGGTCTCTCCCACCCCGCCGCTGTTTGTCAATGGGCAGCATCTTCGGGAGGGAGAATTGAACCGGGGTGATGTGATCGCCATCGGCGATTTTGTCTTCTGTGTCGATCACCGCCTTTCCGCCCCGCCACCGCCGCGTTCCGCCAGTTCCATAAGTCCTTCAGCAGAGAAACCGGAGACTGGAGAACGGACCGCTGGGGAACTGATCGAGTTTCTGGAAAAAGAAATGGTGGAACTCGCTGCCTTTGAAGCAGGACAACGTCAGGCGACCGCCTCGTTGCAGCAGGCTGCGATCCGAAGCGGGAGCCTTCCCCCGATCGAATGGTCGAAAGATCCTCGGGCGACACTGCTCGATCTTCTGGCGGAATTACATGATCGTTCACGCGCCCTGGATGTCCGCGAAGCCGCCTTAAATGAGCGGGCGCAGCGTCTCGCGGAATCCCAGGAAGAACTTCGCCGACAACTCGATACCCTGTGTCGCCAGCAACAACTGGCTGGGGCGATCCCCGAAGACGCGGAACACCGGAAATCCGCCTGAGAAGGGCCGCCACTTCCCGCCACACAAAGCCCTCAAATGTGCCGGCTGCTGTGCCAGGCTCAAGTGGATCAATGCCATATCGGCCGCATTCCTGCCATGCGGGAAGCCAGTCTTTCCTTAGATTCAACGCGTGCCGCAGGCGCCTCAAACCAGAATCACTTTCTCCAAAATTCAAGATCGGAAGGTTCTCTCCTCCGGTCCATTGTCCGTGCGCGGAGTTTTCGCAAAAATACCCTTTCGGGATGCTCGAACCACTTGCAGGACCCGGATGTCCTGACAAACTGCATGATCGAGGCCATGGGGCCTTGTATTGTCAGCAGTTACGACAAACGAATTCAATCTGACGAGGGAGAATCGGCGATGGCCGAAGTGACAGCTGCAGCCGTCAAGGCACTGCGTGAAAAAACAGATCTGCCCATGATGGACTGCAAAAAAGCGCTGGTGGAAGCCAATGGCGACGAAGCCAAGGCAATCCAGATTCTGCAGGAACAGGTCGGCAAAATCATCGGCAAACGGGCTGCAAACAGCACGAACGAAGGACGAATCTTCACCGCCGTGGCCGACGACGGCAGCGAAGCGGTGGCTGTTGAAGTGATGTGCGAATCCGCTCCCGTGGCGGGAAGCGAAGGACTGGCCATTCTGGGAAATGCCATGCTTCAGCAACTGCTCAAGGGACCCGGTGCCCAGACCGGCGAAGAACTTCTCACGCAGGCCAATCCCAGCGGCGGCACACTCAAAGATCTGTACGAAGCCACTGTGAACAAAATCCGCGAGAAAATCGTCGTGGGGCGTGTGGTGAAAGTTCCCGGCCCTGTCGGAGTTTATGTCCATCACGACGGTAAAACCGCCGTGCTGTTCCAGGCTGAAGGAACCGTTAAAGATCCGGGCATTCTCCGGGATGTGGCGATGCATATCGCCGCTCTGAAACCGACGGTCGCCACGGTTGAAGGGGTCGATCCAGCCGCTGTCCAGGCGGAACGGGAACGTCTGACCGCGGAAGCCCGGGCCACCGGAAAACCAGAAAACATCATTGAAAAAATGGTGGATGGGCGAATGGCGGTCTTTTATCGCGATGTCGCCGGTGTTCTGACGGAACAGGCTTTTGCGAAAGATGACACCAAGTCGGTCCGCCAGGTCCTCGCTGAAAACGGCCTGAAAGCCAGGAACTTCACCCTCCTGGTTCTGGGAACCTGATCGAGGCGGGTACGTACGGGCGGCTCCCCAAACCTGAAGGGACCAGGCTGAGGAGACCGTTGGAACGGGTTCATTCCGTATTGTCCGTGTTCCGTCACGGAGGACCATCATCTCTCAAGTGAAATGTGTCCCGTGCGGGCATCCGCGAGAGCAATCTGCGGAACAAGGGGGAAAGAGAACAGGGAAAATCCTGCCTCTTTCCCCGGTTTCCATGCTGCCGGACAGGAAGAAGTTCGGACTGTGCATGGCCAACTTCAAGCTGGGGCTTTCGCTCTTCTTCTCCCGGTTCCCCCGCTCAAACCTGTTCCCTGGCCCAAGGATGTTGAACTGGACGCTACACCGACTCCTTCCGATGAATTCGTGTCAATCGCCAAGGTGGGAGACATTCCCGCTGGAGAAGGGCGCTGCTACCCGGTTCATGGACGGATGATCGCTGTTTTTTTCTCCGAGGGGGAATATTTCGCCCTGGATGATGTCTGTCCCCACATGGGCGCTTCCCTGGCGGGAGGCTGGGCGGAAGGGAGAACGGTCACTTGTCCCTGGCATGCATGGCGATTCTGCGGACGGGAAGGGGTCTGGCTGGACAACCCCCGCTCTCCGTTAAAGGTGGGCACCTATGAGTTGCGGATCGAGGGGGATGAAATTCTGGTGCGCGTCCCGAAATAGCGCCAGTGGCATTGCGCTGCCCCCCATGCCGTGGATGCGGCCCCTGATCAACAACAGAATCTTCGCTGTTCAGGCCCGTGTCGGATTCCCTTGTTCTTTCAACGCAGCGATTCCCGAGTCACGGTTGGGAAAGATCTGCCAGACATGGGTCAGGTTCGTCACTTCCAGCACTTCCCGGCAATAGGGTTGCAGATTGCAGACCGCAAACTGGCCATGCGTTGTGTTGCGAATGATCTTCCAGCATCGGACCAGCAATTCAATCAGGGTAGAATTGAAGAAATCGACGTGGTCCAGATCGATCAGCAGATGTTTTTTGCCGTGTTCAGCTGCCTCGAGCAGCGTCGGGGAGATCTCGTCCACCAGCTTTCCGTGGAGCGTGGCTGCATCGGAACCGAACGAAACCACGGTGACGTCGTCCACAACGTCGGTTCTCACCAGCTTTTCCAAGGCCATGGAGCGCCCCGCGATCCGTATGCATTCCGAGAAGGTGACGATTGTCTGGAGTTCATCCTATCGGCGCCGGACGGAATGTCAAATCGTTGCCGATTCAGGCAAACTCAAATAACGATTGTGTCCGCAGGATCACCAGATCTTCCGGAAATGTGTGGAAGGTATGAATGGTGAGCATCCGTTCGTTCCCTTCCACTTGAATCAGGCTGAGCGGTCCCGGCAGGAGCCGGTGCGGAGCGGGAAAGGCATATGACAAAAACGCCCGGGAAGCAGCCATTTCCAGTTCCAGCTGCACACGGGTGAAAATCGAAAAATCCACCGCATCCACCTGTCCAGCAAAGTGATATCCGAATGGCTTGTCCACTTCGACAATCAATTCCTCTTCATCGTTGAAGAAATAGGTCTGCTGAAGACCATATGTGGTCAGCACCTGGCTGTCGGGAGCGGTCACTTCCACCAGTGTTTTTCCCTGGGATGTGACCTGGGCAAAGTGCCCTCCCTGACAAATCCCGATTGCCACATCGTACCGCGCTGTCCGTACTCGTCCGGAAATAGCGGGACTGAACAATTCAGGATGCAGCGGACGATCGAAAAAACGGTACGACGTTTCTGAAATACTCGGGCGACTACTTTGCGTCGGCATGAAACCAAAGCCTTTCACGTCAAAGGGAACGTCCTTGCGGGGACTGTGTTCCTTCCGTCATTCCATCCATCGGGCATCTCAAGTGGGACTCATCGACTCTCCTGGCCGGCTCGAACGAAGTTTCTCAACCGGTCCATTTCGTTTGGAAGTCACTCAAGTATAGGCGGCAACAAGACAGCTTCGTAGTTCCAGATTTCAGACTTTTCGGAACTCGCCTGTTGGCGATTTATTTTCCCGATCCACGATTGCCAAGCGTCATCAGGCGGAGTAATGGGAGCGCCCTCCCATTTTGGAAACAGTTTCTTATACTGAATTCATGGATCGCCCCCTGACTCCCGATGAAAAACGTGACCGCCTGGTGTTTTATCCGGTTGCCGTGGTCGCGGGAATCTTTTGCTTGACGGTCTTCATGACCATTGCCGCGGTCTTTGGCGATCCACAAGCCCCTTTCACCCGCTGGATGAACCGGAACGCCACTCCCTTGCTCTTATGGGAAACTGCCTTACTGGTAACGATCGGCATCTTGGCGATGACCATTGACCGTCTCCGCACACTCCAACGAATCCGTCGCGAACAGTCCTCGTGCCATTCCAACAAAGCGAAAGATCTCCTCGCGCCGCAGTCCTGTTGCCATGCCTCGGACACAGATCCCGACCCCGGTGACCGATAATTCCTGTGGCTGTCTCAAACAGTCATCAGTTCATGATTTCCTTCCCAGGCTCTTGAGAAAACAGACTGCATCATGTGGGTGAAAATTTGCGGAATGACAGCCCTTGATGATGTGGAGACCGTGGCAGCCCTGCAACCGGACGCCATTGGACTCAATTTTTATCGAGGATCGCGCCGCTGCGTGGACGTGCCCACAGCCCGCCAGCTGGTCGCTCGTCTTCCCGAAACAATTCGTCCCGTCGGTTTGTTCGTGAATCATTCACTGGAGGAGATCCGGCACATCAGCAGCGACTGCGGCCTCCGCTGGCTGCAATTGCACGGAGATGAAACTCCTGAGTTCGTGGCTCAATTGCGGGAATATCAGCTGATTCGCGCGTTTCGAGTGAGCGCGGCAGGGCTGGATGATGTCGCCCGGCAACTGGCGGAATACCGCCGTCTCGGAATTACACTGCAGGCGTGCCTGATCGATGCCCACGTGGCTGGGACTTATGGAGGAACGGGGCATTCAGCCCCCTGGAGTCTGCTGGCCCGGGACTGGGATCCGGCATGGCCCGCGCTGATTCTGGCGGGAGGGTTGACTCCGCAAAATGTGGCTGCTGCCATTGAAACAGTCCGCCCCTGGGGGGTCGATGTCGCCAGCGGAGTCGAATCGGCTCCCGGACGGCAGGATCCGGATGCGGTGAAGGAATTTATCTCGGTGGCCCGGCGTCACGCCTCCTCCGGATGGAATTCGCGGTCCCGTTGAACTTGGTCTTCCGTCTCTCCACATCGAGTCTTTGCCGGTATTCTGGAATCATCATGCAGCTGGAAATTCGGAACGCCCTGACACAGCTCCTGAACGGCGAATCATTGGATTCCTCCACCATGCAACTGGCAATTGGAGCGGTGATGGATGGCCGCTGCCCGGATGTGGAGATTACCGCCCTGTTGGTGGCGATTGCCATGAAAGGGGAGACCGAAGAAGAACTCGCGGGAGGAGCCGCTGCCATGCGGGCCCGCGCCGCCCGCATCCCAACGCGACGAACCGGACTGATCGATACCTGCGGCACCGGCGGAGACCGGCTGCACACATTTAACATCAGCACCGCCACGGCATTTGTGATCGCGGCAGCGGGAATTCCCGTTGCCAAACACGGCAATCGCAGCGTTTCCAGTTCAAGCGGTTCGGCGGACGTTCTGGAAACGCTGGGAGTGAATATCGAATTGACACCGGAACAGGCAGGACATTGCCTGGATGATCTGGGAATTTGTTTCTGTTATGCCCGGAACTGTCATAGTGCCATGAAAAACGTCGCTCCCGTCCGACAGCAACTCGGAATACGGACGATTTTTAATCTGCTGGGACCAATGACAAATCCTGCCCGCGCGGAATTTCAACTTCTAGGAGCATCCCGTGACAGGGACGCGGCCCGCATTGCCGGAGCTGTCAGCCGGTTTGATCTTCAACGGGCCTGCATTGTTTGCGGCAATAACGAGCTGGATGAAGTCTCGTTGTGGGGAGTCACCCGCATCTGGGAAGTTCGGGGAGCAGAAATTGTCGTCTGGTCCTGTACAGCGGAAGAACTGGGACTTTCTCCCTGCCGGCCGGAAGAGTTGCGAGTCGGTTCTTCCCAGGAGAGTGCGGCTGTGATCCGAGACGTCCTGAACGGCGTTCTCGGTCCGCCGCGGAATGTCGTTCTGGCCAATGCAGCCATGGCTCTCTACTGCCGCAATGAAGTGACCACATTGAACGAGGGGATCATCCGGGCTGTGGATGCAATCGATTCCGGAAAAGCGGCTGGTGTGTTACAGCAACTGGTGAACTGGACCAACTGCCTCTGATTGCGAAAAGAATTCAACTCGGCGCTCGCCGACTCGCGGGCCAGCTGTCTGGTCAGAGTGGCTTTGCAGAAAAAGTGCGGGTTTGTTGTGTGGACCACTGTGAATCGTGGATGGTCCGCGCAGCAGACCTTCCTTAACGGACCTGCCTTGTGCAAAGCGGTCAGAGTGGTGGGATTGCTATTCCGCCTGGGGCGCCTTCTTGGTTGGTTTTGCCGCTGGAGTGCTTTCCGACTTCGAGGAACTGGCGGAGTCGCTCTTCGCGCTCTCGGATGATTTTCCTTCCGCGGCGGCGGCCTTCTTGTAGGAATCGCTCCGATAATCGGTGATGTAAAATCCTGATCCCTTAAAAATGATTCCCGCTCCCGGGCCAATCACCCGCTGGGCCTGATTCTTCCCGCATTCCGGGCATTTTTTCACCGGAGCGGCCTTGATCGATTGGAACAGTTCCCACGTATGGTGACAATTTTTACATTGATAATCGTAGGTAGGCATTTCGAAGATCTGTTTCAAAATGATGAAAAACGGGGATTGTTTCCTGTCAACGTGATTCTTCGGCGGACGGTCTCAAACGTCAAATCCCAACGGGGAGCTGAATGCCCGCGTTACAAACGTTATTGGCTTTATGTCACGAACCTTCTTCCGCTGGCGGAGCACTGGAAACAATCACTTTGCTGGGCCGGACCACTCGATCGTGAAGCTGGAAACCCCGTTCGTATTCCTGAATCACCGTCATGGGAGGATGTTCGTTTGTGGGGACCTGTTGCAGCGCTTCGTGCAGATTCGGATCGAAGGGTTGCCCCAGCGCGGGAATCGGTTTGATTTCGTGACGCTGCAAAACCTCTTCCAGCTGGCGGGCCACCATTCCGACCCCCTGCAGGAGTGCATCGGGATTTTTGTCTTTCTCTCCCGCAGCCAGGGCGCGGTGCAGATTGTCGATAACGGGGAGCAGTTCCCGGGTCATCGGGAGCGCAGCATAACGGCGTTCCTCATCCCGCTCCCGGTTCATCCGTTTCCTCATATTTTCCATTTCCGCGCGAAGCCGGAGCATCTGCTCGCGAAGTTCATCACGTTCCGTGGTGACAGCCTCCAGCGGACTCTGGGGGGGAGTTGCCGTGGCATCGTTCGCAAAGGCTTCTTCGACTTCGGGAACAACCGGTTCGTTGATCCCGGAAACCGGAGCCGGTTTTTCGGCGGGATGTCCGCTGGGGGAATGGGGATGTTTCTGGGACATATGACTCTCCTTCACAAAGAGCTTTGGAAGCTCTCATCTGGCTCGCACAACGTATGTTTTGGCTGCATGAAAACGGGGTTCCGCATGTCATCACGCGACCATGCGGGTTCATCCTGATCATCCACGAAAATTACGACTCGTCATCATCTCCGGTGACAAAACTCTTCAGTTTTTCGAACCAGTTTTTCTGATGCGGGTCGACTTCCACCCGTTCGTATTCGGCCAGCTTGCGGAGCAGTTTTTCGTGTTCATCGCTCAATTTCTTGGGCACAACCACTTGAATCTCCACGTGCAGATCGCCAACGCTTCGCCCCCGGGGATCAGGCACCCCTTTCCCTTTCAGGCGAAAGACCTGGCCCGGCTGGGTCCCAGCGGGAATTTTTAATTCATCCTTGCCGACAACCAGCGGAACCTCGAGCGTGGCTCCCAGTGCTGCCTGCGAATAGGAAACCGGAATGCGGCAGATCAGATGCGGGCCTTCACGCTGAAAGATCGGATGTTCTTCCACCGTTATTTCAACGTACAGATCCCCATTCGGACCACCGTTGGGGCCGGCTTCTCCTTCCCCTCGCAGACACAGCGACTGGCCATTATCAATCCCTGCGGGAACCTTGACCGTGCGGGTGACAACTTCTCCGACGAGTCCGCTGCCCTGGCATTCCGCACATTTGTTGCGGACAACCTGCCCCTGTCCGCGGCACGCGGGACACGTGGTCTGGACCCGGAAAAATCCCTGGGCTTGAACGACCTGTCCGTGCCCGCCGCAATAAGTACAGGTCTCCGGTTTGGATCCCGCTTCGGCACCGGTTCCCTGGCATTCCGCGCAGGCTTTATGCCGGTGGAGTTGAACTTCCTTCTGGCAACCGATGGCGGCTTCCTTCAACGTCAATACAACTCCGACTTGCAGATCGGCTCCGCGAGTCGGTCCGTTGCGCCGTCCCCGTCCTCCGCCAAACCCGAACAGGTCGCCAAAGGCATCGAAAATATCATTGATGTCCTGCGCTCCACCGGCACGTCCCCGGCCAGCCCCGCTGACACCGGCATGGCCGAACTGGTCATACCGGCTTCGCTTATCGGCATCGCTGAGAACTTCATAGGCTTCAGCACATTCCTTGAATTTCACGACCGCTTCAGCATCTCCGGGATTCCGGTCCGGATGGTGCTTCAAAGCCATTTTCTTGTAGGATTTTTTGATTTCCTCGACGCTCGCCGTCCGGCTGACTTCGAGGACTTCATAATAATCACGTTTAGAAGACATGCGCGAAACTTATGTAATCGGTGCGACGGGAAGCGGGTCGTTGAACCCGCTGAACGAAACCATCGGATTCGTTCAGCAAGTCGAACGAGGCCACTTGAATCGGGACGAGGAAACCCATGCCCCAGGGAGATCCAGATGTCCTGAAAAGCCCCTGCTTCCTGCCCGACAGACAACGAGCCGCCGGAATCCCGGCGGCTCGCAAAAGGCTCTTTCGTGGGCGAGTCCCTGCCGGGATTATCGCACAACACCTTCAATGGGCGACTTGTTCGCGTCTGCGGGAACACCACCGGTAACAAGCACCTGGGTCGTCAACATCAACCCGGCGATGCTCGCGGCATTTCGCAATGCGCTCTTCACCACCTTGGCGGGATCAATCACCCCGGCCTTGTACATATCGACATATTTCCCGCTGACAGCATTATATCCAAAAGTCGCTTCAGCGTGGTTTTTGACTTCATCCGCGATGACCGAGCCGTCTTCACCGGAATTCCCAGTAATCTGACGAATCGGAGCTTCCAGGGCCCGGACGACGATTTCCACGCCGATCTTTTCATCCCCTTTGGCTTTCACTTCTTCCACCGTTTTGATGGACCGCAACAACGCCACGCCGCCCCCGGGAAGAATTCCTTCTTCGACAGCGGCCCGGGTTGCATGAAGTGCGTCTTCCATGCGGGCTTTGGTCTGTTTCATCTCGGCTTCAGTCGCAGCTCCGACCGAGATGATGGCGACCCCGCCGGTCATCTTGGCAAGCCGTTCCTGGAATTTTTCACGATCGTATTCGCTATCGGTCTCTTCGATATGCCGCTTAATCTGCGTGACCCGTTTCTGGATCTCGCCCTGATCGCCGGCACCGTCGATGATCGTGCAGGTGTCTTTGGTTACTTCCACGCGCTTGGCGCGGCCCAGCTGGCTGAGTTCCACCGCTTCCAGCTTAATACCGAGATCTTCGGAAATCAGCGTGCCGCCAGTCAGCACAGCCATGTCCTGCAACATCGCCTTACGCCGATCCCCAAAGCCAGGCGCCTTCACTGCACAAACCTGCAACACGCCTCGCAGACGGTTCACGACCAAAGCCGTCAGGGCTTCGCTGTCAACATCTTCCGCGACAACCAGGAGTTGCTTGCCGGTCTGGGAAACCTTTTCCAGCAGGGGAATGAAGTCCCGCAGATTGGAGATCTTCTTTTCGTGAAGAAGAATCAGACAGTTTTCCAGGACCGCTTTCATTTCCGCTGGTTCGGTAACGAAATACGGGGAAATATACCCTTTGTCGAACTGCATCCCTTCCGCCAGTTCGAGAGTCGTGGAGTTGCTCTTGCCTTCTTCCACGGTGATGACGCCGTCGCGTCCCACCTGTTCCATGGCATCAGCAATCATCTTGCCGACTTCGGCATCATTGTTGGCGGAAATCGCCCCCACCTGCTCGATTTCCTTCTTGTCGGAAACCGGCCGGGCGAACCCTTCCAGGAATTCAATCGCAGCATCAACAGCCTTTTCGATTCCCTTGCGGACGATCTGCGGATTCGCTCCCAGGGAAATGCTGCGAAGACCTTCTTCGTAAATGGCCCGGGCCAGAACGGTCGCGGTGGTCGTGCCGTCCCCTGCGATGTCGCTGGTCTTGGTTGCGACTTCGTTGACGAGTTTGGCCCCCATGTTCTCGAAGGCATCTTCGAGATCAACTTCCTTGGCCACCGTCACGCCGTCCTTGGTAACGAGCGGATTGCCAAAACTCTTATCGATGATCACGTTTCGACCGGTCGGCCCCATGGTCACAGCCACAGCATCCGCCAGCGTGTTGATGCCGCGCTGCAACTTCAAACGGGCGCGGTCTTCAAAAAGTAGTTGCTTTGCCACCAAAAACTCCTCGTTGAGGATGTTGTGTAAATTTCAGAATGAAGCAGGACCAGTGACGTCCGGCCGCCACCTGAAGGGACAGCCGGACGAACGAAATTTCAATCAGTTGACGACTTTCGCCAGGAGATCGCTTTCCCGCAGGATCTTGATTTCCTTGCCGTCCACTTCGATCTCGGTGCCGCCGTACTTGGAAAAGAGTACTTCATCCCCCACTTTAACGCTGAGCGTGGAACGCTCGCCGCTGTCCAGCAACCGTCCCGGACCAACAGCCAGAATCGTTCCCCGTTGCGGCTTCTCTTTCGCACTATCCGGCAGAACAATTCCTCCGGCCGTAGTTTCTTCCGCGCTGAGAGGCTCGACAACCACGCGATCATCCAGTGGCTTAAGAGTCATGGATTTCACTCCAGTTAAATTCAGAAGGTGATTTTTTATTTCCACCCGTTCCACGGTTGGAACGGACAATGAGTTTGAATCATTCCCGAGACAACGGGACAGAATGAAGACGCCCTTTTAGAAGCCGCCCATGCCACCCATTCCCATGCCTGGCATCCCACCACCCATGCCGCCCATGCCGCCCATTCCACCCATGTCGTGGTGGTCGTCATGATGGTCGTCCGATTCCTCTTTCGGCTCTTCGACAATGATGGAGTCGGTCGTCATCAGCAACGAAGCAACGCTGGCCCCATTCTGAAGAGCGGAACGAACAACCTTGGCGGGATCGACGACGCCCATCTCAAACATGTCGCCATATTTTTCATTCAGCGCATCGTATCCATAATTGAGGTCGCTGCTCTTGCGAATGTTGTTCGCCACAACAGCCCCGTCCAGACCGGCATTCTCAGCGATTTTTCGCAGCGGCATTTCCAGAACATTCCGAACAAGCTGCACGCCGAGCGCCTCATCTCCCTTGAGTTTCAGCTTTTCAATCGCTGCCACGGAACGGAGCAAAGCCACGCCCCCTCCGGGAACGATCCCCTCTTCGATCGCTGCCCGAGTGGCAGCCAGAGCATCATCAACCAGGTCTTTCCGCTCTTTCATTTCCGTTTCAGTCACGGCACCGACTTTAATTTCCGCAACGCCTCCAGCCAGCTTCGCCAGACGTTCCTGAAGTTTTTCGCGATCGTAATCGCTGTCGGTCTTGCCAATCTCCAGACGAAGCTGAGCAGTCCGGCCTTCAATTGCTTTCTTGTCGCCCGCACCCTGCACGATAGTCGTGTTTTCAGAGTCAATGCGAACCTTTTTGGCAACGCCCAAATCTTTCAGGTTAACGTCTTCCAGCTTCTCACCCAAATCCTTAAAGAACGCCCGGCCGCCGGTCAATATGGCAATATCTTCCATCATTGCCTTGCGACGATCTCCATAACCGGGAGCCTTCACGGCACAGACCTGAACAATCCCCCGCATCTTATTGACAACCAGAGTGGCCAGGGCTTCCCCCTCCACGTCTTCGGCAATAATCAGCAGCGGGCGACCAGCCTTGGAAACCTGCTCTAACAGCGGCACCAGTGTACGAGCATTGCTGATTTTCTCCTCATGAATGAGGATGTAGCAGCTATCCAGCGACACTTCCTGCTCGTCTTCATTGGTAATGAAGTGCGGAGAGAGAAATCCACGCTCAAACTGCATCCCCTCAACCAGATCGACTTCCGTCTGCACTCCGCGGCCTTCCTCGACGGTAATCACCCCATCTTTACCCACCTTCAACAAAGCATCCGCAAGAATCTTACCAATTTCGCGGTCATTGTTTCCGGCAATCGTCGCCACGGTTTCGATGGACTTGCGATTCCCGGCGTCAACCGGCTTTGCCATTTTCTTCAGATTCTCAACAACGGCGTCAACCGCTTTCTGCACACCCCGCCCCAGCGCCACCGGGGCAGCGCCGGCAGCAATGAACTTCAGCCCTTCCCGGTAAATCGCCTCCGCCAGAACCGTGGCTGTCGTCGTACCATCTCCAGCAATATCACCCGTCTTACTGGCTGCCTCTTTCACAAGCTGAACACCGCAATTCTCAAACTTGCATTCAAGCTCGATATCCTGGGCAACCGTCACACCGTCCTTGGTAATCTTCGGCGATCCCCAACCTTTATCCAGCACAGCATTCCGCCCGCGAGGGCCAAGCGTACTGGCGACCGCACGAGAGAGTTTGCTGACACCGGACAGCAATTGCTTGCGTGCTTCTTCATCAAAGCTCAACAGTTTTGCCACGTTGACTCCTCGTATTGCGTCCAACAATCAAATTTGAATGAAGTTGCCCCGAAGCCCTGAACCAAATGACCCCGAAGCCAAAATCCGGCCTCACTGCCAATAAAACAACTGCCAGGCACCGGACCGTCTGTATCTGAATTTCCGTCGAAAACCATTCACTTCAAATCCAGCCAGAAACATGGACTCCCAGCGACTGCCTGAAACGACAAATTTCCGACGATCTGCTTCCCTGATGCAACGCCTATGCCATGTTGCCACAGAATTTTGCAACACATTTACCCAAAACAAGATACAACACAACAACACCAGCCACGAGAGACAATGGCTGCCAGCATGGCAGGAAAAGAGAATGTGACTTTCCATCCAAGGCCTTCCCGATTGCTTATCAGCAACATTGCGGCCTTCGGGAGGCTGTGAATCGTCTTGAAAATGACAGCGAATCGTCACTGCCGAATCGACGGGACATCAAATAAAAAACTGCACACCGGAAGATGTGCAGTTGTCGCTGTCACGAGAAAAACGCCGAAGCGTCCCGTTTCTTACTTTTCTCTTCTACTTGTCCATCTTGGGAGCAGCGGCAATCCCGATTACTCCGACAGCGACCCGGTCTCCCGCATCGCCGGATGGCTGACTCTTGAGATCGTCTTCCTTGGCATGAACCACGATGGAACGTCCGATGACGTGATGCAGGTTCAATCCGGGAATATTGATTTTGATGGTCGCGACCCCGTCATCACCAGCCACAATATTCCCCAGGTCGCCAACATGGCGATTGTCGCTGTGGGGACCACCATGCTCGTGGCCCTGGGGATTGTAGTGGCCTCCCGCCGATTTCCCGGCGGGATCGCGGAGATCACCAAATTCGTGGATGTGGAAACCATGTTTTCCGGGAGTCAATCCGGTCACCTGCCCGGTCAGCATCACACCGGAATCACTGGCGGAAAATTCCATTGTTCCCTGCACCTTGCTTCCCTGCATGGAGGTCAGCACCACGGCGGCGTGGCTGATCCTGGCAGCGTCCATTGCATGATGCTCATGAGCACCTCCGGACTGTTTCTGAGCGGCGACCAGCACACCGGCAATCAGCAGAACGGATGCGGTCGCAAAAATCGGAGCGGACTTCTTCATGGTTGTTTCTTCCTCGTTAACCTGGTCGGAACAAAATGCTCACCGTACAACGATGAACCCGTATCTGCCATGCACGCTGAATTGTCTCCGCGATTTGTCATGAATGCGGAAACGATGTGGGACATACTCCGGAAAGGGAGATGGAACGCCACTGCTTCATCGCAATTAGACTTTATTTCGGCAGCGGGTCAACCACCATGATGCTGGTCGCCAGATGTTCGCGAATCTGCTGTTGCAGAGAATTCTTCGGAAGATTGTGAATGAAGGCCTCCAGGGCCTTGCGTCCACGGGAGACTTTTCCGATCAGACAGACCGGTTCTCCGGGAGCCGTGACAGGAAGCGTTGTCATTCCCAGAACGATGCCGTTTTCCGGAGAAGAGATCGGCTCTCCCTGACTTCCAACAAGGCCATTGACGGTGGCAATGGGAGCCCCTTTGCGGACCAGCCCCCCGGGAGCCACGTGAAAGTGCAGAAACCCGGCCCGTTCCGAACGAATCCAGGCGGTTTCTTTCACGATGGCCCGATAAGGGGGTTTGCGGCGTTCGCCCTTGATCATGCCTAATTGCGTCAGAACGTTGAAAATCCCCCGCAGGGCATAGGCAATCACCGTCGATTCCACTTTCCAGACTTCTCCCGCTTCAAGAATAACCGTCGGACATCCGGCATCGCAGGCGGCGCGGCGAAGACATCCCGCAGGCCCTTTTTCATGCACCGTCACTTCGCATCCAAAAGCCTCCGCCAGTTTGCGGACCGCCGGAGTCTCCAGATCGGCCCGTAAATTTGGAAAATTTGTCCGCCGGACGGCAGCGGTGTGCAGATCAATTCCAAAATCGGAACGTTCGATAATTTCGTCGAGAATCAGGCGGGCCAATCGGCTGGCCAGGCTCCCGTGCGAACTCCCGGGAAAAGAACGATTGAGATCCCGCCGGTCCGGCAAATAGCGCGAATGCTGCTGAAATCCAAGCATATTCACCACGGGAACCAGAATCAGGCTCCCGGCCTGAAGTTTCAGGTGCGGATTCATAATCAGCTGGCGAATCGTCCCTGTTCCATTGATTTCATCTCCATGAACAGCAGCCGAAATAAACACCACCGGGCCTTCCTTGAGTCCCCGGCGAACATGGACCGGAATGGAAACCGACTGGCCGCTATAGCTGGCGCCAATCACCAGTTCAATGTTTTTCTGTTCGCCCGGCGCGATCCGGACGTCATTCCAGAATTCAACCGTTCGTTTCCGTTCGCGATACATTCTCATGCACATCTTTCCATTCGGCAGATCCAGTCAGGCCGCCTGGCTCGAACGCTTCCCGGAGCAGGGGTAACAGAGCGGCAGGAGTGCCTGCAAGGTCCGTCTGGTCGCTCCCTGCTGGCTGAGAACGAATTCCCGGGCACGGGCTCCCAGCTCAAAGGCCAATGGCTTCTCCCGGAGCATCGTCCGCACGAACTCCTCCAGTTCCTGCTGGGAATGAACTCTTCGCGCTGCCTCGTGGGCCAGCAGTAACTCGACAATCTGTTTGAAATTCCAGGTATTCGGGCCAAAACAGACCGCTGCGCCAAATGCCGCCGGTTCCAGCATGTTCTGCCCCCCCCGACTGGTGAAACTCCCACCGACAAAGGCCACGTCCGCCAACCCCCAACACGCTCCCAGTTCCCCCACGGTATCGAGCAGCCCAATGGCATCGCCCGCACTTTCCGGTTCTTGTCCCGAACGAAGAGGCATTGGCACGGGAAGAAACTGTTTCGAAGAGCGTTGCCAGACGGAAAAACCCTCCTGATGGATCAACTCGACCAGATCCCCCCCCCGCTCGGGATGACGGGGAACAAGAACCAGCCGCAACTCCGGAAATTCATTTTTCAGTGTGCGATAAACCCGAAGGGCCATCTGCTCCTCGGGAGCCTGAGTGCTTCCCGCTACAAACACGAGGGCTTCGGGAGCAAGTTGCAGCCATTCCCGAAGCGTTGGGGTCAGCGGGTTGTTCTCATTCGAACTCACCCCGTCAAACTTGATTGATCCGGTGACGAGAGTGATTTCAGGCAGAGCCCCCAATTGCAAAAATCGAGTTCGATATTCCTCCGTCTGCACTGCGATCAATGAAAAGCAGGCCAGAAGTTTTTGAACAAGGGGGCGGATCCTCCGATAACCTCGAAAACTTCGCTGACTCAAACGCCCGTTGATCAGGGCCAGGGGAATGTTTCGATTTCGGGCTGCCAGAATGAAATTGGGCCAGAGTTCCAGTTCCACCAGGACAATCAGGTCCGGCTGGACCCGGTCAAGAGCTGCTCGCACCGTTCCGCTGAAATCGAGCGGAAAAAATGCAACCTGGCATCCGGGAAATTTTTCGATAGCGACGGCATAACCGGTTTCCGTCGTCGTCGAGATCATGACCTGAAGGTCCGGTCGAATCGCACGGATTTGTTCCACCACCTGCCGCAATTGGAGAACTTCCCCCACGCTGACGGCATGAAGCCAGCACAAGGGATGCTGAAAATCGGTCCGGCGAGGAAGTTGTCCGCGAAGTTTCTGATTCCACCCCGAACGATATTTCCCCGTGCGAATTCGCTTCCACAGCACCATCGGCAGTGCCAGGAGAACCAACAGGCAATAACAGAAATCCAGGACCAGCGTCAGCACGATCATCCCTGATCGAAAGTTAAGAAACAACGGCCCCCTGCCTCTCCCGGGGCCGGCTCGCAAAGAATATCAAAGCCCATTGAACGCCAACAGAGGAATTTGAGAGAGGGACGAAACAGCAATCTTTCCCGTTGTGCGCCATGCATCCACCATTTTGGTGACTCCACAGCCCAACGATGACGCCCTGATCTCGGCAAAAAAGCTGCTTCAGGACGCCGGCAGCTTGGAGGCCGCTGCCCAGGCGATTTCCATCGTGCATGATCTACAAGAAGTGATCAGTTCGCCTCGCTGAACTTCTCAGACTGCCGAATTCCCCAAACTGGACCGAAGCTTTCGGAGGCAAAGTCATTTCAAATTAAACTGATGCTTGACAGTCAAAGCAAGATAGCTGACCATCGTCTCATCCCTTCTCCCCATTCGCTGGTCAGGAGCCTGACGCGATGGTCAATGATCCCACTCTCATCAAGATGTGTGAAGAGTGTCATATCACCCTTCCTGAACGGTCGGACTATGACATCGCCGAATGGACCCTCTTGCTAGCGAGTGGGCTCCCCGGTTCGGAAGACCTGAACATCGATGACGTTCTCAACCTCATCGAGGACTGGACCGACAAAGTTCAACACGCGACCAGCCGCAACTACGGATCGTTTCTCCGGAATCCGGGAAGATACGGTCATTCGCTGGGTAAATACTACATGGCGATATTGTGTTCCACATTCCAGCGAGAGTGTGGAGTCAAATACAATCCCGAGCGGAAAATGAATCCCGGCGATGCTCGCGATTCTCGCGACCGATTCATTCACGGGATCACTCACGGCAATGGAGGCACTTGCGCCAGTCTCCCCGTGCTCTATGCCGCCATCGGTCGCCGTCTGGGGTATCCATTGAGGCTAGTTCAAGGCGCTCGACATCTGTTTCTGCGGTGGGATGAGAGTGAATCAAAAACCGTGCTCTATCGGGACGTTTTCAACATTGAAGCAACGTCGCCCGAAGGGTTTGTTTCACCTCCGGACGAGTATTACCGCCATTTTCCTTTTCGACATCCTGACCCACATGTCGATCCGAAACAGTATCTTCGCTCGCTGAACTTTGAGGAAGAGCTAGCCATCTTTCTGTGTGTCCGCTCCATTGTCTTGATGGACAATGGAAAGTTCGTCCAGGCGATTCAACCGGCTGCCTGGGCGAGAAAGCTGGTTCCGCAGGACTACTCCATCCAGGTTCATCTTGAACTGACGATGCTCTTTGCATTGAACTTGCTGGGAGAGAAGCCGAAGTGGATGGATGAGGAGCCGGTGATCCGCGAGGATGGGGCAGCTTGGAGCCGATATTGGTGGCCCCGACCTCTTCCCGGTGATCAAAAAGACCTCTTACCGGCGGCACGACTGCCGCATGATATTTTGTATCGCATTCTGCCCAAGAACGGGGCTCCAGGAAAGGTTGGTGATCTCGCTGACGCTCTTTATGAGCGGGTTAATCACTACGCTGACATCGCGTGCTGCAAACGTGCCGTACAAGCTGCGCAGAGCGAACGTGCTACTGAAAGCGCTTCATTTCACAATCAAGTCAGACTCGCCCGTCAGCGCGAGATGTTTATGTCCCCGAAGCCTAAGCAACCTCGAAATGTCACGCCGGGAATGCCTCAGCAGCATCCGCCTGGATTCCCACCAATGCCGGGTATGCCGAAGCCACCATTTCCCACTTTGCCTCAGATGCCCGTGTCCCGGACGCCGAACCACCAAGGTTTTTCAGACGATCCACTGGATGATATGGATGAGGATGAAAGAGAATACCTGGAGGCATATGGCGGAATGCCAGTTGCTCAACACCTACCGCCGGGATTTGGACCGGCAAGACCTCGCTTATCGCGTGAAGAGGCCGATCGTCGATTTGCCATACGACACGGCATCTATCCCGTGCATCACAACGGTTCTCTTTTTGAATACATGGGAACACCAAACCACCGATTCGGAGATCCCGCTTCAGCCAAGATACTTCCTGACTTGAAGGAGTCCAGCGATGTTTTATGACGGACCACCCGGGCTGGTGCTTGATGATCTTATTGGACCGTCGCCAGATGGTGTCGATCTGGAATGGATTCATCCATATACCTATGCAAGGAATAACCCGATTAATAGAGTTGATCCATCCGGGCTTCGATCGATCACCATTCAGATTCATTATTATTTCGAGAAGACTGCCACCATTGCTGGCTTTGAGGCAATCAAGGCCGAAGTGGAGAGAATATTCAATGCCTGCCTAGCTAAATGCAAAAACGACACGATTACTTTCAAGTGGAATAAGGTACTGACTGAAAAAGAGCTTAAAGACTTCAAGGGCTACGGCTTCTCCGGCGGCAACTTCTTTGGCTACAATCCCACTCAGGTAGACGTAAGCGTTAAAGACACGCTGGACACAAGGACATATGGAATAACTGGAAAATCATTTGACGCGAATATCAATGTCGGAAGGCTCATTACCATGGGCGAGACTCGAGGATATAAGCCTTTCGAGTTATTGGCGATGGCGATTGCCCATGAAATAGGACTACATGCGATAGGCGGGGTGTCAGGGCATTTCGAGAAAAAAGACTTCATCGACGCTGAAGCGGGCAAGCCAGGCACCGAATTTTCAAAGAAAACATGTGACAAGATCATGGATCGACTCAATGCGACATGATAAATTGAAATTCGCTTTAACGAGGAAGCTGTGCCTTGCATTGGTGGTGATTCTGTACATTTCATCTTATGCGATTTGGTCAAGTGTGGCAATTGCTTATGCAGAGAATCATAATATGCCCGGCTATTATTATGTCGACACTGGCAATGAATTTGGTGACATGATTGACCGTGCCATATCGATCTTTTACCGCCCGCTGGAATTTCTGGATTCGCGGGTTTTTGGCTCTTTGTCAAAAGGATATCCACCATTGCGGAAGATAGGCTGATCAGATCGTCTCTCCCACGAACAGCGACATTCGAGGTTGTCGAGTCACGACCTCGTAGTAGTGGGCCGAGGGCTGCCGGATCGGGTACACCGCCTTGGCAATGACCGCGCAGCGGATTCCTCGCATCATGTACCACACCCCGGCATCGAATCCGAAGGTCGCTGGAATCTCAGCTTCCTGGTCAACCGGTTGCAGGCATAGCGATGCCAGAACATGGCCTCGATAAGCCGTTCGACATTGCGGACCAGCCAAGCGTTCTGAATCACTGGGTCGTCCGTGGACTGGCCGATGCTCCCGCCTCGCGCAATCGCCTTGTGCATGGGTCTGCGGGTGGCAATCTTTGTCAGCGGCTGCCCGTGGAGTTCCCAGTAGAGCGATTCTCCTTTCTTCGTCAATAGCTTGTTGATGAGCTTGGCGTCAGCGCGGCGGAAGTCTCCCACGGTTTTGATCCCGTACTGGGCGAGCTTCGCGGCAGCGCTGCCGGCGAGGCGACAGTCTGACCCAGTGGAAATTTCATCGTTGCCCCTGTAAAGTATCACGAATCGAACAGGGGCGAGTTCGTCAGGCATTTGCCTGGAATTCAGAAAACGCTGTCATGTTTGCTGTCAGATTGTCTCACAAAACAGAGACAATCTGTTGTAAGGCAGGATCAGCAAATGACTTGCGGGTGTAGCTCATTTGGCAGAGCGCTAGCTTCCCAAGCTGGAGGTAGCCGGTTCGAGCCCGGTCACCCGCTTTTAATCTTGCATTTTCCACTCTTCGGGACATTCGATCGAGCCTGCCTGGGGTTCCTCTCCTTCTCCCCGCCTGAATCGGGAAAGGTTCTGCTGTACGAATCATTTCCCCACAGGCCAGACATTGCTCCATCGACAGGGACTGAACTCTTTTCCTTCGGGAAAACGCGAAAGCTCTGAAAACTGCCTGGGTACGCTCGACCGGCACTCTGAAAATCGTCAGACTTGATGGTTTCCTCCATGTGGAGAGACGATATATTCCGTCTCTTTAGCGAACGCCCGCCAGTGGTCTGAAATACAAGACATTCTGTTTTCTTCACTCAAGCTCCTCAAGAGCCATTGTCATGACGCAGCTCAACAAAATTTCTTCCCGAATCACGCAACCTCGTGCGCAAGGGGCTTCCCAGGCCATGTTGTATGCCACCGGCATGAGCGAAGAAGACATGAACCGGGCTCAGGTTGGTATTGCCAGTTGCTGGTACGAGGGGAATTCCTGCAACATGCACCTGCTGGATCTTGCGGGACGGGTCAAGGAAGGGGTGCAGACGGCAGGCCTGGTAGGGCTGCGGTTCAACACCATCGGAGTGAGTGACGGCATCTCCATGGGGACCGATGGGATGAGCTACTCATTGCAGTCCCGGGACCTGATCGCGGATTCCATCGAAACCGTCATGGGGGCCCAGTGGTATGACGCACTGATTACACTTCCGGGATGCGACAAAAACATGCCTGGTTGTATCATGGCCATGGGCCGTCTCAATCGTCCTTCATTGATGGTTTACGGAGGAACCATCAAACCGGGATGCAGCGCCAAAGGGTCGAAGCTCGATATTGTGTCGGCGTTTCAGGCATATGGACAATATATTGCGGGCACGATCAGCGATGCCGAACGGCAGGACATTGTTCGTCATGCCTGTCCGGGAGCGGGTGCCTGCGGAGGGATGTATACCGCCAATACCATGTCCAGTGCGATTGAAGCCATGGGGATGTCGCTGCCGTATTCGTCCTCCACCCCTGCTGTCGATCCGAAGAAATACGATGAATGCTTCCAGGCGGGAAAAGCAATTCGTATTCTTCTCGAAAAAGAGATCAAACCCCGCGACATCATTACTCGGGCGGCTCTCGAAAACGCCATGGTTATCACGATGGCCCTGGGGGGATCGACAAATGCCGTGCTGCACCTGATTGCCATTGCCCGCAGCGTTGATGTCGCTCTGGCCATCGATGATTTTCAGAAAGTATCAGACCGGGTCCCCTTCCTGGCGGATTTGAAACCCTCGGGCCAGTTCGTCATGGAAGACCTGCATGATGTGGGGGGGACGCCCGCTGTGCTGAAATACCTGCTGGATGAAGGATACATCGACGGGAATTGCCTGACCGTTACCGGGCAGACGCTTGGCGAGAACCTGGAACATGTGAAGGGGCTGACAAAGGGGCAAAGCGTTGTCCATGATTTGCAGCATCCGATCAAACGGACCGGCCACTTGCGGATTATGCGGGGAAATGTGGCGTCGCAAGGGGCCGTGGCGAAAATCACCGGCAAGGAAGGTCTGAAATTTACCGGCCCGGCGCTCTGTTATGATCGCGAGGAAGACATGCTTCGCGGACTGGAGAACAAAGAAATCAAGGGGGGCGAAGTTGTTGTGATCCGCTATGAAGGTCCGAAAGGGGGGCCGGGAATGCCGGAAATGCTCACGCCGACGAGCGCCATTATGGGTGCCGGGCTGGGAGATAAAGTCGCCCTTCTCACCGATGGCCGGTTTTCCGGCGGATCTCACGGATTTATCATCGGGCACATCACCCCGGAAGCCCAGGAAGGGGGCCCGATCGGACTCCTGCAGAATGGTGACATCATCACAATTGACGCGGAAGTCAACGAAGTGAATGTGAATGTTTCCGAAGCGGAAATGCAGAAACGCCGCGATGCCTGGATCGCCCCGCCGCTGCCTGCCACGCGCGGCACACTTTATAAGTATATCAAGAACGTGAAGAGCGCCAGTGAAGGCTGTGTGACGGATGAATAGGGCTGGGGAGAGTGCCAGGCCATACATTGCGTGATGATTGTCGGCGTGATTTCAAAAATACGTTCCGGATTGGCCAGGGGAACTCTGGCCTTGTGGCTGGGCATGGCTCGAATGGCGGTGGGCAAGTGGAGCTGTGATGATCGAATGATGCTCTGGCAGCCTGTTGAAAAACATACAGACAAGAATGTCTGTGTCCTCAAAGACTCCTGATTCATTGAGAAAAGCAGGGCAGACATTTTTGTCTGGTCGAGATTTTGTGATTTTTCGACAGGCTGTTGAATTTGCCAGCCAATGTCTGACCTGCTGGTGGCCTGATTCAACGCGATGGTGTTATCGCGACGTCAACGAGAAGTCGAACGTGTTCTGCGTGGGGCTTACGGTAGCTTCAATCCGAGAAGTGCTGGCATTTGTGTAGCGGGCGGGAAGGACCTGCCTGGCACCGACGGATTCCGGTTGAACATCCTTGGCAACCTCGGAGCCATCGGGCATGACGAATTTGGAAAAAGTGACATCATATCTCCCTTGTGGGATTCCCGCTTCTCCTCCAAGCGATGTCAATGTGTAGCGGCCATCTGGCGCGGTTTTTCCGAAACCCCCGTTGCCAGGCGTGCTGGCTGCCGGAACAAACCAGACGGTGACATCGGCAATGGGTTTGCCATCCAGGGTCACCGTTCCCTGCACGGCGGTCAGTTCTGGTAAATCGGGTTTCTGGCCAGAGCATCCCGCGATGACGAGAGTTGCCAGGCATCCCAGAACCGTCACCGATAATATCCATCGGACCATAGGATTTCACCTGCCATGAAATCAGCAAGAACGCCATCAGTCTAGAGCGGAGTTGCAAATGATCTATCACGCGGATCCTGGTGAAAGACAAGGAATTCAAGGCCGAGCGTGATAGAACAAAGACCAAACTGGTCTAAAAGCCTGATCGCTGAAGAACGGGCTCTGGAACCTCGATCAAATTCAGTATTCGCCGAGAATCTGTCCATCAGCAATGGACGACAGATATCGGCGGGTGGAAAAGTTCACATTGGTGGAAAGAAATCTGACGGAACCATCCGCCATCAGGAGATGGAGTCCTCCGACGTGAAGACTGCCGGCAAAACCGCCATCTGAGAGTTTGTTAAAGTCTTTGCTGGGATTGGAAAAAGGGGGCGAACTCCAGCTGTAGTAATTCCGTTCATTCAGAGGCTTGGCGGCATTCTGCAATTCAACACCCAGGGATTGATAGGCGGCGCTGGTCCAGGTTTTCCAGTCGTGATAGGCCAGTTGGAGTGTTGATTCCACCAGGGCAGCCGTATTGCTGGTTCCGTCCGTGAGATCGCGCATCTGGCAGTTGGAGTCGACGCCGAACATGGCCCGCGTGGCCGACGATTCCGAGGTCCAATAGGTATCCGGCGTTGCCCGGACAACGCTGAACTCATAGTTATAGCGGGCCAGCGGCGGCCCCGGAGAGTTGCAGGCTGGGACACTCAATTTCTGCCCCGAATCAGAAGGGCAGTAGAAGACCGGAATGATTGAACGTCCCAGTGCAAGATTATTGTCAACGCCCGCCTGAGTCCCTGCCAGGACCTTTGAGCCCGATCCGCTGGGAGGATAAATCGCCGAAGCAGGGCAGTTGGCCTGACCATCATTGGTCGCCATTGCGCTACTGAAGTCGAAGCGGTTATACAACGGTGCCTGATCAAGAAAGGGAAGCAGCATGATCCGGCCGCTCGTATTTGTAACGAGCGTTCCAGAGGGTCTGTAGCCGGGATTGTATACCCCAGCGGGGAACACCTGATGCGTGTCGTGATAATTATGCAGTGCCAATCCCATCTGCTTGAGATTGTTTTTGCATTGAGATCGGCGAGCCGCTTCGCGAGCCTGCTGCACCGCGGGAAGGAGCATGGCAATCAGCACGGCGATAATCGCGATCACGACCAGTAATTCGATCAGCGTGAAAGCATCCCGGCGAGAAAAGAAACGGGCTAAAACCATACGCCGGAGAGTGATACGCAAAACTTGGGGAGCAGACATTTTTAGCGTCCTCTCCAGATAATGATTATCGAAAGGAAGGGCGGGCTTCACTTTCAACACCAGCCCGCACGAATCGAATGAACTATACCGTGCTTCCATTTGACCTGTCAATCAACATTAAACCATTGTGGATATGTTGATATATCTCCGTGCTTTTTGTCCGCTGGGTTCATCAACATTTCGCGCTAAAAGCTCGTTTCGCCATGCGGAAACAACCCATTCCGTTGATGGAACCCGATCTGCGGAGAGTTCCGCCGACTTCTCATCCAGTCCCCATCTTCTACCGAGCCCAGTAGTCGACCACTGTTGCATCGTCCAATGAAGGTTTCAGGAGCTCGACGAACTTGAGATGTTCGGGATGGGTGAGATACGTGTCCCGATCCTGTTCGCTTTTGAATGTCACCAGAAAGCAGTGGGTATGTCCTTTGGAGAGTTTTTCCGGACTGATATCCGTTCCCCACTCGTAGTCCTGGATCTCGGTGATCTTGTGAGGCAGTTGTGAGAAGGCCTGAATCAGAGAATCGATCTGTGCGGACTCAACACCGGGCTTGAATTTGAAGAGAACGACATGGCGCAACTTGCCTTCTTTTCTCTTGTCGGCCCGCCCTGTGTTCAACAGCAGCCCGGTCACAATCAGAACCAACCCCAGGCAAATCAGGAGAGTCGCTTTCATGAAATTTATCCTTCCGCTGCTACTGTCGGCTACAGACCAATGGCCAGCACACAGATGTCAGTCTCTGGTTTGTTTTCGATAAAGATGGTACGTCGCTCCTCTTTTCGGATGCAAGTAACTTGCTGCAAGTCTTCTACTTGTGAGTATTTTGTCCTTTGCTCGATCTGATGATGACATTCCTGTGACATGGTTGGCGAAAGTTTGACAAAAGTTTTCCCCCGGCCTGACACATCGTGCGGGATCATTGTGGTACAAGAAGCACACGTTCATGGAACGAGTTGATCTCAGCGAAGCAGAATACTTCTGAATGCAGTTCCGGAATCTCCAGGAGGCATTCCGATTTTTCCCGGAAAGACCCAGTATATGTCCCCCACGGCATTTGAGACGACACCTGTTCTGGAGGGGTTGACTTCATCGGAACCGGAATTGGCGGAAGGCCCCGTGATTGTCCTGACGGAGACGGAACAGCAACTTGAACTTGCTGGATCGGAACTGTCCGAATCGGAATTGGGGCAGATCGGAACGGAGACGCAAAAGCAAATTGTTCCACTGGCTTCGACGGCGAGTTCCCAGGAATCCGTTCTCCCCCGCCCGCAGAGCCAGGCAGCCCGGGATCGGGCGGAACTGCTGCGTTATTTCCATAAAGACAATCTGACATTGAAGAATACGGACTGGGTCGTCGCCGGTTGGATGTTCGCCATGCATGTCGGCTGTCTGGCAGCCCCGTTCTTCGTGACTTGGGAAGCGGTCCTCACTGCTGCGGTGTTGCACTGGTTGACATGCAGTATTGGTATCTGCATGACGTTTCACCGTTGTCTGTCTCACCGGTCTCTGAAATTGCGAAACCCGACAAAGTTCATCGGCACGGTGATCGGTTCGATTGCTGGAGAAGGAAGTCCGTTGACATGGGCGGCAACGCACCGGGTCCATCATGGCCATTCCGACCAGGAAGGGGATCCGCATTCTCCGCTGGAAGGTCCATGGTGGTCACACCTGTGGTGGATGATGATCAAGACCACTCCCCGCAAAAAACAATTGCTGTACCAATACTATGCTCCGGATCTGGTTCGTGATCCGATGATGCAGTTTTTCGAAAAGACGTTCGCGTTCTGGCTGTGGGGAACCGCCCTGACACTGTTGTTCGTGGGAGGCCTTCCGATGCTGTTGTGGGGACTGTGTGTCCGGATGGTTCTGGCGTATCACAGCACCTGGTTTGTGAACTCCGCCACTCACTTGTGGGGATATCGCAATTACGAAACAACCGATGCTTCCCGGAACCTGTGGTGGGTCGCCCTGTTTGCCTATGGGGAAGGCTGGCACAATAATCACCATGCGCATCCGCGGCTGGCGCGGGCCGGACATAAGTGGTGGGAATTCGACATGACCTGGTGGACCATCAGTTTCCTCCGGCTGATTGGGCAGGCGACCGATGTCGACGACCGTATTCCGGAAGGAAACGCAGCTTCCTGAACCGGCGCCGGAAACCTCAATCGCGTTTCCTTTTCGCCACATGAACAGTCCCTCTGCTCCGCAACACGCTGCGAATTCGCTTGGCAGCGTGTTTTTTTTGCGCATGGCCTTTGTGGCGGTGGTCAGGCTCTCGAAATTCAAATGGATGTCGAAAAGGGCGATCAGCGAAAACCGCCTCGATTGCCTCTTGTTTGCCCTGCCCTGGCCCGGTAGGATCAATATGTCGAGACAGCCGCTTTCGGCGATCTCGACAAAACCTCTGCTGTGTTCGATACCGGATCTCATTTTGCAGACCCGACTTCCTTCCCGCAGGGAACTGCATTGGCAAGGCAGCGTGTCTCTCCGTGAAAATCACCCCGGTGATTTCTCGCGGCTCACACAATCCGAGCCTGCGGTGCCCACCTTAACTTGCGGGTCTGGACAAAACGGTCCGCCGGCACATTGCGGAGGTTTTTCTATTCCCATTCGCGCGACACAGACATCAACAACGGGAACACTGAGTCAACAATAAGCCATGGCTGTCTGTCGTGTAGACCGTCGGCAGATTTATCAGACTTCTTCCGACATTCCTTCTCCGGAAGACTCCTCACTCCGCCGGGGACGTCGATAACGAGGCTGTCCGTGCCAGCCAAGTTTCCGGTGCAGCGTGCTATAAAAGCTGTGACCGCGCAGTCGGGCCAATAGAAAGCTGACCGGGGCCTGCCGCATGACGACGCGGTCTCCCGGCCGGTAGGGAACCTTGATCTGTCCATCCACCGCCAGCATAACCCCTTCCGGGACATCGGGAATGGTCATGATATATTCCGCTGTCGCGCGATCGATAATCGGACGAATTGTCAGGGCATGGGGACAGATCGGCGTGACCACGAAGGCCCGCAGGTCCTGGCGGAGAATCGGGCCTCCCGCGGAAAGGTTGTGAGCTGTCGAACCGACCGGCGTACTGATAATCAGTCCGTCGCCGCTGAAGGTCGTCACCATTTCACCGGCAATGGTCAGTTCGATATCGATCATTTGCAGCGAAGCCCCCGACAGCAGGCTGGCTTCGTTGAGTCCCAGATATTTCTCTTCAGTTCCGTCCGCATGTTGATGCACGCATTCGAACATAAGGTGCGAGACGATTTCGAAATTGCGTGAAGCGAGATCAGGAACCAGTTCCGGGACGTCATCCGGAGACAGGTCAGCCAGGAAACCGAGTCGTCCCAGGTTCACTCCCAGAATGGGAATCTGTGCGGCGCCCAGAGAACGGCAGGCCCGAAGAATGGACCCGTCCCCTCCCAGGACGACGGCCACATCCGCATTCACACCAGAAATGTTGTCTTCTTCCCGGGAAAACGTGGCGGTCAGCTCGATACCCGATTCTCCTTCCAGGCAGCTGACCAGATTCTGAAGCGCCGATTGCACGCTGTCACGATGATCACGGGCAACTAAGACCACCCGCAATGGGCCTCGGCTGGCTGTCATCTCCATTCGTTCTCCCACGTTCGTTACTGTTGACGACTGAAACATCCGACATTCGCCACGGTTTTGCACAATAAACACGAGGTTCCCGCAACAGGCTCTGCAAATGGATCACTTCCCGACTTTTTGCACAAAGCCATTTGCGGTACTCAACTCATTTTGATGCCCGTTGTTGTGAAAAAAGCCAGTCCCAGACCAGACGATTCCGGGCGGTCACTTCCCAACTGTTATGGGTCACTCCCGGGTATTCCGTATAAATCGGCCTGCCCCTCTGGTGGCGAATCGCCTGGATCATGTCGCGAGAACGTTCCGGCATCACCACGGTATCCTGATCTCCGTGAAAGACCCAGACAGGAACATTTTTCAGGCGGCTGGCAAATGCCGGATCGCCCCCTCCACAGATGATCACAGCTCCGGCAAAGGGACCGGGGTCACGTTGCAACAGGTCCCAGGCCCCGAAACCGCCCATGGACAGGCCGGTCACATAAACACGGTCGGGATCAATGGGGAGTTCGGAAGAAATGGAATGCAGCAATTCGCGCACAAGCTGGAGCGACGGGGAGGGAGATTCCGGCATCGTATGCTTCTTCGCCGTCCAGGGAATATCCACCCACTGCTGATTTTCCGGACACTGCGGAGCAATCACAAACGCTGGATAACGCTCTCGCAGGACGGGTTCCGCCAGTTCCGGCATCACGTGCCGCAACTGCGCTTCGTTGTCGCCCCCTCGTTCTCCGGCTCCATGCAGAAACAGCACCAGCGGATATTTTTGTCCAGCGTCGATTTTCAGAGGCGAAAGCAATCGGTAGGGAAGAGTTTCGCCGCGGGAAGACTGATAGAGCCGCTTTTCACAGGGAGCCCCTGTCTCTTCTCCCAGGGCGGATTCCCCCGCTCCGCAGATCAGCCCTGCCATGATCAATACTCCCGCCTTGATTCCGCACTTCAGAGGGTTCATCACATTGATGCTTACGAAAAACGATACGTTGTCATCCCTGCCGGAAACGCTCGAATCCTGCTCATTTCGACATGCCACATGCAGCTTTCGTTCCTCCGAAAATGCCGTGGCGTGGATGCGACCAGGAATCCGATGCTCTTCACTTGTATCGTTTTTGGTCGAAAACAGCGAGCGGAGCACGCGCTGGGACCTTGGAGGATTCGGTAGCCCTCCCCCTTGAAGGATTGACAGCAGGAAGACAGAAAGAGTGGTATCCTGCCTGTTTCGCTTCTCCCACTCTCGCGCATCCCATCGAACGGGAGGGCTTCTTTCGGGAGGAGTGTTGTTCGTTCAGGGAGACACAAGGGCCACGATCTGCAAATTGATCAGGTGCCGGACCAGGGACGTGACTTGTTCCGTTTGCTGTGGATCGAGATCGGCGAAGATCACTGACAATGGAACATCGTGATGTTCCAGCATCCGGACCAGGGGAAGGACATCATCTTTCAGGATCGCGGTCCGGACATCGCGGCCAACCTGGTAAAACAGAACACAGGTGGGAACTTCGGCGTTTCGTCCCAGCAGGGCTCGCGTTTGAAGCGTGGCCCAGATATGGACCGGGTTCAATCGCAAAGCCATCCTGGAATCGGAAGAGATTGCCGACATTCGGCGGGGAGTCCGCGTCAGCAACTCTTCAAAACGGGCATGGGCAATCCGTTTGTGCAGGGCCGCGGCTTCCACGGCGCGGCGGGAATACAGGCACAGCAGCAGGTCCCGCTGTTCGGCACTCATCCGATCCTGATCCTGAAGCCAGGCCATGAACTGGTCGGTATCCGTTTCGGCATGAGAAGCGGGGGGGACAGAGCGGACATAATCCGAGACCAACCGATCGAGTGATTGAAAGCGATCATCCAGCAGTCCGCTGGAAAGAGAATGTGGACTCTGCATTCGGCGGGCTTCCACAACCTCCTGGTGCGCCCGGCGGGTACTGGCAGCGAGCAAACGGGCCGGAGATGGAACAGGTTCCGGCTCGCGACCACGAAGCGACGTGATGGGGAACGAATGTTGGAAAGGGGCATGGCAGTTCATCATGGCTGGTTTCTCCTCACTGCAAACCGTCAAAATTCTCTCCGCGTGCGAGGATCCTGTGCAGGACGAATGACTTTCATGGCCACCGGAACAAACCGGCGGGGCCGGGGTCATCGGATGCTCCCTATTGTTCGCTGGTCCGGGGGGCAGGGGGGCGTTTTTCATGCAAAATTCTGAAATTCGAAAAAGGTGTCGCGGCGGAACAGCCACGTGACGGGCAATACGTCCGTTCCTGCACGCGACACCCAGGTTTTCCGGCAATCCGCTTCATCCTGCTGACTGGGCTGGATGAAGTCTGAGATCGGGTGAAATCCGAAACTCTGTTCAACATCGAACGGAAGAGCCGATCAGGATTTCCCAGGCCGATTGTTGAGGGAATGTCGATGGAGAAGAGAGTTTGCACAAAAAATGCCGAGTCATGTTTAAAAATGAGGTTTCGGCCTCAACTGCTTGTTTTACAAAGTGTTGTGGCTTACATCCTCGATGCAGGGGGAGCGAGGGACGAGTCGTCAAGAGAAAGACGTGTCGACATCATTTCGACAACAATTCATTTCCCGTCCTTTCTGCCTGGCTGCATTGGGGAGGTGGGAGTCTTGCGGAAACCTTTCCATGATCCGGGGCAATCCGTCGCGCGCATTGAAAGCGAAGAATCTTCCTGATACGTTTTTCGCCTGTCTGGAACATGGGCATTTCATTCCCATTCCTCTGTTGACCCGTCAAGAAGTTGACCCGTCAAGAATCCGCAAAAAAGTTATTCGGCAGCATGAGCCGCTTCGGAGGCGATCGAGAAAAGGTCGGCCGCGATGCCTCGTGCAACGCGTTTCAAAACAGAAAGTCGATTCCATGTATCATGTGACACTCATTCCCGGCGACGGGGTTGGCCCCGAAATCACCGAAGCAACTCGCCGCTGCATTGATGCCACAGGCGTCAAAATTGACTGGGATGTCCAGGAATGCGGCATTGAAGTGATTGAAAAAGAGGGCAAAGTTCCCGATCGCGTGCTGGCTTCGGTCCGGAAAAACGGGCTCGCCTTGAAAGCCCCTATTACCACGCCGATCGGCAAGGGGTTTCGGAGCGTCAATGTTTACCTCCGCCAGGAACTCAATCTGTATGCCTGTGTGCGCCCGTGCAAGCAATACAAGGGGGTTCGCACGTTTTATGAAAACGTCCCTGTCGATCTGGTGCTGATCCGGGAGAACACGGAAGACTTGTACGCCGGCGTGGAATTTCAGGCGGGAGCGGAGAAGACCGCTCAGTTGATTAAAGCAATCAACGAATTCGCCACGGGCAAAAAAATCAACACCCGTCTCGACAAGACCGGCGTGAGTATCAAGCCGATTTCCTATGAAGGGACACGCCGGATTGCCGACTATGCGTTTCAGTATGCGCACAAGCTGAATCGCAAATCGGTCAGCTCCGTCTGTAAAGCCAACATCATGAAGTATACCGACGGCCTGTGGTACGATGAAACCCGCGCCGTCGCCCTGGCTTATGGGGCCAGGTTCGAATGGCCCGAACTCGCCGAAGGGGTTGCTCCCGATCCGGAACTCGTCGGCAAAGTTCCCGACCTCGGAGGCAAAGTCGAATATACCGAACGTCTGATCGACAACATGTGCATGCAACTGGTGCAAAAACCGGAACTGTATGACGTGATCGTGACGTCAAACCTGTACGGGGACATTCTCAGCGACTTATGCGCCGGTCTGGTCGGCGGTCTGGGTGTGGCTCCAGGGGCGAATATCGGAACCGACGGGGCCATTTTCGAAGCCACCCACGGAAGTGCTCCGAAATATAAAGGACAGAACAAGGTCAATCCCACTGCCCTGATCCTTTCCGGCAAGATGATGCTCGAACATCTCGGCGAACAGGAAGCCGCTGCCAAGCTCGAACGAGCCGTGGCTGCGGTGATCGCCGAAGGAAAAGACGTCACCTATGACATGAAAGAAAATCGGAACGATCCAACAGCCGTCGGCACAATGCAGATGGCGGAAGCGATTTGCAAGAAAATGCAGGCTGAATAAGCTCTGGGTTTATCATTCGAGCGGAGCTGCAAATGGTGCCTCACGCGAATCCTGGTGAAAGACAAGGAATTCAAGGCTGAGCGTGATCGAACAAAGACCAAACTGGTCAAAAAAGGAAACCGGGAATGATGTCCGCCCGACAAAGGTGAGCGGTCACGCCGGTGAAGTCCCTTGGCCGAGTCTTCATCGGGCCGTCAGACCTGATGACACAAGGATGGATTGCGAACCGAAACGGTTGGCTTGAGGGTTTGATTTTCAACAGAAACGCCGGACAATAGCCGTCCGGCGTTTCTGTTTTCGGGGAAAAGGAAGCGGAGAATGGGCCATGGGCGGGAAAGAGAACGATGAGTCGGGCTCCGTGCTGGAATCATCAATCAAAAATCATCACGAATTTGGAGTTTTCCTATGAATCGCGTTCGTATTTCCAGAGTTTTCTCCGCAATTGTCTTCTGCCTGCTGGGGACCGGCGCCGCCTTTGCCTTTAAGGAGTGGAAAAGCGGCATCGAATGGAAAGAACCCGCCGTGATCACTCCCGGAGAAACTCCCCAGGCCCCTCCCTCCGATGCCATCGTCCTCTTTGACGGCACGAATCTGGACGCCTGGGACAATACCCAGAACTGGAAATTCGAAAATGGTTATGGCATTGCCGGAAGTGCCGCCCAGACAAAACAGAAGTTCGGAGACTGCCAGCTTCACCTGGAATTTGCCACCCCGGCAACAGTGGTTGGAGAAGGCCAGGGACGCGGGAACAATGGCGTCTATCTGATGGGGCGCTATGAGCTTCAGATTCTCGATTCTTATGAGAACCCAACCTATTTCGACGGGCAATGCGGGGCCGTTTATAAACAGCATCCCCCGCTGGTGAATGCCTGCCGGAAACCGGGAGAGTGGCAGACGTACGATATTCTTTTCACAGCTCCCCGCTTCAATGATGATGGAACCCTGAAGTCTCCAGCTGTCATCACCGTTTTACAAAATGGCGTCCTCATTCAGGACCATTTTGAAATTCTGGGAGCGACCGCCTGGGACCAGGCTCCCCAGTATTCGAAACATGATCTCCGCGAATCCCTGCAACTGGGATACCACGGTAATCCAGTCCGCTTCCGCAATATCTGGATTCGCGATCTCCTGCCGAAAGAGATCCCGGCTGGTTCGTAATGGCAGGCCCCAACGGGTTCACGCCGTCTGTTCATGGGCAGCAATGAATTCCAAAGCACGCGCTTCATCCGCGGCATGGACATGCAGACGGCATTCCAGCACGCCGCTGAATGCCGCCTGATGTTCATTTTCAATGGCGCAGGGGATCCCCTCGTTCTCCAGGGCACTGCGGATGATCTCCGCCCGTCCCACATCGGTCGTGCGATACACGGGAACCAGTTCGTCAGCAGACATTGTTTTTTCCTTCAATCAAACAAGGGGGGCCAATCGGGAAATACGCGGAGACAAACCGGCGCCGCTGAACATCATCTGCTATCATAGCGATCGTCGGAAGCAAGGGATGTGGAATTCCGCCGGTTGCTGCAAAATCATTTTATCGAAACGCGTCGGGGCTTGCCCGGCACGGTCGGTCTGTTCCGACCGCAACCAAGACCATTCACGCTGCACAAAATCCTCGCCACCTGCGAAAATTCGGAACGCTTGCGGTACAATGGGAACGTCTTCAGACAACGTCCCCTGCTGGTCTGTGTTGGTGGAATCAGTTCTCGCATAGGAATTTCTGTTTTCGGAAAGAGGAAACCCATGAAGTTCTCAACCTGTCTTTTTGTTGCCAGTCTGGCTGTCCTGCTGGCCCCAACCTGGAGGAATGCCATGGCCGCGGTCAAAGTGGGGGATCCCGCTCCAAAATTTTCCGCTCCGGCCGATAACGGCACCGAGTGGAAATCGTCCGATCATATCGGCAAGAAGATTCTGGTCGTCTATTTCTATCCTGCCGATCTCACGGGAGGCTGTACCAAGCAGGCCTGCAAATTCCGCGACGACATGTCCTCGCTGACCGACCTGGGAGTGGAAGTGATTGGCGTAAGCGGCGATACCGTCGATAATCACAAAGTGTTCAAAGACGCCCATCATTTGAATTATACGTTGCTGGCGGATACCAACGGGGAAGTCGCCCAGGCTTTTGGTGTTCCCGTGTCGCTGGGCGCCAAAGCCGTCACCGTCAAGGTGGGGGACAAGGAAGTGACTCTGACCCGGCTGGCAACCGCCAAACGATGGACATTTGTGATCGACCGCGATGGAAAAGTCATTTATAAGAATGAAAACGTGAAGCCGGAACAGGACAGCCACGAAGTGGCGAACGTGATCAAAGGGCTCAAGAAATAGAGCTCTCACCGGACATCCATGGCTCGAACGGGGGACAATGGTCCCCCGCTTTTATTCTTCGGAACAAATTCTCCCGCTCCGCGCCGTTGCCAGCAGCCGAACTGTTGACGAAAATAAAAGGAGAAGTTCTGTTCTGGGTGGGAGGGTCGGATCTGCCTTCTCCATCCCGTCCAGAGCAACAGGGCTCCGTGTTCAGTATTTTTGCCGGAGCAAACCGGCCGCAATTCAAGTCATTGAGACTGCACAAAATTCTCGCCGGCTGAGAGAATTTGAACGTTTGCAGCACAAGGGAGTACCCGTCCGTGGATCTGGATGAATTGATCGGCACCAGTGGAGAATGGTTGCGGGGCACTGGCCCGGAGTCGGATATTGTCGTCTCCAGCCGTATCCGGCTGGCCCGGAACCTGGCCACTTTTCCCTTCCCCCCCCGCGCGGACGAATCGACCCGGAAAGAAATCAACGGCATTCTGCAGGAGCATATCAGCCACCTGTCGTGCGATCCTCCGCTGAGCTATGTCTCCGTTGGCGACCTCGAAAAGGTCGACCGCCAGTTTCTGGTCGAGCGGCAACTCATCAGCCGGGAACATGCCGAATCCCAGGGACCCCGTGGGGCCTGTATCGGGCGTCAGGAAACCGTCAGCCTGATGATCAATGAAGAAGATCATCTGCGGATGCAGGTTCTTCGCAGCGGCTATGCCCTGGAAAGTTGCTGGGAAGAAATCAACCGCATCGATGATGAACTGGAACAGCGGGTTGCATTTGCCTTCAACGACGAATTCGGCTATCTGACCTCCTGTCCGACGAATGCCGGCACCGGAATGCGCGTCAGCGTCATGCTTCACCTTCCTGCCCTGGTCATGACCAAGGAAATCCAGAAGGTCTTTCAGTCCATGCACAAAATGAGCCTGGCTGTCCGCGGACTCTATGGTGAAGGAAGCCAGGCCATGGGAGACTTTTACCAGATCTCCAACCAGGTCACGCTCGGCAAATCGGAACAGCAGATCATTCAGAATCTGAACAAGACGATTCCGACGGTTCTGACCTATGAACGCAAAGCACGATTGGCCCTGGTCAAAGGGGATCGCCAGCGATTGCACGACCAAGTCTCCCGGGCAATGGGGGTCCTGGGAAGTGCCCGGCAGATCTCCTCCGAAGAAACAATGGAACTTCTCTCCAGCGTGCGGATGGGAATCAATCTCGGGTTGGTGGACGATATTGAAATCTCCACCGTGAATGAACTCTGCATCCAGACCCAGCCAGCCCATCTGCAAAAAATTCGCGGAGAAGCACTGGAATCTTCCCAGCGAAACGCGGTTCGAGCGGCCCTGCTCCGCGAACGCCTGACCGGCCGGACCCCGCCGCAGAATTAGTGCGGATCAACGCGATCATGGGGCTCTTTTCCCTTTTGGCCGACGGGAACATCTCCATGGGAATGAACTCGGTCGCAGATCATTCTCAGCGCTGATTCCAAATCTCCATCAGCAGTTCGAAATGCGTCGGCATCGACTGTCAGGGGGGCTCCGAGGACAACCAGCGGCGCGCCATAAGCCGGAGTGCTGATCGCCTGTTCCAAAGAAAGTCCTCCGACTGCCTGCACGGGAATGTCGACCGCCTGAACGACTTCCCGGAGTTGGTCGAGCGGGCTCGGCTGACGGCCTCCCCGGGCGACGATTCCCCGTCGTTCGTCGAATCCAATGTGATGCACAATATAGTCGCAACCCAGGTCCGCCAGCCATCGGGCAGCAACCACCATATCCGGGGCTGCCAGATTGTCTCCCATGACCTTGATGCCACAATCTTTTCCCGCCTGCACAACGCACCGGATGGTTTCTTCATGCGCCCGGGCCATGACAACCACATGTGTTGCTCCCGCTTGCGCCATCATTTCCGCTTCCAGATATCCTCCATCCATCGTCTTCAGATCCGCAACGATGGGAACATTCGGGAATGCCTTGCGTAATGCCCGCACGCCATGCAGACCTTCCGCCAGAATCAATGGTGTTCCCGCTTCCAGCCAGTCCACTCCCGCCCGCAGCGCCATGGCTGCTGTGTTCAGGGCTTCGTCAATCTGTGTCAAATCGAGGGAAATCTGCACAATTGGCCGCATGGAATGACTCCGAATTCAGGACATCAAGAGAAGATCAGCAGGGTGATACTGAGACCGCCGACACGAAACGCCAACTCCGTCCGGCCAGATGGACGAATCCACAAATCCGCAAGCCTGCAAAGGATAAGGGACAAGAACCATGAATGGCCATCCTGTCCGTTCTTGTGAACCCGTTCGGAGCCGATGCTTCCACTGTACTGCAAATGCTCTGGATTTTCGCAGCTGGTGAGGATTTTGTGTCGAAGGAATAACTTGGTTGCAGCCGGAACAAACCAGCCATGCCGGAAGATCATCCTCTCTGGTGTGGAACCATTGACTTGCGGGAATTTCCTGGAGGTCCCGATCCCGGTCTGAATCGAGGATCCGTTATCTGGCGTTCTTCGCTGCGGGATGGGCGTTCAGGAACATTCAAATTTGGAAAGCCAAATGGCTTTTGGTGGCAAAGCGGCCTGCTCGTCCATATGATCTACGCCTCCCGCACCGCACACGGAATGATTTCGAGATGACAGACCGGTTGTCCGTCAGGCTCCAGGGATGTGTGGTTGAGTTTCCCACCTTTGCAGGTCTGGACGCACATGCTGCTGCTGATTATCCGTGCCTCGTACATTCTCATCTGTGTCGGGGCGATTGCCACGTTCTGCTTTTCCGATCTGGATTCCGCTCCCCGCGCGATCCGTGAGAATCCCGCAACAACATTCATCCTGATGACGGCCATTGCCATGTCGGTCCTGTTGATCGACGTACTGATTCCGCAAAAACGGGTCGATATCGTTTCCGCGGTGTATTTCGGGCTGCTGATCGGAACCCTGCTGGCCTACCTGTTCAATCTCGCGTTTCGCCCGTTCTTCTCCATGCGGGATTTGTTCGGCGATGAAGGGTACAGCTATTACGTCGGCTTTTCGCTCCTCACGGTGCTGATCCTGCCGTATTTGTGCATCACATTTCTGCTGCAAACGAAGGATCAATTCCGACTGGTGATTCCCTATGTCGAATTTTCACGGGAACTCAAAGGGGGACGCCCGTTGATTCTCGATTCCAGCGCCCTGATTGACGGTCGGATTGCCGACATGGTGACGACGAACATCGTTGACTCCGAATTCATCGTTCCACAGTTCATTCTGCAGGAGGTGCAGGATATCGCGGACAGCCACGACAAACTCCGCCGTGGCCGTGGCCGCCGTGGGTTGGATGTTCTGAAACGCTTGCAGCAGGACCCGAAAATTGACATCAAGGTCCGGGAAACAGAATCCAACAGTCCGAAAACTGTCGATCAGCGGCTGGTGGAATTAACCCGGGAGCTGCATGGACGCCTCGTCACCAACGACGTCAATCTGAACAAGCTGGCGGGTGTTCAGGGCGTGGATGTTGTCAATCTCAATGAAGTGGCCAATGCCTTGAAACCCCGCTTTATTCCGGGGGAACACGTCCGCATCCGCATCATCAAAGAAGGGGAAGGGCAGGGACAGGGGATCGGCTATCTCGACGACGGCACGATGGTCGTGGTCGAGCAGGGAACTCGCGAGATGGGCCACGAAGTTGATACAATTGTGACCAGCGTCCTGCAGAACAATGCAGGCCGGATGATCTTCTCCCGGCTGATCGATGGCCAGGTCTAAAGCCCCGTCTCGGTCTCTCCAACTTGTTTCAGCCCCAATCATCTCATCAATCTTCATCCTGCCGGCATTAATGTTGTTTAACATCCTCTCACAATGAGCGGACATTCAGCGCGGGCCATAAAATATCCCCCGGAGAGACCCCGGGGGATATTGTGAGCTTCAAGCCAGTCTGGACAGATTCCTAGCCAATGCGGCCAATAGCTTTCGGTTCGTCGTCCGCTGGTTTTTCGATCTTTTGCGGCAAGGTTGCCTTGCCTTGGCTGATGGCATTGGACAGATATCCCAGAATGATCCGGATCGACCGGATGCTGTCATCATTTCCAGGAATAGGAAGATCAACCGTGTCCGGATCCGAATCGGTATCGATCAGGGCGACCGTGGTGATTCCCAGGATTTTCGATTCGTGAATACAGTTGTGTTCTTTGCTCGGATCAACGATGACAATGGCTTCCGGCAGACGATTCATTTCCCGAATTCCCCCCAGGTTGCGGCGGATCTTGTTCAATTCGCGACGCAATCGGGATTGTTGCTTCTTGGAATAGGTCGCCAGTTCGCCGCTGGCTTCCAATGCTTCCAACTCCTCCAGGCGTTTCAGACGGGACCGAATGGTGCGGAAGTTGGTCAGCATTCCCCCCAGCCATCGCTCCGTGCAGTAGGGCATTCCACAGGCTTCCGCAGCCTGACGGACGGTATCCACTGCCTGCCGCTTCGTCCCCACAAACAAGATGAGGCTTCCCTGGGCGGCCACCCGGTGCAGGTATTTCTGAGCCCGCACGAGCCCGCGAACGGTCTCTTTCAGGTCGATGATATGAATGTTATTGCGTTTCCCGTAAATATACGGACGCATTTTCGGGTTCCACTTGCTGGTCTTATGGCCAAAGTGCACCCCAGCTTCCAGAATATCCTTAACAACAATTTCTGACACGTCTGGTTTCTCCAAACAAACATGGCCGAAGCCGCAGCTCCGTGGCCATTTCACAAAAAATTTCGCCAGGGTGAAACCGTGACAGCTTCACCGACGCTGTGTTCACACAGCGACCGTCTCCCACTTTCAATGAAGCATGAATTTTTGTTCACTGAAAATAGGCGAATCGGATATTTTAGCGGTCTCGGGAATTTCCGTCAAACGGCTGAAAATCAGGGAAAACGTCAGAAAACGGGCGATCGAGCACAGGCTTTATTCTCCTGGAATTTTATCCCGTTTCCCAATGGGGGAAACTCTGGTCCGGTCGCAGGCTCCTCGAATGCCGGCCCGCAGCCAGCTACACTGGGAACAGTGATGTTCACGCGATCTCGCGAATGGGAAGCCTTTCAGCATGTCTCTTTCCTGGCGGTGTCACTGGAATAATGAACGGCCTTTGTTGCAGGCGGAACTTTGGGAATGATTATCGGACTGGGGACGGATATCATCGAAATCGTGCGGATCGGCACGATGATTGAAAAACATGGCGAACTGTTTTTGCAGCGGGTCTATACCGAAGACGAAATCAAATACTGCCAACGGCATAAAGAAGCCTTGCAGCATTATGCTGGACGTTGGGCAGCCAAGGAAGCGGTGATGAAAACGCTGGGAACGGGCTTCACCAAGGGGGTTGGCTGGAAAGACATCCAGATCGGGAAAACCCGCGCGGGGCGGCCCATTGTGGAGCTTTCAGGCGGAGCCTCCCATGTGGCCCAGGGCCTGGGGATTGATGAGATTCTCGCCACGATCTCTCATTGCCGGGCCTATGCCACCGCCACAGCCATTGCCGTTCAGCACAGTCCCCGGACCAGTGCCTCTGGACCGTTCATTCAATGACCGACTGACCGGGCGGATCCACGTTTTCGCCCCGAAGTCCCTTTCAAGGCCGGAGACCAGAGTCGTCCACGAACGGGATTTCCGATGATGAACTTTGCTCCGGAGATTATTGCCCCGCTCATCACTCCGGACGAAGCCACATCGGTCGGTGCTTGCGAATTGCTCCGGCAACTCGGCTTTGAAGATCCGAGACTGGCACTTCAACGCCTTCACAGTTTGTGCAAAACCCCGACTCAACGGTCCTGTTGTCTGCGGTTGTTGCCGGCGCTTCTGGATGCTTTTGCCGAAGCTGCCACGCCGGATGCCTCGCTCGTCAATTTTCAGCGTTTTGTTCAGGCGGTCCCCGACTCGGAACATTTGTTCACGCTTCTTTCCCAGCAGCCTCGAACGGTGGAAATCCTGGTCAAGCTGTTCGTGGGAAGCCAGTTTCTCACGGAAATCCTCCTCCGCAATCCGCATCAACTGGAGCAATTGACTGAACACAAACGGCTGGCGGAATTCAAAAGTCGCGCCGATTTTATCGAACAGGGAGAAGAGCATCTTCCTTCTGATGTGGACTTGCCGCTGGTGATGGACCATCTGCGCCGGTTTCAACAAGGGGAACTTTTGCGACTGGCTGCCTGCGACAAGTTCGGGTTGCTGGATCTGAAAACCGTCACCTTGCAGCTTTCGTTACTGGCGGATGCGATCGTGCAGATTTCTCTGAATCGCATTGCCCGAAGCACCGGAATTTCACTCGAGCGGTTTGTCGTCCTGGCGTTCGGGAAACTGGGAGGGGAGGAACTGAATTACAGTTCCGATGTGGATTTAGTCTTTGTCTGTGAGGCCGATTCACAGTCTTACTGGAATCTTGGCCAGCAACTGACCTATGCCTTGAATCAGGGGACCAGCCTGGGATTTCTTTACCGGGTTGATCTTCGATTACGTCCATGGGGGGATGCGGGTCCGCTGGTGGCACTCGCCGATGCCTATGTGGATTATATCGGCAAACAGGGCCAGGTCTGGGAAAAGCAGGCCCTCCTGAAGGCGCGGCCCATCGCTGGGAATCTGGATCTTGGACAGGAACTCCTGCAACGCCTGGAGCCGTTCATTTTCGCGGTTTCTCCGGAAGCGGTCCGAAAAGACATCTGGGACATGAAGCAGAAGATCGAACGAGGACTGGCCCGCCGAGGCAAGCTCTGGGGAGATGTCAAGTCGGGGCCCGGCGGCATTCGCGATATCGAATTTCTCGCTCAGTACCTGCAGATGATTCATGGAAAAGGGCAGCCCGCGGTCCGCAGCGCAAATACCCTCGAAGGATTGATTCGGCTGGCGGAATACGAGTTGATCTTCCCCGATGAATACCGGCGATTGAGTGGAGGCTATCTGTTTTTGCGGACCGTGGAGCACTCCCTGCAACTGATGCATAACCGGCAGGAACATCGGCTGCCGGCTGCCTCCCGCAGTCTGGATTACCTGGCTGGCCGTCTCGATTACCCGGATGCCGAAACATTTCTTCAGCATTATGAACAACATACCCAGTCCGTTCGTGAAATCTTCGAACGGACACTGCTGCTGAATCAGCTTTCCGTCCCCCCGGTTCCCCGCGAGTCAATTCCTTCTCTTTCCGGGGAAGACAACGATCCCACGGGAAAAATGGATTTTCCGGTGACGCCGCTGCACAAACGGCTCATTGGCGAACTGGGTGGACGGCAGATGGTCCGCGTCGCCATGTCTGTCCGGGACGATTCTGATCATTGCGTGACCATCGCGGGAGTTGATGGAGTCGGTTCGCTTTCGGTGATCTGCGGCCTGTTGTTCGTTTCCGGATATGACATCGTTTCAGGAACGGTGCTGGCCAATCTCCATCTCCGCGACCTTCTTGGAGAAGGAGCGTATTCCGGTCTTCCCGAGACATTTTCCTTGTCCCCGGAACGTCGCCTGTTTATCAATGAATTTCATGTTCGACGGACAGCCACCTGCCCCGCCGGAATGAATTCCACTTCACCGGAATCCGTCTGGCCTCGGTTCGAGCAGGAATTGAATGATCTGCTGTTGTCCCGCGATCAATCCCGAACATCACCGGGAGAACTGGTTCGTCGCGTGGCTGAAGCCATGGAACGGACTCCTCCCGCTTCCACAAAGCTGCTCCCGGTACAGATCGATCTCGTGCAGGTTCCGGAAGCCGACGCCGGGATCTTTCATATCCATGGCGAGGATGTCCCCGGATTCCTGTACGAATTGACCAATGCCATTGCCCTGAGCGGCCTGTCGATTCGACGGATGACGATCCAGAGTACGGGCAATCAGGTTGTGGATACGCTGCACGTTGTGGATCAGCAGCATCGCAGTCTGAAAAATCCGGATCGGGTGCGTGAATTGCGGGCCGCCATTGTTCTGATCAAGCACTTCACTCATTTGCTGCCCGATTCCCCGAATCCGGAAGCGGCATTGCTGCACTTTCAGGAGTTTTTGAAAAATCTGTTCCGGCAACCAGACTGGCTGGAACAACTCAGCCCGTTACGGGATTCGGAAGTGCTTTCAGCCCTGGCCACGTTGCTGGGCAACAGCGATTTCCTGTGGGATGATTTTCTCCGTCTGCAACATGAAAATCTGTTTCCGGTTGTCACCGATGTCCAGGGTTTGCAGCATCCGCGTGACTTGAATTCCCTCCAGCAGGAATTGAAACGGCTGCTGGCGGAGGAAAAGCATCTGCCGGGAAAGATCATGGCCCTGAATGCGTTCAAGGACCGGGAAATGATGCGCACCGACATGCGGCACATTCTTGGGTTGCAGTCCCAGTTCGGGAAATTCGGATTCGAGCTGACAGCCGTGGCCGAAGCTGTTGTTTCCGCGGGCTGCGCACTGTGCGAAGAACATCTGCAACGGCAGCATGGCCATCCCGCGGACCGGCAGGGAAATCCGGTGGCATTCTGTCTGTGCGCCCTGGGAAAATTCGGCGGTCGCGAACTGGGGTACGCATCGGATATCGAGTTAATCTTTCTCTATTCTGAAGAGGGGCAAACAACGGGTCCGCACAAGCTGACCAATGCGGACTATTTTCATCGGCTGGTCATGCAGTTTCAGCAGGCGGTTCAGTCGCGGCGGAAGGGAATCTTCGAGGTCGATCTCCGTTTGCGTCCGTTTGGAAATGCCGGAAACCTGGCGGTGTCGCTGGAAGCATTTCAAAGTTACTTCGGACCGCAAGGGGCGGCATGGCCCTATGAACGGCAGGCCCTGGTAAAACTTCGTCCCGTTGCCGGGGATTCCGCGCTGGGCGCGCGGATTGTTCAGTTGCGTGACGAATTTCTGTATCGGGGAGAACCATTTGATCTGGCGGCCATGCGGGCCATGCGTGAGAAACAGAATCGGCAACTCGTGCGTGCGGGAACATTCCATGCCAAGCTCAGTCCGGGAGGACTTGTCGACTGTGAATACCTGATTCAAGGACTCCAGATCACATTTGGCGCGCTCCATCCCGCTATTCGTGATCCGAATACCCGTGCCGCCATGAAGGCCCTGGAGCAGCAGGGATTTCTCACCGGCCCCACCCGCATCCAGTTACGGGACGCTTATCGTTTCTGGAGACGCGTCATTGACGCACTCCGCATGGTCCGTGGCGATGCCTCCGATCTCACCATTCCGCCCGAAGAAAGCAAGGAATTTGTCTTTCTCGCCCGAAGACTGGGATACCGGACGGAGATCCAGCAACTCAGGCAGGACCTGGAACGTCACAGCCGGCAGGTGATTGAAATTGTCGCGAAACTGGGCGACCTGTTTAAGCCGCGATCTCCAGCAATCAAGTCCGAATTGGAGAATCCGCACAATTGAATTGTCATCGCTGAATTTTGTTCGGTGACGACTGATTGTGAGGGGTGGTTCTGTTAGGATGATTCCATGGGAGCTTCAAACTTGAATCGGACGGGTTGAGAAATCAGTCGCGAACTTGTCTGTGAACTTGTGGACGTTGCTTGAAAGCCTGGCGACCACTCGCGGAAATTGAAGAGGATTTCCAAAGACGTTCCTGTAAACAATTTTTCTGTGACAATATTTTCCTGTGACAATGCAGTAGGAATCAGAATGGGTTGCTTTCGAAATTTGCGTCTGTTCCTTCAGGCCGCTGCCGTTGTGCTGTGTTGCGGAGCCTTTCTGACGGTTCACGCCGAAGACGGTTATCAGGACCTGTTCAATGGAAAAGACCTGACTGGCTGGGACGGCAATCCGGAGTTGTGGTCCGTGCAGGATGGAGCCATCACCGGTGTTTCCGACGGCACGCTCAAGGTCAACCAGTTCATCTCCTGGACAGGCGGCAGTGTGGATGACTTCGAGTTGAAGCTCGAATTCCGCATGGAAGGCAACAGCAATTCCGGCGTGCAATACCGTTCCCATCGGATGCCGACAGTTGGTCCCTGGGTTGTGGGAGGCTATCAGGCCGACATTCATCCCAATGCCAAGTATACCGCCATGCTGTATGAAGAACGCGGGCGGGGAATCCTGGTCGAACGGGGACAGAAAGTCACGATCAGCAAAGAGGGCAAAAAAGAAGTTTCCGCCCTGCCGGGAACGTTTGACAAGGTCGATCTGGCACAATGGCACGCATTGACAATTCGGGGCGAAGGGATCCACCTGATTCATCAGCTGGACGGGGTGACGGTAATGGACCTGACCGATGCCCAGGAACCAGGTCATGAATTATCGGGAATCATCGCCTTGCAGTTGCATGTGGGCCCTCCCATGAAAGTGCAGTTTCGAAACATCCGTCTGAGATCCCTGAAACCGGCTGCTCAAAAGCAATCTCAATTGTCTCCTCGCACGCCGGAAGAAGCTCTTTCCCGGATGACTCTTCCCGCGGGCTTTCGTGTTGAACGGCTCTCATCGAATGCTGGCGTTCAGCCCGCATCCTGGAAGATATTGTGCGCCGGCCCAGCGGGCTCGCTCTTTGTCACGGACGAAGAGGGACGCCTGTTTCGAGTTGTTCCAGTGAAAGCAAAATCGTCTGGAATGCAGATCGAGCAGGTCAAGAATGCTCCCCGCAATTGCCGCAGCCTGCTCTGGGCCTTTGACCGCCTGTATGTCGTGGCCGCGTCTTCGAAAGAACGAGGACTGGAGTTGTATCGCCTTCGCGATCGGGATGGAAACAAGCTGTTCGAAACTGCCGAACTGCTACGGAAACTGCCGGGAAGCAATCAGGAGAGCCATTGCGAACTGGTGGCGCATCCAGATCAGCCGATCATTGACGTCATCTGTGGAACCGGACTGGCTCTTCCCGAAATTGAACAAAGCCGCGTCCCGCAAGTCTGGGATGAAGATGCATTGCTGCCACGCCTGAACGGAAACGGGGCCTTGAAAGGAATTCCAGCTCCGGGTGGATATGTTGCCCGGATGCAGCCGGACGGAAAAAACTGGGAACTGGTGGCGATCGGGTTGGGACACCCGCGGGGAGCCGTCGTCCATGCGGATGGCGAACTCCTGTTGTGCGATGCCGATTCCCCCCGGGATGCGGAAGCACCCTGGCTTCGCCCCGTCCGACTATGTCACGTTCAGAGCGGATCCGACTTCGGCTGGCGCAGCGGAAGTGCGAAACATCCCGAATATTATCCGGAAACATCCCCCTCGATTCTGCATATGAATCACAGCGACCCGGCGGGAGCCTGTTTCGGCTATGGCACAGAATTTCCAGAACGCTATCAGCGGGCCTTGTTTGTCTGTGACGGGAAACTCGGAAAAATTCATGCGATCGACTTGTCTCCGGACGGGGCGACCTATCGCGGCCGGATGGAAGAGTTTTTCAGCACTCCCGACTTGCCGATTCGAGACATCGCCATCAATGCCCAGGAGGGCACGATGTATCTGACGATCGGCGGAACCGAAACCGGATCGGGGCTGTATCGAATTGTCTCCTCGGCACAACCGGCATTGTCGCGACAGGCTCTTCGCAGTCAACGAAGCCGTGACGAGCGGGCTGTTTTGAAATCACTCCAGCAACTTCAGAACCTGCATGGAATGAACCATTCGGACGCGGTTCAGCAAGCCTGGCCGTTCCTGTCTCATGCCGATCCCGCCCTCCGTGCCGCTGCCCGGACAGCCATTGAATTTCGTCCAGCGGATTCCTGGGCCAGCCAGGCCATGAACGAACAGAACGTGCAGGCCAAGCTGGAATCCCTTCTGGCACTCTGCCGGTCGCAGATCAGGGAGTCCCGGAAAGAGACCGCTTCCCTGGATCCCGTGCTTCCGGACTGGGATTCTTTTCTGGGAAATTCGCTGGGCGCCAAGGGGATTATGCAGGTCGGAATCCTGACGTCGCTGAGCGGACTGGACTGGACCAGCTTCAATTTCGAACAGCGCATGCTCGGGCTGCGCATCGTGCAACTCTCCCTGTTGCGTTTCGGTCCGCCCGATACCTATGTCCGCGAAGGGCTCCTGGATGCCCTGGGGAGTTCTCTTCCCGCGAAACGGGTGGAAACGAATTCGCTGCTGCTGGAAATCGTAGTCTATCTGCAATCGCCGCAGGCCGCCTCGCAGGGAATGGAATTATTGCAAGCCGCATCGACTGTTGACGAACAGATCCTGTATGCGAAGTCTCTGGTATTTCTCCGCGCCGGCTGGTCCCCCGATCTGCGGATGACATTTTTTCGCTGGTGCGATTATCACGCTTCCGAGGAGGCCCAGGGAACTCTTTCCCGCTGTGTTGCTGAATTACAACAGCGGGCTTTCAATGAGCTGAATGATGCCGAAAAGAAAGAACTGCCGGTCTCGCTGCAACCCCGAGCCATCCCATAACGGCCTTGCCCTTCATCGCGATCATCATCCTTTGAGAGGCCTCCGCGATCTCGTCCGCCCGAAAATTGTCCGAGAGAGACCCCGGCATTGGCGTTCTGGACACCATGTCCCCACGCGGCGCCCCTTTCAGCGAGAGCATCGCCGATGAAACCAGCGTTATTTGGAGAGGGCTTCCGTTTCCCGCTTGAGCCATTCCAGGAGGCGGCGTTTTTCGTGCTGTTCCGGGGAGGTTGATTCATTGAACACTGCCGCTGTGAATCCGACATGGCGGAGAAGGCGGGCTTCCATCAGTTCCTGGCTGTGGCGGAGCACGTCCCGATCTTCGCGGACTCCAGTCATCTCAAACGTGATATATGCCACCAGCCCGGTCAATCCACTGGTGAAGACGTAATACGAGAGTTCTCCCAGTGGCTGGGCGAGTGACATTCCGATCAGGAACCCGCTCAAAATCAGGATAGTGGTAGTGCTCAGCAGCGGCTGTTCTCTGCTGGCGTCAAGCGTGACCGACATGCGAATCCCTTACTCCCCGTAATCTGCCCCGGAAACCTTATGTCAAAAACAGCCTGTCGTCAAAAAAATGCGCCTGATTTGCAGAAAGGATGATTTTTTTCTTACACTGAACGAACATCAATTGAGATTGATTCTTTTCGGACTCGATTGTTGCCCCTGGTTTCACCGGGAGCTGATTGATGCGCAGGCGAGCAAATGGGACGGATTTTACGAATTCCCTGCCAATCCCTGCGTCAACAGAACATTGGAAGTCCAAGTATCCGAAGTCAAACTGCACGAGCGGAGAGGGTAAATATGTCACTGTCGCGTCGATACTTCCTCCAGGCCGCTGCCGCCGTCGCCGGTGGGAGCACGATCACTCCAACCATCCTGAGAGCCGCCGATCCCGTACGCAGCAAAAGTGCGAATGACAAGCTCGGGGTCGCCATGATCGGCACCGGCGGACGCGGAGGCGAACACCTCTCGCAACTCTCCAGCCGCAGCGACGCCGAAGTTCTTTACTTGTGTGACGTCGACCTGCAGAACGCCAATGCCAAAGTCAAGGCCGTGGAAGCCAAGCAGGGCCGCGCCCCGCAAGTCCTTCAGGACTTCCGCAAAGCGCTCGAAGATCCCAATGTCGATGTGATCAGTACCGCCACTCCCAATCATTGGCATTCCCTGGTTTCCATTCTGGCCATGCAGGCTGGAAAACATGTTTATGTGGAAAAGCCCGTCTCGCATAATGTGTGGGAAGGACGGCAAATGGTGGGCTGGGCGCGGCAACTGAACAAGATTTGCCAGGCCGGAACCCAGTCCCGTTCCAGTCCCAGCCTGCAGGCTGCCGTGGAATATGTCCATTCCGGAAAACTCGGCAAAATCCAGTATGTGATCGGAACCTGTTACAAGCCCCGCAAGAGCATCGGCAAGCTTGACCATCCACTGCAGATTCCGGAATCGGTCAATTACGATCTGTGGTGCGGCCCAGCGGCAAAAGTCGATCTGTATCGTCCCCGGCTTCATTACGACTGGCACTGGGATTTCAACACCGGCAACGGAGATATGGGGAACCAGGGAATCCACCAGATGGATATCGCCCGCTGGTTCCTGGGCGAAAGCGCCCTCTCCCCCCGTGTGATGAGCATTGGCGGACGTGTGGGCTATGACGATGCCGGCAATACGCCCAACACGCAGATTGCCTACCATGCTTACGAAAAAGCACCGCTGATCTTCGAAACCCGCGGACTTCCCAAGAAAGATCTGGACTGGGGAACGGGCATGGACAATTATCGCGGATCGCAGGTCGGCGTGATCGTCCAATGTGAAAAAGGTTATGTGGTCGTGCCGAATTACGTTCTGGCCCGCGTTTTCACTCCCGATGGAGAAAAAATTCAGGAGTGGAAATCGGAAGGGGACGCCAATCGCCGTCACTTTGACAACTTCTTCAATGCGATCCGCTCCGGGAAACATACCGACCTGAATGGCGACATTCTGGAAGGCCATATTTCCAGCGCCCTGTGCCACACGGGAGCCATCAGCTTTCTCCTGGGCAAGCCGCAAAAAGCCGCCGAAATCGAAAAACAGGTGGCCGGAATTCCCTTATGGGCGGATTCCTACAAACGAATGGCGGAACACCTGGCCGCCAATGGAGTCGATATCAGCGATCCCAAGTTGTCGGTCGGCCCGTGGCTGGAAATGGATCCCGCCCAGGAAAAATTCATCACCAATGATCCCGCCAACAAACTGCTCACCCGTGATTATCGCGCGGGTTATGTAGTTCCCGCCGCTCCGGCCCGGCAGGCTCAACAGGGGACTCCATCGGCATCGGCCACAGCGTCGTAACGACATGAATTTTCAATGGGATTGACAGATGTGAATGACACGCCCGCAGGTCCGCCTGCGGGCGTGCTGCTTGAGGTTCTCTGTTTCAATGACAGAAGTCCCATTGAGGAGAATGAAGAAACAGCTGGCTCCCCGACCGGGGAGGATTGGGATATGATTCTCGGGAGCAGTCGGACCCGTTGTTCGACTGCTCCTGTTTTTTCCAGAAGCCCCCTGTTCGCTGACCAGCTTTATCTCAAACCGGTCCGGTCCACGATGTGGACTCTGATTTGATTGAAGACGGGGTCCGCACAACGACCTCGACTTCGAGCCCTTATCCTCCAAACTCCCTGCTCCCCGTTTCGCCATGTCTCAGCAATACATCATGTCCATCGAAGGTCTCACCCGGATGTACGACGAAAAGGTCGTGCTGGAAAACATCTGGTTATCCTTCTTTCCCGGCGCCAAAATCGGCGTGATTGGTGATAACGGTTCGGGGAAAAGCACCCTGATGCGAATCATGGCGGGGGAAGACAAAGACTTCATGGGAACGGTCCGTCCGGCCAAGGGGATCAAAATCGGCTATTTCCCCCAGGAACCCCGGCTCGATCCCACGAAGACAGTGCAGGAGTGCGTGGCGGAAGCGGTTGCGGAATCGCAGGCCATCATGGATCGTTATAACGCGATTAATGAACGCCTCTGCGAAGAGATTTCCCAGGAAGAAATGGACGCACTGCTTGAAGAACAGGCGAGCGTTCAGGAAAAGATTGACCACGGAAATCTCTGGGAACTGGACCGGACCGTGGAAATGGCCTGCGATGCCATGCGGCTGCCGGATGGTGACGCCCTTGTCGAACACCTGTCCGGGGGCGAAAAACGCCGTGTCGCCTTGTGCCGGTTGCTGCTTCAAAACCCGGACATGCTGCTGCTGGACGAACCGACGAACCATCTGGACGCGGAATCGGTCGGCTGGCTGGAACGTTTTCTGCACGAGTTTCCCGGAACAGTTGTCGCGATTACCCATGACCGGTATTTCCTGGAAAACGTCGCTGGCTGGATCCTCGAAATGGACCGGGGACACGGGTATCCCTACGAAGGAAATTACACCGCCTGGCTGGAACAGAAGCAGGCGCGGCTGGCGGTCGAACAGAAAAAAGAAGACAAACGTCAGCGGGCACTCAAGAAAGAACTGGAATGGGTGCGGATGTCTCCCAAGGCGCAGGCCACGAAAAACAAGGCCCGCCTGCAACGATACGAAGAACTGGCCGCCCAGCAGTATGACGAACGGGACGATGCCATCCAGATTCAGATTCCCGTCAGCCGGCCTTTGGGAGAGCTCGTGGTCCGCGCGGAAAACCTGACCATGGCATTCGGAGACCGGCTGCTGTTCGAAAACATCAGCTTCAACCTTCCGCCGGGGGGGATTGTCGGCGTGATCGGTCCGAATGGCGCGGGAAAAACAACTCTGTTTCGAATCATCATGGGCTTGCAGGAGCCGACCGGAGGGAACCTGCGAATCGGCGAGACGGTCGATCTGGAATATGTCGACCAGTCCCGTGATGCTCTCGATCCCAAGAAAACCGTCTATGAAGAAATTTCGGGAGGAGAAGATATTCTCGAAGTGGGCAAGACAAAAATTCATGCCCGAGCCTACTGCGGACGGTTCAACTTCAAAGGCTCCGAACAACAGACATTTGTGGGCGACCTTTCGGGGGGAGAACGCAACCGCGTTCATCTGGCCAAGTTACTCCGGACCGGTGGAAACCTGATCCTGCTGGACGAACCGACCAACGATCTGGACGTGGAAACGCTTCGGTCGCTGGAGGAAGGACTCAGCAATTTTGGAGGCTGCGCCGTTGTCACCAGCCACGACCGTTGGTTCCTGGACCGGATCGCCACGCATATCCTGGCCTTCGAAGGGGACAGCCAGGTGGTCTGGTTCGAAGGAAACTACAAAATGTATGAAATTCAGAAACGGGAACGGCTAGGGGCCGCCGCCGATAATCCACACCGGTTGAAATACAAGCCTCTTAAACGCTGAAGGCCCGTTGCTGTGCCCGTTTCGCGTTCCGTGATGTCACCGGAAGCCATCCACACAAGCGTGCCCGGACCGTTTCCGTTCAAATTGTTTTTGTTCAAAACGATTCCGTCTACTCAAGAAGAAAAACCGACACGCCGATCCTGCAGAAACAGGGGAAAAATGATGAGAGTCTTTGTTGTCAGCATTGTTCTTTTCGGATTGTTTTGTATTCCCGCAATGGCGGCAGACAATTCCCGGGAGAAGCAACAGGAGCGTGGCAAATATCTCGTTCATCATGTCGCCATGTGCATTTATTGCCATACGCCGAAAGATGCGGACGGCAACCTGGAAATGGATTCCCTGTTAGCGGGAGCTCCCATGCCGGTGCATTCTCCCTATGCCAACCAGACCTGGGGATTCATGGCGCCGAATCTGCGGTCGTTACCTGCACGATGGGGAGAAAAGGAGTTTGTCGAATTCCTTCAAACCGGCAAGACACCAAACGGATATGCTCCCCGCAATCCGATGCCCCCGTTTCGGATGACCACGGAAGATGCCGCGGCTGTGGGGGCCTATCTGAATTCCCTGACGACATCACGCTGAATGATCATCCCATTTCGGCCCCCCAGCAATGGGGGATCTCAAACGGGAACCAGCGCGGTTCGCTCCGCTTCATTTCGCTGACCACCGGTCATCCTGGTCCTTCATCCCCCGGGGCCTAACCCGGATTCAGGCTGTCATAATGACGCTGAATGATTTCCCGGGCTTCTTCGCGAACCGATCGGGACTGACCGGGAGCAGCGACAGGTTTTCCAGACGGGGGGAACAGCAGGGAGGCAATATCGACCGCCGAATCCGGATTGCCGGCCGGGGCTGCCCCTTTTATGATCGACGTTTCTCTCGATGCATTTGCAGCGGTGATGGGAATTTCGTAATCCGAAAGCCAGTTGACAATTTTCTCTTCGGAAAGTTCTTCCGTCGTTCCTGTTTTGCCTTTAATCGCCACCGTCACCGACTGATCCCTGGCGGTCTCTTCTTTCCCAACGAGAAGAAACGTTAATGGGCCAACGGTCAATGTTCCCCCTGGTGAGAGGAGTCGTTCTCCGTTGACCGGTCGGCCATCAACGAAGGTGCCGTTGCGACTTCGCAGATCGATGACACGGATGTGGTCTCCCATGGGAATCAATCGGCAATGTTCGCGGCTGACTTCCACGGAAGCAATCCGGATGGTGGCTTCCTCACTCCGGCCGATCAGAATTTCCGCCTTGCTCAAACGTACGCGGCGGCCACGATGTTTACCGGTTTGAATCTGGAGCAGTAAAGGAGTCAACGGCATCTCAGCAGACTTTCATTCACGGAACTGAAATCGGCCGGCCACACTGGGGGCAATGAAATGTTTTCCCGGTCTGGGTCCGGGCTGCCTTAAGGTGCTTCCCGCAGGCAGGACACGTAAACCGGACCAGGTCGCCAGAGGAAACAATGGTTGTGGAAACCGATTTGTTCCGGGCAGGACCGGCAATATTTCGAATCTGCTGGAGCAGCGTTTGTGGGTCGCAGGGCTTGGTCAGATAGGCATCGACTCCTACCCGACGGGCCAGGTCGCGGGCATCTTCCCGATCGATCACGGTCAGCATCAGCACGGGAATGGACGGCGCTTTCTGCTTGATGCGTTCACACACTTCGAAACCGGAAATATTTAGTGGCAGAATCGCTTCCAGAATCACCAGGTCGGGACGATGCCTGTGAAAGGCGGAGTGGGCCTGTCCGGCATTCCGGGCCCAATCGATAGCGGACCGCAGGTCTCGCAGTTGCGCTTGCAGCACTTCCGCCTGCTCCTGATTCTCTTCCACAATCAGAATGCGGTTCACAACAACATCAATAGGGGAGACGTGATCGCTCATGCACTACTGAAGTTTCAGATCTGAGTGCCGTGCCAAGGCTTCATTTTCAGGGGGCGGGGCGAAACCACCCGTCGTTAGCGGACTGGTGCCATTCCCGACCCGAATTTTTCATGACGACAAAGAACGAAATTGACAAGTTGACGAATAGATTGCGAGCAGACCGATAACATCTGCGGTCGCAATTGGGGACAATGTCTGAAGAGAAGAGCTGAGGCCACTCACCAGGCAAGATCCCCAAAATTCGACGAAAACGCCATCTCATCCTACTTTGTCAGCAGGACCCGTGCCAACCGCACAGAGAGCTCTTCGTCAGCCCTCGTGAAATCAAAAACCCGGTTTGGGTGCAGGCTGATAGGACTTCAATTCGAGTTGAGCGGATTTTCCGCTGGAAGAAATGACCTGCTTCACTTTGCCGACGCCCGGAGCAAAATAGTAAGTCAATTCGAGCGGGCCCGCAGCGGATTCAAACTTCGTCCCATGCACCGTCAGGGTCTGATATTCGCCCGCTGGAACTTTCACTCGCGAGGCCTCAGAAGCAAATTCCCCCGTAATTTCCTGATCGCTCACGCGGGAAGAAACGGTCCAGTGCATGGATGTTCCCTCTGAATATTTCAAGAAGCACAAGGGGGGGACCACTCGTTCTCCAGCAATGCTGACACGGTAAATGCCGTCCGGACGGGCTGCCAGATGTTCATAGGCGACTCGTTTCCCGTTCATGCTGGTTTCCACTCGGGCGCATTTTTCACCGTCAACAACATCAATTTGAGTCACTTCTTCCACAAGTTCATAGGGGCCTGCCACGTACGTCCATTTATCACCCACTTCCAACGGATAGAATGCTCCGCGCGGGGGAGCAGCCAATCCCGCCAGCCCGCCTCCCAGGCAAATCACCATGCCGATTGCCAGGCCGAACATCCTTCTGGTGACAATCCAATGTCTCATGGCATTCTCCTCAACCATGTCTTTTTGCAGTCATTATGGAAAGCAATCTCGAAACCGAAAAACCATAACGACTCTCACGGGCCTCCGACAAGAGGAACATTTCGGTGCGCCTCATTAACATATCTTATTTGTCAGAAAAAGGTTACAAAAAACCACCGGCAACAGCCACGCTCTGCCCCGATTGTCCCTTTTGCCAGCTTCCCCCAGGCAATGCCGTCTCCAGACTTGAATCGAAACGGAGGGCACCCCTGGAAATTGGTAAAAATGAGTGCGGATTATGCGAGTTTTTTGGATTTTGCTGAAGGCATCCGCTGAAACGGTCGATAAGTCAGCAGCATGACATTGTTGATGTATTCACTCAGCTGCCCCTGACCGGAAGGTCCTGTCAGAATTTCGGCGGAAACAGGCCAATTTTTCATCGAGACGCGAGCACCGGCATGAACGTCCAAAGAACAGTCGCGACAAAGTTCGCCTTGGTTTTGGGCGGAATTCTGTCCTTGAACGGACTGTGCGGCTGCCAGACGAATATTGGCGGCCAGACGCTGCCGTCAGCCTGGTATCTGCGCGACGACGTGCAATTCTTCCCCGCTGGTCCGGAAACGCTTCTTCCGGAAACGGTTCGTGCCGCCAAGGAATACAAGGCACAACAAGCCGCAGCCGCCGAAGAGGGCGTCATCCCTGCTCCCTGATGGTTCTTAACAGGGCGTTGGACTGCTCTATTGAATTGGAGAAAGCAGCGGAAGCGGATAACTGTACTGCAATAACGGCCAATAGCTGTAAAGTTCCCCTTTGGAGATGGGATACGGTTGCGTCAGTTGCGGACGAGGATTGACGACCCGCTGGGGAGTGTCATTACGCTGAATGACCGTCTGCCGCATCTGTCCGAAAAGAATCTCCACGGTCGTATCATGCCGATAGCTGGGATTGGCGAGATATTCCGAACGCCGGAATGGGATCGACTTGTAAACAGCTTCGTAACGACTGGCCAGAGAAGGCACCGGTTCTTTTTCCATCGGCGTAATGGTGATCGACCACTCCGTATCCGGCGCTCTTTCGCGGGAAACAACTGATTCCACAGGTTGAGATTGCACCGGAATCGCGGGAACTGCGGGAAGAACCGAATTTTGAGACTTCAGCTTCGGATCCGAGACGGGGCTCCGTGAGACTGGAGGAGGAGGAACAGCAATCTGTGGAGCAGCAGGAATATCCCGGGTGGGAACGGGAGGAATCAGAATTCTGCGGCCTTTGGCAACTGTTGCGGGAACTTTCGGCAAACCAATAATTTCCACTGGATCCGGCACGCGCGATCCTGGCAGCAGTGGTCCCTGCGACTCCGCGGACACCGGAAGCAACATCACTCCCGACAGGCTGACGGCAATCAGCAGCCAGGAAAACTGCTGTCGGCGATGGGATGGAACAGGAATTCGCATGGAATTTCCCTGAGGATTCTTCTCAAAAAGGCCGGAACCACGATACCTCAAAACACAAAACAGGCGTTGCGTCCTGATGCCTTGAAAATCGCATTATTCTGTCTTCGACCGTAAAGCCTGCCACCAACCGTTGTCAAAAACTCTTTGGGAAATTTCCCCACGAATCCGGAAATGAGGGGTGGAAAGCCACTGGAGGAGAATGACCAGTTCTCGCAGGCTGGGAAGAGCCCTGATTTATTTGCAGGGTGCGGTCAAGGTCAGCGAATTGGAAACCAGCGTCGTTTGTCAGGAAATTGCCCCCCAGAGAGGATCCCGACCGCAGACCCACCGGGAGGGAAGCGATCCCTGAAGGTGAGTCAGCCCGGAAGTGAAGCGTTCGCTGGAAGGTGGGTCAGCGGCCCGGTGAGTTTCCAGGCGAGACCGCATTCCAGCAGAACGTCTGACTTGCAGCAGCGCTCTCCATCCGGCCTCGACCACACCCTACGAATGACCTGACTTTATATCACTCCGTCTTTCTTCTCAGCGTCCTCGGCGCTCTCTGCGTTTCAAAAATCCCCCTTTGATGCTTGCTGTGCGTTCCCTTTTCTGAGCTGCGGGCGTTCTTCAAGCCCGTAGGGTGTGGTCAAGGTCGGCGAATTGGAAACCAGCGTTGTTTGTCAGGGAATTGTCCCCCAGAGAGGATCCCGATCGCAGACCCCCACCGGGAATGGAGCGTCCCCCCGTGAAGGAAGGTGAGTCAGCCCGGAAGTGAAGCGCTTCCTGAAGGTGGGTCAGCGGCCCGGTAAATTTCTAGATGAAACCGCATTCCGGCAGAGCGTCTGACTTGCAGCAACGCTCTCCTTCCGGCCTCGACCACACCCTACGAACTCTCAGCGTCCTCAGCGCTCTCCGCGTTTCAAAAATCCCCCCGCTGTGCGTTCACTTTTCTGGCGCGAACGGGGGACCGATCTTCAATCGTGGGGTTCCTCTTCGTTGTTGCATCTGTAATCGTCATACGGTGTATGACTTACAGGGTTGCTGGAGTTTCTTTGGTCTCTGGGGTGGGCTGATAAGGATGTGTCTTTTCCCAGTCCCGCCAGAAATCGGCGGCGCGGACCTGTCGCCAGTTGGCCAGCGCCGCGCCGATGTGGCTGTAGAACGTATACATTTTGATGATCTCGTCGTGCGACTGCTTCTTCGTGTTCTGAATGCACCAGTCCATCGCTTTCTTGATCTGCGCATCGGGAATGAGGAGGTCGCGGGGAGCAATCGACATCCATTCCAGATGATGCCCCGTGGCGATGACGTGCCGATAAACAGGTTCTTCCAACGGCTTTTCGACCGCCAGTTTTCCATCTGGCCAATTGGAAGTCCAGTGGCCATCTTCAAACTGCGAAGCGGCAATCGCATCCCGAACTTCTTCGAGATACTTGTAGACATTCTTCCGGACTTCCGGAGAGAGGATCTGGAATTCGTCATCCAGTCGGATCAGCAGCAGCAGCGAATAAACGCGATGTGTTCCGGCACAGACCCCTTTGGTTCGTTCCCCGCGCAAGAGCCGGTCCGCCAGCAGATCGAAGGAGTAGTGCCGTCCTTCGGCGCCAATCCATTCTTTTTGCGGGCAGATCCACAAGCCAAACGCCATGACGGTCCATTCGACTTCTTTTTCATCGAGACGAAAATCCCGCATTGCTTCTTGAAGGACGTTGTATAACGTGGCATTCTGTCGGGAGGGACCATAGACCGGTGTGTTCAGCGGGGCATTGGCTTCGGTCACGCAGGCCAGCAGGTGGTCGTGATGATAAGAAGCTCCCGTATCGGTTCCCCAGTGGATGCCAATCCCATGAGGGCGTTCCTGCAACAGCGGTTTGATTTTCTGTCCCCATGATTCCGCGAAGCTGGCGGTATCGGTCAGGAAAGAAAGCATGTCCTGTCCGGAAATCGCCTTTGGGTTTTGAAACGTGGCATCCACTCCCCAGGCCCGTAAGGCATGTTCGACAAAATTCGGCTTCATTTCATGCCGCTCGAAGATGGGCTGAATCTGGCTGAGAACGGCGGCCAGATCTTCATCGGAGACCAGATCTGGACGATTATAGGGGCGTGAAATTGGAATGGGCAGTTCCCGGTTCACCGGGACCGGAGTGAAGAGTTCGGTTTGGACATAAGGCAACTCTTCCTGCACTCTGTGCCGAATTTCCGGATTGGCCCGCAGATATGCGGTCCCAAACGCTGCCAGGACGATCAGTTGCACCACCGCGAACAGTTTCCAGGTCGTTCGTGTTTTCTTCATGGCGAATTATCAGCATTCAATGAACGGGAATGATTCAGGGAACCGGTCGGCAGGATCCGGCATTTCAGATGCTGCCCGAGAGAATGTTTCCACCGGTCGTACAAAAACTTCGATCATGTCGCCAATCCTTACAAGATTGGCTTTTTCCGGACGAAGACCACTCCTTTGTTATCCGAATATTTCTTTTCCCAGTCCGTGCTTTTTTCGAGTTCCTTGATGAACACGTCCCGGCCTTCCAGTTCGAGAACAACAGTATTCACTCCGTACCGGTCGAGCTTGTCTTCCCAGTTCACCGTCCCCCGGGAGATGGCCAGATAGTCCTGCCAGACCAGTTCCGGAACGAGATGGGCATGGGAATTGACAAACAGTTGAATTCCTTTCGGGCCGGCCCATTGCAGATAGTCTCCCCATTCATACGTGTTGAACACCTGGCCGACTGGCGGATGCCGGTTCAGATAATCGGTCAGGTCGATGGGAGTCAGCGGAGAAACACCGCTGCGGAATTTCTTCTCCACCACGCGGGGATCTTTCGGAGCGCCATGTACGGAAACCATGCCGAACGGAGTGTAGGCAAACGCGATCCAGGCGATTCCCAGCGTCACCACCGTCCACAGTCCCCCGGCCCGGCCCGGAACGGGAGCACCGCGCCATTCTCTCCAGACCGCAGCCAGATGCAGCCCGACATAATAGGCAGCCACCGGCATCCACCACACAATCATCCGCGAGTGCCACAGCATTCCCACTGCCAGCCCCCCCAGCAGCAGTCCTTCCCGCAGCGTGACGCGACGCGGGCTCAGGCGATACATCAACACCAGAGCCAGGGCAACGGCAAAGGCAGCCTGCCCCTGTTTCATTCGCAGCGTCAATGCGTCCCATTCCAGCAACGATTGCAGATTCACGTTGCGTGATACCGCAAAGACTTCCGCATAGGCGGCCACACCATATGGATTGAGGAGTACGGCTGCTGCGGAGAGTTCCGTCGTCAGCAGCAGCCCCCGCACTCCGCGATCCGCAAAGACGAATTTCAAGTGCCGAGTTCTTCGAAAGACATCCAGGGCACGCCCGAGTGTCATGGCTCCCAGCATTGCCAGTCCCACAATGAAGGAACCATGCAGGTTCGCCCACAGGGCAAAAATCACCGGAATGGCGACCACATACCATTTTCGCCAGCGGGCGGATGTCACCATGCACAAGACCGCTGTGAAACAGACCAGTCCCGCCAGTTGAGGGCGAACAACCAGAATCTGCTGGTAGGTTCCCCAGTAGAACGTCACCAGTGTCACCAGCGAAGCCCCCAGGTTTCCGGTGCGGGCATAAACACTGAAACTTAGCAGGCCCGCCACGAGCACGAGTCCCAACCCGTTCAAAAACTGAATGCCGGGAACCCCGTAGGCTTCGATCATCTGGTAACCGAGGACCTGCGAGAGCCAGGGAAGATCGACAAACGGAACTCCCCGGGCCAACGGCATCAGCGGTTCCGTCTGCGGCACGGCATGATGGGCCATGATCCACCGCCCGTAGCTCAAGTGCCCCCAGAGATCCGTATGCCAGACCGGCAGCACATTCGAATAGATGTAGAGAGCCCCCAGCACAAGCGTCAACCAGACAACGGATGGCGTTGCCTTCAACCAGTTCGGAGTGCGATCCTGGAGCAACGCCACATTGGGCTGCCCGTTTTCGGTGACATATTTCGTTTCCACGGGAAACTCACGATCCGTAGGGGAAGCGACGTCTTTAACAATTGTACTCATTGTGTCAGTCCGCATTCGTCTCTGTCGACTGTCAACGGCCGGAAGTAAGGACGGCTGGCGTGCCGAAGTGGCATCATGACCGGCATCAGCCACTGAGCAGATCCAGTTTCGGATTCCGTTTATCTCCGGCACTGGCAACGACTCTGCAGTCAACCTAAGTCTCCCGGGGGACGGGTGTCGATGCGGAAGAACTGATGCTGGACAGAAAAGTCGGCGAGAGAAGAAAGAAGAACCGATTGATCCATGAATGCCAGTTTTTCACCCATGTTTCAAATTGGCAACGCGGTGACACGATTACATCGTCATTCCCAGGGCCTGCGCGACTTTGCGGCTCTGGTCCATGGCGAACTGGAACGCCTGTGGTGTCAACGACTGGGCACCATCGCTGACCGCTTCCTTGGGGTCCGGGTGAACTTCAATAATCAGCCCATCCGCGCCCGCGGCCACGGCGGCGGCACACATCGGCGGCACCAGCGAAGCGATTCCCGTTCCATGGCTGGGATCGACGATGATCGGCAGATGAGTCCGCTCGCGCAGATAGGGAACCGTCGCCAGCGGCAAGGTGAACCGCGTATGCGTTTCGAACGTACGAATCCCCCGTTCACACAGAATCACTTCCTGATTCCCCTGGTCCAGAATGTATTCCGCAGCGAGAAGAAATTCGTCGATCGTGGCACTTGGACCGCGCTTGAGCAAGACCGGTTTGCGGACTTCTCCAACCGCCTGTAGCAAATGATAATTCTGCATATTACGGGCACCGATCTGCAGAATGTCCGCGTAAGCAGCCACCAGTTCCACATGATGTGGCGTCATGACTTCGGTCACCACCGCCAGTCCGGTGGCTTCGCGGGCCACGGCCAGCAACTTCAGCCCCTCTTCTTTCATTCCCTGAAAAGCATAGGGACTGGTTCGTGGTTTGAATGCTCCCCCGCGAAGCCCTTTCGCACCTGCTGCTTTTACCTTTTGAGCGGCATCCAGAATCTGCTCTTCGCTTTCGACCGAACAGGGGCCGGCAATCACGCCGACATTCCCGCCCCCCATCACCAGGTCCAGGACTTGGACAATTGTGGGTTCGGGCTTGGTTTCCCGGCTGGCGACTTTATAAGGAGCCAGAATCGGGACAACTTTTTCCACGTCTTCAAACGATTCCAGAGTCTCCCGGTCCGCATTGCGTTTATCTCCGACGGCCGCAATCACCGTTCGTTCGGTTCCATAAATCACATGGGCTTTCAGTCCCATCTGTTCCACGCGCTGGGCCATTTGCTGAACCGCCTGCGCACTGACTCCAGGCTTCATGACGATAATCATAACGGGTCTCTTTGAAAGGAGATGTGTCCGGTTGACACATGTGGAGAAGGACAAAATAAAACCGGCCCTGAAACCTGGATCAGGTTTCAGGGCCGGTGATGGACAATTCATCTGGGGGAACGAATGAACTCCGCTACCGTGCCCGGAAACCCGGGATGGTAAACAGATACCAGAACCAATCGCTCCCCGTGACCGCTGAAACAGCGACGCGCGTTGCCAAAGGATTCCGGAAAAAGTTCATGGATGCACTCACAGAGATTTTCTTTCTCTGATACTACGATCGCGCCGGGACGACCGTCAAGGGAAAAAATGAAGGAGATTGGGCTGATTGCTTCCTGCGAACGGCATTGTCACACTGACAGTGTTCTGTACTGCAAATATTCAAAATCTACTCCGCTTGCCAGGATTTTGTGCCGCGTGAATAACTTGGGTTGTGGCTGGAACGAACCCGCCGCGACGGGATGTAATGCTTTCGGGGAGAAGTTCTGATGATGACATACGTTCGCTCTTTGTTCGTGGTCTGGATGGCGGGTCAGCTGCTGACAACATCCTCCGCGCTGTTCGCAGCGGAACCCGCTTCCACCATCAAAGTTCCGGATGCGGCAAACTTCGCCCGGGTTCACGAACAGATGCAGCACTTTGTGGATCAGCAGGAAATTGCGGGAGGCGTGACGCTGGTCGTCACGCCGGATCGGGTGCTGTCGCTGGATGCCGTGGGAAACGCGGACCGGGACGAACATCAGCCGATGCGGGACGATGCCCTCTTCTGGATTGCCTCCATGACCAAACTCTTCACGGGAGTGGCTATTCTCCAATTGCAGGAACAGGGGAAGCTGCAATTGAATGATGCGGTCTCGAAATATCTTCCGGAGTTCAAAGACTTGAAGAATGGGGACGGAAAACCGGTGGAGATCACCATCCTGCAAATGCTGACACACACTTCCGGCCTGCAAAATATCGACGCAAAGAAAGCGGGACATGTCACGGCGTTACAGGGGTTTGTCCCCCTGATCGTGGCCTTGCCGGTCAAATTCGTTCCAGGCAGCAAATGGGAGTACAACCAGTCCGGCATCAATATGGCGGGACGGATTGTGGAAGTCGTGTCGGGAAAAACGTTCGATGCCTATCTGTCGGAACAGTTTTTCGGGCCGCTGGAAATGAAGGACACCACGTTTTATCCGACGGCGGAGCAGCGGGCCCGGATGGCACGCATTTATCGTCGCAGTGACGAAGGGACGCTGGAAGCCGAACCGGAGGAGATTCTCTCCCGGTATGGAATTGATGTGACGCGAAACGACCGGGCTCCATTGCCGAATGCGGGACTGTTCTCCACAGCATCAGACTATGGGCGATTCTGCCAGATGCTGCTGAATCATGGCGAATGGAACGGCCACCGGTTTCTCCAGCCGGAGTCCGTCAAATTGTTTCGGACCATTCAGACCGCTCCGGAAATCGTCACCGGCTTTACTCCTGGAAACGGCTGGGGCGTTGGTTGCTGCGTGATTCGAACACCCCAGGGAATGAACGAGAACCTGTCCCCGGGAACGTTCGGGCATGGCGGCGCATTCGGCACGCAAGCCTGGATGGATCCGGAACGAAAGCTGGCCTGGGTCCTGATGGTCCAGCGGTCCAACTTCAAGAACAGCGACGCTTCTCCCGTCCGTCAAGGCTTTCAGGACGCTCTGTTTCCGAAGCAATAGCGGCCCGGTCGGGGTTTATGCGGTGAGCATTTGATCTGATGACGGGCTGGTTCCCGCGTGGAGAACTCCGCCGGTGTCGTGTTGATGGACTCTCTTTTCGGTGCTGTCATGAACATCGTCTATCAAACATGGACTTTGAATGTTCTTCGAAGATGCCCCCAGTGTGCCAGATTCTGGGCATTAACTTACCAGTGCGACAGCAAGAAAAATGATGGCATGAAAGTGAGTGTCAGCTGTGAATATTGCCAATACAGGAGGACGTTCTCCAGAAATACTTTCAGAAATCTCTATTGAGGCTCCGCATGTCATGCGCGTCAGACGACAGGCGGCGGTCCAATGGGAAACGGGTGCTTTGTCCCAGCTGGAAATTCGGATTGGATCTCACGCAGCCCCGGCAATGGCGGTCGGTTTCGCTCTGGCGCACGCCAGATCTCCAGCCCTGGCAGGACACGAGGAGCAGAACAAATTTCACTCTGTGTTCTCTCCTCGTTTCCTTTTCCCCGCCTCCATTATCCGTATCCGGTCCATGGGAGGGGGGCACCGCGCGATCCGCTGGTCCTATTTGTATTTGGGAACCCGCATGAGTTCGGGATTCGGCTCAAACAGCCAAAGCCGTTTTTCATCCTGCTTCGGACCAAATCCGCTGACTCCCAGATGTTCCGGCTGAAAGTTTGTGGCGCCGGCGCCAAGTTCTTTCAACTTGGGGCCAAAACGCTGAAGATAAACTTTAATCTGGGGATCCTTCTGTGAACTGAATGAACCGACGGTCACAACGGATTCATGACGGTCGTGCCAGATGTAGGCGTCCACATTATTAAACTGGGTTGCCTCCTGGTCATAATTCCCATGCAGAACGGAAACCAGTTCCCGGGCGCTGGTGGCGGCTTCATCCAGCGTGGCCTTGTTGAAAAACTTACTGACCATTGATTCTTCTTCCGCGGCTTTCACATTCATGTGCTTGCCATAGAACCGGGCGATCACCAGCGTGTATTCTCCCTTGTTTTCGAACATGGAATACCGTTCTCCATGATTCAGCTTCACGAGAAGGGGATCGAGAGTCTGTTCCTGTTCCATTTCCTGGCTGTTGAAGAGCGGGTTCATTGTCAGAAAGGCTCCGCTGAGCGGATTGGGCCGTCCCGGAGTGGGCTGAAAGAAAACGCCGTTCTGAAAGGACTTCGGTTTCAGCTTTTTGACCCATTCCAGCGAGTCCTGGGCGATCTTCTCATTAATGTCGTTATAATTTCCGGCCAGGACGCAGATGGACTTATATCGCCGCAGATTTTTTCGGAGTTCTTCCCGTCCGAGGCTGTCTTTACTCATAATGTGCTGCTGCCCGGGATCATATTCATAGAGATAGGCCGGCAGGCCAAGCTGGCGGAGCTCAATGATCAGGTCGTGGGCGGCCTGGCGGGGACTCTTGCCTTCGTCGGTTTCTCCATCTCCATCGGTGGTGTGCAGCGTGGCCACCATGATCAGCCAGGGACCGCGACTTTTCGTCAGCAGATATTCCTTGGCGGGATCAGCGTCGATTCCTCCAGCGGCAAACGTGGTCTGGCACATCACAACGCTGCCCAGCCAGGCTGAGCAGGCAACGGCGGAAATCAAGGATCGGAGGGAACCCGGCATGTTTGGCTCCATGTGTCCTGCGACAACGACTGGAACTTCAAACCACAATGGACAGATTGCCGGAACACTTTCTCGCAGTAGTGATCTTCTCGCGAGCTGTACGGGGAACTGCCGTTGCGGGTTTGAAACGAAGGAAGGAAAGGGAAATTTGACAGGAGGATCACCGGAAAGATTCCGGCCAGGGGGGAGTCAACGGAACCGCTGACGGGGGGGTTTTAGCAACCGATCGGATTCTTGTCCAGAGGCCATTGGTCTCCCAGCGTTCGTTGTTGAAGCTGTGTCAGTTCCGCGATCCCCTGCTCGGCAAGATCCAGTTGGACATTGAGCAATTGGCGGTCGAAAGTCCGGCGTTCGGCTGTTCCCTGGATTTCGATCAACTGGCGACTGCCGGTCATGACGACATTCATATCCACGTCCGCGCGGCTGTCTTCGACATAGTCCAGGTCCAGGACAGGTTGCCCGCAGGAGACACCCACACTGATCGCCGCCACGCTGTCACGAAATACCTTGTGAAAATCGAAATTCGGTTCGTCGACAGCGGCCACGGCATCCACCAGGGCGATAAATCCTCCCGTAATACTGAGCGTCCGGGTCCCGCCATCGGCTTCAAGCACATCGCAGTCGACGGTGATGGAACGTGGTCCCAGAGCGGCGAAGTCGACCACCGCCCGCAGGCTGCGGCCGATCAATCGCTGGATTTCAGTGGCCCGCCCGTCCGTTCGCCGGGATTTACGGGGATTCGTGCAGCCCGGCAGCATGTTGTATTCAGCACTCACCCATCCCGTGGGATTTTCCTGGCTCATTTTCCAGGGGGGAAGATCCAGTGACAGGCTGGCGGTACACAAAATTGTCGTCCGTCCGGACTGAATCAGCAGTTTTCCCGGGGCAGCCCCATAATAAGGACGTTCGATATGAATGGGTCTTAATTCCGAAAATGCCCGTCCATCATGGCGCATGTTGAGATCCTGTTCTGGTCTTGAAGTTGCAACGAGAGAAAATCAGTTTATCGGGGAATCGACGAAATATCCCAAACCGTATTCGGAGGAAACCCCGCGCTCTTTTCTGGTGGGCTCATCGGTCAAAAAATCCCGGGATGGCTTTTGTATCGGCATTTTTTGCTGGTGGGATCGGTCGTTGCAGAACGGGACGAGACGTTTTGCTTCTCTTCCGTTTTCCCTCTTGTTGCATCTCCGGAGCACAGCTAGAGTCCCATTCCCATCACACCCGCCCTGAAGACAGTGACGGAAATTTCCTCCTGCCAACGGCAGTTCTTTCCTGGTCTCCCTTTGATCAGGCCGGGAAGTTCCGAACGCGCATTTCCGTCGATTCCGATCACGTTCCTTTCGCGATTCCAGCCTGCCCCCACACCTCCCGGGATGCGAAGACGCGAAGCCCCCTCTGACCGTCGCTGCCGCGACACGGAGACTCCTGTGCCAGTGAACATTCGCCGCACCTGCTTCACGCAGACTCTGCTTCTGATTTGCAGTTGTTGGACAACCGTGATCGCCGCGCAGGATATGCGTGTCTATACGAGCGTTTCGGATGTTTCGCAGGCATCCGTTCCCCGCGCACTTTCGCATAGCTTAACGCTGTTTCACGCAGGCAAAGTCTATGACTATATGAAGGAGACCGGCGAAGTCGTGATCTTCGAACCGGTTCATCATCGTTTTGTGATTCTGAATAAAGATTATCTGGCCACGGAAGTTCCTTTTTCGGAACTGAATCACATTCTGGATGCCGCCCGCACCGAATCGTTGAATTACATCACCAACCTCAAACCGGAAGACAATCCGAATGCCGCCCGCCTGGAAGCGCTGGTCCGATTTCAGCTGGCTCCCGAATTTCAGGAACAACAGGATTCGAGCAGGCAATTATTGTCGATGACCAGCGATCATCTGAATTACAACGTCAGAACCGCCCGGATCGATTCCCCCCAGTTCGTCCGGCAATACCTGGACTATACCGACTGGGCCGCGCGTCTGAATTTCGCTTTGCGACCGGATTCCACGTATCCGGAAGCCCGCCTGAAGCTGAACGACAGTCTCCGCCGTCTGGAGTTGTTGCCAACGCAGGTCGATCTCCAGCTTCAGACGGCCGAGCCGGTTCGCCTGCGTGCGGAACACCAGTTCGCCTGGGAATTTCTTTCCGTGGACCGGACTCATATCAGCCAGTGGGAACGGGCGCTGCAATCCGATCGCGTCCGCTGGGTTCCTTTTCAGCAATATCAGCAGCAGTCGCAGGAATCTCTGGTCCAGCAATCGCGCTGACCGACGGGCAGATTCGAAGGGCATTCCGGTTGTCACGCGGAGAGGGAGACCGTTCCTGGAGTTCCATCATCACGATCCCCTCCCTGGAACGAATACGGACGCGGATCCCCAGAAGTTCATGAGTCTCCCGAGCCCGCTCGACCGCATATGGTAATCGCCAGTGTTCGCTGACCTGCCGCCACTCCTCCAGATCGAGAATATAAACTCCATACGATGGCGCATCGTGTCTCGACATGATTTCTATACTCGACTTCCCAAGGTGGAGGAGTCCGGGATTCCGGAGATTAAACGCTGATTCCCGGTGTGAACGGCGGTTTTTCCGTAGTGGAATGAAGGTTCTCGCCAGCTGGCATCTCATGGAGGCATCGCTGGTTGCTCTCTCACCAAAGATAGACCCGGAACTGGATGACGGGGAGTTTTCCCGCTGATGTTCGCACAACAGCAGAGAGAATACGCAGCAGTGGGAAAAATCCGTTCCGCTGCCTTCTGGCGTGAAAAGGTTACAGCAATTCCAGAAGTGGCCGGCGGATTTCGCGAAAGTCATGGGCCCGCAGGGCCACCGTTTGCCAACGGGCGGAACGGCGACGCATTTTCCGGGCATAGTCACCGGCCCACACGCCGTAGAATGCGTATCGCCGTCCTCGTAATTCCCAGAACAGCAGGTGTTCTGCCAGATCCTGCGGAGAGGTCAGTTCATAGGCGAACACCAGCAGGCCCTTGAAATCATGACCGAAAACCTGCTCCCATTGCATCAGGCTGGAGATGTCATCCGTGGTCGTCCAGTTTTCCCAGCGGTTGCGGCCCGGTTGTGATCTTCGGCCTTTCACGTCAATCAGCAGATTGGCGGACTGCTGTGAATAGACCACGAAATCCATGGACTTGATGGACGAGTCCTGAAACAACGCGCGGCGGGTCTCATTCACGGAGACATACGGACGCCGTATCAGCCGCAGCAGCTGTTCAAACGCCATGTCATAATGATTGCAGTGTTTCGCCATGACGGGAGATCATGTTGCGGCGGCTCTCCGGAGTTTTTCTCCGAAAGAGTCAGGGAAGCCAGCGCGTCCATGCCTATTGCACGAAAGTTGCCGTACACCAGACGCACCGTGCTTGAAAAACTGTCAGGACAACGTGGGGCCCCTACTCCCCCGCACCTGGGCGCCGATGGCAGCGAAGTCGGATTTCAGCGACTGGTAGAGCCGCTGATACAACGGGTAGGCCGCAGTATAACACGAGGCCTGTTCGCTGTCGGCGCCGGTCGTGGTCACGATGCGGATCGTGGCCTGGCAGGCTTCCACGACATTCCGGTACGTTCCTGTTCCGGCCGCTGCGAGTAATGCGGCCCCAAATGCCGGACCTTCTTGAGTGTTGATATTCACCACGTCCTGGCCGTAAATATTGGCCTGGAGTTGTCGCCAGAAGGGGCTGTTCCCCCCTCCTCCCGAGAGACGGATCTCGGTGATGGGGATTCGCATTTCGCGAATCACTTCCAGGCAGTCTCGCATGGCATATGTGGCCCCTTCCATGACGGATCGGACGAGATGAGGCCGCCCGTGGCGCAAGGTGAGTCCAATCCAGGCTCCCCGTGCTTCCGGGTCGGCATGAGGAGACCGTTCGCCCGTCAGATAAGGGAGAAAGTACAGTCCCTCGCTGCCGGGTGGTGCCTGCGCCGCTTCAGCGCTCAGCAGTTCATAAGCATCCAGCCCCATTGCCCGGGCGATGGTCTGTTCCGACTGCCCCAATTGATTGCGGTACCATTGCAGGCTGCCGCCCGCGGAAAGAACGCACCCCATGACATGCCATTTCCCTCGCACCGCATGGCAGAACGTATGGACCCGTCCCTGGGGATCGATCTGCACTTCATCGCTATGGGCGAAGACGACGCCGCTTGTTCCCATCGTGGCGGAAATCACTCCGGGAGAAACGATTCCGTTCCCCACCGCTCCCGCTGCCTGGTCCCCTCCTCCTCCAACCACCGGAATTCCCCCAGGCAGGCCAAGTTCCTCCGCGATATGGGCGGATAACGTCCCACTCACATCTTCCGATTCCGTGACGCGCGGAAGCAAGGCCGGGTCGATCTCCAGTTGCTGGAGAAGTATCCGGCTCCAGCAGCGATGGCGGACGTCCAGGAGAAGTGTTCCCGAGGCGTCGCTGACTTCCGTGGCATATTCGCCGGTCAGGCGGAAGCGGACATAGTCCTTGGGCAGCAGAATCTGGGCGAGTTGTTCGTAGTGCTGTGGTTCATGATTCCGCAACCAGAGAATTTTAGGAGCGGTGAATCCCGTCAGGGCGGGGTTGGCGACAAGCTGAATCAGTTCCGCCCGACCTCCCGCCCGCTGTTCGATCTCCGCGCATTCCTCAGCAGTCCGTTGATCGTTCCAGAGCAGGGCGGGACGAATCACCTGTTGCTGGGCATTCAAGAAGACGCTGCCATGCATCTGGCCGGAGAGCCCGATTCCCCGGACATCCCCTGGCGCAAAAACGTTTTGAGCCAGCACCGCCCGAATACTGTCCGCGACCCCCTGCCACCAGTCTTCGGGATTCTGCTCAGACCATCCCGGGCGGGGAGAAGCGAGTGGGTAAGTACGGGTGGCGGAGGCGAGAATCCGCCCGTCTTCATGAACGGCCAGCGTCCGGGTGCCGCTGGTGCCGATATCAATCCCCAGAAACAGCCCCATGGCCTCGGTCTCCTGCCAGAGTCGTCAAATCGAAACAGATCCTGACGACATTAAAGAGCGGGCAGAAACCGGACGCAAGCCTGACAGCAAGGAAGGTTGGAAAGGAGGATGGATGAAGGGAAGGATATGATCGTGATTGGTTCCTTGTTCCCTGGCTCCCGATCCCTTTATTAATGGGCGATTTTCTCCGGATAGGTTTCCGCAAACCTGGCCTGTGAACGGGGAACAATGATCCGCGCCGGCAACGCCAGAACTTCTCTGGGACGGGGCATCGACGTCCCGCGATAATACCGGCGGCGGACTGTATTGCCGTAAAAATGCAACGGGCGATAGGGGCGCAGTTCTATCGGAGTGGCATCAATCTGCTCGCGGAGTGAGCCGCGGGCAACGACAATTGGAATCCAGCCCGGTTCGTGATCCGCAGGCTCGGACGATTCCGCCGGCACAGCCTGCAATATCAGGACCAACGCGCAGAGCCCCGTTGCCAGACGCCGCATTGATGAGCCGGCGCTCCGTTGTGAATCCTTCCGAAACAGATTCATGCCGTCCTTGCGAGTTCGTAAGTCAGCAAACATCATGAGGCTGCTTTTAGATGAAGAAAACATTGCCGCACCGCGATGGCCTCGTTCAAGATCATATTCCATTACAGAGACGGCTCGCTCCTGAACCGGCAGGTTGGAAAATTCATTCCGAGCAGCCCAGCGAGCCTGCGGGAATTGCTCAGCAACCTGTCCGAACAAACATCGTCTCACCACTTCAGGATCGACACAGACCGAAAATTGGAATGAGCGGAAATGAGTTGCTTGCGACGGATCGTCGAAATGAAGAGCAGAGCGGATCAACGAATCGGAACAGAAGGATTTTTCGCTGTTCGTCATTTTTTCCAACATTGGCGAAGATTCCGGAGGAGCAAACGATCCGTTCCGGAGAACACGGACTTTCGGCAATGTCTGTCTGGCATCTGTTCTGAATTTTCCCGCAGGCGAAGCTGTTGTGCCGCGTGAATGACCTGGATTGCGGTGGGGACGGACCGGTTGCACCGGGAAAACGCTCTTTCGGAATCGATGCTTCACGTGGGGCCGGCGGATTCAGGAGCATTGCTTCCGGAATCGGAACGGATCAGTTTCCAGAGCAAAGCGGCGGAAATCACTCCGCAGAGAATGAGAGTCAGGGGCTGGAATTGCAGATGCGCGGCATCATCCTCTCCCGTCAATTTCACAAACCAGCCCAGGAAGGGGGTCTCCAGATCGGCAGGTGTCAGGCGTGTTGCCAGGACCTGCGTTCCATTGAAACAGAAGTGAAACAAGAGTCCCGGAAGCAGACTGCCGCTTCGTGCTGCGAGCAGTCCCAGCACGATCCCCAGAAGAGCTGCATTAAATTGCTGTTTGGGTATCATGTGAATCACGCCGAACAGGAGTGCGGAAATCACAATGGGAAGCCATCTTCGCCCGGAATGTTGCAGGCCGCTCAAAATGAAACCCCGGAACGCCAGTTCTTCACAGACCGCGGGGGCCAGGGCAAAGGTTGCCAGCGACAACCATAACGGAACACTTCCCGATCCCATGGCCTCCAGCAATTGCCGGGCTCCCGGCGGAAGAGGCGGAAAGAAACGATCCAGCCGACCCATCAATTCCAGCGCCAATGGTTGCAGGCTGAACGCCAGCACCAGTCCCAGCGCCAGAATATTCCAACTGGGGAACGTGAGCTTCAATGTTCGCCGAACATTGGTCGTTAACAACAACGCCATGAATAACGGCGGCGCGCCCACGGTGGCGATTAAATAGATCAGTTGCACCGTCACCAGTTTCTGTGGGGAATTCAGTTGTTCGAGAGATCCCTGCATTGACGTTAAAAACAGAAACTGAAGCAGGGCCACAAGAACAAAGCAGACCGCTGCTTCCGAGAAACTCGGAGTCGGTTCCTTCTCCCGGAGCAAATGGCGGATCCACAAACCGATTTCGAACCGTTCCGCTTCACGAAACAGCACATCTTCCCGTTGAAACTGTTCCGTTGCCCACCAGAGTGCCAGCCCGCTATAACCGCAACTGGTGATGAGAACCGGAATGGCATAGAGCGCCACCGGCGTTTCCGTACTCCCCAGAAGGAGTGCCTTGAGCAAAAGCGCCGGCCCCGTGACGGGCAGCACGCTGTAATAGGGATTCAACTCCACGCTGGGATTCAGGCAGAACATCGTCAACCCCATTGTCACCAGCAGTAGTGGAGTCAGATAGTATTGCCCCTCTTTGCTGCTGCGGGCGAACATCGCCAGCGAGAGACTCAGCGCACTGAACAAGGCCGAAAGCGGCAGGGCCAGCAGAACCACCCATATCAGTGATTCCAGCGGCGGAAACGACAGATCACCCAGCGGAGACGACCGGGCGGCGCCAATGGCCGAGAGCATGTGCTTTCCAGTGAATCCCATGCTGACCAGGTTCAGCAGCGCCGTGGACAGGCTGAAAACCATCACGGTCAGGAATTTTCCGAACACAATTTCCGTCCGGGAAGCAGGCGAGATCAGCAGCGTCTCCATCGTGCCCCGTTCTTTTTCTCCAGCCCCCAGGTCAATGGCTGGATAAAACGCCCCGGTGACGGACATGATCACCAGCAGGGCGGGAAATATCTTGCTCCAGACATTGGCGGCCAGTTGCGTGGCTTCCGCGAGATCAATCTTCGTGATCGGCACCGGATTCGGGAGCGAAAGCGGCAACCCGGCATCGCGAAGACGTTCTCCCAGCAGGACGTCTTCCCAGTTCTGCAGGGCATGTTGCACGCGGCGATAGGCCATCTCAGATTTTTCATTCGCGCTGTTGTGCAGCAGGATCGGGCGCGGCGGGATGATCGTGCCCGAAACTTCGCCGCTCCGTTCCTTCAACTTCCGAGAAACGATTTCATACTGCTTCAGAAAGTCTTTCGGAAAGACAATCAGCACTTGCGCGGGAGACTTGGAAAACCAGCTTTCAAATTCTTCCCGGAGAATCCGTTCTTCTTCGGCCGGGCTCTCCGCTTCTGGAGAGGACGGAGGAAGTTTCACCAGTTGCCGTTGAATGTTTCCGAGCCGTTCCAATCGTTTTTCACGCTGGGCCACGTCGGCAAAGAATGCTTCCAGCTTTTTCCGGACTGCCGGGTCGGTTTCATTGTCGAGTCCATCGGGCAGGTCGGTGACCAGCTTTAATTTCTCCGCGGCTTCCGGCGAATCGAAGTAAACCGGATCAAGACGATGGTTCTGAATCAGCGATGGAGCCGGGATCTGGTCTGCGCCCACGATGACCACACGGCGGACCTGCTCAGAAAAGGTCACCGTCATCTGCACCATGCCCACTCCCAGCAGGGGATACAGCAGCAATGGAAGCACCGCCACCATGAACAGAGTGCGGCGGTCACGGAGTTGATCCCGGACTTCCCGCAGAAAAATCAGTTGAACGTTCTTCCAGCTCATGGTGACACTGCTCCGGTGAGCGGCGGCCCGGAGGACTGATCCAGATCACGGATCAGTTTGAAAAAGACTTCTTCGATGTCCGGTTGCTGGTGCTGCTCCACCAGTTCCGGAACGGTTCCGAGCGCCAGAATTTTTCCGCGATGAATAATGGCCACCCGATCACACAACTTTTCCACTTCCCGCATGATATGCGTGGACAGAATGATGCATTTTCCCTTGGATTTCAGATCGGCAATGGTTTCCAGCACCGCTCGCGCCACAAGCACGTCCAACCCGGCGGTCGGTTCGTCGAAGATCAGCACGGGAGGATCGTGCACAATTGTCCGGGCAATCGATACCTTCTGTTTCATCCCCGTGGACATCTTGCTCCCCAGCACGTCCCGGATGGAATCCATCTGAAGCGTCTGAAAAATTTCGTTCAGCCGCGGTTGAAGCTGGTCTTCCGGAATCCCGTAAAGCCGCCCATAGTATTCCACCATTTCCCAGGCGGTCATCCGGTCATAGATCCCGGTATTGTTGGACATAAAGCCGATATGCGAACGAACCTGTTCGGGCTGTTTGACGACATCATAGCCAGCAATGGATGCCCGTCCGGAAGTCGGTTTGAGAACGGTGCTGAAAATTCGCAGACATGTCGTTTTCCCTGCCCCGTTCGGACCCAGTAATCCGAAAATCTCCCCTGGCTGGACATCAAAAGAAACATGATCGAGCGCAAAGAGCGGTCCCATTTTCAGATCGTGGAACTGTTTTGTCAGATTTTCGACCTGAATCATGGGAATGCCGACGCTGCCATTTCCAAAAACCAACGACTCTCTCTCAACGATCTCCGTTGGAGAAACCCGGCGGGAGGGATCTGTTCTGACGAAATGCACTGACTTCGCGCTGCATGAAGTGTTACCGCGCCAATCCCGGTTGGGAAATCCGGAAGCGGTCTGGAAAAAAGAATCTTGATGAGGAAAAGGTTCCTGCTTCCAGAACCGGTACATCTGGACTACCTGTTTCCGCTCCTCCATCTCCGGAAAATACACCAGCCCAGCCAGATCCGCTGCCTGGTGCCACCGGTCATTCTTCTCCCTTGCGAACAACCGGCAGGACTGGCTAAACCGGACTTTTGTGAGTGCGTGGAATTTGCAGAGCAGTGCCCCCCAAGTTTTCAGAGGACTGAAAATTTTCACAACAGGGATGGGTCGACAATTCCGATCGGGGCGATAGAATACTCCTCCCCCGGTCATGCAGGTTGTTGAAAACCAACAGTTCTTGACCGGTATCGGATCAAACAATGTTTCATTTCTGCGATTGATGCAGGGACAGACGCTCTCTCCTCAATCGGAAATGCGACTCTTTGATAAGAATATCCAAAATAACGCGGGGTGGAGCAGCCCGGTAGCTCGCGAGGCTCATAACCTCGAGGTCGTCGGTTCGAATCCGGCCCCCGCCACTTTGCAAGACCCGTCGAATTATCGGCGGGTCTTGTTCTTTCTCGGCCTCTCTTTCAGCGAATGTTTTGAAGACGGGCTTCGGATCTGAGAACGGATCCGGATCATTACCGGGCCGCTTTTCGTCTCTGAACTGCCGCATGCGCCGCAGCCCGGCCCAGCCGATATTCCGTAGAGAGCCAGTCCATCCAGTCCCTGGCTTCCGGGGCGGATCGCGAGGGAACCGCTCCGGGAACGGTCTGCATGTCCGGGAAGTGTTCTTTCACCCACTGGGGATCGAGCCGGGCATAGTTATGATTCAGTGGTTCCAAGGAAAGGAAGGTGATCTTCCCGCGGTGGTCGGCATTTGCAAGAGGGATTTGCCAAATCTTCGGGGAGGTATCGCCTGGAGTTCCCCCAAAGTTGCCCTGGATTGTCCAGAAGGACCGGGCATCCGAACTCAACGGAGAGGGAACTCTCGCGATCGGCCCAGCCAACGGCCACAGGTTGTATGTGATGGTCACATCCCGCCCCGGAATCCCTTCCGAACAGACCAGCAACTCCGCAGCAGGCTGCAAGATGGTGTTCCGGGTATACGTGTGCAGGCAGTTCCCGATCTGATCGTGACCTTCCTGCACAAAGAAGAGATGTGACAATCCGGGAACATCAAAAACGTTTTCCGAAACGATCCAGGAGGTTGTGGGAGCCGCTCTTAAGAGAAATGGACTTTCGGGAAAAGGCTTCGACCGGATCCACCAGTTCCGGGTAATCAGATAATCGGCGGAATGATCCTGGGCACTTGCATACAACGCTGTGTCGAAGACACATCCATGAAGAGATGTCGCGCCCCATTCTTTTCCCTTGGCCATCAGGAAGATGCCGGGCTCGCTGAGGGGGCCTGTCGAAGAGGCATCCATGAACACGAGATCTTCCAGACACAGTCCGGAAGTGTTATAGGCGAGCAGAACGAAATGGTCGTTCTTATCCTGCTGGTTGTAGAGAAAGAGAAATCCTTGGAGGCGGCAGCCTTGCAGATTTTCGAAACGATGCAGAAGGCGTTCTGATGAGTTGTTGCGGTTGATCGTCCATTCTTCCGCTTCAATGAGTGTCCCGACATGGCTGATCAGGCCGGCATCCGTTTTCCTTCTCCACGTCAATGATTCCCGATACGGACCCCGGTCCAGCACTTCGACAACTTCCCCATCCTGCTGGGCATCCAGTGCAGCCTGA